>ERZ761602.1711-NODE-1711-length-38308-cov-12.531174_pt1 | contig 38308 bp, 30 predicted proteins | sample MGYA00512165_ERZ761602 | MGnify/ENA primary metagenome ERZ761602 (study PRJEB28899, sample SAMN02445085) | bioreactor sludge metagenome | biome: EBPR sludge; isolation source: Thorneside wastewater treatment plant | place: Australia: Brisbane, Thorneside...
GGTGCTGGCGTTGCGGGTGCTGGCGTTGCGGGTGCTGGCGTTGCGGGTGCTGGCGTTGCGGGTGCTGGCGTTGCGGGTGTGGCGGCAGGTGCAGGACCATGGTCATCAACAACGGCCGGAGCCGGAACAGTGGCCCGGACTTGCTTGACCATATCCGGGACGACTTCGGTGCCGTTGTTTCCCCAACTGCTGTAGACGTAAGTGAGCACGTTGGCGACCTGCTCGTCGTTGAGGCCGAGTTGGGGCATGATGCTATTGAAGACCTGGCCGTTCACCGTGACCTGCCCGGAAAGGCCGTGGATCACCGTGGCGATAGCGCGGTTCGTGTCGGCATTCAGGTAGTCGGCCGCAGCGAGTGGAGGAAAAGCCATCGGAATGCCCTGGCCCTCGGCCTGGTGGCATGCCATGCAGATCTGGGTGTAGACCATCTTGCCGCGCTCGATGCGCTCGGTCTTGTTGGCCGCGGGAGGTTGCTGGGTGGATTGCTGCGGAATGTTCTGGATCGCCCCGCCCTCAAGCATGTAGATGCGGTCATCCTGTTTGCCTGAATAGGTGAGAAGATTCTCGTCGCCCGCGACTTTGATCATGCCGACGGCACCCTTGTTGAAGGCTCGGAAGATGGAATGATCGACGAGAATGTAAGTTCCTGGGACCTCGAGGCCAAACTCGACGATAGAAGATCCGCCTGCAGGGATGATAGTTGTCTGGACCTGATGCTGGTTCGGGCGGACCCCGCCTTCAGTGTAAACATTGTCGAAGATTTCGCCAATGATGTGGAAGGATGAGATGAGGTTCGGTCCGCCGTTGCCAACGAAAAGACGTACCTTCTCGCCGACCTTCGCGTTGACCGCGTTGTCGCCCGCCATGGCCCCGACAGATCCGTTGAAGACGACGTAGTCGGGATTTTCCTCAAGGGCTTTCTCCATTGAGAAGGGTTGGAGGCCCGCTTCGCCATGGGGTCCTTTGGTGTAGAATTCCGACTGCATTACGTAGAATTCCTTATCGACCTTCGGAAGACCGCCGATTGGCTCGACAAGGATCAGTCCGTACATCCCGTTCGCCACATGCATGCCGACGGGGGCGGTGGCGCAGTGATAGACGTAAAGACCGGGGTTGAGGGCCTTGAAAGAGAAAATCGAAACGTGTCCGGGAGTGGTGAAAGAGGCCGCCGCGCCGCCGCCTGGCCCGGTCACCGCGTGCAGGTCGATGTTGTGCGGCATCTTGCTGTTCGGATGGTTCATGAGATGGAACTCGACCTCGTCGTTTTGCCGGATCCGCATGAACTTGCCCGGAACGCTGCCACCGAAAGTCCAGAAGGTGTAATCGACCCCGTCAGCCATGCGCTTCACGACCTCGACGACCTCAAGCTTCATCGTCACTTTGGTGGGATGGTCTCGCGTGATCGGCGGGGGTACGTTCGGTGCATCCGTCAGGATCGCATCCTCCTGGCCCGAGACGGGCTTGTCAGGTTGCTGGGTCGGGTTAGCGAAGAACGACGGAGTCACCGAGAGGGACGGCGCAAGGCTGGCGGGCGCCGGCGTCGCGATGATTTCGGAGACTTCCTTGACGAGTCCTTCCTGCGACATCTTTTCGTTCGGACTGAGTTCGCGATTACCGCACTGGACGAGGAAGGCGGTGGCGAAGATGGGGAGAGCGATGCGGAGCGTTCGAATCATTTCAGAGCGATGGTTTTTGGATGGTTTTTTGGAAAGGATGGGGAAACCCGTCGGATTTAAGGGTAAAGCAAAATGCCGCGAATCACCTTGATCTGGGTCAAGGAATCCGTCGAGCGGCAGCCGAAGGGTTCGGGCGGAGAGAGGGTTCAGATTCCGCTTTGGAAGTTTCGTAGAACTCCCCGATGTCGCCTCGCGCTCCGGCCGCGTTGAAGGCGATGGCACCGCGGGGATGGATATTGTAAAGGCCGGTGAGCAGGTAGGGCAGATCGAACCCCCATTTCAGCTCGGTGCGCATCGGTTCGATGACCTCATCGACGCACCGCAGGACGGGAGGCATCCGATAATCCGAGTCGCCGAGGAAGCCGAGGAGGAGTTCCATGGGGCAGTTGCCGGCACCGCGCCCGAGTCCGCCCATCGTCGCGTCGAGCCAGGTCGCCCCGGCGGCATAGGCCTCGATCGTGTTGGCGAACGCGAGCTGCAGGTTGTTGTGGGCGTGGATGCCCACGCGAATTCCCGTGGCGGACAGCTCGGCGAGATACTTCTCCACCAGCCTCCGGGTCTCGGTCATGTAGAGCGCCCCGTAGCTGTCGACGACGTAAACGGCGTCGGCCTCGGATGCAGCGAGGAGGGGAAGCGCCGCATCGAGTTGAGATTCGCTCAGGGTCGTCACGGCCATGAGATTGAGAGTGGTTTCATAGCCCTTGTCGCGGGCGTCCTTTACCATATTGAGGGCGATCGGGATCTGGTGAAAGTAACAAGCGACACGGACGAGGTCGATGATGCTCTCCCTCCGCTGCGGGATGTCCTCGCGAAAATCACACTTTTCGGCGTCAGCCATGACGGAGAGTTTTGGGCCCGGCCCCCTATCCCCGACGATGCGCCGGATGTCTTCCTCAAGGCAGTATTTCCAGCAGCCATTCTGTCCACTGGCGATGTCATGGCGCGAGGCGCGGTACCCGATCTCCATATAGTCGATCCCGGCTGCCGCGCAGGCGGTGTGGACTGCCGAAACGACGCGGTCCTCGAAGTGGTGTCCGTTCATCAGTCCTCCGTCGCGGATGGTGCAGTCGAGCACGTGGATCGCAGGAGGTTCCGGCGAAGTCGCGCCCGTGGGAGCGGGATGTTCGTAGAGCAGTCCGTTGTCGTTGATCGATTTCACGGGAGTGGGGCCGATGGCCGGTGCGGGGTGGGACGGTAGAAGGTTCTGCTGAAAGGGGGAAGTCATTCGAAGCCGAATTTTTTCATCTTCGGAGAGATCACAACGCGGCAGTAGCCGAAGTTCGGATTGTTGCGGTAAAAGTCCTGATGGTTCGCTTCGGCGAGCCAGAAGGTGGCCGCCTCGCGGATCTCGGTGACCACGGGATTGGAAAGCTTGCCCGACTCGACGAGAGCGCGCTTTGACAGCTCGGCCCGGTTCTTCTGATCGGGATTGTGGGTAAAGATGACGGACCGATACTGTGGTCCTCTGTCCTCTCCCTGACGATCGAGGGTCGTCGGGTCGTGGACCTGCCAGAAGACATCGAGAAGCTCGTCGTAAGTGATTTTATCAGGATCGAAGCTCACCTGGATGACCTCGACATGTCCGGTGTTTTTCTGGCATACCTGCTCGTAGGTGGGATTCTCAACACTGCCGCCCATGTATCCCGACTTCACATCGAGGACTCCCTCAAGTCGTTCCATGACTGCCTCGGTACACCAGAAGCATCCGCCTCCGAAGGTGGCGATGGCAGGCGAGTCATTGCCCGGGGTCTCTGCCGGGGCGGCGTCGGATTCCGTCTGTTGGGCATCGGAAACTTCCGTTTTCTCTCTGCATGAGGAGAGCGATAGCAGCGCGGCGAAGGCGAGCAGGGAAAGAGGGGAGAGTGATAGTCGTGTCAGTGTCATCGATTGGAAAAGGGGTAAGAAAGGAAATTTTAAGGCGCGGGTTTCTCGGGCGGAGTGCGCACGTCGATCAGCAGTGCATCGGCGGGAACGAGATGGCGATAGATGAAGGCCTGCATCATGTCCTCGGCGGGCACCGCTTCGATGACGACGGTCTTGCCCTCGATCTCCGCGGTGCCCTCGACGAGAAGAGGAACCGGTTGTCCCGAGTAGTTGTAGGGCACCGCGATGGAAACGTCGACCTTTTCCGCGCCCTCCGCTACGGGGCCACCCTTGAGCTCGAATCCTTCCGGCGCGTCTTTGAGACGTAGATGAATGAGGCCGGTGAAACCGTCGATGCGCAGGGCGTGGACCGTGAGTCTCGCGGTGGCACCGGGTTTTGCGTTGAGCGTAGCGGGAGTGGCGCGGAGGGCAAAATTCGGAATGGCTTGGGCGATCCGTAGCCGGTAGGCGTGTGCATAGCCATAGCGGTTCTGGGTGTCGGCGACTCGAACAAAACAACGCCCATTATCAGGCAGGGTCACAGTGATGCGGGCATCGGCATGATGGGTGGTAAGACCGGCGGTCGGGTTTTCGTAATCGTCGTTATAAGCAATCATCTCGCCGTCGTCGTTGTAGACGGTGAGGTTCGCGTCGAGCGGCGAGCCGAGACGACGGGCGAAGACCTCGAAGCTCATGGGTTTGTTCCCCGAGCCTTCGATACGAAAGAAATCGACGTCTCCAGGGAGCAAGATCGTGCCGTTGACGAGAGCGGGGATTTCCACCGGGTTTGCCATTCCGAGCCGGTTGTTGTCTTCCCGCTCGGCGTCCTCGGGAAGGGACTCGACGTGAAAGTCGATCGCATTGGAGCTGCCTCCCGGCCCTGTCGCGGTCAGTTCGACGATGCCCGTCTGCTGGGGCACGGGATATCGGGGGAAGTGCTGTTCGCTCAAGTTGGCACCGTGGAAAGTGAGATCGACTTCTGACCCTGATTGACCGCCCAGCGGGGTGATCGCGGTGAGGAAGGGAAGCTCGCCCAGGTTGACCCGGTAGACGAAATCCTCGCGTCCCCGGTAAATGGAGTCGCGGATGCGCAGGTGGTATTCCCCTTCATGCGAGATTTTGTAGAAGATGACGGGATCGGGATCGAAACGGTAATCGTCGGCAAAAGCCAGCTCTCGCCCTCTTGAGTCGTGAAGAGAGACGACGGTCTGGAACCATCCAGGCACCGCATCGGCAAGATAGGGGATAAGGTTGCGTGCCTGCAGTGAGACAACGAGTTTTTCTCCCTCCTTTGCTTGGAAGATGAACTCATCCACCTCTCCCGGGAGGATGCGCCCGTTCAGAGTGACAGGGAGGGAAATGGAGGTATCTCCGCCCTCCCTCGACCTGGCCGCATTCGGCTTGGTGACGAGACCGACGAACTGGAGGAGATCGAAGCGGTGAGGATCGGGTTCATTAATCTCGGGGTGATGACCAACAACGAAGCGCATCGGGTTGCTCAAACCCGATGCAGTCTGGAGACGCCAGTGATGGATACCGGGTTCCGCAGTTTCTGCTATGGTCACACGCACGCGCACGCTCTCGCCGATCTGGGTGTTGATCTGCTGCTTGGGATCGTTGCGGCGACGTTCGTATTCGCTCATGAGCCGGAGTTTCTTCTCATCAAGTTCGGCTCCGGCGAGCAGTTGCCGGATCTCGGGGAGAAGGTCGGGAGTTCCAGTGGCTCCGCTCTCCTTCAACTTCGCGAACTCGGGTTGGAGTTCGCGGAACTTGTCCCGGTAGTCGTCGATGACCTGAGCGGACGGAATTTTGTCGTGTTCGAGGATCTCCGCGCTGATCCCTTCGCCCGAGACGACCACCCCGATGGGATCATCGAGGTTTTGGCCCCCTACGCTCACTTCGAAAGTGGCCCCGGCCTGTCCTCCGGCGGGATAGACGAATCCGATGCGGGGAGGCGCTGCGAACGCGCTGATCGCGGTCATGACTGTAGTTCCCGCGAGAAGGAAAGGAAGTGGATTGCGTAGGTTCATGACTCTTCGGGGGGGATTCAAACGAGTTCGGTGAGAAGCCCCGCCGTGGGGACTCCCTCGGATTTGTCCGGAACGACCATGGTCGGCGTTCCCTGCGGATGCGGCAGCGGGGCATTGGCGGGGATGCCGAGCTGTCCGTAGATGCTTCCGATGACATCGGCGGGATAGACGGGACGCTCCGCGACTTCTTCACCCTTCGCATCGGAGGCTCCGACGACGTGCCCGCCCTGGAAGCCGCCGCCGGCGAGAAGGGAGGAGAAGACCTTGCCATAGTGGTGGCGACCGCCGTTCCAGGGCGATTCATTCGCGACCTTGGGTGTTCGTCCGAATTCACCGGTGCACCAGACGACAGTGCTGTCGAGGAGGCCCTTTCCCTCGAGATCGGAGAGAAGAGCGGCGAGACCCTTGTCTAGCTCGGGCAGCTTCCGGTTCATGATCTGAAAATGCTGTTTGTGGGTGTCCCATCCCTGGTAGTTGATCGTGATGAAGGGAACTCCCTTCTCGACGAGGCGACGTGCCATGAGGCAGGACTGGCCGAAGGTGGATCGACCATAGAGGTCACGGAGTTCGTCCTTTTCCTGGCTGAGATCGAAGAGCTTTCCTGCGTCGCCGAGGATGAGTTCGTAGGCCTGGGTCTCGGAATCGACCACCGTCTTGATCGTCGCGTTTCCGGGCAGGGCACCGCCCAGGGTGTTGAGCCGGCCGAGGAGGTTGCGGCGTTCCTTCTGATGATCCTCGGTGATCCCGGGGGCGACGATTCCCTCCACCGCGAAGACCTTCGCATTCGGATCTCCGCCGGTCGCAAAAGGCTTGTAGCGAGGACCGAGGAAACCGGCCTCGGAGAAACGCCCCTGGGGTTGTGTCAGGACGACGTAGGGCGGGATGAGTCCGGTGTAGCCGGCGTCGTAACCCTTGAAATAAGAAACCACCGCCCCGAGCCCGGGAAAGACGTCGCGTTCCGAGGTCCGGCCGGTCTGGACGAGATAGGCAGCCGTCTCGTGTCCGTTGTTCCCGTGCGTCATGCTGCGGATGAGCGAATATTTGTCGGCCTGTTTCGCGAGTTCGGGGAGAAGCTGTCCGATGCGGATGCCGCTGACGTTCGTCTCGATGGGAGTATCAAGGGCACCGGAGTAGTCGCGTCCGGCTTCGGGCTTGGGGTCGAAGGTATCGATGTGGCAGGGTCCGCCCCAGAGCCAGATCTGGATGACGGACTTGGCCTTGCCCGCGCTCGTGGGCAGGGCCTGGTTCGCGCGAACCGCGAAAGGCTCGCAGAGGAGAAGGCCGGCCGAGCCATAGACGGCCCGACGCATTGCCTCACGTCGCGAGAGAGGAGCGCCGCCGAGGGATTCTGCAACCCGGACGAGATCCCGGGCAAGAATGGGGGAGGAAGCAGGAATCGGCGTGTTCATGGCAGTTGGTGGGTTGGATAGGGAAGCGACGTGGGAATATGAGGTCCTCAATGGTTATAAAAAAACTCGGGCTGATTGATCAGGCTCCAGACGAGATCGGCGGCGAGAGCCCGACCCGACGCGGTGCCGGCATCGGCGTAGGACTGAAGCGTCGCGATCTCCCCTGCCGTGGGGAAGCGAGAGAGGATCGTCAGGTAGGCTTTCTCGGCGAGTGTGGGGGGATCACCTTCGGCGGCCTTCGAGACGAGCGGGCACCCCTCGATTTTTTTCTGGATGTGGCTGGAGTTGAGAAGGTGGAGTCGCTGCGCGGCATTGGTCTCAAGGTTTCGTTCGAATTGGTAACCGGTGTCACGGGGTGGACGACCGTAGAGTTCGAGAAACGAACTCGTGATGCTGCCGTCGGGCAGGGCGATGCCGCGGACATCGTCGGGGATGAAAGTGAATGGCTCGGGGATCGGGCTGCTGTAGGATTCCTTCGTCCCGGTAATCTGGTTGAGCGCATCGATGAGCACTTCCGCCTCAAGCCGTCGCATCGGGTAGTGGGCGAAGTTCGTGACCGCCTCCGGCGTGTCCTGAGCCGGGATCGAAGAGAGGGCGAAGGTCCGCGAGTTCAAGATGGTCCGCATGAGGCTCTTCATGTCGCAGCGCGAGGCGATGAATTCCTGCTCGAGAAAGGCGAGCAGTTCCGGGTTTGTCGGCGGATTGTCTTCGCGGAAATCGTCGGGTTCGTTCACGATCCCGCGGCCCATGAGCCAGGTCCAGACGCGGTTGGCGGCGCAGCGGCTGAAAGACGGATTTTCCGGTCGCAGTAGCCAGCTCGCAAAGACGACTCGTGGATCGCTCTTGCCGGGATCGAGTTTGACGGGTGTTCCATCGGGGAAAATCGCATTCTTGGAAAGGCCGTCCTTGTCGGCGGTGGGGTCGAAGTAGACGATCTCCTCCTTCCACTCGGCTGTCGGCTTGAAGGCGACGTTGGCGAAGAATCCTGACATCGCGTCGAGCTTCTTCCCGGGCCACTTCTCGGCGCGTTCGCCCATAAAGGTCAGCGCGACCGTGGCGGCCATGCCGCGCGGCGTGCGATCCTGCATCGCCCGGTAGAAGTTCACCTGCCCTTCCCGGAAGTTACTGCCGCTCCCCACGAGTAACTCTTGGGCGAACTGGTGGAAGGGTTTGTTGTCACGGACGCTCGCATGAATCCACTGGTGGTAGATCTGCACCGCGTTCGGCCAGAGCTTGATGGGAAACTCGGCCTTCACCCGCAGAACATCAGCCCACTTCATCGCCCAATAGTCGGCGTACTCGGGACGCGAGAGGAGGCGCTCGATGAGGATGACGCGTTTGCTCTCATCCTTTGAGGCCAGGAAATCCCGCGCCTCGTCCTCCCGTGGCAGGGTTCCGATCGTGACGAGATAGGCGCGTCGTAAGAAGACCGCGTCGGAGCAACTGTTCGCCGGCTTCAGCCCCAGTTTGTCGAGGTGCGCGAAGACAATCCGATCGAGTTGGTCGCTGGGATTCTCCGAAGTTTCGGAAGGCCGCACGATCGGGCCGGATTCAAAGATCGGATGAACCTCGGCTTCCGCCTTCAAGGAGAAGCCGGTCACGGCAACCAGGAGAGGAAGAAGACGTGCGAGGTTCATGACGGATCAGTGGTCGGAAGGTTTGTGAGCCCGGTGGGGAAGCGCGGAAAAGGCGACGCCCTCGATCTCGACGAGGAGATCGGGACGGCAGACGTCGGCTTGCGCGTAGATGGCAGGGATCCGGCCGAGGCGACGTTCGCAGACGGCGCGGCAGGCCTCGAAATCCTTGGCATATTTGACGTAGACTCGGACCTTCGCTAGATCAGCAAGGGTTGCCCCGGCATCGGACCAGCCCTGGCGCGCGAAGTTCTCTGGAGCGATGAGTTTTTCAATGTTGTCCAAAGTCTGTTCGGTCTGTTTCTCCACGTCGCCCGGATACATGGTTTCGGCGTTGACGATGCTCGCGGTGCCGGAGACCCAGGTGGTGAGGTGGTTCCCGATGCGCATGGCCATGGCGCGCGAGAATTTTGGACTCTTCCGCGAATACTCCTTCGGATAATCGAAGGCGGAGGTTTGCTGGGGGTTCTCAAGCGAGAGGATACTCACATCCTTCCGATCCGTTTGCACCGCGAGGCAGGTGGTGATCAGTCCGTGCTCGAGAGTTCCGATTCCCGTGCTCGCCGGATAGATGGCATGGCCGTGTTCCGCGGCGGCGAGAGGATTGCTCCCGAAATCATATTGCTCAAAAAAGTCGGTCCGGGCCCGGTTCAGCTCGCGGTAGCGTTCCGTCCCATCGTCCTCTTCCTCGGTGATGTTGCCCTGGTAAAGCCAGACGCGCGCCACATCGGTGAAGGAGGCGTGAACCGCCGAGAGAACCTTGCCGAGGGCGGCGAAGGCTTCCGACGACTGTTCGTAAGCGTTGCGATTGCCGAGGTTGAGTGAACCAGCCGAAGCGTGGATCCAGCGGATCCCGTCGTGTTCAACGGTAACTAGATGGGGGCCATGATAACCGACGCTGACGGTACGAGTACTGATCGCCCAAGCCTCGATCGCGATGGCGACACCGCCGCAGGGAGGCTGCACGACAAAGAGGGTCAGCGGCATCTCTTCTCCGTAGTATGCCTCGAAGAGTTGCCGGGCGGCGGGAGCGTCGTTTGCGTCGGCGAGGAAGACGGTCTGAACGGTCACCGTCATCGGGTCCGTTTGCTGTCGCAAAATGGCCCGGATTGTCGAAATCGCCTCCCAGGCCTGTTCCCGAAAACTGCCGCCACATTCCGGTGTCACCATCATGGCAACTCGATGCAACCCATCGTAGCCGACCGTGGTGTGATGCTGTAGTCCAAGGAGACACGGCGGGAGGTCGCGTATCGCTCCATGATCGCGACTCCCGGAATCCAGATGCGAACAATTCTGGCAGTCGGGTGCCCCGCAGCCATCCTCCAAGAGTTGTCGGTCGGGAGCCATGCGGTAGCAGACCGGGTGCTGGGTGGGGTCGGAATGAAATGCCGGGGACTCAGTGGGATTGGCGCTCATAACTAAATTCAGATTAGGGATTTTGTGGATTAATACAAGAAAAAAAGACCTGTATATCTTTTATTGCGCGATTTACATCAAAATATGCGGAATGCGGGGTCGGTGAATGTTGGTCGGTGAGCGGTTTCAGGCCAAAACGAGAGTGATGACGAGGATGCCGCCAAAGACACTGGCCAAAGCGAAAGTCCAGACGACAGCGGCGTTTCGAAGCTCCATGAACTGCCGGGCGACGAGAAACCCTTTTGCTGAGGCGACTGCGAGAATCGTGAACGGAACAGACCGATGTTCGCCGAGGACAAACCCGAGGGTGGTCAACGCGATGAGAAGGATCCAGATGATGAGGTTGCGACGTGTCACAACAGGTAGAGGATTGGGAAGAGCAAAAGCCAGATGAGATCGCAGAGATGCCAGAAGATGCCGCCGGCCTCGACATCCTGGAAACGGTCTTGCCCGAAGCGCCCCCGTTTCAGTTGGCGGGCGAGGTAGGCAAGAATCAACACCGCCACGAGCACGTGAATGAAATGGAAACCGGTCAGGGCGAAGTAGAGGGTGAAGAACGCGTCGTCTCCGAAGGTGGCTCCGTGTTGGATTTTCTCGGTGTATTCGATGCTCTTGAGAAGCAGGAAGGCGAGCCCGGTGATGATGGCACCGACCATCCAACGGATCGCAAGAGGAGAGCGGTCCCGGCGGAGTTCCTCAAGACAGCAAGCCATGAACCAGCCACCTGTCAGGAGGATGAGCGTGTTGGCAAAGGCGAGCGGTTGATTGAGAAGGTCGCGTCCTTGCGCAAACAGAGCGGGTTCCGCGCCACGCTGGTAGAGAAACACTCCGAGTCCTGTACCGAAGGTGATGATTTCAAGGAAGACGATGATCCAGACCAGCACTCCACCTGGCGGCTCGAACCGGCTCCAATCTTCGGATGGTAAAGTGGGGGTGGATGAGGAGGTGGAATCGGTCATGTCTGGAAAAATCCGGCTTGTCGGTAACCATGTCAGGGAGCGAGGGTGATTTCGGCAATCCGTTTCGCAGCAAATCCGTCGGTCAGCAATCCCTCCTGATAGAGTTGGTCGATCTGCTTCATCCGCCCGGCGATCTGATTCTCGGTAAATTTTGGTGCGGCGGCTTTGGTCGCGGCGAGCGTTTTCGGATCGGGCGGTGGCAGGGGCCGACCCGCTGGAGCCTTGGCGTTCGGATCCACCACGAGGAGACGAAAATTGGCGGCCGGGACGAGGTGACGCCAGAGGAATGCCTGCATCCGGTCCTCCGATGAGATCGCACGGCGCTGAACCGCTTGGCCCGCTAGGGTTGCGGTGCCGACGAATTCCAGGTCGAACGATTTTCCGAAGGCGGCGGGTTCAGTCTTGATGGCCAGTTTGGCACTCGTTTTCCCTGGTGCGATCGTGACCGGGGCGCAAACCAATCCGGGCGGGGGATCTTTTAAGGCGACCGTGACCGGTCCGGCGTATCCATCACGACGCGCCACGTGCACGGTAACAGAGGCGTTCGACTTTTCCCGTATCGTCGCGCTAGAGGGGGAGACCCGCAATTCGAAGTCCGGCTGGGCGGTGGAAAGGCGAAGCCGGTAGGTGTATTCGCTCCCGCCCGATCTCACCGTGTCGCCGAGGTGGACGCGATAGGCTCCGTCCTTCGGCATCGTGAAGAGGGCATAGGAATCCGCGTGATGAGTGTTCGCTCCCGCTGCGAGATCCTCATAGTCGTCATTGAGAGCGAGGAGAATGCCGTCGGGTCCCGCGATCTTAATCACTGAGTCGAGAGGCGAGTCGAGCCGACGGGCGGTGACCTCCACGGCGACGGACTGTTTGGTCTTGCCTTCGAAGACAAAGACATCCCAATCGTTCGATCTTCCGATGCGACCGTTGATGATTACCGGCAGGTTCACTTTCTGCGGCGCGGTGTCGGGGTCGTTGGGTTCCCTCTCGGCCATCTCGGGGAGCGAGTCGAGAACGAAGGGCAGCGGGTTCGAGATCCGTCCGCCTTGTTTTACCGAGATCGAGTGAAGACCGGGACCGGCCTTTGCGGGAGGATAACGAATTTCCGCTCCCTTGAGATTCCAGCCCTCGACTTTGACGGAGTGCGCCGCCCCGGCAGTTCCTCCGAGGGGAAAGATCCCCGTCAGGTAGGGCAATTCGCCGATTGTCATGCGGTAGATGAAATCTTCTCGTCCTCGGTGAATCGCGTCGGAGATGATGGCCACGTATTCGCCGTCGGCGGGAACTTCGAAAAGAATAACCGGATCCGGCTTGAAACGAAAATCATCCTGATAGGCGATCTCGCGGCCCTTGGCGTCATGAAGCGCCAGGACGGGTTGGAACCATCCCGGAACCGCGTCGGCGATGAAGGGAATGAGTTCGCGTGCGAGGGCGGAGATCACGATTCGCTGTCCCTTGCGCGCCTGAAAGCGATAGCGGTTGACCTCGCCCGAGGCGATCTGTCCGTTTACCGTGCATGGTGGCGTGACGCGGCATTCGACTTCTTCCTCGGGTCGTTTGCGGAGGGAAAGCTCCTCCTTGCCGAGCACCTGGAAGGGCGCGGTGAGCATGGGTTTGCGGGTCGATTCGGGCAGTTGTCCGACGTGGAAGGCGAGCGGATTGGTAATGCCTGCGGGAGTGACGAGCCGGATTTCCCTTCGCCCCGGAGCTGCATCTGCGGCGATTGCGATCTCAAGAAAGACGAGATCGGCAAGGGCCGCGCTGGCGGGACGGTTGGAATATTCCTCGATTCGCTTTTCGATACGCGCCATCAGTTTCGTCGTCGCCGCGTCGGGAGTTTTGTTGGCGTCTTTCAATTCCTTGAGTTGGTCCCGCAGCAGGGTGATCTCCTGAGGCCCGATGCGCTTGAAAGTCTCAACGACCCGGGCGGTGACACCCTGACCGGACACTTCGATACCCGTCACCGGGGCGAGTCCCTGTCCACCCGCCTTGAGTGCGAAGGTGGTGCCCTGTTGTCCCCCGGCCGGATAGACAAAGCCGGTGTAGGGTCGCGCCTGACCCTGTGCCGAATAGGGCACGATTGCTAACAAAAGCACCAAGAGAGCGCGGAAAGGGGAGTTCATGAGTTCGTCTGGTTAGGGATGATGTCAGGAAAACTGTCGGGGAAGGCGCCTCACATGATCTCGGTAAGCAGGCCGCCGGACTCCTCCTTCTTCGTTTCCGTGGGCAGGACGCGGGCCTCCAATCCCATGGGATGGGGCAGGGAAGCGTGGCCGTCGATCCCGGCGAGCTGGTAGATGCTGCCGAGGAGATCGACGGGGTAGACGGGCCTCTCCGCGACCTCTTCGGCCTTCGCGTCGGAGGCACCCACAACGTGCCCACCCTTGAACCCGCCTCCGGCCACCAGCACGGAGAAGACCTTGCCGTGGTGGTTGCGTCCGCCATTCCAGGGTGGTTGCCAATCGATCTTGGGCCCGCGTCCGAACTCGCCGCAGCACCAGACGAGGGTGGTTTCGAGCATCCCGCGGTCATTCAGGTCGGCGAGGAGAGCGGCGAGTCCCTGGTCGAGTTCCGGGGCCTGTTTGCCCATGGTCTGGAAGTGGTTGCTGTGCGTGTCCCAGCCGCCGGGATAGTTGATGACGATGTAGGGCACGCCCGCCTCGACCATTCGCCGAGCCGCGAGACAATCCTGCCCGAAGGTGTGGCGTCCGTAGCGGTCGCGGAGCTCGGGTTTCTCCTTCGTGAGGTCGAAGACTTCCCGCCCCTTCCCGAGGATCATCTCGTAAGCCTCCGTCCGGGCGGCTTCCGATGCCTCGATGATGGGGGTGTTGCCGACCGATTTGCGTAGCGTGTCGAGATTTTTCAGCAGGTCACGCCGAGCGGTCTGACGAGCGTCGTTGATGTTGCGGGAGACGATCCCCTCCACCTCAAATCGCGCCGCGTTCGGGTCTCCGCCGGTGGCGAAAGGCTTGAGTTTCGCGCCGAGGAATCCTTCCTCCGAAAAGCGACCCTGTGGTTTTGTCAGGACGACGTAGGGTGGCAGGCTCCCCCGGTATTCCTTCTCCTTCATGTGGGCGAAGACGGCACCGACGCTCGGGTAGGCGAGCCGATCCCCGGGCGCGTGAGCCGTCTGCACGAGGTAAGCCGCCGTCTCATGGCCGTTGTTGCCGTGCGTCATGCTGCGGATGAGGGAATACTTGTCCGCCTGCTTGGCGAGATTCGGAAACCATTCGCTCAACTGGATGCCCGGAACGTTGCTGGAGAGGAATTTCTTCATCGGCCCGTTGTAGTCGTATCCCGCGTCCGGCTTTGGATCCCACGTGTCGGAGTGGGACATCCCGCCCCATAGGAAGATCTGGATCACCGAGGTGGCCCGGGCGTCGGGTTTAGGCTTTGCTGGCACAGCGGGAGTGGCAGGCGGTTTCGGAGTCGATGCGGTGGCGGGAGCAGCCCCGGCGGCGAAGGCGTTTCCGCCGAGGAGTCCGGCCGTGCCGAAGAGCCCGATTTGGAGGGCGCCGCGGCGATCAATGGTACGCGTTAGGCTCATGCAAAGCTGGTGCGGATCGAGCGGCAGTGACTCGAGGAGGGAATCAGGATCATTCATGGCATCGACGGTTCGTGTGAAGGAGTCCGTTCAGTGGCGGAAGAGAAATTCGTGTGTGTTGAGGAGCGCCCAGGCGAGGTCGTTCCAGTGCTCGGGACGGGCGGTTTTGCCGGGCTTTTCCTCCGCTCCGATCCCGCAATAGGCGCGGGCCGCTGCAAGTTCCTCGCGGGCGGGATGCCGGGAAAGGATCGTGAGATAGAGCGCCGTGATTGTTTCGTTCGCCGGTCGCTTCGCCGCGACGATGGCCTTGATCCCGGGGCCGCGTTCCAGCTTATCCTGAACGTGGCTCGAATTGAGGAGGTGCAGCCATTGTTCCGCCACGACCAGGTTGGTCCGTTCGTCCTCGGTCCCGGTGGCCCGCGCGGAGCGACCGAAAAGCGAGAGGAAGGAACTCGTGATGCTGCCGTCGCCGATGGAGACCGCGGGTTGTCCCTGCGGGATGTAGGTGAAGGGTTCGGGAATCGGGCTGGTGTAGAGCTCCGTAGTTCCCGTGATCCGGTTGATCGAGTCGATCAGCACCTCTGCCTCGAGCCTGCGCATCGGGTAGGCGGCAAACAGGGCTTCGGTTCCTTTCTTCGAGGACTTTGGCAGGGAGGAGAACTGATAGGTCTCGGAGTTGAGGATGAGGCGGTAGAGATGCTTCAGGTCGTAGTTCGCGCCAACCAACTCCTTCTCGAGGTAGGCGAGCAATTCGGGATGGGAGGGAGGATTGTCATCGCGCAGGTCGTCCGCTTCGTGGACGAGGCCGCGTCCCATCAACCACGCCCAAGTCCGGTTGGCGATGTTGCGGGTGAACCAGGGATTCTTCGGGGAAATCAGCCAGTCGGCAAAGACCTCGCGCGGATCTTGGCCGTCGCGGAGAGTGACCTTCGTTCCGTCGGGAAAGATCGCCTGTTGCGGGTAGGTCGCCGGCGCTCCTTCGGGCGTTGCCGCACCCTCGATCACGAGCGGTTTCCCGATCTCTTCAATGGACGCGCGACCCGGTGCGGCGTTGCCCGCCAGGGAGTGGGTTCCGGCCGGATCCCAGAAGACGTATTCTTCCTTCCATTCACTGGTGGGTTTATAACCGATCTGGGCAAAGAAGGATGACATTCCAGCAAGCTTCTCTTTCGGCCATCCCTCGGTGCGGACGCCCATGAAGGTGAGGGCCACGGTCGAAGCGATGCCCTCGGGAGTGCGGCTCGGCATCGCCCGGTAGAAGTTGACCGGACCGACCCGGAAATTGCTGCCGCTCGCGGTCAGCATTTCGCGGACGAACTGGTCGTAGGGTTTGTTTTCCGCGAGGGAGGCGACGACCCAGCGGTGATAGAGCTGGGCCGCGTTGGGCCAGAGATTGATGGGGAACTCCGCCTTGATGCGGAGGAGATCTCCCCACTTCATGCCCCAGTAGACCGCGAACTCATCGCTGGCGAGGAGCCGGTCAACGAGGCGTTTGCGTTTGGTGGCCGTGTCAGGATCGTCGATGAAAGCCTTGGCCTCCGCCGCCGAGGGCAGTACGCCGATGACGTCGAGGTAGGCGCGACGTACAAAGACGGCGTCCGAACAGAGCGCCGGCCGCACCCCGAGAGGCTTCAGGCGGGCCATCACGAGCTGGTCGATGCGACATTCCATCTTCAAGGCAGCCGGACTCTCGAAGAGGCTCGCCGGGGTGGGGGAACTCGTGGCTACCGTCGCTCCCTTGGCCGGAGCCGGTTTTACTTCCGGTTTCGGTGCGGGAGGCACCGGTTTGGCAGGAACTGGATTCGCCTTCGTCGTCACCGTTGCGGTGCCCTTTTCCGGAGGAATGGCCTTCGGAGCGGGCACGGCGAGCGGATTCACTTTGGCCGGGACGGGAGCCGGGTTAGGCGATGGGACTGCGGGACTCTTTACCGTCTCGGCGGCGTGCGACAGGCCCCACAACAGCACGCCGGAGAGGCAGATGAGGAGACGGCGGATGAACTTGCGAAGGGCGAGGCGAGCGGAATACGTGGGCGGGAAAAAACCGCCGAGCCGGACTCTGGGCCGTCCGGACGAGATGGGATCCGGTTTCATGAGAAACTACCCTACGGGTCGTTTTCCGCAGCGCAAGCAAAAAACGAATAAACAATCTTTAATTCTTGATAAGACGCTTTTTTGCATCCAGATTCTCCGTGTCATGAAACATACACTCCTTGTATCACCATCCGGCACACCGCTTGCCGGGCGCACTGTCGGCGAATTAGTCGCCGAACGACCGGGACGTTCCCGGGTATTCCAGGTCTTCGGCATCGACTTTTGTTGCCAGGGGGGCACCACCCTCGCCGAGGCTTGCCGGAGGCGGTCCATTTCGCTGGAGACGGTGATCGAGCAACTCGAGGCTGAGGCGAGCGAGCCGTCCGAGAGCGGGACGAATCCCGCGAAGCTTCCTCCGGCCGAGTTGGCCGACTACATCGTCACCCGTTATCACGCCTCTCTCCGTTCGGAACTGCCGCGCCTGCAGGCGATGGCGCAACGTGTCGCCAAGGTACACGGCAGTCACACTCCCTCCCTCCTCCAGGTCTACGAGGTTTTCAACGCCCTCTACCTCGAGCTCGACGGCCACATGATCAAAGAAGAGCAGATCCTCTTTCCCGCGATCCGCGTGATGGCTGCGGGAGGTGCCGCGATTTCACTCGACGGTCCCATCGCCTGCATGCTGCGCGAGCATGAGGACGCCGGTGCCGACCTCGCCCGACTCCGCAAGCTCACGCGGGACTACGACCCGCCCGCCGACGCGTGCAACACCTACCGGGCCCTCTTCGCCGGTCTCGCCGAGCTTGAGGAGGACCTTCACCGACACATCCACCTCGAGAATCAGGTGCTCTTTCCCGCCGCCGAAGCACTTGCCGCAGGCCGGGATTGAGTGTATCGCACCCACTGAAACATGTTCGTCTACGGAAAGACCGCCTCAAACGCCATTGCCGTGATGAGCTACCTTGCTGGCCGTCCCGGCGAGGTAGCGGGTTCGTCGGAAATCGCGGAAGCGAGAAAGATTTCACATGCCCTCACCGCGAAGCTTCTCACCCAGCTCTCTGCGGCAGGCTTGGTACGGGGGCAGCCGGGTCCCGGCGGCGGCTACCAGTTGGCAAAGGATCCTGCCGAGATCAACCTGCTCGGTATCGTCTCGCTTTTCGAACAGACCGAAGCTCCCTCGCTCTGTCCTTTCGGCCAAGGCTGGTGTGGCAACGGCGATCCCTGCCCTTTGCACGAATCGCTCCTTTCGCTACAGGAACGCAGCCGTGCTTTCCTTGAAAACACGCGGCTCTCGGTGTTTGTGCCCGAGCTTGTCGAGGTCGAGTAGGGATTCATTTTACCCCCCGGTTCCTATCCCCGCTCTCGCCTTGTGCCTGGTTGCCGGGTAGGCTGAGCGTTGGCTGGTGCAGACGCGCTCCTGCTATCCTCCCTGCCTATTGCTCCACTCTGACCCTACGTGAGGGCCATCCTTATCACGATTCGTTTCTTTCCCGATGAAAATCCCAAGGTTCCGTAATTCTCTCGCGATTCTTGCAGTCCTTGGCGCGGCTGGCTTTGCGATCTATCACTTTAAGATTGCCCGGAAAGCGGTGGTTTCGCACACCGTTGAAAAGGGTGACCTCGCGATGGAGGTAATGGGCACGGGGACTCTGGAAGCCAGGATAAAGACGACCATCAGCGCCCGCATTCAGGAACGTCTCGTTGAAGTGCTGGTCGATCAGGGCGATTCGGTGGAGGCGGGTCAGTTGCTCGCGCGACTCGACGACGCGGAATCGAAGCAGCAGGTGGCCATCGCCGAGGCCACCCTCGCGACGGCGAAACAAACCCTTGAGCGCGTTCGTGCGGATCTCGCGAGATCGGAGGCGGTGCTCGCCCAGGCAAAACTCGACTACGGACGGAAGACGGGATTGGTCGTCACCAAGTCCGTCGCCCAGTCTGATGTGGACAAAGCCGCCGAATCCCTGCGTATCGCCGAAGCGGATCTGAGCCGCTCTCATGCGACCATCGCCGAGGCGACGGCCCAGGTCGGGGTTGCGGAAAAGACGCTCCTTCTCCGCGAGGAGTTACTCGGCTTCACCGAACTTCACAGCCCCTACGACGGTCTCGTGATCCGTCGGGACCGCGATCCGGGCGACGTCCTCGTGCCGGGAGCATCCCTGATGCAGGTCATCTCCCTCGACGAGCTATGGGTCAGTGCCTGGGTCGATGAGACCAGCATGACGGCACTCACAAGCGACCAAAACGCCCGCATCGTCTTTCGCTCCGATCCCAACCGCGATTATCCCGGAAAGGTCTCCCGACTCGGGCGTGAGATGGACCGCGAGACGCGGGAGTTCCTCGTCGATGTGCGGGTGACCGAGCTGCCACCCAACTGGGCGATCGGGCAGCGCGCGGAAGTCTTCATCGAGACGGGGCACACCAAAGACGCCGTTCTCCTACCGCCGGAATTTCTCGGATGGAGGGACGGGCATGCGGGTGTCTTCGTCAATGAAGCCGGCCGGGCTCGCTGGCGTGACCTTTCTCCCGGAGCGCGGGGGAGGGATTTTCTTGCGATCGCAGAGGGGCTGCAAGGCGGAGAAGAGGTCCTGCGACTACCGAACCCTGGAAGTACCTCCCTGCGCGAGGGGCAGCGCATCGTCAAACAGCCATGAACCTCGCCATCCGCGACATCCGACACAACGCGGGACGTTTCGCCTTCACCACGGTGGGGATCGGAATGCTCCTCATGATCGTGATGGGCATGGGCGGCATCTATCGCGGTCTCATCCACGAGGCCACCCTGCTGGTGGATCGCGTCGGCGCCGATCTCTGGATCGTGCAGGGACGGACACGAGGTCCCTTCGCGGAGATCTCGCGAATTCCCGGCAATCTCGAAGATCGCGCCCGCGCCGTCCCCGGCGTGGCGGAGGCGCGTCGCTTCGTCTCCCACACGATCCAGCGCGAGCGCGAGGGACGTCCGCTGCGGATGGTCGTCCAGGGATTGTCCTGGCCAGAGGATCGCGGAGACTGGGTTCCTCTCGTCTCAGGCCGCTCGCTGACGCAGGGACATTACGAAATGATCGCCGACGACTCGCTCGATCTTCCCCTCGGCACGAAGATCGTTCTCGGAAAAAATGACTACGAGGTCGTCGGACTCACCCGCGGCATGGTCGGAACGGGCGGCGACGGATTGGCCTTTTTCACCGTCAGCGACGCCATGGCGATCCAGTTCGATCAACCCGGCGAGGCCATCCGTCTGGAGCGGGCCGCACGTCGCGCCCGGGTCGAGGCGGTCGATATCGGAAGGCAACAGCCCCTCTTCCTGGATCGCGCCGTAGGACTTTCGAGCGGCATTCCGGCCTTCGCGAAATCCCAGGTCAGTGCCGTGCTCGTCTCGCTGGCTCCCGGAGCGGACCTGGAAGTGGTGCGCCGCACCCTCGAGACCTGGCCGGACATCACCGTCTACTCGACCGAGGAACAGAAGAACCTGCTGCTCTCCGGGATGGTGGACAAGGCGCGGCGGCAACTCGGTCTCTTCCGCGCCCTCCTTATCGTCATTTCGACCATCATCATCGCGCTCATCGTCTACACGCTCACCCTCGACAAGGTGCGGGACATCGCGCTGCTCAAACTGATCGGGGCGCGCAATCCTGTCATCATCGGCCTGATCCTGCAGCAGGCTTTGCTCATGGGCCTCGCCGGCTACGCGCTCGCCTGGTGGGGCGGACAGTATGCCTTTCCTCGTTTTCCGAGGCTCGTTTTGATCTCCTCCTCCGATCTCGTCAGCCTCGCCGTGATTGTCGTCGTCATCTCCATCCTCGCCAGCTTTCTCGGAATCTGGAAGGCGATGCGCATCGAGCCGAACACCGTTCTCGCCGCATGAGCACCGCTCCCGCCATCGTGGTCGAACATCTCCGCAAGGTCTACGGCAGTGGCCGCACCGAGGTCGTCGCAATCAGCGACGCCAGCCTCGAGATCGCCCGCGGCGAGATTGTCGGAATGCTTGGTCCAAGCGGCTCGGGAAAGTCGACCATTCTCACCGCGATGGCCCTGATCAATCCGCCGACGAGCGGCCGCGTCACCATCAATGGAGAACTCGCACTCGAGGGACCGCACGCCCTGGTCGATCTGCGTGCCTTCCGTCGCAAACACCTTGGCTTCGTTTTCCAAAAAGCGAACCTCATTCCCTTCCTCACCGCCCTCGAGAATGTGCAAATCGCCCTTGAGGTGAATGACCTCGCACCCCGGGCCGCCCGGAAACGGGCTCTGGAACTGCTCGGTTATCTCGGTGTCGAGGCACGCGCGAAGAACCTCCCCACTGCACTCTCCGGCGGCGAACAGCAGCGCGTCGCCGTTGCCCGCGCCCTCGCCAACGAGCCCACCCTCATCCTCGCCGACGAACCCACCGCCGCACTCGACAGCACCCTGGGACGGCAGGTGATGGAGTTGTTCGCCCGGATCGCCCACGAGCGGCAGGCCGGCGTCCTCGTCGTCACCCACGACCACCGCACCCTTGACGTTTTCGACCGCATCCTCGATGTCGAGGACGGCATGATTCAGGAGCGGAAGGTTCACCGTGACTCACCGGCCGGTCGCTGATCGTTGGGCTATCTCTTTGGTGGAGCAGCGGGAGTGCCGTTGCCACATTCAAAGAAAAGGCCCACGCTCAGTCCTCCTCGTCCCGCTTCACGAAACGCTTCCGGTGCCACAGGAGCCAGAGCAGTGCGAGAATGCCCCAGGTCCAACTGGCGTAAATGTGATGGGAAACCATCGTCGAGGGAATCCAGGCGGGCGTCGCCCGGGTCGTGGCCGCGAGGACACCGAGGAACACGAGGAAGCGCACCCATTTCGATTTCACGAAGAAGCCCTCGAGGTCGCCGCTGTGCCCGAAGAGCACGCGTGAGCCGACGATCAGCATCAGCATGCCGAATCCGCCGATGTAGAGCAGGTGTTCGATGGAGATGTGCTGAACATAATGGAACGGGGCGAGCACAATACCCAGCCAGCCGACCGCCAGGGCCCAGAACAGGCCCGTCGTCAGAGAGCCGCCTTGGCGCGGTTTCCAGGTCACTTCGAGGAGCAGGTATCCCGCAGCCAGGACCGCGCGCAGTCCGTAACCGAGTGCGACCTGTCCGAAGGCTTCGATGAAAAAACTGGCTACGAGCATCACGGCGGCCACCAGGGCACGGATGAGTTTCGTCCGGGTCTGAGCAACGGTCTTTGGGTCGCCGAAATCGCCACCGAGCATGCGTGGAAAGACGAAGGAGCCGATGCCGAGCACCGGTGGCAGGAGCAGGCCCTGATAGAGCAGCAGATTCGCGAGGCGATAGAGCGGGAGGTCCCGCAAACTCACTCCGGAGAGGTGTAGGACCGTGCCGGCGAGACCGCAGACAAGGCCCGTGAGGGCGAGGAGCATCTGCGGCGGCGGCGCTTCCTTGCGGAACTTCACCACCCGGATGACGAGGCAGAGCAAGAGCGAGAGAAGGAGCGCCACAAAAAAGGCGTCACCCCAGGCGAGTTGCTGCCGCAGATGGCAGATCGAACTGAACTGGTGCAGCGCGAAGAGCCAGAGCAACTCCGCCGGCGTCAGTTTCGGTGCGGTGGCCATGCGCGGTCCGGCCGTGCCGAGAAATCCAACGACAAAAGCTCCGCCGAAGGCCTCGATCATGAGGCGTGCGTGGACGAGATTCGGAAAGAAGCTCAGGTGCTGTCCGTAAAAGAGCGGCCACAGGGAAACGCCGATGAGGCTCCATACCGCGCCGCTGGCGAAGAAGACTCGATACGGCTCCGCCGCGAGCCAGTAGAGGCCGTCTTTGCGCGGCCCCCTGGCCTTGTGTTTCTTGTGTTTGCAGGCAGGGAAACTCATGGGGGAAGGTGAGGGGCGGATCGTTCGATACTCCCGCCTCACGCCACCGCAAGGGCGTTCTGCCGTTCCCCTTCGCGCAGATAACATCCCGGATCGGAACCCCAGAGATCACCCCCGTTCGCAAAGGCGGCCCGGGTGCGGAAGCCGCCACCGCAAATGCCGAACCATTGACAGTCGGCGCAAGGGCCGCTAAGGCGTGACTGTCGATCCTCCGGGGAAAGCCGTCCGATCGAGCGGATCGAGTTTAGCATCGGTGCCGATTCCGGATTGGCTCCCTCCCAGATCTCGGAGAAGGGCATGCGCTTCACGTTGCCGAGGGTCACACTCTGCCAGAACTGGTCGGGGTGGACATTGCCTTGCGTATCGATGTTCCCGATGCCCCGGCCCGAGCTGTTCGCCCCGCCCCCGTTCCATGCGAGAAGGCGGCGCGCTTCCGCGAGATTGGGGTGATTTTCCCGCTCCATACGCACCAGCAAATAGGCACCATCCGCCGGCTGTGTCACCGTGAGCAGTTCCCGGTCAATGCCCTGCGCATGCCATTGCTCGACCCGGGTGATGAGCGTGTCGATGGCTCCCCGGGCTTCGTCGGCTCCGAGGACCTGCAACTCGCTCCCGCGCCCCGCCGGGACGAGGTGGTAAAAGCAGACCCGCTGGATCTCCTGTTCTTCGATAAAGTCGAGGATGCGGTCGATGTTCTCGACATTGTGCCTCGTCAGGGTGAGGCGCAGGCCGGTCTTCTGTCCCACTTCGTGGCAGTTCTTGAATCCCCGGACAGCGGCATCGAAGGCTCCCTCCTTGCGGCGGAACTCATCGTGGATCCGCCCGATCCCGTCGAGGGAAATGCCCACGTAGGCGACCTCTGCGGCTTTTAGAAGGGCGGCTTTTTCCTCGGTGATGAGGGTGCCGTTCGTCGAGATCGTCAGCTTCAGCCCGGCCTGCGAGGCCTTGTCGACGAGATCGAAGAAACGGGAATGGATCATCGGCTCTCCGCCCGAGAGGAGCAAGGACGGCACTCCGTATGCGGCGAGATCCGCCACGACCGTTTCCATCTCTTTCCAGGTCAGCTCGCCCGGATAGCGGGCCGCGTTTGAGTCCGAGTAGCAGTGAACACAGCGGAGGTTGCAGGTGCGGGTGATGTTCCAGACAGTGATCGGCTTGCGGGTATCGGCGGTCCGATGGGCGTCGGACCCGTGGCCGTAGCGGAGACCGTCGGCGGGTTGGGCTGCGCCCGTCCAGAGTTTGGTGAGATTGATCATAGGATTGGAGATGAAAAAATGGGTTGGTTAGTGATTGGTCAGGCCGTCATCCCGCGAGGACGGGTTCGTAGAGGCAGGCGGGATCGGCCGCAAAGGGATCGCCGGTGATACCGTAGGCCCGGGCGCGTGAGCCGCCGCAGACGCTCCGGAACTCGCATCTCCCGCACTTGCCGCCGAGCGCGTCATTGTCCCGCAGCGAAACGAAGAGAGGATGCTGCCGGTAGATTTCGGCGGGATGGGTGGACCTGACATTGCCACAAACAATGGGCAGAAATCCACTCGGTGACACCTCGCCGGTGTGAGAGATGAACATCACGCCGCGGCCGTCCCGGATTCCCGGGGGTGAACTGAGACCCGGTCTCGACCGCGAGGCACCGCCGCCGCGTTGTTGGATGAGGACACGGCGGAAGTGGTGACCCTCCGTCGTCTTCACTGCGAAGGGAGCGTTCCCGACGAGCCCCGCCATGTCTTCGAAGATTCGCTCGATATCCGCTGCCTCGGGCAGGGATTCCAGACCCGCCCGACCGGTCGGGACGAGGAGGAAGACGCTCCACATCGCCGGCTTGAGGACAAACATGAGCCTTTTGAAGGCCTCGTATTCTTCGACGTTGCCACGGGTGAGGGTCGTGTTGATCTGGAGGCTCAGACCCGCCGCGTGCGCGCGCTTCACCGCCTCGATGGTCCGGTCGTAGGTGCCGGGAACTCCGCGGAAGGCATCGTGGGTCTCCCGGGTGGCTCCGTCGAGACTGAGCGACATGCGCTGCACCCCGGCCTCCTTGAGTTGGGCAAAGTCGGCCCGGAGGAGTCGGGGTGTTGCCGAGGGACTCAGTCCGACGTGAAGGCCGGCATCACTGGCGTGGCGAACCAGATCGATCGCGTCCCGTCGCATCAGGGGGTCGCCCCCGGTGAGGATGAGCATCGGGGGCATCCAATCGGCGAGCTGTCCGATCAGCCGCTGCGCCTCGGCCGCATCCAGTTCCTCCGGGTCCCGACGCGGTTGGGCCTCGGCCCGACAGTGCAGGCAGGCCAGAGCACAGGCGCGGGTGATTTCCCAGAAGACAAGAAAGGGACGGTCGTCGAAATCATAACCTTCCGCCGTGGGAGTACCGATCGGGCGGGTAACAGGGTGGGGATGCATGCTGAGGTAATTAAAGAATAAATACTCCTGATTTACTCTGCATGGATTGTTCTCGTCTGTGCACGTGTTGCTCTCGGTGCCGCAAATACCACCTCCTTCCAAAGATGTTCATCACCGAGAAGGACGCCCCCCTCTGTGGTGCGAAAAGTGAGCGATGAGCTGCGAAAGTGAATCCGCAAAGACCGACTCCTCAGGAGCCAGTGCACCACCAGCTTCGATGCACTTGCTCGGGTTTCTGAGGTTCATGGTGATCCTCGTGAACGATCTCGCCACCGTCGGCGGCATCGCGTCGGACTCGGAGATGCGCTACGTCCCGCCTGCCTGTGTCGCAGCGCTGCGGAAGGACCGCCGGACGACTGCGACACAGGGGGCCTTGGGGCGTGGCGACGGTTACTTCAGCACGCTGAGGTCCGCGCCAAAGTTGATGTGATAGGGGGCGCCGTCGATGACGAGGGCGGGCACGGACTTGACTCCGGCGGCCTCGGCTTCGGCGACGCGGCCCTTGGCGGTGCCGAGGTGGACGATCTCGACATCGAAGCGGCTCGTGTCGAGCGCGGCGGCGACGTTTTGCTCGGCGGCGACGCAGACAGGGCAGCCGGCGTGATAGAATGTGGCTTTGGTTTTCATATTGATGTGTATTGGTTTTGGTTTAGCAATCCTTCATCGGACTGCGGACGGAGCTTGCGGGTGTTTCTCAAAGGGGAAAAGAGGGTACTATTGCGTGGGTGGGCACCGTTTTGTGCCTGCTCGCCACAGCACGGCTGAGATGATACAAACGCGAATGAAACCAAAACGAGCCCCCACGAAGAAAACCCAACACTTGCCGCTCACGGAACGCACGGCCTACCGTCGTCTGGAGGATGTGGTGGGCTGCAAATGGTCGGCAGCGGTGCTTGCGGCCATTGGTCGTGACGTGACACGGCCCGGGCAGCTTGAGCGTTTCATTCCCGGCATTTCGACGAAGATTCTCAATGAGCGTCTGCGCAAGCTGGTGGACTACCGCCTCATCACGCGCACAGAGATCGCAGGCAAGGTGCCGCGCACGGAGTACGCGCTGACGGCCACCGGCATGAAGCTCAACGCCATCATCGAGAGCATCCGCGATCTGGATGAAGAACACGACGCGGGCACTGAACCATGAGCACACTCACTATCATCGGGCTCCAGACTGGCCTGCCGCGCACGCTGGGGACACCGGGGGCTGCTGAGCCGATGGATCGCGAATGGACGACGGGGTTCTTCAAAGAACCGGTGGCTGGTGTGCGGCAGGTCAGGGCACTGGGGATCGAGGGCGATGGCCAGGCTGATCTCGTGAACCACGGCGGGCCGGACAAGGCGATCAATGTGTATCCGTCCGAGCATTATGCGGCATGGACGGAGGAGTTGGGCCTCACGCTGCAAGCGGGTGCGTTCGGAGAAAACTTCACCACCACCGGCATGACAGAGCGCGAGGTGTGCGTGGGTGATGTGTTTCAATGCGGGGAGCTGTGCCTGCAAGTCTCCCAACCCCGCCAACCCTGCTGGAAACTGGCCCGCCGCTGGCGCATCAAGGATCTGGCTGCGCGGGTGGAGCGCACAGGCCGCACGGGCTGGTATTTCCGCATGTTGAACGGCGGCCCCGTGCAGGCGGGCATGGTCCTGACCCTGGTGAAGCGGCCCGCCCCGCAGTGGACCATCGCCACCGCCAACGAGATCATGCATCACCGCAAAGAGGATGCTGAGGCGGCACTCGCTCTTGCTGGTTGCCCTGGCCTATCCGCGAGCTGGCAGCGGAGTCTGACCCGCCGCGCCTTCGGCGAGGCAGGGGACACCAGCGCGCGGCTGATGGGGCCGTAAATGAACTTCAGCCAAGCTATGAACCCCGGTTTCATCATTCTCACCGCCATCATCGAAAGCATCCGTGATTGGGATGAAGAACACGGCACGGATCAATAGTTCCCTCCATATCACCGTGAAACCTCTTCTCGCTCTCCTTTGTCTCAGCATCACGCATCTCCAAGCGCAGGAGTTTGACCGCTACGGCGGCTCCACGGCGATCAAAGGAAGAGCCACGGGCTGGTTTCACATTGAGGAGGTGAAGGGGCGCTGGTTCTTCATCACGCCGGAGGGGCATGGCTACATCCCCGTCGGCGTGAATCACGTCGGCACCTACTTCAATGGTGGAGCGCAGAAGCTGCGCCCCACGGAGCATGACTTTGTCAAAGAACGGCACGCTGGCAGCCTGACGGCGGCTGCCTCACATGTGGAGAAGCTGGTGCGCGCCTGGGGCTTTAACTACGCGGGCTATGATGCACCGTCGCAGTTACAGGAGACCATGCCTTTCTCCGTTGCATTCAAGCAGACGCAGACCTCGGGCGTGACCGTCTTCGGCCCGCCGCAGTATGTGGATGTGTTTGCACCGGAGTTCGCGGCGGACTTGGACAAACGCGTCGCGGAGTCTTGCGGGAAGCTGAGGGAGAACCGCTTTCTCCTCGGCTACTACCTCATCGACCTGCCGCGCTGGGGAGACTGGTCCTATCTGGACAACGAGGAAAAGAAGCAGGGCGTGAGCTGGCTTTCCTTCTTCCGCAGTCTTCCGCCCGGCTCGCCCGGCAAGCTGGCGTATGACAAGGCCACCCAAGGCGCTGCGGACCTCAAAGCCGCTGAACTCGCCTTCACCGCCGAGATCGCGGACCAGTCCTACCGCCTCACCGCCGAGGCCTTCCGCCGACATGATCCGAACCATCTTGTGCTCGGCGAGCGGTTCGCCGGATCACGCCTCTTCATGCCAGTGGTGGAGAGATCGGCGAAATACTTCCCCATCGTCGCCATCCAGCTTGAGGGGGATTTTGACGCTGCAACGTATCGTGACATCCATCAGCGCACGGGCAGGCCCATCATCAATGCGGATCATGTAGCCAACTTCCTCACACCCACCACGCAGCGGGTGCTGGGCGAGGCTTTGAAAGACGAAGCCGAGGCCGCTGCGCTCTACGCCCGCTATCTCCGCGCCGCCTTCACGGAGCCGTATTTCATCGGCTACAACCGCTGCCAGCTCGCCTCCCGCATCTTTCAGGACGGCCCGCCCGCAGGGTGGAAGCAAGGCATCCTCGATCCTGCGGGCGAACCCTATCCGCTGCTGCTGAAGAGCATCACCACGACCAATCGCGAGGTGCTGGAGCGTTTGTATCAACCCTCGAAATAAGCCATTCCATGAAACCCCTCCTTCACCTCCTCGCCATCGCAGCATTCGCCTGCGGCACGTTCGTCTCTGCCGCTGACCATCAGCCACAACTCAAGATCGCCGAGCCGTGGTCGCCGCATCCGAAGACGACGCCGGTCACCAGCAAGGAAGGCGATGCGTTTGCGGTGGAGGCCAATGGCACGAGCATGAGCACCGGGGGCTGGCATTGGAGCTATGAGGGCATCGTGCCGGGGCAGACGTATGAGTTGTCCGTGGATGCCACGCATGACGGCCTGAGCGCGCCGCGTGATGAACTGCGCTGCATCGCCATTTGGGGCAAGGCGGAGGCAAACAAAGAAAGGTTCGTGGCGATCTGGGACTTTCTCATGCCAGAAATGACAGGCGCGAAGGCTATGCGCTTCACGCGCAAGCTCGTGGCACCGGAGGGAGCGCATCAGCTCGTCATCCGCTCGACGTTGCGCTGGACTGCGGAGGGCAAGGCCGTGTGGCAGCAGCCCAAAGTCAGCATCGCCCAGACACCGCTGGTGGCGCGTGCGCCGGTGAAGGTGAGCGTGGTGACGGGAAGGCAATCGCAGCGCACGGGGCTGAAGTTCAAGAGCATCCAGGACAACATCGACTTCTACGGCAAGCTCATCGAGAAGGCCTGCGAGCGGGATCATCCGCAGCTCGTCGTGCTGCCGGAGGTGGCGCTGCAATTTGGCATCGGAGGCGATGCACTCGATACTGCCGTGCCCGCGCCAGGGCCGGAGACGGATGCCTTTGCCGCCATCGCGAAGAAGCACCGGGTGCGCATCGCCCTCGGCATGTATGAGCGCAATGGCGATGCGGTGCATAACAGCGTGGTGCTCATCAGCCCAGGTGGCATCATCGAAGGCCGCTATCGCAAGGTGCATCTCGCCGGGGGTGGTGAGGATTGCTCCGGCATTCTACCCGGCGATGGTTTTCCCGTTTTCGAGACGGATGTGGCACGCATCGGCTGCAATATCTGCATGGACAGCTCGGTGGCGGAGTCCTCGCGCATGGTTGGGCTCAATGGCGCTGATCTGCTCCTCATGCCAATCATGGGCGACCACCGCGCCGACCGCTGGACACTGGGGCCGCCGAACTTCAACGAAGACCGCTGGCGCGTGATCATGCGCGCCCACGCCATCGACAATCAGCTCAGCATGGTGGTGGCGCGGAACAGCACGGTGGGCAGTTGCATCATCAGCCCCAAAGGCGACCTGCTCGCCTGGAACGACGGCGACCAGGAGTTCATCTCCGCCCTCGTGCCGCTGGATGAGGACCACCGCATCTGGCAGGGCGGCAGCTTCCGCGACATGAACTGGATGCAACGCCGCCCCGAGCTTTACACGCCGGAGACGGATGTGAAGAATCTTGGGAACTCGAAGTGAACAATGTCTATGAAACGCCTTATCACACTCCTTGGCGCAGGTTGCCTTTCTGCGCTCCCTACACTCGCTGCGGCGGAACCGAAAACGGACGATCCCTACCACTTGCAGCCGTCGCCGAATTCCACTCAGGACACGGCGGGCGAGCCGTTCACTGACAAATTCTCGCCCCAGGCAGCCGCCGCGTATCTCGACTCACGGGCGCATCTGGTGGAGAAAAACTGTTTCGCATGCCACTCGACGTTCACCTACTTGCCGGGCCGCAGCGTGATTGATCCGCTGGCAGCCGGCGCGATGGAAACGCGAGTGTTGCTGGAGCGTTTCACCGCGAAGTGTCTCGATAAAACGCAGTTGCCGCAGGTGAAGACCTCTCATGTAAATCAAGTGCGCATCCTCGCGGCGTTGGAACTCGCGCGACACGACGCTGTCACCACGGGCAGGCTCCAACCGCTCACCCGGCAGGCTCTCGATCACATCTGGACGCTCCAGCTCGCCGACGGCAGTGTGAAGTGGATACACGTCGGCGAGGCGCCGCAGGCGGTGGATGACTACTGGCCGGTGGGGATGATCGCGCTGGGCGTGGGAAGAGCACCGGAGAATTACGCGCAGACGGACATGGCGAAAGCTGGCCTCGAAAAATTGCGCGGATGGCTGCGCGCGCATCCGCCGAAGAACTCACACGAGCGCGGCCTCACGCTCATCGCGCAGTCCGCCATTGGCGGGCTGCTCAGTGACGAGGAGAGGCGTCAGCACATCGAGAAACTGTTTGCCTCACAGCATGAAGACGGCGGCTGGAGTCTCGCCGGGCTGGCCCCGTGGCAGCGACCTGACAAGCAGCCGCTTGATGTGGTTCACAGCGATGGCTACGGCACCGCTTTCACGGCCTATGTGCTCGCCCTCAGCGGCATCGCTCCTTCCGAGCCGCGGCTGCATCGTGCCATCGAATGGTTGAAGAAAAACCAGCGGCGCAGCGGCGGATGGTTCACCCCATCGCCCTTCAAGCGCGACAAGATCATCAGCAATACCGCCACCTCCTTCGCCGTGCAGGCGCTCGCCTTGTGTGGCGAGATCCAACCCCGCACTGTCAGCGCTGAGGAGTTCGCGGTGGCTCACGCTGCTGCCGAAAAATCCGTGCCGCCCAATGTCTATCTCGCAACCGATCCAGACCGATGAAGATGCCATTCCTCTGCCTAACCACGCTGATGGCGCTTGCACTCACCGCAAGCGCTGAGGACTCCTTGCCCAAGACCTTGATGACGCAGCGCGGCAAGCTGCTGGTCAGCGAGGATTTTGCCAAACCGCTGACACCGTTCACGGGCGTGCCGGTGGGATTCGCCAGTGGCTTCAATGGCTGGCGCTACAACATCAAGCCAAAGGCCGGCAAGTGGGAGCAGCTCGACGGCGTCTTCAAAGGCGTCGAGCTGGTGGAGAGCCACCATCCCGCCACCGCGTCCTACGGCATTCAATACAAAGACGCCATCATCCAATGTGAGGTGAGGCTAGACAACGTGCCCGCCGATGGCCGCCCGCATCGCACGGTGTTTGTGAACGTCACGGACGCGAAGGACTATGTGTTCCAGTTGAGCGTCGGCACTGGCGGCGTCTTCCTCACGCCATTCGATGCGGCGCGGATCAATCCAGCGAGCAAGCAGCGCGAACGTGGCATCTCTGCGAAAGCGCTGCTGCCCGTGAAGCTCGATGTCTGGCATACGCTCGTGATCGAGATCAAGGGCGACGAAGCCGTGGGCACACTCGATGGCAGGAGCATCACCGTCTCGAATCCCCTCATCGGAGCCGACAAACACAGCGTCATGATCGGCGCGGGAATGCAGGGCAGCTTCCGCAACTTCCGGGTCTGGGAGGCCTTGCCGAATCCTGAGTGGCCGAAGAACAAGCAGACGCTCGTGGCGGCGAACAAGCCCACGCTTCAAGATTTCTTCAAAGCCGATAAACTCGGCGAACTCGATACAACCATCGGCAAGGCCGTCTCCGATGGCATGATCGTCGGTGCCTCGCTCTGGGTGGAACGCGAGGGCGAGTCGTATCACAAGGCCTTCGGCAATCGTGCGCTCAAACCTGCTGTCGAGCCGATGACGGAGGACACGATCTTTGACATGGCCTCCGTGACGAAGGTTGTCGCTACGGCAACGGCGGCGATGCTGTGCGTGGAGCGTGGTTTGATCGGCGTGGATGATCTCGTCTCAAAGCACCTGCCTGAGTTCACCGGCGAAGGGCGCGAGAAGATCACCCTCCGGCATCTGCTGCTGCACACTTCTGGTTTGCAGGTGAATTTGAATGGAACGAAGCAACCCTACAGCCACACACCGGGGGAAGCCTTCGCGCAGGCGTGTCGCGAGAAACCATTGTTCGAGCCAGGCAGCGCTTTTTCATACAGCAGCGTGGGCACCATGGTCCTGGGCATGGTGATCGAGCGTGCGACGGGCAGAAAGATCGACGAGTTCTGCACCGCCGAAATCTTTCGCCCGCTGAAGATGAACGACACGCAGTTCCGCCCCTCCGGCGAAACACTGAAACGAGTCGCGCCCTCAAGCGCGCCGCAGCGTGGACTCGTGGATGATACGGTGGCGCGTGAGATGGGCGGAGTGGCGGGTCATGCCTCGCTTTTCACCACCACGGGCGATCTCGCCCGCTTCGCCCGCATGATGCTCAATGGTGGCGAACTCGACGGCGTGCGCTTGCTGAAACCCGAGACGATCCATCTCATGACCAGCGTGCAGAGCCCGCCTGAGTTGCGCAACTTCAGCGCTGGAAACCTGCTCGTGCGTCGTGGCCTCGGATGGGACATCGACACGCCTTACCGCGCCGCACCGGATGCGCCCACGCTGAGCACACGGCATCGTGGTGCATGGTTCCCCATCGGCGGCTACGGACACACCGGCTGGACCGGGCAGATGCTGTGGATTGATCCGTTCTCGAAGACCTTCGTCATCTTCCTCTGCAATCGCTACGTCCCTGATACCAAAGACACACGGCCAGCCGTGTATCAAATGCACCACCGCATCTCCACGCTCGCCGCCGAGGCGGTGAAGGGGTTTGATTTCAAGAACGTGACCGGTGCTCTGCCTGAACGATGAACCCGCGCATCACCAGCATCGACGCCCTGCGAGGGCTGGTGATGTTCATCATGATTTTCGTCAATGACCTCGCCTCCGCGGGGGCCATCGTGCCGAACTGGATGATGCATTACGAGCTGCGGCACCCGGACGCCAACGGCATGACCTTTGTGGATCTCGTGTTGCCGGCGTTCCTGTTCATCGTCGGCATGTCCATTCCATTCGCGCTTGGCTCGCGACTCGACAAGGGAGAGCGAACTTGGAAGACGATACTCCATGTCCTACAGCGAACGGCATCGCTCTTGTTCATCGGCGTGCTGATGGTGAATGGAGAACCCGATGCCGCGAAGCTCGGCTGGTCGCCTGCGCTGTGGCAGGTGTTGATGTTTGGATCAGCCATCCTTGCATTCGGTTCACTCAAGTGGATGCGGCTGATCGGACTGATGGCGCTGTTGTGGCTCAGCTACATTTGGGTCAATGCGCAGGGTGAGAAGATACTGATGCTCTCACCCTTCCATCTACGTTCGCAGTGGTGGGGCATCCTTGGGCTCATCGGCTGGGACTACCTGGTCGGGGCCACCGTGTTCCTTCTGTTCAAGGGAAACCGCACCGCACTGCTCGGCAGCATGGTGTTACTGCTTGGCCTGTTTGCCGCAGATCATGCCGGGGTGTTCGACGGCTGCTGGCTGACGAAGGTCGTCGGCATTGGTGACACCCTTGGTGCCCAGGGAGCCATCACCGTCGGCGGCGTGCTGCTTGCCTCCATCCTCAGGGCACCGGAACTGGACGGCACCGTTGCGCGGGTTCGGTTTGCCCTGCTTTTCATCGGAGCCACCGCGGCAGGTGCCTTGCTGCTGCACGCTGCCTACGGGATCAACAAGAATGCTGCCACACCAAGCTACGCTCTCTGGGGCTGCGCCGTGACCGCCGCGCTGTGGCTCGCTCTCTATCTCATCACTGATGTGCGTCGTATTGCTGTTGTCGGCAAGCCGTTGTCTATCGCGGGGCAGAATGTCCTGCTCGCCTTTTTCTTGTCTGAAGCCATGCCGTTCTTGCTCGAAGTCCTCCATCTTGAGAAATGGTATCACGCCCTCAGCCAAATCAATCTCTCCTTCGCCATACTGCGTTCAACAGCCTGCGGTATCGCTGTTCTGGGAGTGACTGCCGGCTTGAATAGACTAGGTTTTCGTCTGCGATTTTGACGCATCCATTGAGCGTTTGACGATCCCCGAGTCTGCTCCCGGCGATGAAATCGGTCCACTCCCGATACCGGATCTCACAAGCCCAAGCCCCGCAGGGTCTCGACGATGGCTTCGATCTGCTCTTCGCGTTTTTTGTGGGGGCGGCCGAATCGGGCGGAGAGGGCGGCGGGGTCGGGTCCGGTTTCGGGGAGGAGCGTTCGGATCAGGGCGACCTGGGCAGGGAGTTTGTCGGGCCAGGTGAGAGCCACGGAGACGGGCCTGACGGCACCGATGATCTCCGCCGAGGGGAGATCGATCTCGGACTGCTCTTCGACGGGGGCGCTCGTGGCAGTGGCGGGGCATTGGTATTCGGGCCGCAGCCAGCGGATCTGGCCGCGCTTTTCCTCGGCGGCGCGCTCGTGATTGAGGGCGACGAGGCGGGCGAGGATTTCCTCTTCGAAGGCTTCGCGGCACGAGGGATCCGGGAGACCGGCCCAGATCGTGAGGAGGTTCCCCCAGCCGTAGGCCTGGAGGACGGCTTGGTCGATCTCGTCGTGGATCTGGCGGAGGAGGGTGACGAGGCCGTCGTCGTGGATCTGCTTTTCCTTGGCGTTGAGGGCCGCGCCGGAGCGGAGTTTTTCGAGGACGTTGTAGATCCCGGTGAGGGTGAGTCCGGGATGGAGCGCCTGCTGCCGCTTGCGGTGGGCGTCGAGCCGCTCGCCCAGGTCGCGCAAGCGCTCCTTCAAGGGGCCTTCTTCGAGGGCGGGGAAGGGGAAGGTTTCGAAGCAGTCATTGTGATTGTAAGTTGGATCGTTTCCAACTCCTAGCCACCCCCCTGCACGTGTTGAAAAGATCGTATGAGGCGTGGAAGAAAGAACGCTCAGGTGGAATGGATCCGGTGAGGCAATCACTACGATTTTACTCTCAGCATGCACTGCGGAATCTAGAAACTGGAAAATCCTAAATTTTGCTGTTCTTGTCGTTGCAATAAATCTTTGAAGGCCCGCTGTTGCGTTTCTCAGCTCCTGTCCGGAGCGTCGGAATAGCCACCATTTGGAAGCTGTCCTTGCCTCACGATTCGACGTCCGTTCCGGTTCGACGTTTACCAATATATGATTATAGAGCTCAGGAAAGCCAGAAGCCTGTTCGTGAGATAATCCGTGGAAATCGATCACGTAACGATCACATTTCCCGAGGGTAAGATCTTTTCCGTTCTGGTAGGGATGAAGTACAAGTCCTAGACGAGGATTTGAAGCCAAAAGGCCTTTTGCGGTTTCATCGTTGATGAGAAATCCTTGGCTACCAAGTTCAAATCCCTTTACCGCCACGCCAATGTTTGATTGAAGCTTTTCGATAGAGAGCAAATCCGCCCCCACCTGCAAATTCGCCGCTATCACCCCGCTGCGACCCAACAGGGTCACCTCGTTCTCTCCACCCTCCTGGGTCACTTCGTTGACGACCTTTTCCAGCAGTCCTTCCTTCTTCCCGCTGGCCGCGACGGTCATGGCGATGCGCACGGCCGCACCATCCGCCGAATCGACCCAGGGGTGATCGGGGATCGCGTAACTCAAATGCAAAGGCCGTTTCGCATCGGCGAGGAAGGGCTCGAGGACACGACGGTTGAAGGTCTGGTGGATGGAATTTGTGGTGATGAAACCGAAGCGTTTCACCTTGCCCTTGGCGACGAGTTCGGCGGCCTTGGCCCACCAGTTCATGACGAAGTCGGCGGACTCGGGCACGCTGCCTTTCCACGCCCGCCGGAGGGCCTCGGTGTAGCCGTCGCCGAGAGCCTCGCGCATCCGCGAGGCACCAATAAACGGCGGATTACCCACGATGTAATCGGCCTCGGGCCATTCGGCACATTTGGGATTCACGTAGTCGTAGACGACGATGCGGGCGCTCTCATCAGGCACTTCCTTGCCGGTGACGGGATGGGTCTTGGTGCTGTGGCCGTCCCAGATCTCGACGACGGCTCCGGTCCCGGGATCGCGGCGCGGGATCTTTTCGTCGTAGGCGAGGACGGCGTCGCGGTTCTCGATCGGTTTGTCCTTGGGCAGGAGCGGTCGGTCGTTCGTGTCGGCCTTGCCGGTGGTGCGACGGTGCCATTGGAAGTAGCCGATCCAGAGGACGAGCTCGGCGATGCGGGCAGCCTGGGAGCTGAGCTCGATACCGAGAAACTGGCTCGGACGCACCTTGTGTCCCTCCATCTCGAGGGTCGCGTCGCCACCGAGGGCGGTGAGCACTTCGAGGACTTCGGCCTCGAGCCGCTTCAAAAGTTCGAGGGTGACGTAAAGGAAATTCGCGGTGCCGCAGGCGGGATCGAGGACGCGGATTTTGCAGAGGCGCTGGTGGTAGTCGGTGACGAGAGCGAGGGCCTCGGTGTCTTTCTTTTTGGCCTCGCCCCGCCGCTTCGCGGCGGCGGCCCCGGTCTTTTTCGCGGCGTCGTTCTTGCCCTCGGCGAGGAGGGCTTTGGCTCTGGCATCGTCGCGGTCGGACTCTTCGTCGATGGTGTCGGCCTCGCGGTGGAGGCTGGCGGCGGCGATGCGCACGGCGTCCCATTCCTCGCGCAGGGGATCGATGATGGTGGGTCGCACGAGTCGCTCGACGTAGGCGCGGGGCGTGTAGTGGGCGCCGAGCTGGTGGCGTGCGCGCGGATCGAGGGCCCGGGTGACGAGGGTGCCGAAGATGGAGGGCTCGACCGCCGACCAGTCGCTCTCGGCGGCATCGCCGAGCATGGCGAGCTGGGCTTTGGAAAGCGGCAGGGCGGTGGGTTCCTTTTCGAAAAGCCCGCCATTGAACCAGGCGATCTCGCGGAAGAGCAGGCTCGAGTAGGCGGTGCCGGTCGCCATTTCCTTCCAAAGCTGGCCGATGAGGACGGGAAATCCCTGGGGCGATCCGTCGAGTTTCCTCAAGAGACCGGCAAAAGCATCCTCGGGGAGCAGGCCGACGTCCTCGGCGAACATGGTGAAGAGGCAGCGCTGGAGGAATCCGGCGATGACGTGGGGATCGTGCCCGTCGCTCTCGAGCGACTTGGCGAGGCGGGCGAGACGGTCGGCGATGTCGCGGGTGACCTCGGCGGCTTTTTTCGAAGGATCGAGCGAATGGGGATCGGTCCAGACGAGGCGGAGGCGCTCGCGTATCTCGGGACGCCGCAGGTCGGCCAGGGAGATGCGATAGTGGCGCGGATCGGGGAAACGCTCGTAGTGGCCGCCGGTGCCGGTGAACTCGGCAAAGAGGTCAATGCTGTGGCCGACGTCGCAGACGACGAGGAAGGGCGGACGTCCCTCGCTCGCGGGCAGCGACGTGATGTAGGCGCGGGCCTGGTGGAAAGCACGCTCCAGCGCCCGGTCAAAGGCGGCGCTGCCGCGGCGTCCGTGCCCGGCTTTGGCGGCGGGTTTGTCAGGGCCCAGTTTGTGTGGATCGGGATCGACGGTCGGGTCCGAGGCGCCCTGTTTGGTCTCGAGAACGAAGTGTCCGGCCTTGTAGAGATCAATGAAGCCGGTCGTGCTCGTGCCGTCGGGCTGTTTGCGGATGACGGCGCGTTCGAAGACGTAGCGGTTTTTCTCCGGATCGGGCGAGGTCGGCTCGGGCCGGGGCACCTCGAGCAGGTCGCAGAGTTCGGAAAGGAACAGGGCGTAGTTCGCCCGCTCGGCGGCACCGGAATTTTCCCAGCGGGAGATGAAGTGGTCGATCGGGGTGGTCACAAGAAGGGAGAGTAAAAGGGGTGAAGGTGAAAAGTAAAAGGTAAAAGGAGAAGGCGGTGGATGGTCGAGAGAACCGAGTCGGAAAGGTTCAGAGACTGTGATCCACTCGGTGGGGAGTTTGGGATACACCGCGATGCGGATTGGACGCGAACCTAGAGATCCTGACGGAACTCCACAAGCAATTCGACGGTCTTGGTCAGACCCCGCACCATCAGGATTTCGAGGTCACGCAGCGCTGCCGGATAGAGGACGCAGGCGTCGAGCAGGACGATCGGGGCGCCCATCCGTCAATACCCCAGGTTGAGTCGTTGCCCCTCGGCGGCGAGTTCGTCCAGCACGCGTTTCCTTTCCTCCTTCTCCCGCTCTCGGTAGGCGACCACGTCGCCGCGAAGGGCGCGACGGTGAGTGCCGACCCGTCGGCAGGGGATGGCCCCTCATCGAACAACTTGGATGCGAAGGGGCGGGAGACTCCGAGGATCGTCGCGGCCTGCCAATGCAACGGCGACGGTCACCGTTGGATAGACATTGGACTGAAGGGCGGGGCGCGTTACATTGTCCTCGTCATGATACGGGAATTTTTTGACTTTTTGTCGTTCATCGCGCTGCTGGTGCCCTGGGTTCTGATCATCATGTCCTTCTTCATGTAGGACCCGAAGACACCTCGGGCGAAGGTCGACGCCAGCTGGGGGGGCTGCCCCGGGTCTCATTATGCACTGCGAAGTGGCTTCGATTCTGGTGGCAGCTAAAGAAAACCCGCCCCGTATCATGGCGGCGAGTTTTCCCGAACCGGACCTCCTTCACGCATTCGGGAGTGTCGGTCGCAGCGGACTGAACATGGGGCGGTAAGGGCAGGCTTTCCCCCGTGGGGAGGGCTCTGAAGGCGCGGAAAACGCTACAAACACGAGCGCACCGAATCCAATTCAACCACAACAAACGCCGCGCGTAACACGCCTGAAATCCCTTATTTTTTCGGGGGCAAAAA
>ERZ761602.1712-NODE-1712-length-38289-cov-5.467097_pt1 | contig 38289 bp, 30 predicted proteins | sample MGYA00512165_ERZ761602 | MGnify/ENA primary metagenome ERZ761602 (study PRJEB28899, sample SAMN02445085) | bioreactor sludge metagenome | biome: EBPR sludge; isolation source: Thorneside wastewater treatment plant | place: Australia: Brisbane, Thorneside...
ACGCGAAGGTGAGTGTGGTCCGGGCTTTCGGGTGATCGAGCCGTTCTATCTTCTGCCGGAACTCGGCCAGGAAGCGCTCGGCCAGCTTGCGGTCCTTGGTCTTGAGCGACCGGCGATACTGCTTGCCCGACCTTTTCACCAGGGCGTAATACGCCCCCGATGACGAGTGACGGTACAGACACTCACCCACTTTCGAAAGGGGGCCTGTTTTCGATTCTTCCGCGGGGTTCGACGGCGAAGTTTCCATGTCGGAACCTTAGGGTTACAAAAACGGGTTACAATTCGGAAAAACGGGCTGAGTCTGAATGTCGTAAGTCGTTATTGTGTAGTATTTCGTCCCCGTAGCTCAACTGGATAGAGCAGCGGTTTCCTAAACCGCCTATCCCGGTTCAAGTCCGGGCGGGGGCACCAGTTGAAGGGAGGTTTCAATGGTTGCAGAGGTTGCGGGAAAGTTCGGCTGCCTGCTGGACGGATGGGCTGGACGGCGGTCGTCCCCATGGACGGCTCCGTGGTAAAAAGCTCACTCCGGATGCCGCTGCGGACGCGGCCGACATATCGTGACCGTACCCGAGCATTCAGTTCGGCAGACCCTGAGCGTGACTCGTTCGATCGGACGCGGGCGGCCGCATGACGTCATCGGACAGGCCACCGTTCCCGCCTAGCCGAGGGCCTCGAGCGCGCCGGGCGTGACCCACTGGGGGTCCGGAAAGGTGCGGGCCCATTCGGCGGCGGTGACGTCGCGGGCGATGTGCCAGCCCGGCTTCTCCCGCCAGTCGAGAAAACGCCGCAGGCTCCTCCGGAAACCAGGTTGGGCGCCGCGGGCCAGCAGGGCGGGCACCGTGCGGAGGTCGGGCCAGGGGCCGTTGACCACGGCTTGGAACAGCGGCGTGTGTCCGCCGAATCCGTCGGCATCCCGCGCCGCGGGTGCGTTCACGTCCGCTCCCGCCGCCAGCAGCCAGTCGACCGCTTCCGTTTCGCGAAAATCGATCGCGAGATGCAGCAGCGTCGTGCCGTCCAGCGGGGTCCAGTGGAGACCCCACTCGGGATTCCCCGTGAAACCACACTCCGCCGGGTAGATCTCTCGCAAGGAGAACGTGCGGCGGAGCAAGGCGGGGTCCCGTCGGAGATGCCGGGCGAGCGCATGCAGGTCTCCCCGGTGGAGCGCGGTCACCGGGGTGTCCGGCAGGGTGCAGCCGCGTTGGCGCAGGAGTTCGATGATCTCGTGCTTGCCGGCCGGATGGCGCGCGTAGGTGCCAAGCACCGCCGCCAGGGGCGCGAGCGGGTCCTCCTGCGCGCCGGTCAGCGGCGCGCCCGCTTCCAGGAGAAAGCGAAACCCCGCGGCGTTCTGCGTCTCGCACGCGCCCATGACCACGCCGGCCGGAAGCTTCGCGCCGCGCGCCAGCAGCCAGCGGGCGCAGGCGAGCTGGCCCTGGAGCACCGCGCGCTCGAACGCATGCTGGTGGTCCTGCGCGCCGAGCGCATCGCACAGCGCGACAATCTCCAGCTGGCCGAGGTTCGCCGCGTGGCTCATCGGCGGACCCCAGTTTCCGCTGCGGACAGGAAGGTGCAGCAGCTCGGGCTCGTCGCGCAGGAGGGAACGGACCGCGGTGACGTTGCCCGACTCGATGGCTTCCTCCAGCGCGCCGACGGTGCCCTGCGAGACAATCCGCCGCTTCAACGCGGCCCAGGTCGGAAACCCGTACTCGCGCGCCAGCACCAGCTGGGCATCCGCCAGCGTCAGCGGCGCGCGGGCGATCGCGGCCAGGCTGGCGGACGGGTAGCGAGGATGGCGGTGCTGGATGCGCTCGAGCGCGGCCGGCACCTGCGCGCGCCACTCGCGCAGGAGTTCGCGGGCCTGGCGTTTCGGGCGGTCCAGGTGCGGTTGATCGGGCAGTCCGCGGGATACAGTGGGCATGGTCCTTTCCTCCTTGGTTGCGCCCAGGTCCGCAGCTGCGGGCAGGAAGTCAGGTGAATTAAAGACTCCGACACCGGTGGGCTGGGCCCATTTCCGCGGACGGGATGCTGCCGGTCAGCGACGGAACCGTGGCCGCCGGACTCACGCGGCGCAAGCGCGCACCCGGAAAGTGGAGGTGCGATGCAGGTGGCTCTGAACCGCGTCCGCTGACGCCCGAGGCTTTACCTGCGCGCGGCAGTCACGAAAGTGAACGGGTGAGTGGTCCGCTCTCAGTTTTCGTTCGGCGCCTGCGCCCGCTTCTCGGGTTCGTCCTGCTGGCGTCGGTGCGGGCGGCGGTGGATCCTGCGGGGCTCGCCGCAGCCCGCGCGTGCTATGAGGGACGCCGGCCGGAGGAAGCGCGCGCCGCGTTCGAGCGGCTGGCGGAGGCCGATCCGTCAGATCCCGACGTCAACCATTACCTCGGCCAGCTCGCCAACCGCCGCAACGAGCCCGAGCGCGCCGTGCGTTACTTCGAGCGCGCGCTCGCCGCGGAGCCGCAGGGCGCGCGTCACTACCACGGGCTCGGCGATGCGCTGGGGCGCAGCGCGCAGAACGCCGGGCTGCTCTCGAAATTCGGGCTGGCGAAGAAATGCGTCGCGGCATACGAGCGCGCGGTCGCGCTCGCGCCGGACCATTTCGACTATCGCTGGAGCCTCTTCGAATACTACCGCCAGGCGCCGGGGTTCGCGGGCGGCGGAAAGGACAAGGCCCGCGGCGAGGCCGAGGCGATGCGGCGGATCGACCCGGTGCGGGCGCGGGTGGCGTTTGCGCTGCTGCACGCGGCGAAGGAAGACTACGCGGCGGCGTTCGCCGAGGTGGACGCCGCGCTCGCGGTGGCGCCGGACGATTTCGTGACGCTCTATCACGCGGGCCGGCTCGCGGCGCTCAGCGGGCAGCAAATCGACGCCGGCATCGCGCGGCTCCGGCGCTGCCTCGCGCTGCCGGTGCCGCTGACACCGCCGTTTCCGGATCATGCGGTCGCGCAGCTTCAGCTCGGGAAACTGCTGGAGCGGCGCGGGGATTTCGCCGGAGCCCGGGAGGCATTTACCGCTGCGGTGGCGCTCGATCCCAGCCTCGAGGCTGCGTCCGACGCGCTCCGGCGGCTGCCCGCGGCGCCGGCGTCCGAACGGGCGCCGTGATCCGCGCCGGACACGTGCTCCGGCGTCCGCGGGCCGAGGCCCGTCCGATCCCGACGCGTGTAGGTTGAACTCCGATACAGGGCTGGGCGCGATGTCCGGGCCGGATTTTCGCATGCCGTGCTGCGCCGCGATCAATAATCGTTGAAGGCGGCTCCTGTCCGGCGGGATAGGCGAGACGGTGGGGCGAGGTCGGCACCGGCCGATACGGACCGGGTCGGTTGCCCGGACCGACTCGTCTCTCCTGCAGCCCTCCTTCTCGCCGTCACCCATGGGCGCGCGGCCAGTCCGCCTTCCGCGACTCGCATGCGCCCGCGGACCGCTTCGCCGGCCGCCTGCCGTCCTGCGGCGAGGACCCGATCCCAACTCCCCTCCCGTCCCATGACCATTTCGCGCCTCGCCTCGATTCGCCTGCTCCCGGCCGTCGCCATCGGCGCGGCGGTTGGTTTCTCCCAGATCGCCCCTGCGCCCGCACCCACGCTGCCGGCGGTGACGACGCCCGCCTCCAATGCCGCCGCGGAAATCGTGCAGATGCCGGCGTTTGAAGTCTCGACCGACGAGGACACCGGTTACCAGGCCGTCAACACGCTCGCGGGCGGGCGCACCAACACGCCTCTGCGCCTGACGCCGTCGGCGATCTCCGCGCTGACGTCGGAGTTCCTCGACGATCTCGCGCTCACGAACATCCGCGACTCCTTCTTCTGGACGATCAACGCCGCGCCGGGAAACCTGCGTCAGCAGGAGACGATCTTCGGCGACTACACGTACAACATCCGCGGCGTGGGCGAGGGGACGACGGTGCCGACGCGGAACTACTTTCATTTCTACGCCGCCTCCGACACGTACAACACGGAGCGCTTCGAATTCGCCCGCGGGCCCAACTCCATCATCTACGGGGACGCGCAGCTCGGCGGGCAGCCCACCACCTTCACCAAGGTGCCGCGCGTGGATCGGGATTTTCGCCTGGTGCGCCTGCAGGTGGACAGCTACGGCGGCGTGCGCGGGTCGTTCGACGTCAACGAGCGCGCGAACGATCGCCTGGCAACTCGCGTCAACGGGCTCTACCAGCGCGGCCGCGACTGGCGCGACGGCGTCGACCTCGACAAGGAGGCGATTCATCTCGCGGCCCGCTACCGCTTCTCGGATCGGACCGAACTGCGGGCGGAGACCGAGTGGAGCAAGGAGGAGCGGCTCACGTACTCGATCAACTATTTCGACCAATCCTCGTACTGGGACCGGGCGACGACCTACGACGGCGGGGCGCCGATCCCGCCGGCGGAGCGCGAGCGGGCCGGCGTGGCGCTGATGGGCGGCAGCCCGTATTTCGTGGTGATCCCCGCGGTGCCGGAGGCGGGCTTCTCGAATTGGCAGGACTTCTACTGGACGAACGGCACGGGCGTCGCGCTGCTCGATACCCCGCGGGGCGACATTCCCCTGTCGCCGGCACTGCCCAGGCGGGAGTTCACGTTGCAGCCGCCGGACGGCGTCGCGTTCGAGCGGTACAACGCCACGACCGTCTGGCTGGATCACCGTTTCAGCGAGCGGCTCGAGGCGCAGCTTTCGTATTACTATTTCGATGACAGCCGGGAGGCGCGCATGACGGAGCTGTTCAACACCCATCGCATCGATGTGAACCGCGTCTTGCCCAATGGGCTGCCGAACCCGAAGTTCGGGTTGCCGTTTGCCGACGCCACCGTGGGCCGCCAAGTGCAGGAACGTACGGTGAACGAAGTGCGGGCGCTCGCGACGCTGCGACTCGAGAGCGACCGGGCGGGCCTCGACCTGACGCAGCGGTTCACCGTGGCCGGGGGCCGGCGCTGGTTTCACTACGACCTCGAGTCGTTCTACCAGCGGCGGGTGGACGGACCCAATCCCGATCTCCGCCTGGAGGAAAACATCGTGCGGTACCGGCTCTATTGGGACGAGCCGCAGCGTTATTCGCTCATGAATCCGCCGAGCCTGCCGGGGGTAGATATCCAGTATCGGAAGGTGTTTTTCAACACCCACACGCACGACGTGCTCGACTACGCGCAGCTCGTCTCGAACACGACCCTCTGGGACGAACGCGTCTCCGTGCTGGGCGGGGTGCGCTACGACACCTTCGACCGGGTCCAGCGTGACCCGATCCAGACCGCCACCGGCGCGGAACTCCTCCCGCCGCTGCCGACGAGCGGGCATGCGACCACCTACTCGGCGGGCGCGGTGGTGTATCCACTTCCCCGGCACCGCTGGCTGGGAGCGTTCTTCAACTATTCCGAGAACTTCACGCCGGTGACGCCGGGCATGCCGCGCTTCGACGGCCGTCCGTTCGGGCCGACGCGGGGCTCGGGCTACGACTACGGGCTGCGATTGAACCTGATGGGAGGCCGGGTGTACGCCACGCTGAGCCGCTACGAAAGCGAGCAGTCCGACCGGGTCACGGGCGCACCGTTTGGCGACATCCGGGGCATCTGGCGCGCGGTGGGGGTGCCGGCGAGCGATCCGCGCTTCAATGTCGATTTTCGCGACACGGAATCCCTGACCGCGGACGGCTACGAATTCGAGATCACCGCCAATCCGATGGCCAACCTGCGGCTCACGGCCGGCTACAGCCGGCCCGAGACGGCGATCGTCAATCGGCTGGCGGACACGAAGCGTTACAACGCCCAGTACCGGCCCGAGTGGGAGGCGGCGCTGGCCAACGGCACCGCGCTCGATCCCGTCGCCCTGCGCAACGCGCTCAGCAATCTCGACCAGGCGCTGCTCACGACCGTGGCAGGGGCGCGGCTCAGCGGGACGCTCGACTATACAGCGAATGTCTACGGGACCTATACGTTTGTCGACGGCCCGCTGGACGACGTGTCCGTCGGAGCCGGCGCTTATTTCCGGGGGCGGCAGAAGACGGGCAATGTCGATCCGCGGATCCTGTTCAGCACCGATGCGCCGACGGCGGAGCAGCGGGCCGCGTCGTCGTTCGCGTATACGTATGCACCGTCGTACTACAACGTCGCGGCGCACTTCGCCTACGAGCGGAAGTTCGGCCGCTACCGCGCGAAGTTCCAGCTCAACGTCGACAACGTGCTCGATGACGACGAGCCGCGCTACTATTCCGTGAGCACCTACAATACCGGCGGCATCTCCACGCAGCCGCTGGTGCAGAGTCCCGGCTTCTTCAATTATCCGGATCCGCGGAAGTACACGCTGACCGTGTCCGTGGACTTCTAGGGCAGGAGGTTTGCCGGGTGGAGCCGCCTGTCCCCAGGCGGCTTTCGCGGCTTTTCCTCACGCCGCTGGGGACGGATCGCCCGAACGTCACCCGCCTGGGGGACAGGCGGCTCCACCCTCGCGCCAGCAGAGGCCACGAGCCATTGCGAACGGAGCGATCGAACGCGAAGCCGCGCGACCCCGGGGTGATCGCTGGCGCGGAGCGTATGCTGCGGGCTTGCGCGGCATTGGAGATGCTGGCTGAGCTTTTGCCATGCGTCCCAAGAAAGTCGCCCTGCTTACGGCCGGCGGTCTCGCCCCGTGCCTCAACGCCGCCCTTGCCGGCCTGATCGAACGCTACACGAGCGTCGCGCCCGGGATCGAGATTCTCTGCTACCGCGGCGGCTACAAGGGGCTGCTGCTCGGTGACAGCAGCGTGGTGGGCGCGGCGGAGCGGGCATCGGCCCACGTGCTGCGCGCCCACGGCGGGAGTGCGATCGGCAACAGCCGGGTGAAACTTACCAATGTGAAGGACTGCGTGAAGCGCGGCCTGGTGAAGGAGGGCCAGAACCCGCTGCAGGTCGCGGCCGAGCAGCTCGTGCGCGACGGCGTCGACGTGCTGCACACCATCGGGGGCGATGACACCAACACCACGGCCGCCGACCTAGCCGCTTACCTCGCTCGGAACAACTACGAGCTGACCGTCATCGGCCTGCCGAAGACGATCGACAACGATGTCGTCCCGATCCGCCAAAGTCTCGGCGCGTGGACGGCGGCCGAGCAGGGGGCGCTGTACTTTGAGCGGGTGGTGGCGGAGTGGGGCGCCAACCCCCGCATGCTGATCGTGCACGAAGTCATGGGCCGCAACTGCGGGTGGCTCACGGCGGCGACTGCCCGCGCTTATCTGGAACGCCTGGAAAAAACGCCCGTCGCCGCCGGACTCGGGCTCTCCCGGGAGCGGCTCGCGGTGCACGGCGTGTACCTGCCCGAACTGTCGCTCGACATCGGCGCCGAGGCGACGCGGCTCAAGGCCGTGATGGATCGCGTCGGCAACGTGAACGTCTTCATCAGCGAAGGCGCGGGCGTGGAGAGCATTGTGGCGGAGATGACCGCGCGGGGGCAGGAGGTGCCGCGGGACGCGTTTGGCCACGTGAAGCTGGATGCCGTCAACCCGGGGAAGTGGTTCGGCGATCAGTTCGCGCGGATGATCGGCGCGGAAAAGGTGCTCGTGCAAAAGAGCGGCTACTTCGCCCGCTCGGCGCCGGCCAACGCCGCCGACCTCGCGTTGATCCAGCGCTGCGTGGAACACTCGGTGGAGTGTGCCCTGCGGCGGGAAAGCGGCGTCGTGGGCCAGGACGAGGAGAAGGGCGACGTGCTGCGGGCGATCGAGTTTGCCCGGATCAAGGGCGGGAAGCCCTTCGACCCGCGCGCGCCCTGGTTCGCCGCGTTGCTGGCGGGGATCGGACAGCCGTTGACGGCGACCGTCGCCGCCGGGGGGCATTGAGCGTCCGAGGCCGCTGTTCCCAAGACGCCGCCTGCGACGGTGGGCCCACGCCTCCGAAAGGCGGAGGGACGGAGATCCTGTCGACCTCCACGGGACACCGGACTCATGGCCAAACTCGGCGACATTGCTGCAGGCGGCTGGCGTTAAAAACCTGTTTAAGCGGAGGCCGGACTGTCCGGGCGGGGTGTTACACCCAAGTACTACTGCGCAAATCCCGGACGTAATACCCGGTGAAATGCAACCTGACGCTGGACTTCGACGTCAGTGGGCCGACACTCCCGGAGAAGCCCCCATCTCCTCGATCTGAATTCTTCCCCTGGAATTTCAAATCCCACCCGCCTGATGAAAACCATCACCCGCCTGACGCTGGCTGCGATTACCGGCGTCATGGCACTGTCCGCGACCCACCCGGTCGTCGCTGCGCAATATAATCAACGCCTCGGGAATCTCTCGACGCGCGCGCAGGTCGGCACCGGCGCCAACATCATGATCACCGGCTTCGTCGTGCAGGACGGCGCGCCGAAGCAGGTGCTCATCCGTGCCGTCGGCGCGCGCCTCGCGCAGGCGCCGTTCAGCCTCACGGGCGTCCTCTCCAATCCGCAGCTGCAGTTGTTCGATGCCGAGGGCAATCTGGTCCTGGCGAATGACAATTGGGCCGCGGCGGACGCGGCCACGATGGCGGCGGTGGGCGCGTTTCCGCTGGCGAACAACAGCGCGGACGCCGCTCTCGTGGCCACGCTTTCGCCGGGGGCCTACACGGCCCAGGTCAGCGGCGTGAACAACACGCAGGGCGTGGCGATCCTGGAGATTTACGATGTATCCGGATCGGCCCGCCTGATGAACCTTTCGACGCGGGCTTTCGTCGGCACGGGCACGGCCACGTTCTTTTCCGGCCTGTCCGTGGCACCGGGCGGTGGCGCGCGCCGGGTGCTGGTGCGGGCGGCGGGCCCGGGCCTCGCGCAACTGGGCGTCGAGGGTGCCCTTGTCGACCCCGCGCTCGCGATCCTCGATTCGGCGGGGCGGCAGATCGCCAATGGGGCGAACGACAACTGGGAAACGGCGGGTGGGGCGGTGCTCACGACCAGCTTTGGCCAGGCGGGGGCGTTTCCGTTCCGCGCCGGCAGCCGCGATGCGGCGCTGGTGATCGACCTCGCTCCCGGCAACTACACGATTCAGGTCAACGGCGTCGGCGGCGCCACCGGCACGGCCCTGGTCGAAGTGTACGACCTCTCTCCGGAGACGCTGTCGACCGTAAATGTGGCGGCGACGGTTCCGTCGACCGATACGACGGGGACGACCCCGGCGGTCTTCACGTTCACGCGGGTGGGCTCGGTGACGAATCCCGTGACGGTGCAGTATACGTTGTCGGGCACGGCGACCTCGGGCGTGGACTTCAACGCCCTGTCGGGCGAAGTCACGATTCCGGCCGGCGCCACCTCCGCGACCGTTTCGCTGGTGCCGAAGGCCAATCCGGCCAACACCAACAATCGCACCGCCATTCTCTCGCTGGTGCCCAAGGCCGAGTATGGCGTGGGCGTCAACGCCCGCGCGGGAGTGACGATCTTCGCCAACTCGGGTTCGCTTTACGTCTCGACGCTGCGCGCGCTGCCCAATGCGCCGACCTCGACCGCCTACGGGACCGCCACGGTCCAGCTCGCGCCCGATGAGAAGAGCGCGTTCGTCAACGTCTCCTTCTCGAACCTCAGCTCGCCCGAGGTCGTCGCGCACCTCGCGATCGACGGCAATTACGTCTTCAACCTGCCGCAGGGTCAGGTGAACAACGCGCTGTGGACCTTCGCCCCGGTGGGCACCTATTCGACGGCCGACCTGATCGCCGCGCTCAAGGCCGGCCGGGTCACGGTCAGCATCGACACGGCGATCTATCCCGCGGGCGAGCTCGGCGGCGGTTTCGTCCGCAGCACCGGTACCGCGGTCTTCAATCCGCCGGCGGCGCCCCCGGCGCTCGACCTCAGCCGCGTGTCGGCGCAGGACGCGGCCCGGTTTCTTACGCAGAGCACCTTCGGGCCGACGCAGGCTGAGATCCTCGACCTGATGAACCGGGGCTACAACGCCTGGCTCACCGAACAGTTCTCGTTGCCGGCCACGTCCCAGCGCGAGGCGACGATGGCCGATTTCGCGGCGATCAACGCCGGGGGCCAGGGAGCGGCGAACGGCGGTCCCAATACCCGCCCGGGCGGCGTTCACCGCCAGGCGGCCTGGTGGAGAACGGCCATCACCGGTCGCGACCAGCTCCGCCAGCGCGTGGCGTTCGCCCTCAGCCAGATCCTCGTGATCTCGGACCAGAACGGCACCATCAACGCCTGGCAGGAAGGGGCGGCCAACTACTACGATATTTTCGTCAACAACGCGTTCGGCAACTTCCGCGAGATCCTCGAGCAGGTGACGCTGAGCCCGATGATGGGCATCTACCTGAGCTCGCTGCGCAATGCCAAGGCCGCCAACGGCACGACGCCCGACGAAAATTATGCGCGTGAGATCATGCAGCTCTTCACGATCGGGCTGCACGAATTGAACCCCGATGGCACGCTGCGGCTCGACCCCACGGGCCAGCCGATTCCGACCTATACCCAGGAGACGATCGTGCAGACCGCGAAGGTGTTCACCGGCTGGGGCTATGCCAACAATGCGGCGGGTGCCACGGCCAACGCCAACCTGTTTCGGGGCAGCCCTGCCGACTACATCCAGCCGATGATGCTCTGGCCGGCCTTCCACGACGATACCGCCAAGACGATCGTCGGCGGGAAGGTGCTGCCGGCGGCCCAGGGCGGCATCCAGGACCTGAAGGACACGCTCGATGCGCTGTTCAACCACCCGAGCACCGGGCCGTTCATCGTCAGGCAGCTCATCCAACGTCTGGTCACGAGCAATCCCAGCCCGGGCTACATCTACCGGGTGAACCAGGCGTTCTCGAACAACGGCGCGGGCGTCCGCGGTGACCTGCGGGCGGTGGTGCGGGCGATCCTGCTCGACTACGAGGCTCGCTCGCCCGCCGTGGCCGCGTCCGCGACCTTTGGCAAGATGAAGGAGCCGCTGCTCCGCGCCACCGCGCTCTTCCGCGCGTTCGACGCCGGCTCCAACCTTGGCCGCTACAACATCGCCAACCCCGAGGGTGCACTCGCGCAGGCCGTGCTCCGGGCACCGACGGTCTTCAACTTCTACGAGCCGAACTATGTGCTGCCCGGCTCGATCGCCGCGGCCGGTCTGTATGCGCCCGAGTACCAGATCCTCACGGACACGACGGCGCTCACCCAGCCGAACTTCTACTACGGCTACATCTACGCCAACCGGTCTACGACCGACATGGCGCAACAGACGATCGGCCTGACGCTGGCGCCCTGGCTGTCGCAGGCCCGCACGCCGGCCGCCCTGGTCGATGCGCTGAACCTGCTCCTGGCCGGTGGCGCCGCGCCCAAGTCGGCCACCGACCGGATGATCGCCGCCATCACGGCGATGCCGGTGGGCACCGCCACCAACACGGCGAACGACCTCGAGCGGGTGCGTTCGGCGATCTACCTGATGCTCACCTCCCCGTACGGAGCCATTCAGAAATAAGCTGCGCCATGAACCCGAAGAATCCGAAGTTCGACCCGAATCGCCGCCGGTTTCTCGGCGCGTGCTGCGCCGCCGTCAGCGCCACCGGCATGCTCTCCACCCTGGCCCAGTTGCGCATGATGGGCGCGGTGGCGAGTCCCTCCAACGGACCCAGTGTGCCGGCGCGCGCCGGTGCGCTGCCGCCGGACTACAAGGCGCTCGTCTGCCTGTTCCTCGCGGGCGGCAATGACGCGAACAACATGATCGTGCCGTTCGACACCAACGGCTACAGCGCCTACGCCTCGGCGGCGGGCCGCGGCGCAATCGCGCTGCCCCGGACGCAGTTGCTCGGCATCACGCCCAAGACGACCGACGGTCGCGAGTGGGCGCTGCACTCGAGCCTGAATGCCGATGTCGCGGGCACCAACACGACGGGCCTCAAGTCGCTCTTCGACGAGGGCAAGATGGCGCTGCTCGGCAACGTCGGCACCCTCGTGGTGCCTACCACCAAGGCCCAGTACACCGCGCGCTCGGTGCCGCTGCCACCTCAGCTCTTCTCCCACAACGACCAGCAGGTCGAATGGCAGAGCAGCGTGCCTGACAAGCCGTTCTCGACCGGCTGGGGCGGCCGCGTGGCCGACCTGGTCGACGCGATGAATACCAACAGCAGCGTCTCGATGGCGATCAGCCTCAACGGCCAGAATTCCTTCCAGGTCGGCAAGAAGGTCGTGCAGTTCGCCGTCAATCCGGGCGGCGCCATTTCGCTCTCGGGCTCCTCCACCTCCGCGACGAGCGCGGCCGGCCTGCGCACCCGGGCCCAGAACGACCTGCTGGCCGGGCCGAACTCCAACCTCTTCGAGGCAGCGTTCGCCGGTCTCACCTCCAATGCGATCTCCGACAGCGCGATGCTTTCGAGCATCCTGAGCGGCAATCCGCCGTTCACGACCACGTTCTCGGGAACCAACCTCGGCCAGCAGCTTCGCACCATCGCCCGCCTCATCGCGGCCGCGCCGCAGCTGGGTGTGAAACGGCAGATCTTCTTCGCCCGCATCGGCGGCTGGGACCTGCACGACGCGCAGCTCGGGGCGCACTCGAACCTCTTCGCCGACGTCAGCCGCAACGTGTCCGCGCTCCATCGCACGATGGTCGAGATCGGCGCGGCCGATCAGGTGACGACGTTCACGGCCTCCGACTTCGGCCGCACCTACAACACCAATGGCGACGGTTCCGACCACGGTTGGGGCTCGAACCACTTCATCGTCGGCGGTGCGGTCAAGGGCGGCGAGATCTACGGCAAGATGGCCGATCTCACGATCCGCGGCCCCGACGACACCGGCACGCGCGGGTCCTGGATTCCCACGACCAGCGTCGACGAATACGGCGCGACGCTCGCGACGTGGTTCGGCGTCAGCGCCACGGACCTGCCGGTCGTCTTCCCGAACATCGGCCGCTTCGCCACGCGCAACCTCGGCTTCATCTGAGCGGGCGGGGAACGCCGCGGAAGCTTCCTCCGCCCTCGTGCCTCGCCGGTTCATCCTCGTTGTCGCGCTGCTGGCCGCGCTCGGCGCGGGCTGGTGGTGGTTTCGCTCCGCTCCGCCTGTCGCTGTCGCTCCGCCCGCCCGGCCGGAGCCCGCTGTCGCCGGACCGGTCTCGCCAGGACGGCCCTTGCCGCCTCCGTCTTCGCCGTCGCCGGTTGCCAGCCCCGGCGGCGCTGACGCGGTGGCGCCGCCCCTGCCGCCGCACCTGCCGGATCCCCGGCAGTCGCCGGCGGACTTTCCCATCGCGGCGCCATTGAATGCGCCGGAGTCCGACATCGCCCGCGATCTCGACGTCGTCCGGCAGTTGTTCGAAGCCTGGCTCAGCAACTTTCCCCACGAGGGCAATCCGATCGGGGAGAATGCAGAGATCACCGCCGCGCTGATGGGGGCCAACTCCCTGGGATTCGCGCTCGTCCCGCGCGGGCATCGGGCCCTGAACGAAAACGGCGAGCTTTGCGACCGTTGGGGCACGCCGTTCCGCTTTCACCAGCTCAGCGGCAAACGCATGGAAGTCAGGAGCGCCGGGCCGGACCGCCGCTTTGGCACGGACGACGACGCCCTGCTCACGCCGCCCTGACGGCCGTTCGTCCCCGATTTGCGCTGCAACGAGCATTCCCTGGGTCCCAAGCAGGTCATACCTGTCTCGAAGCGCGGCGCTCCGTCGCCGCCGCGGAGCTGGCCAGCTGCAGGGCTTTGCGTGCCCGCGGCCGGCCCGTGACGACGACGTCACCTCCGCGGGGAAACATCGGTCGCCCGCTCCTGTCCCCGCCGGGGTAAAACGATCGTCGATTTCGGGCCACGCGGGCCGCTCGCAACTCCATCCACCTGCGTGCGTCTCGACTTCCTCCGGCTCGTTCGCAACGTTCTCCTTCCATGCGCTGTCCCTCTTCCCCCTTCGGACGTCTCCGGTCTCGCGGCGCCGCCTGCCGGCGCGCGAACCGTTTCGCCGCGTTCACCCTGCTTGAAATTCTGGTCGTCCTCGCGATCGTCGCCCTCCTTGCCACCCTCGCGATCACCAACGTCGACAAGGTCTTCGGCAGCTCGCAGGTCGGCGTCGCCCGGCTGTTCGTCTCGCAGACGCTTTCCGCGCCGCTGAACCTCTACCGGATTCACATGGGAAATTTCCCGTCGACCGCGGAGGGACTGCAGGCGCTGGTCACCGCGCCCGGGACCAAGGCCGACCGGTGGAGCGGCCCCTACATCGACGGTGGCAAGGTGCCGCTGGATCCCTGGGGCGAGCCTTACCAGTACGCGTTTCCAGGCGCGCGCAACAAGGACAAGTACGATCTCTGGTCGAAGGGGGCCGACAAGCAGAGCGGCACGCCCGACGACGTCGGCAACTGGGATTCGGGCCCGGCGACGGAGAAATAACGCACCGCCTCAATGGCAGCGCGGTCTGCCGCCCGACCCGCTTCCGATCCCGCCGCCGTGCTCCGTTCCACCCGCAAACGCGGCTTCACCCTGCTCGAGGTCCTGCTGGCGATCGCGCTGATCGCGCTGGTCGCTACGGCGCTCGTCGGTGCTTCCTCCCGCCTGATGACGGACCAGCCGGCGACGCCCAGCGACGTCTTTTGGCTGGCGGTGCGCGAAGCCCGGAAGGCGGCCCTGAAGAGCGAGCACGCGATCCGGCTGCGGTTCGACGCGGAGCGGAAACAGTTTATCCTGATCGACGGCGTCAACCCGTCGACCCTTGCCTCCGACGGCTTCACGCGCGTCGAGACTCCGCGCAAGACCCTGCCCGTGCCGGCGGCGATCGCGGCGGATCTCACGGTCGAGCTGATGGCGCCCGCGCCGAAGGGCGGCGGCCAATCGATCCTGATCGGCGGCGTGCTGGTAGAGGCCCAGACGATTCCCTTCGTGACCTTTTACCCGGACGGAACCTGCCAGCCTTTTCGCGCACAGTTCATGCGTCAGGGTGCGGTGAGCGTGCTCGCGGTCGATCCGTGGACCTGTGCTCCGGTGCTCACGCCGTCCGATGCCCATGCGCCCTCGATCTAGCCGCCATCCGGAATCCCGCCGTCGGAGGATTGCGGGCCGCGATGCGTTCACGCTCCTCGAGGTGCTGGTGGCGCTCGTGATCGTCGCCATGGCGGTGGTGGTGCTGGGAGCGTCGTACCTGAACGTCCTCACGACCTACGAAGCGGCGGCCCGCGGCATGACGGTGAACGAGGACTTTGCCTTCGCCCGCGACCAGATCCTGCGGGAGCCCGACCGGAAGAAACTCGAGGAAGGCGGCGAGTTCGAGGCGATCGGCGGCCGGCGCGTGACGTGGAGCGTCGAGATCGAGTCGACGTCGATGCCCAACGTCTTCCAGGTCGCGTTCACGACCGAGCTCGCCGATCCCGCGCGTCCGGAACCGGAGCGGCGCACCCAACGGCTCGTCGTCCTCCGCCCCACCTGGGTCATCGACGTGGCCGAGCGCGACAAGCTGAAGGAGGATGTGAAGCGGCGCATTCTCGAAATCCAGGGCCGGCAGACGCCATGACGCGCCCGCCCTGCATCTTGCGCCTCGCGCGGTTCCGCCGGAGCCGGCGTGCCTTCACGCTGATCGAGATCCTCCTCGCGATCACGCTCGTGGCGCTGCTGCTCGTGGCGCTGAACACCTTCGTCTTTTCCCTCGGCGAACTCTGGGGCCAGCGCGCGGACGAACGGCTCTTCGAGCAGCATGCGCGCGCGGTGACCCGTTTCCTCGAGCACGAACTGCGGGCGGCGGCGCTGCCGCCGGCGGCCCGGGCGGATTCGACGCCGATCGCGCTGCAGGAGATCAAGCCGCAGCAGGGCATGATGGAGAAATTGCTCACCTTCGAGCTGCCGGGAGGCAGCCGCCTCCTGAACTGGCCCGAGCGCCCGCTGCCCGAGGTCGTCTGCTCCCTGCAGGTGCGCCCCGGCGAAGGCCTCGTGCTCCTGTGGCACTCCCGGCTGGAGAAGAACTTCGACACCGAGCCGCCGCGCGAGACCGTGATCACGCCGCTCGTGAGCGCCCTCAGCTACGACTACTACGACACCGACCTGCGGCGCTGGACCAACGAAACCGCCCTCAAGCTCGATCCGCAGGGACAGCCGCTGGCGCCCCAGCGGGTGCGCCTGAAGTTTACCTACAACCGGCTGACGCGGGAGAGCGTCCTCACGCTGCCGCAACCGGGCGAAGCCCTGCCCACGTCGTGAAGGAAAGCCGCCTCCGCTCTGCCGGTTTGCTCGCCGGATTCCGCCGCCGCCGTCGGGGCTCGGTGCTCGTCATCGTGATGGTGACGCTGCTGTTTGCGACCTTCGCGCTCGTCAACTTCATGGAGAAGGCGAGCGTGGATCTCCTCGTCGACCAGCGTGAGATCCTCTCCCGCCGCCTGCGGCACGAGGCGTACAACGCCCTCGAGATGACCCTCGGCGTGCTCAACGAATTCCGCGAGGCGGGCAACGGCCTGCGCAGTCCCGCCGAAGGGTGGGGCGATCCGCTCGAGTTTGCCGGTTATGTGCCGGGCGAGGATCGGACGATCTCGGTCTCCTTCGACGACGAAAGCGGCAAACTGCCGCTTCCCCGCATGGATGCCCAGATGCTCGTGCGACTGTTTCGCTACTGGGAGCTGCCGCAGGCGGAGGCGGAAAGCGTCGCCGATGCGCTGCTCGGGTGGATGAAACGGGATCACGTCTACACGTCCGCCGTGCAGCCCGACTACGACGCGGCGCCGATCCCGTACGAGGTGCCGGGCCGTTCGCTGCGTTCCTACGGCGAACTCGCGGCGATCGACAAGGTGCGCGAGGTCTTCTTCGACGCCGATGGGCGGCCCAACGACCTCTGGCGACGTTTCGTCGACAGCGTGTCGCTCTTCGATTTCGCGCGCCCCAACCTCAACGGCGCCCGTCCCGATACGCTCGCGGCCCTCGGGCAGTTCGATGACACGCAGCAGCGCAACCTGGGCGACTACCTGCGTGGTGCGGGCCTGTACCAGAACCAGGGTCCGCGCTTCTTCCGCTCCCCCAACGAGGCCCAGGCGGTGGCCGGACCCGCGGGCGACACCGGCGCGTTCGAGGCGACTATCAGCGCGCTGCGGATCACTGTGACCGTGCGCGAGGGCACCACGGAGTACCGGCTCTCCACCGTGATTGCCCCGCAGGGTGGCGCGCGGACGATCCAGACCACGGCCTCCGACACCCGCCGCGTCACCCAGACCGCCGGTGCGCAGACCGCGGCGCAGCGGCAGAGCCGGCCCAACGCGGCCCAGGCCAACCCGCGCCCGGGGGCCACGCCCGGCGTTCCCGGCGCAGCCGCGACTCCACGGAACCTCCAGTACCCTTTTACGCTCTTGGAAATTCAGGAAAATGATGCGATCCCTCCGCCGCCGCTGCCGCCGCCCAATCCCTTGATCTGACCATGTGTGCCTCTCCGCTCCGCCTCCTGAGGTCCGGACCGCCGCCCCCCCGGGCTGCGCTCCTCCCGGATGCGCAGTTCTTTACGCGGCGGGTGGCGGTGGCGCCCGGAGCCACGCCGGCCGAGGCGGCCAGCCAGATCGAACTCGCGCTCGAGGCACTGTCACCGTTTCCGCTGACGCAGCTCTACTACGGCTGGTTCTGGCAGCCGGGCCAGGGGCACGCCCTGGTTTTCGCCGCGTACCGGCGGCGTTTCACGACCGAGCAAACGAACGCGTGGGCGGAGGCGGAGATCGTCCTGCCCGCCTTTGCCGCCCTGCTGGGAGCGGCGCTGCCGCCGGCGGCGACCGTGCTGCTGCCGGGAACCGACAGCCTGACGGCCGTGCAGTGGGGCGAGGGCGGCGAACCAACCCGCGTCGAGACGCTCGCGCTGGCGCCTGAGGCGGGCGAGGAGGAGCGGGCGCGGCGGCGCGAGGAATTTGTACGCGGGCTGGGTGGCGACCAGACGGTGATCGAGCTGGCGGATACGCCCGCCGCCGATGCCTCGTTCACGGATCATGAGCTCACGTTCCGTTCCGGCGACGTGGTGTCGCGGTTTCCGGCGTCCGTCGCCGCGGCGATGGACGTGCGCGACAAGGCCGAACTTGCGCTGCGCCGCGGCGCGCGCCGGCGCGACATCCTGCTCTGGCGGATCGCCCTCGGCGCGGTCGCCGCGCTGCTGTTGCTGGGCATCGGGGAAGTCGCGCTGATCGGAGCTCGCGCCTGGCAGAACGTCCGGCTGCGCCAGGTTGCGGCACAGAAGCCGGTGGTCGATCGCATCGCCGGCATCCACACGCTCACCAACCGGATCGAGGACTTCGCCACGAAACGCCTGCTGCCGCTCGAGATGCTCACGCAGCTCGTCGGGTTCAGCCAGGACCTCGAGCGCAAGCCGGCCGAGATCCTGTTCACCCGGGTCGCGGCCGACCAGGCCGCCGGGCTCAACACGCTGACGATCGAGGCCCGGACGACCAATCCGGCCCAGGTCAATGCCTACGAGGCGACCCTGCGCGCGCTGCCCACCGTGCTCAGCGCGGACGCGAAGTTCGGCCAGGTCGGCGGCGATCGCGCGACCTTCACCCTGACGGTGGTGTTCAAGCCGGATGCGTTGAAACCCAATGCCGCCGCCCCGGTGGCCAAGGCTCCATGATTCGTCGCGCCCGCGCCTTCTTCCTCAGTCGTGCCCTGCGCGAGAAATTCCTGCTGCTCGCCTTCATCGGCATCGGGCTGCTGTGGTGGGCGTCCGAATACAGCCGTCGCGCGGCCGCCTTCTGGTCGGCCCAGCGCGCCACGACGGTGCAGCTCACGGAACAGGCGCAGTGGATCCGCGAGCGCGCCGCGATCGAGGCGACCGCGCAGAAGACCGCCGGCCGGCTCGACCGGGGCAGGACGCTCAACGGCAACCAGCTCGTGACGACCGTGCCGCGCCTCGCGACCGACGCGGGGCTGAAGAACGTGCAGACCTTCGGCGGGCTCGAGAACACCCGCACCGGACAGTTTGCCGTCCACTCGCAGGAGTTCGTCATCCGCAACGTCGACTGGGAACCCCTGCTCAAATTTTATGAAGCCCTCCAGCAGCGGTCGCCGTATATCGCCATCGAACGCTTCGTGCTGCAGACCCCCAACAACGCGGCGCAGCACACGCTCAACGTCAAGGTGACCTCGGTGGAGATCGTGCAGTAGGGAACGGCACCGCCGGGCAGGCGGGCGGGAGGCGCGCCGCGCTGACCCCGGTGGCGCGGTTTTCCGCCGTCAAAATTGTCCGAATTCCGTTAACCCGGCCGCGAAGGGTTCGTCTCTCCGGGGAACCTGTACGAATGGTTACGTTTCGCACGTTGCGCCGACTCCCTGGCCGCATCCCTTGATCCCCAGCCACTCGCCGATGACTCGTCCGTCGCTCCTTCGCGGTTACGCCCTCTGCGGCGTCCTGGCCTCCCTGCTCCCCCGCGCGGCGCGGGCCGAGGAGTCGGTGCGTTACAAGTACCAGGATTATCGCGAATCAGCGGGCCGCATCGCGGTCGAGGTGCACGGCGCGACGATCGAGAAGGACTTTGGCCCCAACCTCCACCTCAAGCTGGAGGGCGTGATCGACGCGATCGCCGGGGCCACGCCCAACGGCCAGCCGGCGCCGGCCGGCAGCGACCAGGTGCCGCTCTCCCGCCTCACCGAGCGGCGCAAGGCGTGGAACGCGGCCCTCTCGCGGCAGTTCGCGCGGGTGAATGTGGCGGTCGGGGTCGCCAACAGCCGCGAGAGCGACTATGTCTCCACCGGCTGGTCGCTGAACACGCTCAGCGACTTCAACCAGAAGAACACCACGCTGTTGGTCGGGCTCGCCGGCACCGAGGACGACGTGCGCGTCTTCCATCAGACGGGGCCCGCGGCGAAGCGCACCCGCGACCTGATCGTCGGTGTCACTCAGCTTCTCGATCCGCAGGCGATGGTGACCTTCAATCTCACCTGGGGCCGGCAGCGCGGCTACCTGGCCGATCCCTACAAGCTGGTGCAGAAGGAGACCGAGATCGTGCCCGGCGTGTCGCTGCCGCTCACGTTTCCGGAAAACCGCCCGGCGGAACGCGACAAGGGCCTCGCGTTTCTCGGCTACCACCGGACGTTCCCGCGGGCAAGCGGCGCGCTGGAACTCGGCTATCGATTCGGCCGCGACAGCTACGATGTGACCTCGCACACCCTGGAGGCCGCGTGGTTCCAGAGCCTCGGTCCACAGGTGATCCTGCGTCCGTCGTTCCGCTACTACACGCAGGACGCGGCGGAATTCTACCACTACCGGCTCGACGGCACCACGGTGGTTCCCCTGGCCGGGGCGCCGCGGCCGGGCGGGCCGTTCTACTCCTCGGATTACCGGCTCTCCGCGCTGCGCACGCTCACCTATGGCGCGAAGCTCGTGTGGACGCCGATGGAGGCGCTGCAGTTCGACGCGACCTACGAACGGTACGACATGCGCGGCACCGATGGGGTGACGCCCCGGAGCGCCTATTGCCGGGCCGACATCGTCACACTCGGCGCGAAGTTTTCCTGGTGACCGCCCATGGCCGTCGTCTCCCAGTCGCAACGCACGCCCCAACCCGCCGCCAGCGGCGTGGCCGCCGACGTGCCGCTGCGGCAGCTCGCCTTTCCGGCGCTCGGCACGAACTGCGCGGTCCAGTACGCCGCGCCGGCGGGCGACGGTCAGGCGGTGGCGTTCGAGCGGGCGCTGGTGGCCTGGGTGAACGCCTTCGAGGCGAAGTACTCGCGGTTCCGGCCCGACAGCCTCGTGAGCCGGATCAATGCGGCCGCGGGTCGCGCGTGGGTCGAGGTCGACGCGGAGATGGAAGTCATGCTCAAGCTCTGCGACACGCTCCATTTCATGACGCAGGGCATCCTGGATCCGACGGCGTTGCCGCTGATCCGGCTCTGGAATTTCCGCGCCGAGGCGCCGGTGCTGCCCTCAGAGGCGGACGTCGCGGCCGCCCGGGCGAGCGTCGGCTGGAAGAAGGTCCAGCGCTCCCCCGGCCGCGTGTTCCTGCCCGACCCGGGCATGGCGCTCGACTTCGGCGGGTTCGGCAAGGAGTACGCCGTCGACATCGCCGCGCAGATCGCGGCCGACCACGGCATCCCCTCTGCGCTGGTCGATTTCGGCCACGATCTCCGGGCGGTCTCGGCTCCGCCCGGCCGCCCGGCCTGGCATGTGGGTCTGGAGGATCCGTTCAAACCCGGCGCGATCGCCGGCAGCCTCGCGGTGGTGGGCCGGAGCGTGGCCTCCTCGGGCGACTACATCCGGCGCGTCGTCGCCGGCGGCCGGCGGTACGGCCACATCATCGACGTGCGCACCGGCTGGCCGGTCAATAACGGCTGCCTGCAGGCCACGGTCATCGCCGGGAGCTGCCTCCAGGCGGGCGTGCTGTCGACCACGGCTTTCGTCCTCGGCGTGCCGAAGGGCATCGAGTTCATCCAGGCCTGTCCGGGCGCGGAAGGCCTGATCGTGACGGAGCGCGCCCGGGCGCAGACCCGCGGTTTTTTCCACCATGTCGCTTCGTGATCTCCTGCTCCGCGGCGCGGTGCTCGCGGCGCTGGGCGCCGTCGCGTTGCGCGCCGAAGTGAAAGTCGGCGCCGCGTTTCCCGCGCTCACGCCCGCGCTCGTGACCTCGCTCGGCGCGGGCGAGGTGCCCGCGACGGCCGGGCAGGTGGTGCTCGTCGACTTCTGGGCCTCATGGTGCGCGCCCTGCAAGGCGGCCTTCGGCGCGCTGGCGCAGTTGCAGAAGGAGTTCGCCGGCCGCGGGCTGGTGATCGTGGCCGTGAGCGTCGACGAAAAGCCGGCCGCGGCCGCGGCGTTCGTGAAGCGCCTGGCGCCGAATTTTTCCACCGTCCACGACCGCACCCAGGCGCTGGTCCGCCAGGTCGGCGTGCCGACGATGCCGACAAGCTACCTGGTGGGCCGCGACGGGCGCGTGCGCTTCGTGCAGGCCGGCTTCCACGGCGAAGCCACCGAGCGCGAATTGCGGCGCCAGATCGAGCTCCTCCTCGCCGAGAAATCCTGAATCCACGCCATGCTCCTGCTTCGCCGCCTCCTGCCGCTCCTGGTCCTCGCCGCCGCGTGCCTCGGTGCCACCGGCTGCACCCATCCCGGCCTTGCCCGGGTGAAACCGTGGGAACGCGCGACGCTCACCGGCTATGCCATGCGTCCCGACCGTGACCCGCTGCACGCGGCAATGTCAGAGCACGTCTTCTTCTCGCGCGAGGCGACCACCGGCGGACGCGGCGTGGGCGGCAGCGGCTGCGGCTGCAACTGACACCGGCGAAACCGCACCTGACTCCCGCACCATGCCTCCCGTCCTCCGCCTCTGGACCCTGCTGCAGCGCCTTCGCTGGCTGCACCTGCCGATCACCCTGCTCGTCGCGCTGCTGCAGCGCACGCCGGTGGTGAAACTCGCGGCGGGCGGGGGCGAGTTCGTGCTGCGCTCGCCGCTCGGCCAGGTGCTCAAGTCCGCCCTCACCGCGGCCGGGCTCGGCGCGCTGCACGCGCGCGCGGGGGCGACGACTTTCACGGTCCGGCAGGGCGCCAATGTCATCGTCAACGTGAGCACGATCACCGGCGAGGCCGTGCGCGCCCCGGCGACGGGCACCGTCGGCACCGCGATCGCTCCCGTCGCGTTCACCTACACCGGCACGCCGAGCAATCCGCAGTACTTCCGGATCTCGGGCCAGCTTCCGCCCGGGCTCGCGTTCATTCCGCCGGACACGGGCGGGACCGTTCCTTCCGGCACGCCGGTGATCTCCGGCACGCCCACGCAGGGCGGCTCCTTTACGGTCAACGTGCAGGGCTTTGGCACGAGCGGCAACGGGCAGCCGGAGGCGATCGTGTTCAACATCGCGGGCGGCGCGGCCACGGCGCCGTCGTTCACGACGCAGCCGCAGGGAGGCACCGTGCCCGCGGGTGCCACCGTCACCTTCACCGCCGCGGCGAGCGGCTCGCCTGCGCCCACGTACCAGTGGCGGCGCAACAACACCGTCCTCACGGGCGCGACTTCGCCCACGCTCACGCTCACCAATGTCTCGGCCGCCGATGCCGGCGACTACACTGTGGTCGCGTCGAATTCCGCGGGGAGCCAGACGTCGAACGTCGCCACCCTCGCGGTCACGGTCGCCGGCGGCACCGCGCGCCTGACGAATCTCTCCGTGCGCGCCGCGATGGCGGCGGGCCAGACGTTGATCATGGGGTTCGCCATGACCGGCGGCTCCAAGCCCGTGTTGCTGCGCGCCGTGGGGCCGGGACTGGCACCTTTCGGCGTGAGCGGCACGATGAGCGATCCGCGGCTGGCGTTGTTCCGGGATGCGACGCAGCTCGACGCCAACGACAATTGGGGCGGCACCGGGGCGCTCGCGACGGCCATGGCCGGCGTCGGGGCGTTTGCGCTGCCGCCGGCGAGCCTCGACGCGGCGCTCCTGCGCGGGATCGACGGGAGCCACACCGCCCAGGTCACCGGGACGGGTGGCGGGGTGGTGCTGGTCGAAGCCTACGACAGCGGCACCGGTTTCACGCCGCGGCTGGTGAACGTCTCGGCCCGCAATCGCGCCGGCACCGGCGACGACATCCTGATCGCGGGCTTCACGGTCGGAGGCACCGGCTCGCTGCCGCTGCTGGTCCGTGCCGTCGGACCGCGGCTGCAGGCCTTCGGCGTGACGGGTTTCCTCGTCGATCCGAAGCTGGAAATCTACGACAGCGCGGGCGCGAAGGTCACCGAGAACGACAACTGGGCCGGCTCGCTGGCGGCGACGTTCTCCGCCGTGGGCGCATTCGAGCTCGCTGCCGGCAGCCGCGACGCCGCGCTGCTCACCTCGCTCCCCCCGGGTAGCTACACCGCGCAGGTGAGCGGAGTCGGCGGCGGCACCGGCGAGGCCCTGGTCGAGATCTACGAAGTCCGTTAACGCCGGGAGTGTCCCGCCCCCCCCGCGGGAGCGCGGACGTCCCCGTCCGCGAGCATCAGGTGCGAACGGGGACGTCCGCGCCCCGGCGGAGCGGAGCCGGCGCAGGATTGACGCCCCCCTGCACCCTGAAATCCTCCTTTCCCTGGCAGGCGCCATACTCCCCGCCTGCCGCGATGCGCATCCTCGTTATCGAAGACGAACGCCAGCTGGCGGGCCACATCACCCGCGCGCTCACCCGGCACGGCCATTGCCTGACGGAGGCCCACGATGGCGTCGAGGGCCTGCGGACCGCCCTGGCCGATCCGCCCGATCTGGTGGTGCTCGATCTCAACCTGCCCGGCCTCGACGGCTTGTCCGTGCTGGCGCAGCTGCGCGCCGCGCAGAACCCCGCCCGCGTGCTCGTGCTGACGGCGCGGGGGGAGGTCGAGCAGCGGGTGAAGGGACTGCACGCGGGCGCGGACGATTACCTGACGAAACCCTTCGCGATGGACGAGCTGGCGGCCCGGATCGAGGCACTGGGCCGCCGGGGCGGACTCGCGGCGCAGGGCGAACTGCTCAAGGTGGCGGATCTGGCCATGGACATCCGTCACCGGCGGGTGACGCGCGCGGGCCGGCCGGTGGCGCTGTCGCCGCGGGAATTCGATGTCCTGCAGGTGCTCCTGCAGGAGCCGGGCCGGCCGTTTTCCCGCACCGAGCTGTGCGAACGGGTGTGGCAGCGCGACCACGAGTACGACACCCGGACGGTGGAGATCTTCATCACCCGGCTGCGCAGGAAAATCGACCTTCCGTCCTGCGCGCCGCTCATCCACACGCTTCGGGGGGTTGGCTACGTGGTCCGTTGCGACGAATGAACTCCCACCTGTTCGTGTGGCTCGCGCGCCGTCGGCGCTCCCTCGTGGCCGCGCTGCTGCTCGCGCTGGCTCCCGGTGCGCCGGCGGCGACCGTCGAAGGCCGGGTGACCCTGCCGAAGACGCGCACCGCGCCGGTCGTCAACCAGCGCTATGAAATCGTGGCGAAGGCGGGCGTGCTTTCCACCAATCCGCCCGTGGCCGTCGTGTACCTCGAGGGCGGTTTCCCCCGGCCCGCGACGCCGCCCGCCGCGGAAATCCGGCAGAAGGACCTGACGTTCATCCCCTCGCTGCTGCCGGTGCAGGCGGGCACGCGGGTGGAGTTTCCGAACCTCGACGACACGTACCACAACATCTTCTCGTTTTCGCCGCCGAAGCGTTTCGACCTCGGGCGCTACCGGGCGGACGAGCGCCCGGTGCCGGCGGTGTTGTTCGACCAGCCGGGGCTCGTCACGCTGCGCTGCGACATCCACGAGCACATGCGGGCGCTGGTCCTGGTCCTCGCCACCCCGCACTTCGTGGTCACGGATGCGACGGGGGCGTTCCGGCTCACCGGACTGCCCGAGGGACGCCATGTCCTCAAGGCGTGGATCGACAGCCGGACCACCCGCGAGCACGTGGTGGAGCTGCGGGGCGGGGAAGTGCAGCGCGTCGACTTCCCGTGAACGCGGCCGCCGAGGCAGAGCGGTCGCGGGTCGCCGGTTTCCGCACGAAGCTCCTGGCGGCGATCATGCTGCTGGTCACGATCCTGACGCTGCTGGCGCTGTTCTTCGCGCAGCGCAGCCTCGCGGCGGGATTCGAGGAGGAGTTGCAGCGTCAGTTCCAGGGGGAACTGGCGGCGATCGACCGCGCGCAGCAGTTGCGCCGCGGTGCGCTGGTCGAGCGCTGCCGGGCCCTCGTCCGGCGGCCCCGCATCCGGGCGGCGTTCGAGGATGACGCGCTGGACCTGTTGTATCCGAATGCCGCGGACGAGCTGCGCGACCTCGTGGCCCGTCCGGCCGAGGCCGTGCCGGCCGACGCGACGCGTGGCCTGCGGGCGCGGTTCTATCGCTTCCTGGATCGCAAGGGCGCGGTGATCGTGCCGCCCGCCGGCGAGCGGACCGTGGGCGCCCTGGCGCCCGCGGACGAGGCGCGGCTCGCGCTCCCGGCCCTGGGCGAACGGCCGCAGATCGGCTATCTCGCGCATGCCGGAGCCGGAGGCGGCCCGACCGTGTCGGAGATCATCGCCATGCCGGTCTTCTCCTTCGAAACGGGGGAGCCGCTCGCGGCGCTCGTGCTCGGCTTCGAGCCGCCCGAATTCAGCGGCCAGACGCGCGACGGCATCAAGCGCGGCATCTTCCTGGCGGGCCGGCTCCACGGTCCGGACCTGCCCGCGGAGGCCGCGCTCCGGCTCGCACCCGAGGTGGACGATGCGGCCGAAGAGCCGGTGCGCGTGACCCTCGGCGGTGTCCCGCACCTGCTGTTCGCCAAGCACCTGAATCCGGATTCGGGATACCCGCCGGCGTTCGAGGTCGGCGTGTATCCGCTCGCCGGACTCGCCGCGCGGCAGCGTCGCGTGCGGTGGCAGGTGCTGGGGGCGGGGGCCTTCGTGCTGCTGCTCGGGCTGGCGGGCAGCCACCTCGTCTCGCTGCGTCTGGCGCGCCCCGTCGAGCAGCTGGCGCAGGATTCCGCCGTCGACCGCGCGCGCCGCGCGCAGGCGGAGGCCGCGCTGGAGATGACGAGCGCGGAGCTGCAGCGCTCGGCGCGCTTTTCCGCCGATGCCTCCCACCAGCTCAAGACCCCGGTCACGGTGCTGCGCGCGGGCCTCGAGGAGATGCTCGCGCAGCCCGGGCTGACGCCGGCGGATTGCGCGGCCCTCTCGGAGCTCATCCATCAGACCTACCGGCTTTCGAGCCTGATCGAGGACCTGCTGCTCCTCTCGCGGATGGACGCGGGCCGGCTCAAGCTGCAGCTCGGCCCGGTTGACCTGGGGGCGCTGATCGCCGGCTCGCTGGACGATCTCGGGGCACTGCCCGACGAGCTGGGACTGAAGGTGGAGGCGGACCTGCCGCCGGTCCTGCGCGTCACCGGCGAGCGGCGGTACACGGCGATGATCCTGCAGAATCTGCTGGAGAATGCCCGGAAGTACAACCGCCCGGGCGGACGAATCCGGCTGGCGGCGCGGGCGGACGGCGCCTGGCTGCGGCTCGCGGTCGGCAACAATGGCCGGACGATTCCCGTCGCGGCGCAAGGGCACATCTTCGAGCGGTTTCACCGGGCCGCGATCGGCGAAAACGTCCCGGGCTACGGCCTCGGCCTCAATCTCGCGCGGGAACTTGCCCGGCTGCACCAGGGTGAGCTACTTCTCGTGCGTTCCGATGCCGACTGGACCGAATTCGAGGTGAGCTTTCCGCTCGCCGCCCCTGAGTGATGAAGCTGCTGCGACGGGGACTGCTCGTGCTGTGCGCCACCACGATGTTGCGCGGGGCGGACGCGTTCTTCGACCGGCTCGAGCAGGCGCTGACCTTCAGCGCGGTCGACACGCAGGTGCGCGCGAGGCTCAGTGGCACGCTGGAACTCGAGGGCTACGACTTCCAGCGTCCGCCGCCGGGGGTGATCGACGCTCCGGGCCGGCGGCTGTTCAACCCTCGGCTCAGCGTCTTTGTCGACGCGCAGTTCGGCCCCACCCTCTACGGCTTCGCGCAGGTGCGGGCCGACCGCGGTTTCGATCCGCGGGCCGCTCCGGGTGAATTGCGGCTCGACGAGTATGCGCTGCGCTTCACGCCCTGGCGCCGCGGCGTGCTGAATGTCCAGCTCGGTCGTTTCGCGACGGTCGTGGGCAACTGGACCAACCGCCACGGCGGCTGGGTGAACCCGTTCGTCACCGCGCCGCTTCCGTACGAACACCTGACCGGCATCTGGGACACCGAGGCGGTGCGATCGCCGGGAGTCCTGTTCCAGTGGGCGCGCGTGCAGCCGGGGCAGCCGGCGGAGGTCACGGCGATCGAGAAGACGCTGCGCGTGCCGATCGTGTGGGGGCCGGCGTATGTTCCGGGGGTGGCGGTCTCGGGTGACATCGGTCGCTTCCGCTACGCGTTCGAGGCGAAGCTCGGCTCCCTGTCCTCGCGGCCGGAGGCCTGGGGACACGCGCGTGAACAACGTCACCACCCCTCGTGGGGCGCGCGGCTCGGGTACCGGCCAAGCCCGACGTGGGACATCGGTTTCTCGGCCAGCACCGGAAGCTACCTGCGGGAATTCGCCGACCCGGAGCTGATGCCCGGCTTCGGCCGGGGCGATTACCGGCAGACCGTGCTGGCGCACGACCTCGCGTTTGCGTGGCGGCACTGGCAGCTCTGGGCCGAGGTCTACGCGGCGCGGTTTGAGATCCCCGGCGTCGGCGACGCCGATACGGGCGCCTACTATCTCGAAGCCAAGTACAAGTTCACCCCGCAGTTTTTTGGCGCCCTGCGCTGGAACCGGCAGGTCTTCGGCCGGATCAACGATCGCCGCGGCCAGCCGGTCCGCTGGGGCCACGATGTCTGGCGCATCGATCTGGCACCCGGTTACCGCTTCACGCCGCACACCCAGCTGAAGTTCCAATACAGCCTGCAGCGCGGCGACAGCGACGGGCGCGAGCACACCCGGCTGCTGGCGGTGCAGTTCACGCAACGATTCTGAACGGAATGATGCCGTAGCGGTGGAGCCGCCTGTCCCCAGGCGGCTGACGTGCGGTGGACCGGTCCGCAGCGGTATCAGGACAAGCCGCTCCACCATGCAGTGCGGCCGTTCTCACGGCTGATTTGAAGGCTCACTGCATGCGTCCGGCTGAGGTCGCTGGCGTCGTCCCCCCGCGCCGGGAGAGTGGCCGGCGGGCCCGGTCGACGCCGCGAAACACTTGCAGGGAACATCCGGTTGCGGGCAGCGTCTGGGTTCGGCCTTTCCTCGCATGCGCATCGTCCGTTCCTGCCTCGTCCCCCTTTTCCTTGCCGCGACCGCGGGTCTGCGGGCGCAATCCACGGTACCGACGCTGCTGCAGCCGGTACCGCAGCAGGCCCTGGTTGAAGGCGGAGCCGCCGCCACCCTCGATCTGCGGACGCATCTCGGCATCCCGGGCGTGGCGGGGAGGCAGTTCGCGCAATTCGACACGATCCTGGGCCGTTTCAACGTGGAGTTGCGCGACGACGTCGCGCCGCGGCACGTGGCCAACTTCCTCGCCTATGTGCAGGCGGGCACCTACACGAACACCTTCATCCATCGCGCCGCGGTGCTTGATGGCGCGGGCGTCTCCATCGTGCAGGGCGGCGGCTACGTGTACCGCCTGCCATTCGAGGTCAGCACGATCGTGAAGCAGGCGCCGGTCCCGCTCGAATACGTCCTCGCCAACGCCCGCGGCACCCTCGCGGCCGCGCGCACGACCGACCTCAACAGCGCCACGAGCGAGTGGTATTTCAACGTGCGCGACAACTCCACGATCCTCAACCAGAGCAACGGCGGCGGCTACACGGTGTTCGGCCGCGTGCTCGGGACCGGGATGACGGTGGTGGATGCGATGGCCGCGCTGCCCCGCGCCAACGCGGGCGCGCCGTTCAACGAGATTCCCGTGCGCAACTTCGCCGGCGGCAACATCACCGATGCCAACCTGGTCTCCATCCCGTCGATCCGCGCGATCGATCTTTATCCCTCGGGATCCAATCCGGCCATCGTGCAATACGTGGCGGAGAGCTCCGCGCCCGGAGTGGTGGGCGCGACGGTGGCCGGCTCGACCCTGGCGCTCGCGCCGCTGGCGGCGGGCTCCGCGACGGTGACGGTCCGCGCGACGGACACCAACGGCAACGCGGCGACCGCCAGCGTCCTCGTCAACGTGGCCTCCGCCGGCCCGCTGGGCGGTCGTCTGTCCAACCTCTCCGTGCGCACGGCGATGGGTGCGGGCCAGACGCTCATCATGGGTTTTTCGATGACGGGCGGCGCGAAGCCGGTCCTGCTCCGCGCCGTGGGCCCGGGTCTGGCACGGTTTGGCGTGAGCGGCACGTTGGCCGATCCGCGGCTGGCACTGTTCCGCGACGCGACGCAGCTCGACGCGAACGACAACTGGGGCGGCGGGGCGAGCCTCGCGAATGCGTTCTCCAGCGTCGGGGCGTTCAGCCTGCCCGCGGCGAGCCTCGACGCGGCGCTGCTGCGCAACGCCGACGGCAGCCAGACCGCGCAGGTCACGGGCACGGGTGCCGGCGTGGTGCTGGTCGAAGCCTACGACGCCGGCACGGGAGCGTCGCCCCGGTTGATCAACGTCTCCGCGCGGAATCGCGTGGGCACCGGCGACGACATCCTCATCGCCGGTTTCACCGTGACCGGCCCGGGCGGCCTGCGCGTGCTGGTTCGCGCCGTGGGCCCGAAGCTCGAGGCCTTCGGGGTCACGGGCGTGCTCGCGAACCCCAAGCTGGAAATCTACAACGGCCAGGGCGTGAAGGTGACGGAGAACGACGATTGGGAGGCGGGGCTCGCGCCGACGTTCCCCGCGGTCGGCGCGTTTGCGCTCGACGCCGGCAGTCGCGACGCCGCCCTCCTCACCGTGCTCCAGCCCGGCAGCTACACCGCGCAGGTGAGCGGCGCCACGGGCGGCACGGGCGAGGCGCTGGTGGAGCTCTACGAAGTCCCCTGAGCCGGAACTATGCCGTTGCGGTGGAGCCGCCTGTCCCCAGGCGGCTGACGTTTGATGGACCGGTCGCAGCGGCTTGAGGACAAGCCGCTCCACCTTTCTGCGCGGCCGTTTTCACGGCTGCTTTGGAGGCCAGCTGCATGGGTCCGCTCAGCCGCCTGGGGACAGGCGGCTCCACCGCTCACGGGTGGCTCGTCCCGTCCGCGCGAGCGCGCCCGGGATCAGCCGCCCATCTTGAAGCTCGCGCTTACCTGGAAAACGGCCTGCACGATCGCGAAGGCGAGGAAGCCGACGAAAATGAAAACACCCATCAGCACGCCGCTCGCGATGACCTTCGTGAAGACGTTGAGCTGATTCGAAATCTGCTTCTGGTACGCGGCCGCGATCTGCTTGAGGCTGGGCACGACGTTGCCGGTGTTCTCGCCGACGGCGAGACGGTCGAGCACGAGTTCCGGAAACACGCCGGTGCGCGCGAGCGCGACGGAGAGCGCCTCGCCCTCGAGCACGCGGCCCGTTGCGACACTGAACGCCTCGCGATGCACGGTGTTGGCAATTTGTTTTTCGGTCATCCGGAGCGCCTCGGCCGCGGTGATGCCGTTCTCGAGCAGGACCGAGAGCGTCTGGGCGAACGCCAGCACCGTCTGCGAAACCACGAACGGTCCGACCAGCGGCAGCTTGATCAGCCAGGCGTCGGTGGCGGCGCGCCCGGCGGCGGTCTGCCGCCAGCCGATGAACGAGCTGAGGCCAACGAACGCCAGCACGACGAGCGCGACGCCGTAGAGGCTGGTGGCGAACTCCGACATCGAGATCAGCAGCGACGTGGACGTCGGCATCTTCCCGCCCAGCGAGGTCAGCAGCGTCTTCAATCGCGGCAGGAGGAACGTGACGAAGAACAGGATCACCCCGCAGGCGACGAACACCATGAAAGCCGGGTAGGCGAGGGCGGCGAGGAGCTGACGGCGCAGCTCGCGCTGCTCCGTCAGGTGGGCGATGAGCCGGCCGACGGTGTCGTTGACCGAGCCGGTGGCCTCGCCGGCCTGGATGAGGTTGGTGACCGAAGGTTCGAAGACCTGGGGAAAGGCCGCCATCGCGCGCGACAGCGGCGCGCCCTCGCTGATCTGCTCCCAGATGCCGGCGCAGAGCGTGCGCAGCTTCGGCTCCTTGATGCGGACCGACAGCAGCCGGACCGCCTCGCCGGCGGAAAGGCCGCTGGTGGACAGGTCGTGCAGCGCCTCGAGGAAGGACAGGCACTCGCGGCGGGTGGGTGCCACCGCCTTCGCCCGGGTCGCAGGGGCGGGCCGGGCGGCCGGCATGGGTGCCGCGGCCGGCTTGCCGGGGGGCCGGGTCGTCTTCGCAGCGGCGGCGACTTCGTTGACCGCCACGACCTGCAGGCCGCGCGCGCTCAGGACGCGCAGGGCATCCTTTCGGGACGGAGCCTCGAGGTCCGCGGCGACGGCCTGGCCGGTACGATCGCGGGCGGTGTAGGCGAAGCGGGCCATGCGGCTACTTCTCGGTGATGGTGACGACGCGCAGGACTTCGTCGAATGTCGTGTAGCCGGACTTCACTTTTTCCCAACCGCTCTGTCCCAGCGTGCGCATGCCGTGCTTCCGGGCGCAGTCGGCGAGGGTGCGCGTGCTTTCGCGCTTCAGCACCAGCTCGTGCATCTCTTCGTTGAGGCGGAAAATCTCGAAGATGCCGATGCGCCCGCGATAGCCGGTGCCGCGGCAGCGGTCGCAGCCGACCGGGGCCTTCAGTGCCTCGATGCCTTCCGCCTCGAGCGGGTTGCAGCCGAGGATGGCGAGGTTCTCGAGCAGCTTCACGTGCGCGATCGGCGCGGGCCGGGCGCATTCGGTGCAGAGCCGGCGCACCAGCCGCTGGGCGATGACGAGCTCGATCGCGGAGGCGACCAGGAAGGGTTCGATGCCCATGTCGACGAGGCGCGTGATCGCGCCCGGCGCGTCGTTGGTGTGGAGCGTCGAGAACACCAGGTGACCCGTGAGCGACGCGCGGATGGCGATCTCCGCCGTATCCCTGTCGCGGATTTCGCCGACCATGATCACATCGGGATCCTGGCGCAGAACGTGGCGCAGCGCGTCGGCGAACGTGAGCCCGATCTCGGGCCGCACCTGCATCTGGTTCACGCCCGGCACCTCGTACTCGATCGGGTCCTCGATCGTGATGATGCGCAGGTCGGTCGAGTTGATCTGCCGGAGGAAGGCGTTGAGCGAGGTGCTCTTGCCCGATCCGGTGGGGCCGGTGACGAGGATGATGCCGTGCGGGTAATCGAGCACGTGCCTGATCTGCGCCTGCTCGGCCTGGCTCATGCCCAGCCGGTCCATCGTGTAGGCTTCCTTCTTCTGGTTGAGGAGCCGCAGCGAGATCGACTCGGCGTAGATCGTCGGGACCGTCGAAACGCGGATGTCGAGGACGATGCCGCTGGCCTTGAAATTGATGCGGCCGTCCTGGGGCAGGCGCTTCTCGGAGATGTTCATCCGCGCCATGATCTTCAGGCGGGAGATGATGGCGTCCTGGAAGCGAAGCAGGTTCTCCGGCACGGGCACCGGCACCAGCAGGCCATCGACGCGGTAGCGGATCCGCAACTGTCCCTCCTGGGGCTCGAAGTGGATGTCCGTCGCCTGGTCCTCGATCGCCTGTGAGATGACGTCGGTCACGAAGCGCACCACCGCGGCGTCCTCGTCGACGACCTCGACCGACTCCTTCTGCGTTTCCGGCGCCACGTAGCTCTCGTCGGAGTCGTCGAGCGAGCCGGAGCCGACGCCGAAATTCTCGATGATGAGCTGGTGCACGCGTTCGGGCACCGCGAGGTGCCAGGCCAGCGGCCGCGGCGTGAAGGTGCGCAGCCACTGCGCCATCACCGGGTCGGGCAGCCAGGCGGACGCGAGATGCAGGGGACGGTGCGAGTCGGCGGGCAGGGTCGGAGGAACCTCGCCCGCGGCGGCGTCAGCGCCGGACGCGGCGGAACCCGGCGCGAAGCGGATGGGAATGATCTGGTATTCGTGCACGAGCCGCGCCGGGAGCAAGCCGCGGGCTTCGGGATCGGTTTCGAGGTTGCTGGCGACGTCGAGCCCCGCGGCGGCGGCGAGCTGCTGGAGCACGTCGTTCTCGGGCCGCACGAGCGCGTGCGCGAGCGCCTCGAGCCGCTTTTCGCGCGGGGCCTCGGCGATGGCCTGGCGCTGCTCGTCGGTGAGCTGGGCCGCGAGCGTGGCGGGAAGGGATTCCGTTTCGGCGACGATCATGTCCGGGCGGGGCGACCGCGCTTCAGCGGCCCTGCGGGCGGCCGTGAACGGGCGGAGCGGCGTAGGCTGGATCAAGTTCTCCCCGGATCGCGTCGCGGGTGGGAAGCTGGTCGATCCGCCGCATCGTCTCCGCATTGTCGACCGCCGGCGAGTTGGTGAGGACAATGGGCCGGATGAAGAACACGAGCTCCTGGCGGGCGTCGCCCTTCGTGCGCGGCCCGAAGAGATCGCCAAGGATCGGGATCGGCCCGAGGCGGCTGCGCTCCCGCAACTGCGTGTTCTTCCGGAAGCCGCCGAGCACGTAGATGTCACCGGACTTGGCGGTGATGTAGGACGTCGTCTGCCGCTGGCCGATGATGTACTGCTGATTGCCGTCGACCAGGACGTTGCCGAGCACGTCCTGCACGTCCTGCACGATGTCGAGCTGCACCGAGTTGTCGGCGCCGATGAAGGGGGTGACGGTCAGGGTCGTGCCGATCTGCTGCTGCGTGACGGTGGAGGTGGTGCCGCCCACGGTGCCGCTGGTGATGCTGCCGGTGACGACGGGGCGCGTCTCGCCGTTGAAGAACTTGGCCTGCTTGCCGTGGCTCGTGACGATGGCGGGTACGGTGATGATGGCGTTGTTGCGCTTCCGCAGCGTCGAGGTGATGGAGAGATCGGCGGCGAGGTCGAAGCGGCCGCTGGCGCCGGGACGGGTGATGGTGCCGTTGGTGATCTCGGCGCCGGTTTCGATCACGCCGCTGAAGCCCACCAGCTTGTCGCCGTCGATCTTCAAGCCGAGCGCGCTGATGCCGGAGGCGTCGTTGTCCTCGAGCGTGACTTCGGCGATCACGACCTCGATGCGGACCTGCGGCAGCACGATGTCGAGCCGGTCGATCAGCGTGCGGATGAGCCGCAGGTCGTCGGCGGTGCCGAAGGCGACGATGGAATTGCTGCGCTCCTCGTTCACCACGCTCATGACGGCGCTGAACTCGTTCGCGCCCTCCGCGTTGCCGCTTCCGGTGGCCGAAACGATGTTCGGAGGCGGCGGCGGAGCGCCGGGAGTGGCGGGAGCCGCCGGCTGCGGATTCACCTGGCCGGGGCGGACCGCGGAGGGATTCTGCCGCTGCGCCGTGGTGTTCTGGCCCGTGATGATCCGGCTGAGCACGGTCGCGATGTCGGCGGCCTTGGCGTGCTTGAGGTAGATGACGTCGATGCGCGTGTTCGGATCCGACTTCTGGTCGAGCCGGTCAATCAACTCGTCGAAAAACGGATGCTGCCGCGGATCGGTCATCAGCACGATCTGGTTGGTGCGATCGTCGGCGTTGTAGCTGGTCGCCGACCCGATCTGCTGCTGGAGCGCGCCGCCCAGGATGGTCCGGAGCTTGTTGACCACGTCGCTGGCCTTCGCGTTGCGCAGCGGCCCGTAGAACTTGGGCTTCATGCCGCCGGCCATGGGGCGGTCGACCTGCTGCAGCAGCATCTCGACGCGCTGCAGGTTGCTGATGGCGTCCGTGATCAGGACGGCGTTGGCGTTCTGGAGCGGCACGGGACCGCCGTAGATCGGATTAAGCAGGCCGGCGAGCAGCGGAGTGATCTCGGCGACGCGGGCGAACTCGAGCTGAAAGAGCTTGGAAGCAACGCGGCCCGTGCCCGGGTAATCGAAGGCCGAGCCGGTCAGCATTTCCGGCGCCTCGGCACGCACGCGCCCGGCATCGACAATCTTGATCAGCTTGTCGCCGAGCGGGGCGATGCCGATGTTGTTCAGGGCGAGGACGGTCTCGATGTAGAGCAGCGCCTCCGACTTCGGCAGCGGGTTCTTGATCCGGATGTTGTAGGTCAGCGTCTGCAGTTGCTGCGGCCGGATCACCTGGCGGCCGGTGAGGGTCTCGAGGACGGTGAGGACGGTGTCGATGTCGGTATCCGGGAGATTGAGCACCACGGGCTCGTTCTCAGGAGGCGCCGCGCGGAGGGTCGAGACCCGCGGGGACGACTCGGGCGCGGGAACGACCGCGGCGGCCGGCGGCGGCGCACCGGGAGCGGGTGCCGCCTGGGCGGCCAGCAGGGCAGGGAAGAGCGATGCCGCGGCAGAGAAGATGCAAATGCGACGCGTGGTCTGGCTGAGGTGATTGAGTATCATGGTCGGACGGCGCGCCGGAGCTGCAACCAGAAGCCAAAGCGACGGGCTTGTAAACGGGTTATTGGGTCAGCGCGCGGGAGGTCAGACGGCATCGTGCGGCAAATGTTGCCGCTCGTTTCGGCCGATCTTGCGCGGAGGAATGGTCGCGTCCGGCCGCGCGCGGATTTGCCGCTTGCGGGAGCATGGAGCGACGCCAACGCTCCGTCCCTCCGATGCCGAACTCGTTCGGGAAACTCTTCTCTGTCACCACGTGGGGCGAGAGCCATGGGCTCGCGGTGGGCGTTGTCATTGATGGATGCCCGCCGCGGCTGCCGCTCGAGGCGGCCGAAGTGCAGGCCGAACTCGACCGTCGCCGGCCGGGTCAAAGTGACATCGTCACTCCCCGCAAGGAGGAGGACCGGGTGGAGATTTTAGCAGGAATTTTTGAGGGCCGGACCACGGGCGCGCCTCTTTCCCTGCTGGTGCGCAATGCCGACCAGCGGCCGGGCGCCTACGACGAGATGCGGGACAAGTTCCGGCCGTCGCATGCCGACTACACGTATCAGGCCAAGTTCGGCATCCGGGATCATCGCGGTGGCGGTCGCAGTTCCGCCCGTGAGACGATCGGCCGGGTCGCCGCGGGGGCCGTGGCCAGGAAGCTGCTCGCGCTCGGGCCGGCGGGCGGCGCGCCGACGGGCGGGGTCGAGATCCGGGCGTTCCTGACCCAGGTGCACGATATCGTGGCCCCGGCCGAGGCGCTGGCGGCATTCCCCACGCTGGCCGAGGTGGAGGCGACCGCGGTGCGGTGTCCGCACCGGCCGACGGCCGAGAAAATGATCGAGCGGATCAAGGCGGTCCGCGCCGAGGGAGACTCGGTGGGCGGCGTGATCGAGTGCCGGGTGCGCGGAGTGCCGCCGGGCCTCGGCGAGCCGGTCTTCGACCGGCTGGAGGCCGATCTCGCCAAGGCGATGCTGTCGCTGCCGGCCACGAAGGGTTTCGAGATCGGCAGCGGGTTTGCCGGGGCGCGGCAGCGCGGCAGCGAGCACAACGACGTCTTCGCGCTCCGCGAGGGTCGCATCCGCACCGAGTCCAACCGCAGCGGCGGTGTCCAGGGCGGCATCAGCAACGGCGAGGAGATCGTCTTCCGGGTCGCCTTCAAACCCACCGCCACCATCCTCCAGGCGCAGCGCACGGTGGACCGGGACGGTCGGGAGACCGAACTGATGGGCCGCGGCCGCCACGATCCGTGCGTCGTGCCCCGGGCCGTGCCAATCGTCGAGGCGATGACGGCCCTCGTGCTCGTCGACCATTGGATGCGCCAGGCGGCGCAGGTGGGCACGTTCCGCATCGAGGCCTGAACCGCCGGCGACGCGATGTCCGACGCAGGCAAGCCGCTCGTCTACCTCGTCCTCGGAGCCACCGGCTCCGGGCGACGGGAGGTGTTGCTCGACCTGATCGAAGGCGGCCTCGAGCCCGAGGATCGGCCGGCCGTGCTGCTTCCGGCGGGAGAGGCGCCGCAGCCGGAAGCGGAGGCGAAACTGCCCGCGGTCGCGCACTGGCGGTGGGAGGACCACGCCATTCGCGCACCGCTGCCGACGGAGGCGACGCACGTGTTCTTCTTCGTCGACGGCGGCCTCAATCCCGTCGACCAGATCGAGAGTTTCAAGGCGTGGCTCGAGGCCCAGGGGGGGGAGCTGGCGCGCATCCTGAGCGTGGTGGACGTGCAGCGGGCTGAGCGGCACGCCGCGTTGCTGCCCTGGTTCGAGGCCTGCGTGCATTTTTCCGACGTCGTGCTGCTCAACCGCCGGGAAGGCGTGGAAAACAAGTGGCTCAGCGACTTCCTCGCCCACTTCAAGAAGCAGTATTACCCGTGCCTGTTCGAGAGGGTGAAGCACGGGCGGGTGCAAAACCCGGCGTTGATCCTCGAGCCCCAGGCCCGGCGGATGACGCACGTGTTCGATGAAGAGCAGGACTGGATCTTCACCAATGCCGAGGGGGAGGTGATCGACGAGGAGGAGGAAACCGGCGAGGGCGACGACGAGATCGAAGCCCACCCGGAGGAGGATCCGTATTTCGTCCGCCACCACGGAGGGCGGCGCGTGAAGGAGTTGCCCGACATCGCGGCGTACCCTTGAGCCGAGCTGGGCGTATCCAGCCGACCCGCGGCGGACGAGGGACGGCCTTCATTCGGGCGGACTTGTCCCGGAGGGCTGCGCTTTGTCGTCGCCGCGGCGCCGACCGCGTGTCCCGTCTGGCGCGGTCGTCACGTTTTCCGGCGCGTGCCCCGTCGCCTCATGGCCCGGTCTGGCAAAGTGGGCGCGGAATTCCGCCGAGTTCATGATGTCCCAGATCCGGAATCCGAAACTGGGCCGCGGCAGGTAGAGGAGGGCGCAGATGCGGCTCAGCGTCTGCGCGAGAGGCGCGCCAAACCAAACCAGCGTGCCCGCCAGCAGGTACACCGCGGCCAGCGCGCTCGTGACCTGATACCCGCGCGCGCCGACCTCGATCCTGGGCAGGTCGCGAAAGACGAGATGGAGCAACGCGATCGAGCCGAGCATGACGGCACCGACCGCCCAGTGTGTCCGGGCCACGAATACGACGCAGTCCGGCGGGCGGCGCATGGAGACCTCCGGCCCGGGCGAGGCCCTATTTCGCCGCGGCCACCGCGGCGACGAAGGCCTTCGCCTTGGCCGTGATGGCGGCCCAGTTCTTTTCCTTGAACGCCTTCGCTTCCACCAGCGAGCTGCCGGCCGCGGTGGCGAAGG
>ERZ761602.1713-NODE-1713-length-38273-cov-5.323329_pt1 | contig 38273 bp, 34 predicted proteins | sample MGYA00512165_ERZ761602 | MGnify/ENA primary metagenome ERZ761602 (study PRJEB28899, sample SAMN02445085) | bioreactor sludge metagenome | biome: EBPR sludge; isolation source: Thorneside wastewater treatment plant | place: Australia: Brisbane, Thorneside...
CAATTCTTTTACGAACCAGGTGCTCGCGCAAATCGAGCTCTACACCAATCGAGCTAAGTACAAGCAAATTGGAATCTACCGATTACCTAAAGAGCTGGATGAAAAAGTGGCCGCACTTCATTTGGCGAAGATTGGCGTGAAGCTCACGAAGTTGAGCGACAAGCAGTCCAAGTACCTGCACTTGAATGTGAACGGGCCATTTAAGCCTGAGCATTATCGGTACTAACCGAGGGAATTTCTTTCAGTTTCCAGAATCCGACCTTTTCCCCTTACGGGAAATTGAGAGTCAGGCTATACGCTTGCCCGTCCCTCAATAAAAACACCCTTTAGGAGAAATTAGAATGAAGAAATTTTTATCATTGATTGTTGTCTCTGCGGCCTTTGCGGCTTGCGGAGATAGCGGAGAAAAGAACCTTTTCGAAATGGATTTCAAGGCGGGCGAAGGCAAAGCAGCGACTTCCATCACAAAGACTGAGGCCACAGGATATTATGAAAAGGCCCAAGCATTGAACGGCAATACAGGCAAAGTTCGAATCAAGCTGGCTGAAAAAAATCTCACGGTCGCGGTGAGCTGCGCCGAGAAGGATCATGTAGCCCAGGCTTCGGGTTCCGCCTCTTTGAATCGTCAAACTGGAACGGTAAATGTGACTAGCGATATCAAGGCTACCAAGAAAAAGGATAATCGCACTTGCTACGTCCAAATCGATAAGGGCGTTGAATTTAACTACGTCCTTGGCGACGCTGGCATGACGGTGACCAAAGGCGGCAGTTTCGTAGGTCTCTATACGAAGCTCTCGGACATCGAAAAATAATACGTTCTGAGATCAGAATCGTTTTGAAGCCGCGCTCCTTTTAGGGCGCGGCTTTTTTATTCGTTCGCAAGATCCGACATAGATGTCGCAGGAACCGCTTAAAAATCGATAAATTCACTAAGAATTTCAACACCCTAAACCCCCTCAAGCAGGCATAAGACTTGCTTTCTAAGAGGGTATGGGAAGCTTCAGAGCTCGGGAACTTAACCCCTTCATTTCTTTGAGATCTTGTCTGGTTGTCGTGGCGATTGCGATGCTCGCAGGCTGCGGTGAAAGTTCCGGCATTCGTCGAAATGAAAACGGCACTTATAGTGTCGAAAATATTTCAGCCGGCACGCCTGATGTGCTCAACTTAACCTTCTTCAATCGCCTGACCGATTCTGGCACCCAACAACCTGAAGTACTCGCTAGCTTAAAAGCCAACCCAACATGGGCCGAAGCGTTAGGCGACCGTTTCGCGATTCACATCGCAAGCGAACTTAGTTTTGAAGTGAAAAGACGAAATGGTCAGAATGCTTCTGAACCCTACATCACTTTTGAACTCGATCTTCCGCTCTCCGTAAACACTACGACATTCAGCCGCCTCCATGATAAAAATTTTTGGATCACGTATCTCGACACGAAGACCGACACACCGACCGAGCGAAAAAGCAGCGAAGCCCGCACTCCCATTAGCCTAAATAGTGCGAGCTCTTATCCTCCTGTATCGCAGCGACTGGAAATCGCTTGGTGCCTTCCAGGAGGGATCGATTACGGATTGCGATGGAAGCGCGATGCTCAAGCCACAGAACCCATGAATTTAGTACTTGGCTCAGCGAACGGAGCTCAATTTCAAACAACTTTCTCGGATTCCGGTCTCTGGAGACCGAAAAAGAGTGAAGCTCTTTGGACGACCCTTTTCACCGCGGCGGAATTGAGTGCCGCCAATCAAATCGATGCAGGCTCGGGAACTTATGGCTCCGCAGAAAAGAATGTGCCGATGACATTTTATCGTACGGCCACTTTGAAAACCCTCACTCTTCAAAATGGCGGGTCGGTCATGAAAATTCCCGCTCAAGTCTATGTGGTCCTCGACGCTGAAAACTGGCCCGTCGTTTATCAAGGCGGAACTTGTCCATGAAAATATCTTTAGCTTTTTTAAGTGGTCTCATCCTTCTGATCACCCAAACGGAGGCGCAACCGCTTCGCCCCACTTCGCGACCCGCTGGCGCCGCCGAATTAGGCCCGGGAGAAACTCTCCGTCACCCCACGCTTTTCATCATCTGCCCATCATCTGACACACTGACGAACGCTCTCAAAGTCATCTATGCTTCCGCTGAATCGCAAGAGAAAGTCCGCATCAAAAAGAAAGATGGCTCTCAACTCGATCCAGATATCTCCAAGGAGATCATTCAAATTCTAAAACCCAAAGAATCCGAAAATGCGGAGACTTCCAAAATTTCGCTGGTGACCCCTATCGTCTCGATGGGAAAGAGTGCCGGTTCGCGAGAAACGTACTCGGCAGATCCCCAAGGATTTACTCAATTGGAAGATCAATCTCAGAATATTTTCTACGGCCTTTCTTTGATGAATGAAGACGGAACGGAAATTGATCTCACAAAATCCGTACTGGCTTCGCTTGCCATGCATCTCGAGCCTCCAGAACATTGCACGATTATTGGACGCTGCACTGAAGCTGGCTCTGAAACCCCTGCCTTTAAGGTGCTCGCATCGCGAATGAATCTTGATGAAGAATTTCGAAAATCTCTCGCTCAGTTAAAATCGAAACTCTCCGCTTCTATCCGGTGAGGGTCTTTGCCCTTAAGTGCAATAGAGAAAAATAGAAGCGCGCGTATAGTTACCTTCCATGAAGTCGGGTGTGATTTGGAGGGCGAATTTTGGCATTATTCTTATTCTTGCAATTTTAACCACGGAAGCCTCTCAGGCTTGTGCCGAGAACATAGTTGATCTCACGACGAAGTATAAAGGCCCGGATCGAATCTCAGCCGCGGTAGGAGTCTTATCCCAAAGTCAAAGTTCCGATTCCCATCGTCAACAAAGCTTACTCGTCGATTCACTTCGAAATGGTTTAGTCACTCGCACGGAGGCTTACGCCCTCATTTCTCAAATCTCTTATGAAAATCGAAGGCTCTTAGAAGACATATTCGTTGAAGCAATTCAGGCAAAGGATCCCCTCCTATCTCTCAACAGTTTGAAACATTTCTTTGAGCTTCTTCGATCCAATCCGCAACCTCGTCGAGCGTCTGCAAAGAGGGAACTTCGACATTTGGAGGCTCTGCTTTACGAAGTGGCCACGTGGGTAGAGGAATTTAGTCGTGATGGCGACCGCAAGGATCCTCGCCTCAATCGAATTCCTGAGGCCTACACAATTGTCCGCAATCTGCTTCGCTGGTTTCAAAAAGGAAATTCAAAAGCCGATCTTAAAGGAGCGGAGGAAATCACACGAAGTTTTGCGACTCTTATTGCTATCCCCCTACAGGGTCTCCGATGCGTTCAAGCGGATACCGGCGAACCCTGCCGAATCGCTCGCTTTGATTTTCCCTGTGATTCCGAGCCTCGAGATCCACGACTAAGAGTTTTACCAGTGCGCCATCTTCGACCTCAGAATCTCTGTGAAAAATGGAGACAAAACATCTCACGGGCCCTTGTGGATTTAGATCAAAAATTTGCAACCCTGCTGCAAGTTAGGATCTAGCTTGGGAGATGGGCATTAGACGCAACATCGTTCGACATTTGGGACAAATTTCCTCATGAGGCCAACTCACTTCCGATCGGGACAGAAAAACGATTGGAGCGGCACACTTGGGACAAGAGTAGGCGCGCTCGAGATAGATACGATCCCTTCGATAGAGAATGTAGAAAATCACAAAGCCTCCGATCAAAAACAAAGGCACTAAGACGAAATGAACTATGGGAAAGAAAAGCGTCACGAAGGCCAGGCCCCAAGAAATTCCAGCAGCTTTTGCGGCCCTTTTTCGCCGTTCCTGGACATTTAACTGAAGGACCGCAACTTCCATTGAGCCCGTCCTTCCCGACAGTTCTTCAATATGAATGGAAAGAGGGGTTCCCATTTCGGACATGAATTTCCTTCCTTTATGTCGCAAACCCTAACTGACCTCGGACATTTTTGACTCGAGATTTATACAGAACCAGCAAAACAGGGCCTAAAAGCGACATTTTCTGGGCATGAAAAATGCATCGCTATTGAACGGGTGGTACGATGACAGCTCGCTCTTTAAAAACCTCATTTTTCCTTATATTTTTTTCAGCCTTCAATTTATCCGCGGAAACCATGCGGTTGAAGAATGGAGATAGCCTGCAATCGATCGTCGATGGAGCGGAGTACATTCTAGAACCGGGCAATTATAAAATTTCTCCAAAGGTCATTCGTAAATCTCTCACTCTTCGTGCGGCCGATTCAACGAGACGCCCCACCATTGAATTTCCAGATGCTTGGCCTGAGGGAAAAGCTCGACCGACTTTGCAATGCTACGGCGACTGCCGATTTGAAGATTTAAATATCAAAGGAGGCGAACGAGTCATTGCGGTGGAAAGTCGCTCCGGCGGAACTTTGTTCGCACAGGATATCCACATGGACGGCGGAGGCTTTTGGCGCGGTTGGGGCGGCGAAGATGTAAGACTTTATCGCGTCGTCAGCACAGGCGTTCCTTATGCCTACATGTTTTCAAATTTCAACGAACAGGTCAGAAACCTCGTGATTGATAATCGAGGAGTCTCCACGCCCATCCGACAAGGAAAGAGAGAGGCAGCAATTCGTCTGATGAATATCGATGAAGGAGTGCTGATCGGTCTCAAAACTATTGCCCACCTAAATGATGGTCGACCTTGGAAACAGGATGTACAATTTCGACCCACTTCCAATTATTTCGAAGTCATCAATTGTGATTTTGGAATAGTAGATATTGGCGATATCGCAATTCGAACGCCTCCTCTTAAAGTGAAGAAGGTAAAGTTCATCGATTCGCGTATCAAACAAGCTCATAAGGTTCCGGGTGCTGGTGAAGTTATTTATGTGAATACTTACGTCGATGGAAATTTAAAAGGCGGCGGACAGACGGGCAATGACGAAGACGACATTAAAGAAGAACCTTTGCCTCCCGCTCCCCCTCCGACGGGAGAGCTTAATTTATTTCTCGTCGATTCCAATACAGGCGAGGTTATCACCCCTCTAAAGGGCAACATGGATTTGAAATGGGATGAGCTAGAACAGACGAGCGTGAGCATTGCAGCCATGAGTGAAGGCCAAGTGAAGAGTGTTCGATTTGAGTATAATGGCAAAACCGCGCGCATCGAGAATTCTAAACCCTTCTCATTCTTAGGCGATACAAATGGAGTCTACAATGTATGGACGCCCGATGCCGGGGTGCATGCAATTGAAGCGATAGGATTTTCTGATCTAAATGCCAAAGGCTCTAACATTGCAACTGCATCGGCGAACGTGAATGTTGTGAAAAACGTTCTGGATTCGATGCCTGAACCGGATGTTACGAACAAGAGCTCTGTGGATCCCTCGAATTCAAATCCCATTTTTGGAAATGAAGAGCCTGAAGGTGGCTCGAATCCATCCTGCTCGCTCGATACACGTGCCTCGGGGAATTCATTGGATCTAATCCTCCTAGCATTTACACTTCTACTCTCGATACGATTTCGCCGAACATTCCATAAGAATTTCAACCCCCTACCTTAGGGTACTTGTGCTCAGTGATAACTCGTCTAGAAGAGCGCTCATGCGTAGGCCAGGTCCGTGGATTTTTTTTGCCATTTTCTTTGTACTCATAGCTTTTTCAAAGTCTGTGCGCGCACTCAATTCCTACGAACGAAGTTACCGAAAATCGCTGTGTGTTGGACTCCTGTTGTCTTTTGTGGGCTCTTGGAACCTTCGAAATTCAGGACCTACTCTTGGCGAACCCACGATGCCTGCAAATGAAATAAATTCTCGCTCTTATGCGGGTGGACTGGAACCGATTTCTGTCCTGACGGTGAATAGTCCGCTACTCATTCAAGGCGCTCCACCGCGGTCCATTGCCAAAGCGGAAAATGCGCTTCCAAGTCCTTAAAAAAGGCGACGGCGCGAGCCTATTTTCTCGCGCAGGTGTTGATACCTAATAATGCATACGGCGGGCACCAACCCATAAGACCTGTGGCCAAAGGAATAATTCCCAGTAAGAACCACGGATTTTGAGGACCTACAAATGCGAGAGACATAATGCCCAGTCCAAGCGCAATGCGCACGATTCGTTCGATAGGATGAATATTTTTAGTCATAACCCAATCCTTTCCACTTTATTGTGTTGATTCTAACGAACAAAAAACATCTCAACAATAAATCAACTTCATTGCGCAAAGGATCTCATTAACGCTGGGCAATAATCTGAAGATGGGGCCCGACAGTCGCGTTCAGGACACTCGGATTTTCAAAGGACTAAAAACCTGTGCCGCCAATTCATTTCGTCATTTGGCAATTTTCTCCAGCGCATGTTCCCCTACAGCGAGGCGTCGCAAGGACCGGAAGGGTGAATAAGCCCTGAATGGGCCATGAATCTCTGAGGACCGAAGCGCGGAGAAAATGCCCAGAGACGGAATTGAACCGCCGACACGAGGATTTTCAGTCCTCTGCTCTACCGACTGAGCTATCTGGGCGTCAGAACGCTCAAATTGCGCGATGCCCCATCATTTGTCATGTGGATTTTAAGCCTATAATAGAGGGTAAGGGGGACAGTCGCGGGTTTATGGAGACGTTGGGAAAACCGACGCCTTTTGGGCCATTTTTGCTACACGCACGCATCGATAGCGGCGGCATGGCAGAAGTGTATCTCGCCACCTCGAAACAAAAGGAAGAGCTCAATCTTCAGTTCATCGCCATCAAAAAGCTTCTTCCCCATCTCAACTCCAATCGCCCGTTTGTAAACCTCCTCATCCATGAGGCGAAGGTGGGCGTGCTCTTGAACCATCCTTCCATTGCCACCGTGTTTGATTTAGGAAGTCATAAGTCCGAATTTTTTATCGCCATGGAATATGTACATGGCAAAAGCTTGGAGCGACTTTTACAGCGCCTTCAAGAGCGGAACGAACTTCATCAACTTCCCATCGAGGTTTCCACTCACGTGGTCATGGAGCTCCTCCGAGCCCTCAACTTCGCGCATGAACTCAAAGACACGAAGATGCGCGATCTCCAAATTGTCCATCGCGACGTCACACCGGGAAATATTCTGCTCAGTTATCGCGGCGATGTGAAACTCACCGATTTTGGAATCGCCACTGCTGAGCATCGGCTGCAGGCGGGCTTCACTCAGGTCGCACTTGGAAAATTGAATTACATCAGCCCCGAGCAAGCACTCAATGACACCGTCGGAAGATCGAGCGATCTTTACAGCGTGGGCGTGATTCTTTATTTGCTCTACACAGGTGCCCTGCCCTACAGCGCCGATAATTCTCAGGAGCTCATCCGAAAAGTCATCGAAGGAAGGTATATTCCCCTTCGTGAGCGAAAGGCCACCGTGCATCCCGAACTAGAAGCAATTGTAATGAAATGCCTTCATCGTTCTCCCAAACAAAGATTTCAGTCGGCTCCCGAACTCTTTCAAGCACTTCGACAATTCTTTCAAAGTCATCACAACGTGGATTTCACCAGTCGAACCGTTCGCGGCTACTATCAAAAACGACTTTCTGATTTCATCAAAGCGGCTTTTTCCAAAGAGGTTACCGAGGAAGCGAATGTCATTCAGCAGGCTTTCGGTTCGATGGAAGAAGACAATGCCGCAAGTTTTAAAAAAACTGCGCCCCAGGATCGAAAGACCATTCAGAAGCTCCGTGAATCTCTTCAGAATAAATCACCGTCACTTGAATCTAATTATTTCGAAGATGAAGATCATACTGTCTTTCAACAAGACGTATCGGAAGAAAACACACGTCAATTTCGGTTAGATGCTGAGGAACGTGAGGAACTATTTAAGCTCGCTACGCAAGGAACCACCCTGGAAGTAACCAAAACGGAACTTGTTAGTCCCTCGGCCTTTCCAAAAGGACCCTTTTTGCAACCCTCATTTCCGCACCTCACCCTGGAACAGAAACTAAAAATTTCTTCCCTCAATCGGGAAGAAAAAGAACAACTGAAGGACCAGCTTCCTAAAATGGAGATCAATGATATTGAGAGGCTGGACGAATTTGAAGAAATGAGCCTTACCTCTCGTGGGATCGAAGCTCCTTCCGATAGCGAAAGCTCGAGAAGAAGCGATCGCACTGAAATCATTCAAAACTACAAAGAACTTGAAAAATCTCTGCGTAAGCGCAGTAAGAAATTCAATTTCAGATGGCCGAAGATAAAGCTTCCTGCGATTAAAATACCGACATTTACAATCCCAAAAATTCCATGGCCCACTTTGAAATGGACGAAGGCCACCAAGCCTAAATCAAGGACTAAGAAATTTAAGCTTCCCCGCTTCTATCTCCCCCGAATCACAGTGAGAAGCCTCATTCTGCCCGGAATACTGATCGGAATTACCGCCCTGAGCATCGCTGCGATCCGCTTCTACCCAACATGGTGGCCGGTTGTTAAAAAAATGATTCCCAAAGGACCACTCCTTCTCACTCCCACGCAGAATATCGAATTGGCATTCATTTTTCCGACAGAAATGAAGTTATCTCGAGACCGAGCTGTCGATTCCTTAAAAGCGATTGAGCCAAAGGGAAATCTCTCCCAAGTGGAGGCTCTTTTTAACTCAGAATACCGCCGATACACGAAGGATTCGGACGATGCGCTCCGACTTTTTATCCGCTCGACGGACGATCTTGTTTTTTCGCAGGCAGAACTCGACGCTCTCATTCGCTCGCCTCAAGTGTTTTTTGAAACGATGGCTTCGAAAGAAGGGGAACTAGACTCACCCATCATCTACCTCGTGCTTTTTCCAAGCGACTACGCGGGTCCGTCCTCATTCAAGCCTCCCCAGGATTATTTTCAACCCCGTCCTCGAGCGCGGGGACTTGTGTACGGAGCCTTCACCCAAAGCAGCCGCCTGGATCTCCTTTCAAGTCTTGCAAGGCAAATCGCCCATGTGTACGGCGGTAGAGACAAATGGCAAGCGACGACGAACTTGCCCAAATTTCCCGAAGGATTTTCCAATCCAGAGGAAAAACCCCTATATCCACAATCGAAAGCTGAGCTCATGGGGATCACGATTCCTTTCAAAGAAGGTCAACCGCGAGAAATCAACGGTCTCTATGAACTGATGATTGGAACTCAGACCGCCAAGGAACTTGGTTGGGTTAAGTGAGGCTCGACCCATCTTCCGTTCGATTTAATCAAATCGACTAATCGAGAGGGCGCTTCTGCCGAGGCAATATTTCTCTCCACGCATTCTTTGCCCACATACAAATTCACTTTTCCAGGTGCGCCGCCCACGTAGCCGAAGTCCGCGTCGGCCATTTCTCCAGGACCATTCACAATGCAGCCCATGATCGCGATTTTCACACCCTTCAAATGCGAAGTGACCGAGCGAATGCGTGCAGTCGTCTCTTCCAAATCAAAGAGCGTGCGGCCACAGGACGGGCAGGAAATATATTCTGTTTTACTCATCCGTCGGCGCGTTCCTTGTAAAACGCCGTAGGCGAGACGAAGTCGCTCTGCAAAAGATGCATCTCCAACTGCCAGTAATCCGGAAAGATTCATGTCGACAAATGGGGCGCCCAAATACTCACTCGCCTGCAATACACGATCGAGTTCATCGCCGCCGGAAAGATTTGCCATTACCACTGTGGAGGCAGGATCAAATTTATTTTCTCTCAAAGATTTTTCCGAAGGCGCAATCCACACTGAAACTTTCCCGTCGATCTTTTCCAGTGTCGCCGAGTGAAATGCCACGATGTCCGCTCCTTCCAAGATTCTCCGGCGCACACGTTCATCGTCAAACCAATCCCCGGCACGAGACACCGCAATCTGAAAGGGCGTTGAGCTAGAAATGGCCTTCAATTGCGTACGCAATAAATGAAACTCATCTGCCCACTCATCCACATTTTCAAAATAAATGACGTCCGGACGAATTTCCGTCGTTCCAAAATCTTTGCGAAGCTGAGGAAGCCCCTCAAATCGATGCCATACCTTGGGAAGTTGGGGTGTTGCCGATGCGGAATTTTCATTTTGATATTGCCCGAGACTCGCGCCGCCCTTCCGAGCGCTCACATAGCGATTCGCGATCGCGCGAGCGACAGGAACTTCCTTCACGGCGGCTTCTGTAAGAGATACGCGGATCGTATCGCCAATGCCGTCGCGAAGCAGAGTTCCAATGCCGATCGAGGATTTTAATCGTCCATCTTCTCCATCGCCGGCTTCTGTCACACCGAGATGCAGCGGGTAATCCCATCCGCGCTTCATTTGCTCTGCCACAAGTAGACGATAGGCCCTTACCATCACGCCCACATTGCTCGCCTTCATCGAGAAACAAAAATTGTGAAAATCATAAAGTCGGCAAATTTCTGCAAATTCAAACGCACTTGCCACCATGCCCTCGGGCGTATCTCCGAATCGATTGAGAACACGGTCTGAAAGTGAACCATGATTCGTCCCGATGCGAAGCGCGCGCCCGAGATCCTTTAACTTCAAAACCAACGGCTTGAATTTATCGTGAATGCGCTCAAGTTCTTCGGAGTATTCCGCATCCGTATACTCGCGCACCTTGAACATTTTGCGATCGGCATAATTACCAGGATTGATCCGCACTTTCTCTACATGATCGGCGGCTATCATCGCCGCGGCTGGAACAAAATGAATGTCCGCCACCAAGGGAACGCTGCAGCCTTGTGCTCTCACTTGAGCGCGAATTTCCTTCAAAGCCTCAGCATCCTGAATTGTGGGAGCAGTGATGCGAACGACTTGGCAACCCACCTCGGCAAGATCCAAAACCTGCTTCACGGTCGCTGGAATATTCATCGTGTCCGAGGTCGTCATGGACTGCACCACGACAGGGGCATCTCCCCCAATTTTGACGTCTCCTACCTGAATTGACCGCGTTTTCCAGCCCATAACCATAAAGGTTTGAGTGACATAAACAGGCCAAATAATCAAAACTAAAGACGAAATCGGCTCATTCATGAAGTCACAGCGTTTTACAAAGCATCGACCCGAACCTCATGCCCATCACGAGCATCCGGACCAGCAGGAGCGGCATCTCGCCATTCGCCGCTTGAAATGGACTCTGCTCGTGGGACTTGCTCTGGTTCTATTTGAAGCGGTGGGCTCCTGGCTGTCGAACTCACTCGCTCTTCTTGCGGATGCCTTTCATGTCTCGGCGGATGTCGCTGCCGTTTCGATTACGATCGTTGCATCCTTTCTCGCAGAACGACCTCAAACTCCAAAACGATCCTATGGATATTATCGATTGGAGGTCCTCGCCGCATTATTCAATGGTCTCCTCCTTTTTGGAATGGTCGGATTCATTTTTCATGAAGCCTATGTTCGATTTAATTCTCCCGAGGAAATTAAATCAGATCTAATGCTAGGAGTTGCCATTGTGGGGCTGCTCGCAAATATCATTATGTTGCTCGTTCTCAAACCCAGCCATCAGCATAATCTGAACGTCCGCGGAGCTTACACACACATTGTCGGCGATACGATCTCCTCCGTTGCCGTCATTGTGGGGGCGGTAGGTATTTATTTTACTGGGCAGGGGTGGATAGATGCGGCGGCTTCACTTTTTGTCAGCGGCATTTTAATGGTTATGGCTTTCAAACTCACTTGGGACTCCATTCATGTGCTTCTGGAAGGAACGCCGAAACATATGGATCCGCTTGAAATTGAAAAGCATCTACGCACAAATTGCCCACAGATCGTCGACATCCATGACTTTCACGTTTGGGAAATTACATCCCATCTCTTTGCAATGACGGCTCATGTAGAAGCAAAGGTAAAATCTTTGGATGATACACGGCTACTCATTGATGAAATGAATGCACTCATTCAGAAACGCTACGGTATTGGGCATACGACTTTTCAAGTCGAACCCACCCTTGAAAACGATCTCTCAAAATAAAATTCGAGTTCGAATGCTCGTGGGTAAAGACTTAATGCGCTCTTTCACTTGCTCAGAAACTCGCTGATCTAAATCCACAATCAAATAACCAATGTCCGGGTCGGTGGAAAGATATTGAGCCTGAATATTGGCGCCCAAATCAGAAATGATTCCGTTAATGTCTTTCAACACCCCCGGAACATTTTTATGAACATTTAAAATGCGATGGCTATCGCGTTGAATCGGCAAATCGACTTGAGGAAAATTGACCGAGCCAGTGGTGCTACCATTGTTGATGAATCGAATAAGGCTCGTAGCGACTTCCATTCCGATATTCACTTGCGCCTCTTCGGTAGATCCTCCGATGTGCGGAGTTAAAATCACATTCGCCTGTTCCTGAAGCTCAGATACAAAAGGATTTCCATTTCCCTCTGGTTCCTCAGGGAAGACATCAAGAGCGGCCCCGGCAAGTCGCTTTTCTTTCAAGGCCAAAGACAGCGCCTTCAAATCCACGACCGTTCCTCGAGAGGCGTTGATGAGAAATGAGCCCGTCTTCATCGTTTTCAATTCCGCCGTGGAAATCATATTTTTCGTTTGCGGAGTTTCTGGCACATGCAATGTAATGAAGTCGGCATCTTTTAGAACATCTTCCAAGCGATTCATCTGCCGAGAATTTCCAATCGGCATCTTCGTGACGATATCGTAGTAGCAAACCCGCATTCCAAAAGCTTCCGCGAGCACACTCACTTGCGATCCAATATGGCCGTAGCCGATGATGCCCAAGGTTTTTCCTCGAACTTCGTAGCAACCCTCCGCGGACTTTTCCCAATTCCCACGGTGGAGTTTCGTATTCTTATCTCCCAGACGGCGAGCCAACATCACGATCTCGGCCAAAACCATCTCTGCGACACTTCGCGTGTTGCTGAAGGGCGCGTTGAAAACAGTGACACCTCGTCTTTTGGCGGAATTGAGATCGACTTGATTCGTTCCAATGCAAAAACATCCAACCGTAAGTAGTCGATCCGCAGACTCCAAAAACTTCTTAGTGATTTTTGTTTTGGAACGAATGCCGAGGACGTGAAAATCTTTTACTTTAGTGACGAGCTCGTCCTCCGAAAGCGCCTTGGCGGACGACTCCAAGTAAAACCCCTCCTCTTTTAGCATTTCGTGTGCCTTAGGATGGATATTCTCCGCGAGAAAAATTCGGATTTGCTGCTTAGGAAAAGACGTTCGACTCATTCGTTCACATCATCTCTCAAACTGCGATGCTTCTTCAAGATATTGGAAGAATCTGTCGCGCTCTTCGAAATGTGGGACTACGTGTTGCACACCAACCTTCGCAAACCGCGAAAGATCCCCATAGGCCGTGACGCCCACAAAACCCGCGGGAAGCGCCCTGCTTGCCTTCCAGTCCCAAAGTCCGTCACCTACGTAGACGATGCCCTCTACTTCCGTCACTTTGGGAGATGCTTCGAGAATTTTCTGCATAGTCCGTCGGATAATTTCAGTTCGATCAAAGGCCTCATCCGCCGTGGAAAGGGGAACGGTGAGAGGCGCAATTCCCGTGAGCTTCAACTTCAACTCTGCCGAGGCTCTAAAGGCTCCCGTGGCGATACCCACACTCCAATCGCGCTCCACAAGCTGCTCAAAAAGTCGCTCTACACCTCGCGTGACCTGAAACCGTCGCGCATCTTTTCGATGCACCGCATCCATCAATGAAACAAAATGAGCGATGAACCTTTGAAGTTCAGAAGGATTGGGTGGACGCCCTACGGCCTCTCGAAAAATCTGATCCACGATGCCGGAGTCGGTGGAATGTTTGTAAGAGCCCCAATCCGTCGACACTCCTTCCAAGCCCAAAACTTCCTGGCAGGTTTTTGAAAAGCATTCTTCATCCACGGTATTCGTATTCGTTAAAGTCCCATCGATATCGAAGATGACCATCTTCATGCTTTCTGAACCCAAGCGAGCATGTCTTGCATCACCTTCTCCCGGCCAATTTCGTTCAGAATTTCGTGAAAGAATCCTTCATACACATGGATTTCCTTGGGACCCTTGAACAAATCAAAAAATCTTTCAGCCTCGGAACGGCTCACGACGCGCTCATCCCCCGCCTGAAACAAGGCCATAGGAATTCGAATATGATCGATGTCTTCAAAGGCGAGCTCCCGGGCCTTAATCACCTCTCTAGTCCACCGCGGCGTGACGCGACTCTTGATGAGTGGGTCATTTCGACGACGCTCTGACATTTTCTTATCGTGAGTGAGGACGTCTTCTCCGAGCTCCGCCTCATTGTTGAGCGTCACATTCGGAAGCAAGTAGGTGAATCTCTTTAACCATGGCAGCGTTGGCACACTAAATCGAAAGAGTCCGAGAAGCGGACTTGAGATGCAGAGCCGCTCAATCTTTCCCGCCAGATACGACGTCTCAATAAAACGCAAAACGACGAGACCCCCCAAGCTGTGTCCCAAAATGGAAATGGGCTTCGGACAATTGAGCTTGAGCGCTTGTTCTACAAAAGCCTCCATGCTGTGAACGTAATCCGAAAATCGTCGAATATCCGACCGTCGCCCTTGGCTTCGTCCATGACCCGGCAGATCGAGTGCAAAGGCTTCATATCCTGCTCGATGAAAAAATTCTGCAACGTGAGTGTAACATTCGCCATGCTCAGAGTAGCCATGGACGATGAGAAGCGTTCCCTTAGCGGAATTGCGATCCGTGGCCGCCCAATGTCGAGCATGCAATTTTACGGGCCCTTCGATCCACAGACTTTCGCTAGAGACCGCTTCCTTCACACGCTTTTCTCGCCACCAAAATAGGATTGAAGCACCTTGGGAATGGTTACGGTTTGATCTTTATTTTGGTAATTTTCCAAAATCGCGATCAAGGTGCGTCCCACTGCCAAGCCACTTCCATTCAATGTGTGAACAAATTTCATTTTTCCATCGGCGTCGCGAAAACGAGAATTCATACGGCGCGCCTGAAACTCTCCGCAATTACTGATCGAAGAAATCTCCCGATAAGCATTTTGCGAAGGCAACCACACTTCCAGATCAAAAGTTTTCGTGGAAGCAAAGCTCATGTCCGCCGTCGAAAGCACCATGGTGCGATAAGGCAGCTCGAGTAGTTCCAAAATCTCCTCCGCATTTCGACGCATGCCCTCATGCTCTTCATTGGATTTTTCAGGATGCGAGATTTTCACTAATTCTACCTTATTGAATTGATGCTGACGAATGAGCCCTTTTACATCTTTGCCATAACTTCCCGCCTCAGAACGAAAACAAGGTGTGTACGCTGTGTAAAACTTGGGCAAATCTTGTGCGGTCAAAACTTCGTTACAATGCAAATTTGTGACCGGAACTTCCGCGGTCGGGATCAAAAAGTACTCGTAGCCTTCGAGTTTAAAGAGATCCTCTTTGAACTTCGGCAAATTTCCCGTTCCGTAAAGCGTTTTGTCATTCACAATGAAAGGCGGCAAAACTTCAGTGTAGCCATTTTTCTCGGTGTGCCGATCCAACATGAACTGTATGAGAACTCGCTCTAGCTTGGCAGCGAACCCGCGAGATACCGAAAATCGTGCGCCAGTAATTTCCGCCGCTTTTTCAAAATGAAACCAACCTCGCTTCTCCCCAAGCACCTCATGGGCCAAAGGTTCAAAATCAAACTTTCGAGGATTTCCCCAGCGATGAATTTCCTTGTTATCAGCTTCAGATTGCCCAAGGGGCACATCCTTTTGAGGTATGTTTGGTAAACTTTTCAACTTTGCTTCGAAGGTTGTTTGAAACTCCGTGAGATCGCTCTCTGCTTTCTTGATGCTCTCGCCAACTTCCTTCTGCTTTTGAATAAGATCCGAAGCATCTTGACCGGCCTTTTTTCGCACCGCCACTTCCTGCGAGGCCTTGTTGCGCGCGGACAATAGTTCCTCGTGATTTCGAATCAGTTGCTTACGTTGTTGAAGATCCGCTTGTAGACTTTCGATGATGGCCTGAAGACCCGATTGATTTCGACTTTTCCAGCCTTTTGCGTAGGCCTCAAAATTGTCTCCCAAATCTCTGAGATCAAACATGCCCGAGGTTAACTTAAAAGAGGGGTCTTCGCCTAGTTCGCGGTTCCGCCTTTAAGGAAATAAATCTCGTCCTTAATGGTGGCCGATTCGCGGCTGGAGGGTTCGAGTGACAAATAGCGTTCAAAATTGGAAATGGCCCCACGACGATCACCAGCCTCTTTCAGAATGAATCCCACAAAGTAATAAGGCTCCGCCACGTTAGGATTTAAATCGATCGCTTTGCGAAGCATTTGAAGCGCCAATGAGGATTTTCCTTGTTCATTGTAAAGTTTTCCCAAAACGAGATGAACTTGCGCATCGCTTGGGTGATCTCGAATGACCTTATGATAGTACTCAATGGCCATGGCCGTATTTCCCACGTTACGGAATGAGTCCCCTAGTTTTTTGTAAATTGGCGCATGAAACCGAGTCAGCTTTAAAGCGTCGGAATAAGATTTGTTGGCCTTCTCATATTCTCCTCCATCCATATGAAGGTCACCCTTGATGATGTACGCGGCCGCCGCCTGAGGACGATTGCGCAAAATGGTTTCAATATGCTCAAAGGCTGCACTTTTATCTTGGTTTCGAAACGCAATCTGAGCTGCCATCAATCGATATTTTTCATTCTCTGGATCTTGCCGAACGGCGGATTCGATCAATCGGGCAGCAGCCTCCGTTGACCCTCCAAACTTAATTGAATCAGGATCAATGTAAAATGCTCGAGCTCTCAAATAGAGAAGTTCGGAATCTCTTAACTCCTTCGTCACTAAAGGATTCAATATCTCCCAGGTCCTTCCGAATTGTTTATCGTCAATGTAGGCATCAGCAAGCGCAAAACCCACGTCATTTAAATGTTCATAGGATTTGTGCACCGACTCCAGCAACTTCACCGCATCTTTGTAGCGAGTTTGAAATTGATAAATCTTTGCCATCGAAACTTTGAGTAAAGGTGATTTTGGCATCTCGGCTAATCCACGCTCCACTAAAGCTTCGGCCTGAGAATCCTTTTCCTGACTCAAGTAAATTCGAACGAGATGGGGATAAATAGATTCCACCTTCGGATTCGCTTGCAGCGCCTGCCGATAGTATTCCTCAGCCGATTGGATTTGGTTCTTACGTTCGGCAATGTGGGCTAGACCCTGAAGAGCTTCGGCATACCGTCCGCTTTTTGAAGTAATCTTTTTAAAAAGCGATTCCGCCTCCGTGTAATCTTTTTTCTGCATCGCCAACTCGGCCAATCCCAAAATTGCATTTTCTAAAGTAGGATCGAGCTCCAACGCCTTTGAGAAAGATTTTTTAGCGGCCTCATCTTGATAGATCGTCAGCTGGACGCGACCTTTTTCATAGTGGAGCTCTGCTGATTTTGGATGCGCACCCAAACCCTGATCGAGAAGCGTGAGCGCTTCCACGATTTTCCCTTTGAGACGAAGGAGTTTGGCGAATTTAAGAGTGACATTTAGTTCAAGAGGTCCTGCCTTTTGAGCCGCTCTATAGGACTCGATGGCAGGTTCCCACATGGCGTCTTCCTGATAAGAATCCGCCAGCTTCATCCAAACTCGCACTTCACGTGGCGATCGATCCACAATCGTCTTCCAATCTTCTCGAGCTCTTTCGCTCTCTTCAAGAAAGTTATAAAGATCACCCCGATACTCCAAAACTTTCCGCTGCAGCGAGGCCAGAGATTTAGTCGACTCCACTAACTGGGTGGCCTGAGCGATCAACGCTCGTGCATTTTCCTTTCCGATTTTTTGACTGAGCATTTGAAAGACTCGAGCTGGCAAATAGTTTTCTGCGACCAATGTTTCGAGCTCGGGAGCTGATTCCCCGGACCAAACTTTTGCCACCGCCTGTCCCAGTCGCACTCGCATGGTTTTTAAAGCGGAAGCATCCTGAACTTTAGCCAGTGCATTCTTCAGCTCGTCCTTTTTATTGAATTCCATGGCGGCCTGAATCATAAGACTTTGAGCCTCTCCGTCTTGAGCCCCGGCTTGCTGCAAATACGCCTGTAGCTCTTGAAGAGCCTTTGCCTCATCTCTCACGGAAAGATTTCGCCACGCTCGCGCACGCTCCAAGCTTCCAACCACCGTCGGAGGTAGGGTTTGAATTTTCTCTCGTAATGAATTGAGCGATTGAAGCGCTTCATCGTATCGAGCAGCCCATGGGCTTCCTTGACCTAGCCAAAACGAGAGCATGGCACTGTGCTCGACCATTGCAGCAGCAGCTTCTACATTTCTTTCGTCGCGCTCCATGACGCTCTTCAAAGCTCCGAGCGATTCTTCAATACGTGCAGGATCGTCAGAATCTCTGGCAAGTCGTGCGCGCTCGTAGATTCCCTCGAATTCTTTCAATAAATCCTGAGCGGGGGGGCGGTAGGCTTTAACGATGGCAAATCCTTCGAGGCGAAACCCAGCAATTCCATCTTCACTTCGAAGTCTCATAGAAGCCGCACCGGCGATACCAATCACCACCAAAAGTCCCGCTGCAAGGCTCAAGTTTCGAATCAATTTTCCGGGAAGCTTTAATTTTTTCTTCGATGAGGCCTGTGGAACTTGAATGGCTGCATTAGAAAAAATCTCCGCAAAGTCGTTGGATGAAATTTCGGGGGCAGGCCCCTGACCCGTATTTTCAAATCCTACAAAATCCGCTTCAGAGCTCCCTGGATTGGATTGCGTGTCTTCCTCTGGCATCACGGCTTCAGGCGCCCTCCCCATGGAGGCTCTGAGCGAGGCCACATGATCTTCTACGGAGAGATCTTCATTCGCTCCTCCAGCTTTTTCGTCACCTTCAAAGGCCTCTCGAAGAGCGCGATCAATGGGATCGTCGGACGTTGTGGACGTGGGCGCTGAGGTGGCGTCCAAAGGTTTATCTAGCAAAATCGTTTGGTCGCGCACTCCTCCGAGATCCATCGGAATAGTTTCGCCACTTCCCGAGTGATCGGGAATGGATTTACTCGCAGGGGCTTCAAAGAAATTTATTTTTTCGTCGGCAATCGTGCCTTCATCTAGAATCCCCTCAAAAAGATTATCGCCAAACTCAAAGGTCTTTCCCGCTGTAGGTGGAGGGGAAGGAGCGCTTGGCGCTGGAGTTGGCGGAGTCGATTGGGATAGACCTGGTTTAGCAATTTCGGTTGCTTCCTCGACTCCACTCACCTCAGGATTTTTTAAAGCCGTGTCGGTAGTCGAGAGAAGCTGGTCCAACTCCTGAACAAACTTACCCTTAGGTTTTGGATTGGATTGCGTGGCGTCGATTTGAGTGGGTTGATCGAAGGGACTACGCTTGCCGCTCTCCGTGCTGTCGAGCTTTGAAACTTCGTCAGCGTCGAAGAGTTCTGATAGAAGATCACGTCCCCCATCTGGCTTTTTATTTTTGGAATCCCCCGAATCCAAGGCTTTATTTTAGCGCTAGAGTGCTGAAAATCCAATGCGCGTAAAGCTGGGGCCGGACCCCTCCTAGGAGGGTTAAAAGCGTGGCAGCAATTACGACGAGTCGTAACGACAAAATCGGATCTCGGGGCGGCGCATAAGAAATGAGCGACCCCTCTTCTTCCGAAATGAAGATCGTCATCAAAACTTTCAAATAATAAGCGGCTCCTAGTAAAGAGCCCAACACTCCAATCCACGCGGCGGTCCAATATCCCTGCTCGATGAGTGCTTGAAAAATCCAAAACTTGATCATGAAACCAGCAAAAGGCGGAATACCCGCAAGACCGAAAATAAAAATTCCGAGAGCTAAACTCACCCAGACTTTCTTTCGAACAAGGCCACGAAGGTCTTCAATGAGAAGTGGCTTTTCGCCATTTTCCAAATAGGTGAGCAGCGCAAAGAGTCCGAGGCTCATTGCAGAGTAAACGATGATATAACTCATCAGAGGAAAGACATCTCCCGATTGAGGGTTCGAAACCAATAGACCCAAACCCATAAATCCCGCGTGCGATATGCTCGAGAAAGCCAAAAGTTTCTTCATCGTTCTTTGCTGAAGGGCAACGACATTTCCAATGACAATCGAAAGCGCGCAGAGGGCAATCCAAGAAGAGATCCACATTCCAGAAACGGATTCAAGTACGCCCCAAAGAAGTCGTAAGCTCGCCGCCAAAACTCCGACCTTTACGATCGTAGCCAAATAGCCCGTCACCGGCGTTGGAGCACCCTCGTAAACATCGGCGGTGTAGAGATGGAAGGGTACAAATGCCAATTTAAACGCCAGTCCAGCCAACGTGAAAAGTACGCCAAGCTTTACGAGAGGATCTCCCGCTAACGTGGTCATTTTTTGTGCGATTAACGCATAAGAAGTTTCTCCCGTAGCGCCGTAGATGAAAGCCACGCCATAAAGAAAGATTGCCGTCGAAAACGCGCCAATCATGAGATATTTGAATCCGCTTTCAGTCGAGCGAACGTCCGCTCGGTAAAATCCGCAAAGGCAATAGAGTCCAATGGACATGATTTCCAATCCCAAAAACAAAGAAGTGAGATCCGCGGCCGACGCCAAGATGGAAACCCCCATTCCCGAGAGAAGTAGGCACACTAAAAATTCCGCCGTCTGATCGAAGGCAGATTTAAAAAATTTAGTTTGAAGTCCTGCGACGGGAAACACCGTCAAGGTCACCACAAGCACCATGGCTTTCGCAATGATGGTGAAGACTTGAGCATAGGAATCCCAAACCACTCCACCGGAAAAAACTGTTTCTCTAAGTTCATTGTTGAAGATAGCGATATCCCAACTCAAAGACGCAATCAGCCCAAGCGCTACGAAGCCCAGATAAAATTGCGGTCCTCCACGGCCAAATAAATTCACGACGAGCACCAAGCACGCCAGAATCGGCCAGTGCAACATTGGCAACGCTGTCATCGAGTCCTGAATAAGTTTTTCAAACATACGAATTCCTTCTCGCTTGCTCTACTTCGCCAAAAATGGCGCAATCGTTGCAAAAATGCCGGCCGTTTTTTCCTGTATCGGCCCTAAAAACCAAATCGGATAAATACCCATGAAAAATACCAACGCTACGAGAGGCGAATAGAGCACCCACTCTTTCCAAGTGAGATCCGTCATCGTCTCTACCTCGGGCTTACTGGGCTTTCCGTAGCAAAGCTTTTGAATCATATGCAGCATATAGATCACGCCTAGAATTACACCCACACTGGCAAGGACGACCCAAATCCAACTTGCGGTATTGGATTGAAAACTTCCAAGCAAAATTAAAAACTCGCCCACAAATCCATTGGTTCCCGGAAGCGCCACCGAACTCAACGTCATCACTACTAATATCAGCGTGAACATTGGTAGAATTTTTGCCAGTCCACCGTATGCGGAGATATCTCGGGTGTGACGCTGATCATATAGAAATCCAACGAGCAAGAAGAGCGCGCCGGTGGAGATCCCGTGATTGATCATCTGCAAATAGGCTCCGTTCCATCCAGTTTCCGTCATCATGAAAATTCCCAGTGTCACAAATCCCAAATGGCTCACCGAAGAATAGGCGATAAGTTTTTTAATATCGGTCTGTTGCCAAGCGACCAGGGCTCCCAAAATAATTCCCACCACCGAGAGAAAGCAAAGCGGGCCCGCAAAGGCCTGCGCCGCTTCCGGAAAGAGTGGTACGGCAAATCGCATGAGACCGTACGTTCCCATCTTGAGTAGAATCCCCGCCAGAATGACGGAGCCCGCTGTAGGAGCTTCCACGTGCGCATCGGGCAACCAGGTGTGAAAGGGAAAGAGCGGGACTTTGATGGCGAAGGATAAAACAAACGTTAGAAAAATCCAGCTTTGCACGGTCACGGGCATCGGATTGGTTTGGAAATATTCCATGAGCGTTTGAAAGCTCGCCGTCCAAACGCCCGTGGCCTTGTAGTAGTAAATGTAAACCGCAATGAGCCCGAGCAACATGAAAAGCGATCCGGCAAAGGTGTAGAGGAAAAATTTCATCGTGGCATAGAGCCGCCGCTGTCCACCCCAAACGCCGATGATGAAATACATTGGAATGAGCATTGCTTCCCAAAATACATAGAAGAAAACGAGATCATCGCAGAGTAAACACGCAACGACTGTCGCTTGAAGCGCGTGAAAGAGTGCGTGGTAGGCTGTGATTTTCTTTTCAACGACGCCGCGAGAATAAAAAAGTGCAAGCAAAGTCAAAAAGGATGAAAGCAAAATGAGGTAGTAGGCATAAGAATCTAAATAGAGCCCGTACTTGAGACCGAGCGGAAGAAACCAAGTCGCCTCATAACGAAGTTCCGTGACCGTGAGGCCGAGCAACACCACGATAAAATATCCCAGCGCCAAAGCAATGGAGACCCAGGTCACCGCTTGCCCGCGACCACGCACCATCGAAACAATCAGGGTCGCCAAAAAAGGAAAGGCAAAGAGAACGAGTAAGTAATTAGAATTCAACATGCGTTAGCTCCGTCCCGTCCAAGCTCCAAGTAGGAGAATCAAAAATCCAATCCAAATCCATAGAGCATACTGCTGCATCAAACCTGTTTGCAGTTGGCGCAAATAAGTAGACGTTCGCGAGGCCAAAGCCGCACTGCCATTCAGAACGCCGTCTAGGACAAATCCATCCACCACCTTCCACAAAAACTTTCCAAACATTCTCAAATTTTTGACGACAATCGCATCGTAGAGTTCATCGATATAATATTTATTCTGAAATGGCCTGAAGGCCGGAGACGAAAACTCTTCTCCCGAAAAATTTCGATAGCGAAAATAAGCAATTGTAAGTCCCGCTAATCCCACCAAGGAAGAGACAACGGCGAGCGTAAGGGAGGATTGAAGGGCATGGGCTGGATCCTCGGCATGATGAATGAGTGCCTGAACAACCGTGCTTAAATAAGTTCCAAGCGTTTCGCTTCCGCCCCAAAGATGCGGCCAATTCAGAATTCCAGCTAAAGCCGAAGCCGCCGCCAAGATCACAAGCACACTCGTCATCGTCCAAGGAGATTCATGCGCTTCATGGTGTCCACGGAACTTTCCAAAGAAAGTCATGATCCAAAGGCGACCCATATAGAAGGCCGTCATAAATGCCGTCGTAAAGGCGAGAGCGACAAGCGTCCAATCGTGATTGCCCCAAACATTGTGCAAAATTTCATCTTTGCTCACAAAGCCCGACAGAGGTGGCACGCCGGCAATGGCTAAGACTCCAATGGTCATACACCAGAAGGTGATTGGCATTTTCGTTCGAAGGCCGCCCATGTGTCGCATGTCCTGTTCGTGATGAAGACCGTGAATCACGGAGCCAGCACCCAGGAACAAGAGGGCTTTGAAAAAAGCGTGGGTGATCAAATGGAAATAGGCCGCAACGGGAGCGCCAAGCCCCACGGCGAGAAACATGTAACCCAGTTGAGAGATTGTCGAGTAGGCCAAAACTTTTTTGATGTCGTTCTGGAAAATCGCAATCGTCGCAGCAAAAAATGCCGTGATCGCTCCCATGTAAGCAATCACATTAAGCACATCCAAGTGGAGCAAGAACAAGGGTTGCATTCGGCAACACAAATAAACTCCCGCGGTGACCATCGTCGCCGCATGAATGAGCGCGGAAACCGGAGTGGGGCCCGCCATAGCGTCAGGCAACCAAACGTAGAGAGGAATCTGTGCGCTCTTTCCCGCAGCACCGAGCACGAGTCCAAAGCAAGCGAGTCTAGTCCAAAATAAATCATCGCCACTAAAATTTCCGGCCTGAACAGTCTGCAAAATTTCCGGAATGGAAAGCGCGCCAAAAACTTTGAAAATACAAAACATGGCGAGAAGAAATCCAAAGTCTCCCACGCGATTGACGATGAATGCCTTTTTCCCGGCGCTGGCATTCGCTTCATCCGTGAACCAAAAACTAATGAGCAAATACGAGCAAAGCCCCACTCCCTCCCAACCAAGGAATAACCCAGGAAGAGAATCGCTCAAGGTGAGCATTAACATCGAAAAAACGAAGAGATTCAAATAAGAGAAGAATCGTCCAAAGCCTGCATCGCCGTGCATGTAGCCCGTTGCATAGAGATGAATGAGCGTACCCACACCCGTCACCACCATCGAAAGTGCCAGCGAAAGCGGGTCAAAAAGAAATGCGAACGAGACGGAGCTCGTACCCAGTGGCAGCCATTGGAAAAAATTAATTCGAAGTGGAAGAGTCGCTGTAAAGAAAATATAGGCGATACAGGCAAAGCTGAGCGCCAAAAAGCTCACGGCGCCGATCGAGACAAATTTTTCGCCAAATTTTTTACCCAAAGAGAACCAAAGCGCGCTTCCTACGAGAGGCAGAAGAACCGCCAAGGCCGCAATACATTGCAAATGAGATTGTTCTTCCATCAACCCTCCAAAGCTCGGGCCTCGTCGAGGCGGACAGATTTTTTCAAACGAAAGAAATTCAAGATGAGCGCCAAACCTATCGCGCTCTCACAAGCGGCCACCGTGATGACTAAAAAATAGAGCACATTGCCGCCCTCATTTTGGTGAAGACGAGAAAAGCCCACGAAAGCCATATTCACACCACTCAACATGAGCTCCAAACAGATGAGCAAAGAGAGTGCATTTTTGCGAATCAGAAATCCGCAGGCTCCAAAACAAAAGACCGCAAAGCTTAGGAAAAGGACGTAGGCTATTGGCGCGCTCATACGGGTCGCTCCTGGTGATCCAAAAATTTAGGCGTTTTGGGTTTGGGTTTTCGATACGCCAACATGCCCACACCCACGATCGCCAAAAGCAATATCACGCCCGCCAATTCAAAGCCCCACACGTAATCCGTCAGCAACTTCTGCGCGAGCGCCTCCACACTGCCAAACTTGGAATCGGGAAGTAACCCCTCCATGGGTTCCAAGGTCTGGGGACCTGCCACATGCAAAATAAGAAGCAAAAAACTAAGCATCCCCACAAACATCACCACTGACGACCAGTGCAAACTCGTTTCATCGCCCAGTTCCTTTGGGTCCAGATTTAACAGCAAGATCACGAATACAAAGAGAACCATAATCGCACCGGCGTAGACCAAGATTTGAATGACGGCGACAAAGTGAGATCCCAGCAATACATACAAGCCCGCTGTAAAAAAGAAATTCAAGATCAACCACATGGCGGACTCTATGGGTCGAGGTCGAAAAGCAACCAGCCCGGCGGTGAGAAGAACCAAAGCTGCCATAATAATAAACAGACTCTGCTGAAGCATAGTTAGGAGGCCTTTTCAAAAACCAAGTAGGTCGTAGTGATTAAAATATTAAGGAGCGCGATCGGAATAAGGGTCTTCCAACCAATGCTCATTAATTGATCATATCGAAAACGCGGTAGCGTCCAGCGCACCCAGACAAAGAAAAAGAGAAACGCCGCAATCTTCGTGAAGAACCAAATCGTGGGAATGAACCAGAAAGTGTTTAGATCTACGCCGATTTTCTCCCAAGAAAGCCATGGTAAAAACTCCCAGCCACCGAAGAAAAATAAAATGCAGAGCGCGGAGACTGTGGCCATGTTGACATACTCGGCGAGGAAAAAGAGCCCGAACTTAATTCCGGAATATTCGGTATGATACCCAACCACCAGTTCCGCTTCCGCCTCAGGAAGATCAAAAGGGGTGCGATTGGTTTCTGCAAATATCGCCGGCAAGAAAACCAAAAATGCCAAAAAGCCTGGGAAAATATTCCACATTTCCGTCTGAGATTGTGCGATGGCCATTAAATCCACCGACCCGCTCAAAAGGATCACCGACACGATGGCCAGGCCCGCCGCCAATTCATAGCTAATCATTTGAGCTGAAGCGCGAAGCGAGCCAAGCACACTAAATTTATTATTGGATGCCCAACCCGCAAGCGCGATCGCGTAAACGCTCAGGGAGCTAATGGCGAGCACATAAACTAGCCCGACATTCAGTTCCGCAATTTGCAACCGCATCGGGGTTGGCAACAAACCTCCCAATGTCGTCGGCGGTCCAAAGGGGATCACCGCAAAAGCCATCGCCGCGGGGATCACAGAAAGAATGGGAGCTAAGAGATAAAAGACCGGTCGAATTTCTGTGGGTCGAAGATCTTCTTTCAAAAGAAGCTTAATCCCGTCTGCCAGAGACTGGAGTAATCCGAAGGGACCCACGCGATTAGGGCCGTAGCGATCTTGAATGAGTCCCGCCACTCGGCGCTCGACCCAAATCATCACAGGAGCCACCACTCCAAAGGCGAGTCCAAACAAAAGGAGGATCTTGCCCGCAAAAAATGCCCATTTAATGAAATCGGGATTCGAAAGAAATGTCTCTACCACCTAAGTGTTCCAGTCCAAGAGGCCCTTTCGCCACTCATAGACCAGGCCCAGAGTGAGAACAGCCAAAAACACGAGGCCCACAGTCCAAATGTAAAGACCATGGCCATTATCCAAAAAGCCCCTGAAGCCCAATGCCCAAGGCACTAAAAAAATCGTTTCGATGTCAAAAAGGATGAACGAGACCGCAACAAGGTAGAAACGGACGCTAAATCTTTCATTTTCAGCCCCCTCGCTCGGGATTCCGCATTCGTAGGCACTCGTCTTATTGGGGTAGTAACGCTTTGCGCCAAAGAGCCAGGCCGCTGCAACAGCGCCACAGCCGGCCAATAGACCTAATATAAGGAGAACAGCAACGCCAAGATACTCCGAAAGAAACACGAGCGCAGTCTATCGGAGCGCTTACAAAAGCGTCAACAAAGCGAGAGGACGGAATTAAACTCTTGACGCACTTTTTAACGCTCTCTGTAATATTTCTTAAAGGGTTGAGATCTTGGTTTTTGATGTAGGAGGAACATCAGAGGCCCATTCCAGATTCGCAAAACGAGGATGGGATGTTGCGGCGAAGCGCTTCCGAAGTGATTTTGGGAGCTCCGCGAAGGGTGATCATATTATTGAGGGGAGATATCATGGCCGAGACCATCCGAGTCATAAAAAAATACCAAAATCGTAAACTCTACGACACGCAAGATAGCTGTTACGTAACGCTCGACGGCATTGCGAAGATGATCCGAGAGGGTCAAGAGATCGTAGTGATCGATAACAACACCAAAGCCGACGTGACCGCACTTATTTTGACGCAAGTGCTCTATGAACAAGAAAAAACTCATCAGAGCGTTTTGCCTGTCACGATCCTAAAAACCATTATTAAAAGCGGCAGCAACAATCTGTTTGAATTCATGCGCAAATATATTTTGGGCATTCTCGATACTCAGACTCAATCGGCCGAAGATCTTCGTACGCATCTGGAAAGACTTGTCGCAAAGGGCGATCTCACTCAAACCGAAGCCACGAATCTTCAAGCTCAAATCGAGACGGCTGCGATGGCGTGTCAAAATAGTTTGGATAAACGCATCGAAACTCAACTCGATCGTTATCTCGCCAACAACAACGTGGCCACAGCGCCGAGCACCGATTTCCAAGCGATTGCAAATCGAGTTTCTACGCTAGAGTCTAGAGCCTAACCGTTTATTGGCCTCGCTTCGCTTCGGCATTGACCGGCCGCTCAGGTAGCGGGGAAGTTTTGAAACAAACTTCCCCTTCAAGCGAATGTTTAAATGCAAAAAGGCCCGTCTTGCGACGGGCCTTTTCAATTTCTAACGTCGGCACACTGCCACCGACTCAAAAACTTAGACTACGCGGTGTTGGCTTCTTCGTCGCCGCCCTCTTCACCATCGCTGTCGTAGGCTTCGCCAATTTCGCCACCAAACAATTTGGATTTCGCTTCTTCGCTTTCCATTTCAGTAGCGCAGTCGATGCAAAGAGTGGTCATGGGACGGGCCTTCAAACGGGCTTCCGAAATCGGAGCGCCGCAAGCTTCACAGCCCCCATAGGTACCCTCCTCGATTCGATTGAGAGCTTTCTCAATCTTTCGGATCAGCTTTCGCTCACGATCCTTGAATCGTAATAAACGGCTGCGATCGAGCTCTTGAACTGCTTGATCGGTAGGATCCGAGGACGTCTCGGATTCAGTCTCTGAGATATCTTTAACGGCACGATCGGCCTCATTTAAAAGTTCGCCAAGGCGGGACTGGAGTATCTTTTTGTAATCACCCAGCTTCTTCTTCGACAACATAAAAAGTTCCTTACATTACTGCTATTTACACCCTCCTTAGGCTTTCCTTGCCTAAGGAAATTCCACTTATTCACTAAGCGGCGTCACCTTCCCGGTCCGCGTCTTCTTAATGATTCAGTCCCAGCAGATCAACTCCTTTTTTTTTCGGACCTGACCGAGGACCTAACGGATTTTCATTTGTCACCCTACCCCCAGGATGTAAGTTCAGATTCTAATGAGACCACTCTCGTCTGTAAAGACCTGCCGTTTCTTCAGTCCCCAAGCCGCTTTGCCAGCGCTTCTCGCGGGACTCGTCCTTTTGGCTTTTTCGGAATCGGCATATTCTCTGCCCACTCCTCCTACCGCAGACTGGGGCCCTTCTACACTTTCCTTTGGTGGAGCCGGTGCGGGACTTTCGGTGGATCACGATGCTTTCCTCACTAATCCAGCGAATCTGGCATATTTTCAAAATACAAATTCCGTCGGCGGATCTTGGCAAAATTTACCTCGAGATGAACAACGATGGAGCGTGTCCCTTGTCGATGGGAAGCTTCCCGCTGTCGCAGGCTTCCATTTCACCTGGAACGACTACGGACCGAGCCAGCGCCACGCATATACCTTAGGGGGTGCTTACAAAACGGCGTACGGAGCTTTCGGAGCAACTGCCCAAGCGTTGAATTTTTCGAGCGTCGCGCGAGGAAATGGTTGGCACTTTACTGGCAGTATCGGCGTGCTCATCCCGGCAGCCTACGGAATTTCGTTGGCGATCTACTCGCGACACCTTCTCGACACGGAGAGCAACACACAACTTCCTCCTGACGTGCACATGGCCCTGCTCTACATTTATCCGGAGATGGTCCGATTTTCTTTTGAAAGCGATCGTCGGTTTGTTTTGGCAGGCCAAGACTGGAACTATTCTCTGGGAGCCGATCTTTTGTTTAAAAAATATTTTGCCGTTCGCGGAGGCTATCGATTCGACCGCTCCGGCTCAGACGATTTCTTTTCCGTCGGGGCTGCCGTGCTGGGCCCAAAGATGGAAATCACAGCCGCCTTTACTCGCACCACGGAAAGAAAGGCCGTCAATGGTCTTGCGTTTGGCGCTTCGTTTAAAATGTAAATCGATATGTCAGCCCTCGTGATCATCGTCGGAGCCTTGATCGCTTCCATTTACATTTGGGGCGTGGTTCGAACGGCGATTTGGCTGGTTCCCACTCTCTTCATCAGTCATGGCAATGTTTTTGCTTCCATTGGCATCTTAAGTTTTCTGACGTCCGCGTCTCTTCTCATTCCCCACGATCAAGGCAGCTTCGATGCGCGAGATCTCTCCAAAGAAAGAAAAGTTCTTATCTTATTTCTCTCGGGCATTCTTGGCGGAACGTTTATTTACCATGCGATAGCCTCGCCGATGGTTTTCATCTTCAGCGCGGCGGCGCCGTTCATCCTTTTGCAGCTCTACACACTTCTTCGACAACCCGTTCCTTTGGTTTATTTTCGCACGAAAAAATTGAAGTTCATTTTGCCGCTTCTATGGATCATTTGTTTTGGGGTACTCCAAGTGGAGTTGATGATGATGGCTGAAGGAAAGCTCGTCCCGTGAGCACACAAACAGCGTACTACTGCCCGACGATTTTCGAGGTGCCTCGCGCATTTCGATCTCTCACCAAAGTCTTTGGCATGGGTCCAGAGCGAGCTCGAAAACTCGCCGCTGAGCTCGAGAGTCAATCCACTGTGGATCGCATCATCGTGTACGGCTGCGCCGGTGCACTCACGAAAGAATTTCGCCCTGGCGATACTTTGCAAATCACCCATGTGATTGGTCCCGATAGCGCGAGCGAATTGAAGGCCTCTCAAGAAACACTTTTCGATGCGCGACTTGTGAGCGTGTCGCACCTCATTCGAACCCCGAAAGAAAAGTCTGAGCTTCAGGAATCGACCGGCGCTCAACTCGTGGACATGGAAATGGCGTATCTTTGGAAAGCTTGCTCTCCTCGGGTGCGAGAAAAGCTGACATTTATACGAGGCGTGGTGGATGGACTTAATGCCGATCTTTGCTTTTTGACCCCGGCGTCGCAACTCGCTTGGACGAAATTGCTACATCCCCGCGGCGCAAGAGCCCTTCTCGAATTTATGAAAAACCTCCGTCGATACCGGAGTTCCATGGAATCTTATCTGCTTCATTTAAATTAAAAAGCGGCTAAATGTTTCGACGATATTTTCCGCCCACTTGATAAAGAGCATGACTCATCTGACCCAAGCTGCAGACGCGGGCCGCGCGCATGAGCGAAGCAAAAATATTTTCTCCCGAAAGCGCGGTGCGCTTTAGGTCTTCCAGCGCCGCATTGGTTTCCCTCTCCCGTTTCGAGCGATACTCCCCAATTTCTTTCAGCCGCAAATTTTTCTCCGCCTCATTGGAGCGCGCGAGGGGAATCTTCCCGCGCACTGCGCCCGACTCGGGAAGAAAAGTATTTACTCCCACGATGGGAAGCTCTCCGGAATGCTTCAACCGCTCATAGTAGATGCTCTCTTCTTGAATTTTTGAGCGTTGATACTGTGTTTCCATCGCGCCCAAAACCCCACCGCGAGTCGAAATGCGCTCAAATTCTTTCAGCACTGCTTCTTCCACCAAATCAGTAAGCTCGGAAAGCACGAATGAGCCTTGCGTAAAATTCTCGGTCTTCGCAGAGCCGAATTCCTTTTGGATAATCATCTGGACGGCCATCGCCCGGCGAACGCTCTCTTCTGTGGGAGTCGTGATCGCCTCATCGTAAGCATTTGTATGAAGCGAATTACAATTGTCGTAGATGGCCGTAAGAGCCTGCAGCGTTGTTCGAATATCGTTAAATTCGATTTCTTGCGCGTGTAAACTTCTGCCCGAAGTTTGAATATGATATTTTAGTTTTTGCGATCGATCATTTCCACCATACAGATTTTTCATGGCGACAGCCCAAATGCGGCGGGCCACTCTTCCAATGACCGAGTATTCGGGGTCCAAACCGTTGCTGAAGAAAAAGGAGAGATTCGGTGCGAAATCATCAATCTTCATTCCCCGAGCGAGGTAATATTCCACAAACGTAAATCCATTTGCGAGAGTAAAGGCCAATTGAGAGATCGGATTCGCACCCGCTTCAGCGATATGATATCCGGAAATGCTGACCGAATAATAATTGCGAACCCGATGATCGATAAAAAATTGCTGGATATCAGCCATCATCCGAAGTGCAAATTCCGTGGAGAAGATGCAGGTATTTTGAGCCTGATCTTCTTTCAAAATATCCGCCTGCACCGTGCCGCGAACGCTTTGCAACGTAAATTGTTCGAGTTCCTTTCGCTCAGCATCCGACGGCTCTCGCTTTTTCTCAGTTTTAAATTTTTCTAACTGCTGATCAATCGCGGCATTAAAAAAGAACGCCAACATGATCGGCGCGGGTCCATTGATCGTCATGGACACAGACGTCGTTGGATCGCAAAGATCAAAACCGCGATAGAGCACCTTCATGTCCTCGAGGGAGGCGATGCTGACACCTGACTCACCGACCTTGCCGTAGATATCCGGTCGTGGGTCGGGATCTTCACCGTAAAGCGTGACGGAATCAAAAGCAGTGGAGAGTCGCTTGGCCTGATCGTTTCGACACAAATAATGAAAACGCTTGTTCGTACGCTCGGGCGGTCCCTCGCCAGCGAATTGTCTTCGCGGCTCTTCCTCTAAGCGCTTGAAAGGATAAATTCCTGAAGTGAAGGGAAAATACCCCGGAAGATTCTCGCGTGAGCAAAAATAAATAATTTGATCCCAGGTGAATAACTTCGGCGGCGTCACCCGCTTCAATAACAATCCGCTCAACGAGGTAAAGGTTTGCGACGCTTTTATGACTTTATCGCGAACAGGGAAATTCACATGATCCTTTTGATAATCATCGTAAATTTTTGGCCAGGATTCTATCCATCCGCGCGCCTCAGACGTCAACTGACCGTACTTTTCATCGGCCATAGTCTTAAGTTTATGATCTTTGACCAGCGCACTCGCCTCCTTGAGAACGTAAGCCTGACGAGCCGTTTCAGCACCTTTCTCATTTGTCCGATGATAATCTCGCACCGTCGAAGCAATTTGCGTGAGATAAAGCGTTCGATCGGCGGGAACTACGACATGGGCCTCATTCGTTGCGGCGAGGAAATCTCGCTCTTTCTTCGGAAAGTCAGCAAACGAACTCTGAAGGTGATTTGCGATGGCACGATAGAGACGCGTGACACCCGCGTCGCTAAAAATATTACAGCGCGTTCCATACACCGGAAGGTCTTCATCGGGAGGCGCCTGAAAAAGCTTTCGTGATCGTCGATATTGCTTTCGTACTTCTCGAAGAGCATCGTCTGATCCGCGGCGATCGAACTTATTAATCGCAATGAAATTTGCAAAATCGATCATATCGATTTTCTCAAGCTGGGTGGCGGCGCCGTACTCTGACGTCATCACATACAGGGAACTATCGACCAAATCCGTAATCGAGCTCGAGCCCTGCCCAATGCCCGGAGTTTCAACAATCACCAAATCGAAAGGCATATTTCGACTGGCAGAAACAATTTCTCCAATTGAAACATTTAAATCTTGGCCGGAACCGCGAGTGGCGAGCGAACGCATGAATACTCGGTCATCGTCGATGGCATTCATTCGGATGCGATCACCGAGCAGTGCCCCGCCCGTTTTTCGTTTCGTCGGGTCGATGGAATAAATCGCAATCTTGATTGCTGGAAACTCATGTAGAAATCTCAGCACCAACTCGTCGATCAATGAGGATTTGCCCGCGCCGCCCGTGCCCGTGATTCCAAGAACCTGGCCCTTCCGCTCGATTTGCCCTTTTGCTTTTGTCGGCCCGCTGGCTGTATTGACTCCCGCCTCTAATGCGGAAATGCTTCGGCCCCAATGTTCTAGAGTCCACTCCACCTTCGGAGCCGATCTTTTGGCGCGAGCCGTTTCACAGGCTGAGACCATTTCTCGGCCCATGCCTTCTAAGCCGAGCTTCATTCCATCATCCGGCGAAAAAATTCGTTTCACGCCATACTTATGAAGCGCCTCAATCTCCTCGGGCAAAATTACTCCGCCGCCGCCCCCAAAAACTTGAATGTGTGAGTGATCCCGCTCCTTAAGCGTGTCGATGAGATAGCGGAAATATTCATTGTGACCGCCTTGGTAAGAGCTGATGGCAATGCCATCGACATCCTCTTGAATAGCGGCGCGTACGATTTCTTGCACACCACGATTGTGGCCCAAGTGAATGACCTCTGCCCCACGGTCTTGCAAAATTCGCCGGATCACATTGATCGCAGCATCATGACCATCAAACAGAGACGCGGCTGTAAGAAAACGCACAGGCTGAGTTGCCATATGCCAGGATCCTAACCGAGAGGAACGCGCAATCTCAACGAATTCCCCGGGCGAAAACCTTTCCATCGCCGCGGAAATACACTTTATCGGCGAAAAATACCGGCGATCCATCCGAGACACGCACAAAATGGGGCCCCTCATAGGGATTGTAGCGAACGCGTTGCCATCCCCGAATATCCTGTTCTCGAAATGAAGTAACGATACCTCTCACGCCCGCATGCACTACCTTTCGCCGCTCGCGAATTACTTGTTGTCTCGCATTTTCGCGCACTCGAAATTCCGCATTCTCCAAAAGTAAATCGTTCGCGTGAAAGACGAGCCCCTGCATATTGAAATTCCAGGCGGACCAAAGGTCCTGGTGAAGATTGCGAAAGATAAAGACGGACTTTTTCAGCATGGAGTGCGAAGGGCCGTTTGTGGAAATAAGAACAGCTTTGCTGCAGTTGCGACTCCATACCGAATCGCTGCTCGAAACCAAGGCGCAGATTCCCAACGCGATAGCCGCGAACGCACGAATTGAATTGTATTGAAAATTTACTCCCACCAATTCACCCAAAAAACCCAATCGCACGTTAATGGGGCGTAGAGAGGGGAGTCAAAAGTTATTAGCCAGAGCTGGCTGTTTTCATGTGGCCCTTAACGACAGCGGCTTGAATCAAGCTTTTAAGGAAGAACTGAACCTCAGGATTGAGTGCCTCATATTGAATGCCAATGAAATACGGAGCATCTTTTACGGCATTTGGAAGAAACTGGCAGTAGCGAGCGCGTCCCAAAATTTCCACACGTTTATTTCCAATCAGCATGAACATGGGAACCGGCCCCTTGCGAAGCAATTCAGCGAGCTTGGAGTGACCAAAAAAGCCGAAACCACCGAGGCCCATCGTATGAAGCGTGTGTTTCGTCTGCCCCCGGCCCACGGGAATTTCAATTTGCATCGGTAAGACAGAGTCAATTTTATATCTTGGATGAGTTCTCGGAAAAAAGCGCCCCATAAGGGATAAAGTTAACATGCGGGTCAAATCCCGGGATCCCGTAACCTTAGTTGCTAGCGTATACGAGGCGTTGGAGCCCGCTATTTTACGGGAGCGCAGGCGTTTCTCTGAACGCTTCCTTTGTGAAATCCTCCCAGATTTCTTCCACGCTTTTCATCTCGAAGTTCATCTGTTTGCGCACCAAGAAGCGGTGAAGAGGCGGAGTTTGGCGAACAATCTCATCGGCGAGTTTTCGCTCGGAATCGATTACGATATCCAAAGCCTTTTGAAAATTTTTGGCTGAACGAAATGCAGCGCGAGCTAAATCAATCGGTGAATCAAAGTGATCGGAAATACTCAGCCAACGTCGATAAAATTGAACCCGCGCATCTAGCCAACTCACTCTCGCCTGTAAGAGCGCCTCCGACACAGGTCCCGTCTCTCGAAGAATCGCAAGCGCGTGCGTCTCAATCTTCTCTGCGGAGCGATGAAGTTGAGTCTCCAATTTCTCTGAATCCACCAATTTCAGAAGACTCATCTCTGCCAACTCAAGCGCCTCTTTCTCCGCTTGCACAAGATGATCCACCAAGACTGCAGGATCAAATCGATCCGCGATAAATTTAAAAAGAACTTCATCCCTCGCCATTCGACGAAAGCGATCCACGCTTAGAGATTTCAAAAGATGCGCTAAAACGGGAAAGTTGAATTTAATATGCGAGAGGAGCGGATCCGCGCTCACGTACTTCCCACCATCACTTGAGCGGGTCGAACGACAGTTTCCTTAAATTTATACCCCGCCTTAAATTCCTGGAGGATCATTCCGTCTTCTTCGGGATTCTCCACAGGCTTGGTGACGATCGCTTCGTGCACGTGCGGATCAAATTTTTGTCCCACGCTTTCGACCCGAACTAAGCCCGCATTTTTTAGAAACTCAGAAAATTGCTGCGCAATCATTCGAAGTCCATCCGCCAAAGGTCCTTGCTGAGGCTCATCAGCCTTCAAGGCCAATTCAAAATTATCGAGCGTCGGTAATAAATCTCTCAAAAAGGAAATGACCTTCGCGTCGACTGCTCGACTTACTTCGCGCGTGGAGCGACTGCGAATGTCCGCGATCTCAGCTTCCATCTTTCGAACGTAATCCCGAATGTCGCTGATTTTTGCGTCATACTCCGCCACCTTTCGCTCCAACTCCTCAATGTGAAGGCGCGTTGGCAGTGCAATAGGCGGATCCATCTCCTTCGATTCCGAAGGGGCCGCCTCTTCCGGAGTCTCGTTCAATTCCTCGTCGTCTCGATGTGTATCCACGTTATCCATAATCTATAGGTCAAAACCTAATCCGCAAAACCTGTTTGTCAACGTTCTGGCCTTTTCAGAGCCCGCTTTGGCCCATTAGACTGAGTGGCGATGAAATTTACCCCCGCCCAAAAGAGCGCCATTGAATCTAAAGACGCTCATCTCCTAGTTTTGGCCGGGCCTGGAACGGGCAAAACGCGGGTCATCATTTCAAAGATCTTGCATGCTATCGATCTCGAAAAAGTGCCTCCGGATAAAATTTTGGCCGTCACCTTCTCAAAACGCGCAACTCAAGAAATGGAGGAGCGCTTAGATGCGGCGCGGCCCGGCCTTTCCGAAAAGATGAAGGTCTGCACACTCCATGCGCTCTGTCACGAAATTGTGTCCCATCACGGGTTCCGCGTCGGCCTTGAGCGCTCGGCTCACATGTTGAGTGAATCGGAAGCGCGACTTGTGTTTCGACGAACCGCCATGCAACTTCCCCCTCCTCCATTTATAAAGACAGGGAACTGGGAAGCTGCATTTGGAGATCTGTATGATCTCTTTCAAGAAGCCAAGGATGAAGGCCTCTGGCCGGAGAATATTTTACAATTTGCGCACAGGCTGCCCACATCGACGGTCGATGAGATAAAAATTCGCGATGAATGGCTGGCCATTGGGGATCTTTTCAATGCCTTTCAAACAACGTGTTTTAAAAAGGGCTTCATTGATTTCGGAGATGCAATTCTAAGCGCAATTCGAATTCTAGAAGATCACCCAATCGTCCGAGAGGAATTGCATAAACAGTTCGATCTGATTTTGGTCGATGAATTTCAAGACACCAATTACTCTCAGGTTCGACTTTTACGAAGTTTAGTTTCTCCGCGGGCTCGGATCGTAGCCGTGGGAGACGATGACCAATCCATTTATCGATTTCGGGGCGCCTCCTACTCGGCCTTTAAGTTCTTTGAAGAGATGTTTCCGCCAACCACGGTTGTGGAACTTAACGAAAGCTTCCGAATGAGTCCCTCGATTGCCGATGCGTCCCAGATTCTCATTCGAGCTAATGAAGGCCGGCGTTACCGTCCTGACAAAAAAATTCGATCCGTCAGAGATTCGAGTATTCCCGTCGAGAGCATTGCCTTTGAAAGCTACGCAGATGAAGCCACCTGGGTGCTAGATCAAATCGAGGAGCTCTTGAAAAAGGGAGTTTCTCCAAAGGAAATCGCTATTTTAGTTCGAGCGCATAGTCATGCTGAGCTCATTTTAGAAGAAGCTCGTGCACGCTCCATTCCGCTTGAGAGCGTGCACGGCGAAGCTCTTTTAAGAACTCCTATCGTTCATGATGTGATGGCTCTATTTCGACTCATTGTGCATCCCAATGATTCGGTCGCCCTTCTCCGCCTCTTCGATTCTCGTTTTTGCGGCCTAGGTGCAGACGATATTTTTACGCTGGTTCGCTCTGCGCGTGGAAATGCGCCCGTGGTGGATTTGTTAAATGATCTCTCCAAAATTTCGCTCTCGGCAAAAGGCGTGGCAGCACTTCAGAAATTTCACGAGATCTATAAAGATCTCGTCGCCAAATCAGCCACGCTAAGTGCGTCGCAGATCTTGCTTCAGTTTATGGAGCGATGGGATGCGATGGGCGATGTCCTTTTGCATGATGAGGATTCCATTCGGTATCTTGCGCGCTTTCATGCGCAACTTGTCTCGTGGGAAAAGACCCAGGAGTTCCGATCGCTTCGTGAGCTTTTCTCAGTGCTTGAAAACCTGGTATTAAATTCTTCTTATCTCAATGAGGAAGATGCGACCCTCATGAGCGCTGACCGAATTTCAGTTCTGAGCGTCCACGCCAGTAAGGGTTTGGAGTTTGAGCATGTCTTTATTTTATCTTTGGTCGGTCGACGATTTCCTGCAAATTTTAGAGGCCCCACTTGGAACATTCCAGACATCGCTCGAAAGGAATCCGCCCCAACCAAAGAATCTCATCGAGATGAAGAGCGGCGACTTCTTTATGTAGCAATGACGAGAGCGAAAAATCGACTCGTCTTATGTTCCATTGAAAAAAAAGGAACGAAGCCCAGTTTGTTTTTGACCGAGGATCTTTCCAAAGCAGATGCGTCCATTTTGAAGATACTTAAAATCCCTGCCATTCACGGGACTGACGAGATTCAAAATGTCGGAAAGGAGATTCTCCCTTTTCATCGAATTGCTCCAGTTGAGAAGAAGAAAAGGCCACTCGAGATTTCGAAAGAGAAGGCCCTCCGGCTTTCTTATTCACAGCTGGAAAAGTTTGAACGCTGCCCTCTCGCCTATCAGTTCCAATACGATTTCCGAATTCCTGTGAGCGCGACTTCTAGTCTGATTGTTGGCCAGCTTGTTCACTCCACCCTTGAATCCTTTTCCAAGGCTTTGCAGGAAAGAAGCATCCCGACCGAAGAGGAATTCCTCGCAATGTTCGAGAAGCATGTAGAAGCATTGAGCGCGGATCCCATGATGTCCGTGACAGACACGGACAGAGAAATTGGAAGACGCCAGCTTCAAAAATTTTACCGCAACTCTCAGCCTTTCGAAGTTCCCGAGGCGGTGGAGAAAAAATTTGAACTGAAGGTCGGACCTCACACGGTGGTGGGAAAAATCGATAGGATCGATAAAACCAAGGCAGGCTACGTCATCACCGATTACAAAACGGGAAGATCTAAAGCGGACGACGTCAAACATGCCGATGGTTCTCTTCAACTTTCTATTTATGCCTTAGCGGCAAAGGAATGTTTTGGATGGCTTCC
>ERZ761602.1715-NODE-1715-length-38252-cov-5.447784_pt1 | contig 38252 bp, 25 predicted proteins | sample MGYA00512165_ERZ761602 | MGnify/ENA primary metagenome ERZ761602 (study PRJEB28899, sample SAMN02445085) | bioreactor sludge metagenome | biome: EBPR sludge; isolation source: Thorneside wastewater treatment plant | place: Australia: Brisbane, Thorneside...
CGCATCGATCGCGCTCGCATCGATCTCGCTCGCATCGATCTCGCTCGCATCGATCGCGCTCGAGTCGATCGTTCAGCGCGCGTCGGCGAAGTGATCGAGCAGCGTGCGGTGGAGGAAGAGGTAGCCGCCACCCACGCGCCGCATGAGGCGCAGCTCGACCGCACGATCGAGCGCGCGCTGGAGGTCGAAGGGCAGCGGCGTGCGCCACGCGAGCCAGAGCCGCAGCACGCCGTGCATGAGCACCGTGAAGCCGCCGTAGATGAGGAAGAGCGCGGTGAAGACGAAGAGACCGACCGCGACGCCGATGACCAGGCTCGGGTTGCCCTGGTGCTCCACCACCTCGATGAGCGGCCGCGTGACGTAGGGGTTGATCACGAACGCGAAGGCGAGCCCGACCGGGATCCCGAACCCGAGCGACACCCCGAGCGCGTAGGCCAACGAGCGCCGCACGCCGGCGTTGGGTCGCACGCGCGTCGCGCGGTCCCCGGACTCGAGCGCGAAGGTCACGGCGAGGATCGCGCCCGTGATCGCGGCGCCCGTGATGTTGGCGGCGAAGTTCACGCGGAGGGCTTCGGCGAGCCCGACGAGGGTGGCGCACACGGTGGTCACGGGAAGCAAACGGAGCATGCGGCGCCACGACCATCGCAGGCGCTCGACCGGCTTGATGCGCCCACGCGTGAAGGCGAACGACGAGAGCGAGACGCCGATGCCGAAGGTCAGCGCGGACGGAAGCGGGTCGCCCGTGAGCGGCACCTGCGCGAGGTTGAGCCCCACCCCGAAGAGCAGCACCGCGAGGACCCCGAGCGCGTAGCCGACGCGTCGTTCCCAAGGTCGCTCGAGCCACGCGAAGGTGAGCTGCTCGAGCCAGAGATCCGACACGCTCAAACGACGCATCGTCTGCGCGAGGAAACCGAGCTGTGCGCCGAGCTGGTGACGCTCTTCGTTGGAAACCCCCGCGAACGCGCGCTCGACGTAGCGTTGGTACGCGCGCGCCCACGAAGGGTCTTCGACCTCGGCGTCGCCTTCGCTGCTGTCCTCGCTGCTCGCGTAGAGCGTGAGCAGCAGCGGGTTTCGCAGCTCTTCGCGCAGCTCGGGGTCGCGCGCGAGCTGCGCCATCAGACGCGATGCGCGTTTGGACTCGACGAGGCTCGTGACGTTGGCGTCGTCGAGGGGCTCGAGACGAAGCGCGGCGCCGAACGACAGACGCTTCGTCGCGGCTTCGTACTCCGAGTCGCGGCTCGTCACGACGAGCGGGGCCGGATGGGTCGCGCGGAAGCCGTCGATCGCTTCGATGACGCGGTCGCGCTGGGTGGGATCGGTCTCGTCGAGCCCGTCGAGGAGCAAGGCGACCGAAGCCTCTTCGAGCCACGTCTTCGAGGCGCGCCGCGGCAAGCCGTACTTCGCGACGAGCTCGTCGACGACCCAGGCCGCGAAGTGATCTCCGAGCGCGGCGCTCGTGCTCGCGCGTGACGCCGGCGGGGGCGCGTAGGTGCTGAGGCTCAACACCACCGGCGCCGGTGCGTCCGCGCTCCACGTCGCGGTGCGCCAGAGCTCGCGCCCGAGCTGCAACAGAAGCGTCGTCTTTCCCGCACCCGGTCCTCCGACGAGCAGCAGTGAGCCGTGTGCGGCTTCCAGAAGTTGCGCGACCTCGTGGGACCCGAACGAACGTTCGCTACCGAGCTCCCACGTCGTCGGCATTCCCGACGCGCGCGGTCGTACCAGCTCCGGTGCGTTCGAGAGCGCGATCGTGAGCGCGCCGATTTCACCGAGCGAACGATCGAGCACACCTTGCAGCCAGAGGCGATCGACACGTGCGAGGAGCACGGCGCGAGATCGTTCTTTGGTGGCCTCGAGCACACCCTGCAGCACCGCGAGGAGCTCGTTCAGGTGGTGATGGCGATCTTCGGGATCGGCGAGGAGGCCTCGGCTCAGGGAATCCGTGAGCGCTGCGGGCGGACTTCGGGTGGCGAGCGCGTCGCCGAGCGCGCGACAGAAGGCGTATTGATCGCTTCGTGGCGACGGAGGAGCTCCGGTGCCGAGCTCGGGGGCCATGTAATGCGGTGTGCCGCCCGTCTCGTGGCCGCCCGCGTCGGCGTGGAGCGGACGCGAGAGACCGAAGTCGACCACTCGGACCCTTCCGTCGTCGCCCACGAGCACGTTCTCGGGCTTGAAGTCCCCGTGGACGAGACCTCGGTCGTGCGCCGCGACGAGCCCACGCCCCGCCTGCGCGAACCACTCCGCGACGTCCCGCCAGCTCGCGGACGGGTGAGCGTCCAGCCAGGCGCGGAGCGTGCGGCCCGGCACGTACTCCATCACGAAGTAGAGCTCGTCCTCGCCTTCGACGATCTCGTGGACGGTCACGACGTTCGGGTGGTTGAGCTGCGCGAGCGCTCGCGCCTCCGCCGCGATGACTCCGCGTCGTTCACGCGGCATCCAGCTCCGGAGGAGCTTCACCGCGACGAGGCGCCCGAGGTTTGGATCGTAGGCGCGGTACACCACGCCCATCCCACCACCACCGAGCCGCGACTGGACTTCGAGCCGACCCAAGCGGGGCAGCGCCTTGGCGCTCCCAGAAGCTCCCAGGATGGACGCGATCGCGAGTCGTCGTTCGATCGAGCCGCCGCTCGGCCCCTCGGGACGGAGCCGACGGATCGACGCGTCGAGCCCGTCCTCCTCGGGTTCCGACCGGTCCACCACACGGGGTTCTATGTCGTTCGAGGCGTGGGAGACCAGCGCAATGCGTCGGGGTCCGCCTCACACGGCGATCTGGGGCGCGCAGCGAACGTGGCGGCGCTCGCGACGACGTCGTGTCGCTTCGAGGCAACGCCGCGCTTCAGGCGTTGTCTTCCGCGACGCGTGCGAAGCAACTCGAGATCGCCCGATCGTCCTCGAGCCCAGGTTGCGCGAGCGCTTCCTTGAGGCGCTCGCGGGCTCGGTGCAGGCGACTCTTCACGGTCCCCACCGCGACCCCGACGGCCACGGCCACTTCGTCGACCGAGAGCTCCTCCCAGTAGAAGAGCTCGAGCACGATCTGAAACTCGACCGGCATCCGCTGCAGAGCCTCGACGAGCGCGCGCTCTTCGGCCTTGCGGAACACCATCGTCGACGCGCGCGGCTCGAGGTCGAGGATCGAGCTCATGCCGAAGTCGGGGTCGACCTTCCCGTCGCGCACGCGGCGGCGGATGTGCTCGAAGAGCACGTTCCGCGCGATGCCGAAGAGGAACGCGCGGAAGCTCGACTCCCCACGGAAACGCTCGCTCGCCTCGACGCAGCGAAGGAACGTGAGCTGCACGAGATCGTCGGCGTCCTCGCCCACCTTGGTCCGAAAGAACCGTAGGACGGAGCCGTAGTGGCGCTCGATCAGCGCGGCGCCTGCGTCTTGGTCGCCGGCTCTCCACGCGTCGAGCTGAGCTGCGTCCTCGGACACGGAGCCTTGTTAGCACGCGCGGCCCTCACGCAGAACACCCGACGAAGACACCGTCGCGAGCACCCGACGAACATCCGGCAACATCGACGAAGAACACCCGAACGAGCGCGCGGCTCATCCGGGTGTTCGTGTGTTCCTCGCGCGTCGTCACGTGCGCGCGAAGAGCGACGGCGTCAGGGCAGATTCCACTTGGCGCGGAGATACGACGTGACCTCCGCGCGTTCGTCGACGCTCAGTCGGCGCGTGTAGATGAGGATCTCGTAGACCTTGCCGTTCATGCGCCCCGCCTGCGTGCGTCCGATGCGGAGGTTCAGGTTGCCGGCGATCGGCCCGCTGGTGCCGAGGAGAGACACCCCCGCGGCCTGCATCGGGTCGTCGCTCGCGAAGATGGCCAGGCTGTCCGACGGACCGCTCGATTGGTGGGTGGCGACGACGTACATCGGCCGTGCGGGTGCCATCCGGTCCACCACCACGGTCTCACCGCCCGTGGTCCCGGGCGGTCGTCGGAACGTGAAGCGGAAGTCGTTCGACTCGTGTCGGTCGATCATCACCGCCCAGTCGGAGGTGCCGGAGAGCGCCCCGACGAGACCGATCGGCGTGGCGCCCGAGGGCTCGCCCGCAAAGAGGATCTCGAAGTCCGTCGCGCTGAGGCCGTTGTAGCCGTTGAGCGCGAGCTGGTCGTCGACCCCGTCGAAGTCGACCGCGCCGCGGCCGTTGCGGCCCGTGGGTTGGAACGTCGGCCGTGCGATGCCTGTCGTCGGCGTCGCTTCGAGGGCGATGAAGCTTCGGCGGTCTGCCCAGCCGAGCACCTCGTTCGACGCGCCGAGCGTGAGCGAGTCGGGTGCGTCGGCGTCGAGCCAGAGCGAGAGCCCGAGCGCGGGTGGATCGGGGAGCTCGCACTCCCCGCCGACCGAGTCGAAGCCTTCCTCGCACATGTCGCACGAGGCGCCTTCGTAGCCGGAGTCGCAGTGGCAGAGGAGCGATCCGTCGAGCGGACTCTCCATGCAGGTGCCGTGATCCCCGCACGCGATCGCGTCCTCGACCTCGCACGTGGGGAGGCACTCGCCCATCCCGAGGCGATCGACGTAGCCGGGAGCACACTCCTCGCAGTCCGGGCCCGTCATGCCGACCGGGCAGCCGCCCGCATCGGACCCGCCGGCGTCGGTCTCGCCCGCGTCCGTTTCGCCTGCGTCTTCGGGGGTTCCCGCGTCCATCCCCATCGCCGCGTCGTCGCGCATCCCCGCGTCACCCATCGGGCTCCCGCCGTCGAGCATCGGGGTGCTCGCGTCCGTCGTGCCGTCGTCGTCTCCCCCGCATCCCGCGATCGCGGCGACCAACCCCAGCGACACGGCGGCCATGCGGCCCCACGAGCTCGCTCCACGCGCGGTCGTCCCCCAGCCCTCGACGTTCGTTCGGTCCATCGACTCCTCCTCGAAAGGCCGTACCGAGCCTCCCGAAAGGACAAGTGACGTTCGGCGGTGTCCGGTTCCCGGCCGATGCAAAGAAAGCTCGCGACGGATGGATCGACGCTCCGTCCGCTCGCACGGCTCCGAAGCGTCGGCGGAATCTCGGCGCTTCGCGGCCCGACTCGATTCGTCGCGCACCCTCGCGAAAGAACGGTAGGGTCTACCCGTGCGCTCGTGGAACGCGCTCCTGTGGCTCGCCTGGCTCGTCTGGATCGGCATCGGGACGTTCGCGACCGCGTTCGCGCAGGCGCAGGCGTGGTCGCGGCACGTGCCGTCGTTGCGCGCCGCCGAGCAGCTCCAGAGCGGTGACGCGCTCGAGCGTCGGGCCGCCGCGCGCGCGCTCGGTGTGCGAGGCGATGCGCCGGGAGCCCGCGCGGCGTTGGTCGAGGCGCTGCGCACCGAGCGAGACGGTTCCGTCCGCGCGGAGATCGCGCGCGCGCTCGGTCGTCGCGCCCATCCTGCGCTCGCCGACACGCTCGCGCGAGGGCTCGCCGAGTCGTCCGCGCTGGAGGCGGAGCCCTTCGCGCGCGCGCTCGTCGCGGTCGGCACCGGCACCGCGCTGGAGCACCTGGTCGAAGCGCTCGGTCGCGACGAGCACCGCGCCGTCGTGGCGGCAGCGTTGCAGGAGGCGGGGCTCGCGGCCGCGCCGGCGCTCACGGCGCGATTGCGTGAGACGCCGACGTTCGTGCCCGCGATCCAAGTGCTCGGCGCCCTGCGCGACGTCGAGGCGGTGCCGTTGCTGACCCGCATCGCCCTCGGCGAGCACCCGCCGCCCGTACGACTCGCCGCGGTCGTCGCGGTGCGCACGATCGACGACGGGCGCGCGGCGCCCGCGCTCCGTACGACGCTCGACGGGCTCTCGGACGCGCTCGTGGTGGCCGACCTGCGCGACGCCACGCTGGAGGCGCTCTCGTTCGTGGGAGACGCGCGTGACGCGCCGCGGGTGGTGGCGCGCCTCGAAGGCGCCGAAGGCGCGGAGCGGCGTCGCTGGCTCGCCGCGCTCTTGCGCGTCGATCCCGACACCGCGGAGCGCGAGCTGCGCGCCGCGGTGACCTCGGACGATCCGCAGCGCGTGCGCGACGCGAGCGACGTGGTGCTCGCGAGCCCGCACCCGGCGCTGCTCGCGATCCTGCACGGGTTGCTTCGCGAAGGCGCGCGGGCCGACGAAGCCGCCACCGCGCTGGCGGAGCTCGGGCCCAGCGGGGTCGCGATCCTCGTCCACGAAGCGGAGCGGCCGGAGGCGCGGCGCGAGCTCGCGGTGGCGTTGCGCGCGGACCGCGCGGGCGAGCACGAGGACGAGGCGCTGACGATCCTGCGGCGACACACCGACGCGACCGGCCTCGCGTGGCGTGCGGTGGTGCGCGATCGGAGCGTCCGCGAGGCGCTCGAAGCGAGCCTCGCGTCGACGGAGGGCTCGTCGAGGAGCTCGGAGCGCGCGCTCGCGGCGCAGTCGCTCGGCGTGCTCGGTGGTGCCTATGCGATCGCGTTCTTGCGGGAAGCGCTCGAGCACGAGCGCGACGCCGACGTGTGGGTCGCGATCGCGGTCGCGCTCGCGCGTCTCGAAGTTTCCGTCGATCCCGAGCTCTGGCTCGCGGCGCTCGACGATCCACGCCGCGCGCTCGCGGCCACGCTGCTCGCGGCCGAGCATCGCGGCGACGCGCGTTCGGCTCGACGTCGCGATCGTGCGCTTCGTCGGGCGCTTCACGTCGAAGATCCCCGCGTGCGCGCCAACGCGGCGTGGGCGCTCGGCCGGGTCGGCGATCGCGCGGCGATCCGAGTGCTCGAGGATCTGGAGCACGACGCCGACGCCGACGTGCGGCGCGCGACGCTCCACGCGCTCGCGACGCTGGATCCGAGCCGAGGTCCCGCGGTCGCCTCGGTGGGCACGGAGGCGGCGCGATTCCGTGTCGCGAGCGCGCGCGCCGAGCCGATGCCGGTGGACGTCGCGCTGGCGGACGGCCGCACGCTGCGGGTGTGGACCACGCCGAGCGGCGAGGCAGTGGTGGTCGACCTGCCTTCGCAGACCGTGGACGTGCGGGTCCGCGCGGACGACTGAACGTCGAGCGCCCGGAGCCGCCCCGAGGCCGTCGGGCGCAGGCGCGACACGGACGCGCTTGCGTGAGCGCCGCGCCTCTGGGAAGTAGGCGCCATGCCGAGTCTCTCCGCCGCGCTCACCGACGAAGCCAAGAAGCCCGCGATCGTCGAGGATTGTCTGAAGCTCATCGACGCCGAGGTCGCCGACAAGGGCGGCCTGTCGGGGATGGCCGTGAAGGCCGCGTACGCGACCGTGAAGGGCATCAAGCCCGGCTTCGTGAAGTCGGTCGTCGAAGGGCTGCTTCCGGAGTTCGCGCAGGCGCTCGAGCCGCTCGCCCAAGAGGCGAGCTCGAAGGGCCAGGACGTGAAGACGTACCTCGTCGCGAACCAGGGCCGCGCGGCGGACGCGTTGCTCGCGGTCACCGACGCCAAGGCGCAGAAGAGCACCAACGGTGTCGTGAAGGGCACGTACTCGAAGCTCCGCGGCTCCGCGAAGAAGAACGTCGAGGCCGCGATCCCGCGCCTCGGCGAGCTCATCGTGCGCCACGCGGTCTGAGGCGAGGGATCGCACGTTCCGCGCGGCCCGGAACGTCGTGCGGCCCGGAACGTACGGTTGCGCGACGACGTCGTGATCGTGATCGTGATCGTCGACGTGGTCGTGGTCGTGGTCGGCGACGTGAGCGGCGACGGTCTACGATCCGACGCGACCCCATTCCGCCCACCGAACCGAGGGGGAATCGATGAGCCTGAACGACGTCACGCTGGACGAGCTCTGGGACGACGTCCCGCCGCCGACGCGGGTGTTTCGCGCGGCGGAGCTCGATCCGAACCTGCCCGCACCTGCGCGCCGCTACCTCGTGCACGCGATCGCCGAGGGCACTCCGCTCGCGTCGGCGGTGCGTCTCCGGATGCACGGGTCGATCAAGCTCGGCGACTGGTTGCCCTTCGAAGCCGAACAGGTGATCCGCTGGGATCGCGGTTTGATCTGGAAGGCGACCACCAAGAAAGGCGTGATGCGCATCTCGGGCTCCGATCGTCTGATCGACGGAGAAGGCGCGATGCGCTGGAAGCTCTTCGGCATCGTGCCGGTGATGCGCGCCGACGGACCGGACGTGTCGCGGTCCGCGAAGGGGCGGCTCGAGTTGGAGTCGCTCTGGCTCCCGTCGGTGCTGGTGGGAGATTCCGTCGCGTGGCGCGCGGAGGACGACGAGACGGTGCACGCGTGCTTCGAGGTCTTCGGTGACGAAGCGGACGTGACGCTGCGCGTGGGGCCGGACGGGCGGCTGCTCGGCAACCTCACGCAGCGCTGGGGCAACCCGGAAGGCCGAGAGTTCCACGCGTCGCCCTTCGGCGGGCTCTGCCTCGAGGAGCGCACCTTCGACGGCTTCACCATCCCGACCGAGGTGCGCGTCGGTTGGCACCTCGGCACGCCGCGCTTCGAGGACGAAGGCGAGTTCTTCCGCGGCACGATCACTTCCGCGATCTTTCGTTGATCACCGCGAATTCTTCTCGCGAGCTCGCGGGTGGCCCGCCGATCGTTCGTGATTCGAGGGGTTCGCTGGTGCGTTCATTCGTGGATCCAGGTCGCGACGAGCGAAGGTTGCGTCCACGACGGTGCGGTGTCTTTCGTGATTCGAGCAGGCGGCCCGGCACGGTCATTCGTGGGTTCGGGCAGTGACGAGCGAAGGTCGCGCCCGCGGCGGTGCGGGGCCTCCGTCTCGAGCGGCTCGGTCATCGGGCCCGTGCTATCGCCGCGCGCCCGATGACCGTCGCGACGCCCGCGCCCGCCGACCTCCGTACGCTGCGTCGTGCGCGGATCGCGATCGCGGTGGCGGTGGTCGCGATCGCGTTCGCGGCGATCTTCTTCCGCCGCACCGCGCCCACCCCGCCTCTCGTCGCCGCCGGGCTTCGGCTCGTGCTGGCGGCGCTGCTCTTCGCGCCCTTCGCCGCGCGTCACCTCCGCACGCTCTCGCCCGCGATCTGGCGCGACGCCGCCCTCGGCGGCCTCTGCTACGCGCTGCACTTCGGCGCGTGGGTGACCTCGCTCGCGCTCACCACGGTCGCGGCGTCGGTCACGCTCGTCACCGCGACGCCGCTCCTGCTCGCGATCGTCGCGTTCGCGACCAAGCGCGATCGCCCGACGCCGCGGCAGCTCCTCGCGATCCCAGTCGCGCTCGTCGGAACCGCGATGCTCGGCGGCAGCGACGCGTTCTCGTCCGACGCGCTCCTCGGCGACGCGCTCGCGTTCGTGGGGGCGATCGCGATGGCGGGCTATCTGCTGCTGGTGCGTCGACACGGCGAGCAGCTTCCGGTGCTCGCGTTCGCCACGATCGCGTGCGGCACCGGCGGCGTGGTGCTCCTCGGCACCGCGGCGTCGCTCGGGCTCCCGCTCGTGCCGCCGACCGCGGAGGCCACGCTCTTCGTCGTGCTCGCGACGCTGCTTCCGCAGCTCGTGGGCCACACCGCGCTCACCTGGGCGCTGCGTCACGTGCCGCCGACCACGATCGGCCTCGCCACCGTCGCCGAGCCCGTCGGCGCGACCTTGCTCGCGTGGCTCTGGCTGCACGAGGTGCCGAGCGCCCTCGCGCTCGCGGGCTGTGCGGTCACCCTCGCGTCGGTGCTGCTCGCCTTCCGCCGCACGAGCGCGTGAAGTCGCCGTGATGGCGATCGCGATCCTCGTGGTCGCGATCCATCGTGGTCGTGGTCGTGGACTTGGACGTGGTCGCTCGCGGTCGTGGACGGTGACGCGAGACGACCACGAGATGCGACGACCTGGAGCTCAGCTCGCCGCGAACGGGAGCTCGACCGCGGCCGTCTTCGGCGGACGTCCACGACGCTTCGGCGCTTCGGGTGTCGTCTCCTCGCGGCGGCGTCGCTTCGCGGCGGGCTCGGGGCGCAGCACGATCGTCTCGAGCGTCGCCGCGAGCTCCGTGTCCGTGCGCGCGAAGATGCTCGCGTACTCGTGCGCGCGTTCGGCGAGCGCGCCGAGCTCGCGTTGGCCTCGACCGAGGTCGGCCTCCGCTCGCGCCAGGAGCGCTCGCGCACGCTCCACCTCTTCGGCGAGCGCACGCACGGACGCCGCGCGCGCCTCGAGCACCTTCGCGTCGACGCCCGGGAAACGCAGCTCCGCGCGCGACGCGAAGAGCTCGATCAGCGCCCGCTGCGGGGCCGACACCGGATCCACACACGGCGTGCGATCTTCTTCGATGGACTCCGCTTCGTCGGCGTCGTCACGCAGCACCGCAGGAAGGGCCTCGGGGGTGCCTTCCGACGACGCGTCGACCTCGAACGTCGGCTCCTCCCACTCGGGATCGGCATCGAGGAGCTCGGCCGGCTCGGACTTGGACGAACGACGAGAACGAGACGCGAGTGATCTGGACATGCGTTCAGTGATGTCCCGAGAACCCCACGTTCGTCAAGGTTTTCGCGTCGGGTTTCGCGCGCGCACGTCGCTCGCTCCTTCACGCTCGGGTCGTGGCGCTCACGCTCTCGTCGCCGGGCTCACGCTCGGGTCGGCGTGCTGAGGTCGTCTCGCGCGCTCACTCCACCCGGGTCGGGAAGAGCTGCAGGTTGAACACCACCGCGCGCTCCGCGCCGTCCGTGGTCGCGATCGATCGCACGCGTTCGTACAAGGCACGCGCCTCGCGCTGGAGCTCCACGAGCTCCTCTTCGCTGCACGAGAGCGCGACCCACTGGAAGAGGCCTTCGTCGCTCTTGCCGATCGCGTCCGCGCTGCGGCGCGTGATCCAGCGGCGCATCTCGTCGCGCATCTCCGGATCGCGCCGCAGATCGACCTCCGCGTCCGCGTCGATCGCCCAACGTCGCCCGTTCCAGCGGATGAGCTCCGCCTTCGCCATCGCTTCGAGCCCCGACTCTTCTTCTTCGATCGTCAGCCCGAGCTCGCGCGCGAGGAAGCCCGGCTCGTGCCGCGTGAGCTCGCGGTAGGAGGTGAGCCCGAGCCCCACGAGCAAGAGAAGGAAGTGTGGGTGCGCGCGCACCACCGCGTCGGCGGCTTGTTGGCGCTGCCACTGCGTCTTGGCGGAGGGCAGCTTCGTCGGCTGCACGAAGCACGCGATGAAGGTGAGCGCGCCGCGCGCGGTGCTCTGGAGCATGCGCAGGAAGTCCGGCAGACGCGGCTCTGCGGTGCCGCTCAACCAACGTGACACCGCGAAGCGGCTGCGCTCGGCGCGCTTGGCGATCTCGGTCGTCGGCGTCGAGGCCGCGAGCGCCCGCAGGAGCGCGGCCATCGTCGCGGGCTCGCGTGGATCGCCGCCTTCGAAGAAGGGCGCGTGCACCTTCGCGAAGCGCGTCAGCGCCTGATCGACGTCGAAGCCGACCAGCGCGGCCGCGCGCATCGCTTCGGCGGCGGTGGGGAAGCGGCGACCCGACTCCCACGCGTACGCGACGTTGCTCCGTCGACCGAGGCGACGGCTGAACGCGACCTGCGATCGTTTGCCGCGCAAGGCGCGAAGGAGCTCGCTGGCGAGCTGCTCGTAGTCCACGACGGCGGAGAGTGCCTCGTGTGGGTCGGCGGGGCCAGGGTCGGGGAACGTGGTGTGGTGCAGATCCATCGGGATCCCTCGTTTGGGTGAGGCGTTTGGGCGGTGTGTGCGTGGGTGCACGAACCGCGTGCGTGGGTGCACGGGTGCGGGGGGGCGTCGAACGATGTCGTCGAAGGGAGCGGAGAGGAGGAACGAAACGCCGAAGATCAAATGCGCAAATCAGACGTGAAAGATCGCGGAACGTCGGAGCCGTGCGTCAGAGCAGCACGATGCGCTCGAGCTCGAGACCGGCGGGGTACGCGTAGCTGGTGTCGAGGCCGAGCCCGAAGACGAGCACGCCCACGTTCTCGTCCGACTCGACGCGGTGCGTGCCGCCTTCGACCGGCACCCGCACGACTTCGTGCGTGGCGTCGATCGCGGTCCAGTCGTCGTCGAGCGTCGCGTCGTCGAGGAGCACGCCGTCGAGCCGCACCGAGGCGCCGACCGGGCGCGTGATCACCACGTACGACTGCCCGGTCGCGCCGCGGTACGAGCTCGGCGTCACGAAGGTGTAGTCCGGGCGGTGTTGCTCTTCCGGCACCAGCGCGACCAGCGAAGGATCGCCCTGCGTCGCGCGCGGCTCGACCTCACCCGCGCCGAGGAGGAACTGCGCCGCGAGCACGGGGCGCGAAGCCACGAGCGAGAAGCCCGAGTCGACGCGCACGTCGTGCACCTCTCCCGCGCCGAGCGTGATCGACTCTCCGTCACCGAAGGTCACCCGGGTGTCGTCGAACGCGCCCACCAGCCGCAGCAGGTTGGTGGCGCCCGTGCGCGGCGCGACGAGCGGCATGCCTTGGTAGCGCGTGCCGAGCGTCTGCAGTGGGGGGAGCTGCGTCTCGAGGTGATCGCAGGTGCCGACGTCGGTGGTGACGTTCGCGCAGACGTGGCCGCCGAAGCTCGCGATCGGTTGGGTCGCGTGGATGCGCGTGCCCGAGAGATCGTCGTCCGCGTCGCCGCCGACCACGAGGTGCGCGACCTCGCCGCGCGCGAGCATGAAGGTGAGTGTTTCGCCCGCCGCCACCGACTCGAACGCGCCTCCGCGCTCGGCGAGGATCGGCGCGCTCGGGGTGACCGTGACCTCGGCCGCTTCCTCGGTGGTGCCGACGAGCGCGAGGTAGCCGGAGAGGCGCTGCGTGTCGGGCGTGCCGGCCGCGGCGTAGCTCACGCCCAGGTAGTCGCCGGTGAGCGCGTGCGCGGGGAAGAGCAGGCTCGCGTCGTTGGTGAACGACTTCGCGCCCTCGCTCTCGTACTCGAAGGGGTTGAACTGGAAGGCCGCGATCGGGCGATCGCTCGTGATCCGGTACGCGCCTTCGGGCTGCACGAAGCTCTCGAAGCGGCGGGTCGAGATCGCGTCGCTCATGCCGTCGATCCAGGGGAGCACCACGACCTCGAGGCGGCCCGGTCCGACGACGACGTCGCGCAGGCGGCGCGTGCCCTGCGCGAAGGCGACGCGCGCGGGCTCCGCGTTCGGGTTCACGACGACCACGCGGAAGTCGAAGCGCTCGGGGTCGAGCTCGCCGCCGCCGAAGAGGTTCGCGAGCGGGCTCGCCCAGAGCTCGCAGCCGACGTTGCGACGGCGCAGCTCCGCTTCGCCGCAGGCGTCCTCGCAGACGCCGACGCCGCAGGTGCTGCCCCACTCGCCGCAGTCGCGCACGACCACCCAGCGCGCGTCCTCGGTGCAGACGTAGGAGACGTCGCCCTCGCAGAGGCGATCCCCCGCGCTGCAGGGGCGGCAGCCGTCCTCGGGATCGCAGCCGCTCTCGCACTGGACCTCGTCCTGCCGCGAGGTACCGTCCGCGCCGCAGACGAAGTGGGTCCGGCCGTCGCAGTAGCCCCGCTCGGGCACGCACGAGAATCCGCCGTCCGTGGGGGGCCCGCCGTCGACCGGGGGCTGGCGGGTGTCGCCGCCGCAGCCGGCTGCCGACGCGCGTCGCCACCGACACGAGCCCACCGAGACCTTCGACGGAAGTCGGCCGCTGACCCCGCCGACTCGGTCGAGAAGTCGAGCTGCCCGATCGGCGGGCGCTCGCGCGTACACGCGCAGCGCACAGCAGGGCGAGGGAGCGAGCGAAACCGATGGAGCCGACCATGCCCCTAGGGTGGTGCGCTCCCGCGAGATGCGGCAACGTCGGCAGTGCACATTCCGTCGCCTGTGGCGAGGTTGTATGTGCGATTCTGACATGGTCGAGATCGTATAATCTTGAAAAATCATGGGCTTGCAACCCTCGGTCTCGATGGTTCGCTCTGCTTGCGACATCGCGCTCTAGCTCGTCAGATTGTGCACGTACGCTCGAACCGCGGCTCCGACGAGTCGGCGGGATGGCACGCGAGGTCGGACGAAAAGCGCCCGGCTGAGCCGCCGTCGCGATCGAGCGGAGGCGACCCATGACCCACCGGACCGCTCACCGACTTCTCCCCGTGCTGCTCTCCCTCGCGTTCGCCTGCGGCGACGACGACGGCGGCGCGATCCCCGACGGCGGATTTCCCGTCCGCGACGGCGCGCCCTCGGTCCCCGACGCGGGCCGGGGCACCTTCGAGCCGCCACCCGGCGAGCTCGCCTGCGATCCAGCCGCGCTGCCGATCGAGGCCGATCCCACCCGCGGCGCGTGGGACGGCTCCCTCTACGTGCCGGGCGTCGGCGGTCGCTCCGACCTCGCGGTCACCGCGCTCGCGTCGCTGCCCGACGACGACGACGCGGTGCTCGTGGGCGGCACCTTCGACGCGGTCGGTCGCGTGCGCACCCGCAACGTCGCGCTCTGGACGGGCGAGCGTTGGCGCACCTTCGGCGAAGGCGTGGATGGCGACGTCACCGCGCTCGCGGCCGGCGCGGGCGGGGTGTTCTACGTGGCGATCCGCGATCCTGAGACGTGGGGCGGGCGTGTGCTGCGCTGGTCGGACGACGCGTGGACCTCGATCGGCGCGACGCCGGCCGAGATCGCGGCGATGGAGCTCGCTCCGGACGGACGGCTCTGGATCGGCGGCTGGTTCGAGACGGTCGACGAGGTCGTCGCGCCCTACCTCGCGGTCTGGAACGGCACCGCCTGGAGCGCGCCCGACGACGACGCGCCCGACGCGGGCGTGAGCGCGATCGCGCACCACGAAGGCACCACGTGCATCGCGGGAGACTTCGGCTTCGTCGGCGCGTTGGAAGCCACGAACGCCGCGTGTCTTCGCGAAGGTTCCTGGGAGTCGCGACCCTTCGTGCACCCATTTTATCAAGTGAACGCGCTCGTCTTCGACGACGAAGGCGAATTGTACTCGGCGGGCACCTTCCCGATCGAAGATCCGGAGAACTACGACTACGGCGGCGGGATCGCGCATTGGGAGGGCGGCGCGTGGCAGCTCGTCGGCGACGGCGTGCACTCGGATCCGGCGGGTCCGGGGCGCGTCGAGGGCATCGGCGTGCTCGACGGACAGCTCTACGCGACGGGCGGCTTCGTGGCGGCGGGCTTCCGACCGGACGCGGTCTTGGTGAACGACGCCGCGCGCTACGACCTCGAGCGCGGCGTCTGGGACGACGTGCGCGGCGGGCTCGGCAAGATCCGCGGCGTCTCGCTCATCGGCACCAACGCGCTCGCGCTCGAGGTGACGCGCAGTGGGCTGGTGTACTTCGGCGGGCTCTTCTCGCTCGCCGGCGATCGCGCGGCCTTCGGTGTGGTCGCGTTCGACGGAACGTATTGGCGTCCGCTCGCGGAGGTCGACGAGGACGTGGTCGGCGGCGTGACGGGCGAAGTGCTCGCGCTCGCGGCGCTCGGCGACTGCGGTCTCTACGTCGGCGGACGCTTCACTTACGCGGGCGATCGCCGGGTCGACAACGTCGCGCGCCTCGTGCCCGGCGTGGGTTGGGAGCCGATGGGCGAGGGCCTGCCGGGCATCGTGCACGCGCTCGCGGTCGGCAACGATCCGATCCCGGACGTCGCGCCCGCGTCGCTTCCGCTGCGGCCGGGTGGCTTCGTCTACGCGGGCGTCGAGAACGAGGACGGCGCGTACCGTGGCCTCGCGCGTTGGGACGGCGTGGCGTGGTCGACGCTCGGCGGCGGCACCAACGGCGCCGTGCGTGCGCTCGCGGTGGACCCGGCCAACTGGCACCTCTACGTCGGCGGCGACTTCACGCGCGTGGGTCCGGACGGAAGCTCGCTCCTCGTCTCGCACCTCGCGCGGTGGGACGGCGTGCGCTGGCATCCGCTCGGCACCGGCCTCGACGGCGCGCCGCGCGCGATCTTCCTCGACGGCGGCGACGTCTTCGTGGTGGGCGACTTCTCCACCGCGGGCGGGATCGCGGTCGACGGGATCGCGCGCTTCGACGGCCTCTCGTGGCACGCGGTCGGCCCGAGCGGCTTCGAGGGCTACCCGAGCGCGGTGCTTCGCCACGAAGGCGAGCTGATCGTGGGCGGCGACCTCGACGCGGCCGACGTGACGCCGATCGCGAACGTCGCGTGGCTCTCGCCGGACGGTTGGCGTGAGGTCGGCAACGGCCTGCCGGGCCTCTTCGTCTCGGACCTCGCGAGCGTCAACGGCGTGCTCTTCGCGGTGGGTTGGTTCGTCACCGATCGCGACGGCGAAGAGAGCGAGCAAGGTGTGGCCTGGCTCGACGGCGATCTCGAGACCGGTGTGTGGCGTCAGCTCCAAAACGGCGTCGACGACATCGCGGAGGACGTGCACGCGCTCGCGGACGGCCTCTACGTCGGTGGTCCCTTCGCCAGCAGCGGAGACGGCGTCGCGTCGGCCGGCCTCGCGCGCTTCGTCTTCGAGGGAGGTGCGCGATGAACGAAGAAGGACTTCGCGCTGCGGCCCGTGTTTCACCCGTTTTCGATGAGCGATCCATGCGACTTCGTTCCGTGCTCGTCCCGTTGCTCCTCGCCTTCGCGCTCGCGTGTGGAGACGACGACCCTCCGACCACCATCCCCGACGGCGACGTCACGCTCCGTATCGAGGTCGAGCCGGCGGTGATCGTCGCGGAGGACGGCGCGCTCGGCGCGGGCGTCGCGACCGCGTGGCTCGACGGCGTGCGCGGCGGTCCGCTCGCGCTGCGCGTCGATCGTTGGTGGCTCTCGAGCACCCGCGCGGCAGAGGTCGACGCAGAAGGTCTGATTCAATCGACCGGTCGCGCGGGCGGCACGGTGCGGGTCTACGCAGAGGTCGCGTTGCCGGATGGCCGCGTCGGGCGCGGCGAAGGGCTCGTGCGGGTCGAGGTGAAGCGCAACGTGCTCGCCTCGCCGAGCGCGCCGCCCGCGATCGTGCGCATCCTCGACGAGACGCCGGTGGCGGACGATCCGGTTGGTGGTCCACGCGTGCTCGCGCCCCTGCCGGACGCGCTCCTGCCCTCCGACGTCGCAGCGCCCGAGGTGCATTGGGACGCGACCTCGCCGGGCGACACCGTGCGCGTGCGGGTGTCGGCGGATGGCGTGGAGATCCGCGGTCACCTCGTACACGAAGGCCCCGGCTTCCCGGACGCGTGGACCATCGACCCGCAGAGCTGGGCGATCCTGCGCGAGAGCGTGACCGCGCCCGGGCTGCGCTCGCCGATCGAAGAGCCCGAAGAGCGCGGCGCGATCCGCGTGGTGGTCGAGCGCTTCGCGCCCCGGGCAGCGGCGGGTGTGCGAGGCGCTCCGCTGCGCTTTTCGGTCGCGGGCGGTGCGCTCCACGGCGCGCTCGCGTATTGGGAGGTGCAGACCGATCCCGCGACCTCGCACCTCGCGCGCCTCGATCTGCGCGCAGGCACCCGCGAAGCGCTGTCGGTGCCGTCGCGCGACTGCAGCGGCTGCCACGCGGTGAGCGCGGACGGCGCGACGATCGCGGCGACCTTCGACCTCGACACCAGCGCCTTCGTCGCGACCGACGGCAGTGACGACGTGATGCTCGACCGCGTCTACGATGCGTTCGCGTTCGGACCGGATGGGCGCGTGCTCGCGAGCTTCCGCGAGGAGCCGGGCGCGTGGCCGGCGGGGCCTTCGCGCCTCGCGTTCCTCGACGCGGACGGTGCACCGGTCGCCGCGACGGGGCTGCCGACGGAGACCGCGAGCTCGCCCGCATTCTCGCCCGAGGGGGACCTCGTGGCGTGGGTGCGTGGCGGCACGGATCACCCCGACGGCACCGAGGACACGACGGCGATCGTGGTGCAGAGCCTCGAAGGCACGACGTTCGGCGAAGCGCGCGAGCTGCACGCGGGCGATGCGCTCGATGACGCCCCCGAAGGCGGCGTGACGGACGCGCGGCCGAGCTTCGGCCCGCGCGGCGAGCTCCTCGTCTTCGCGCACGGCACCGCGAGCGGCAGCCAAGGCGGCGCGACCTCCGCGCTCTACGTGGTGCGCGTCGACGACGGCACGGTGCGCCGCCTCGACACCGGCATGGGTCCGGAGGGATCGACGGCGGCCTTCTGGCCGGTCTTCCTCCCGGTCGAGACGCGCGAGCTCGGCGGGCGGCGCTTGCAGTGGATCGCCTTCTACTCGCGGGCCCCGCACGGCAACGCGCGCTTCGGCACGCGCGACACCACGCCGCGTCAGCTCTGGCTCATGGCGATCGATCCCGCGCAGATCGGCGAGGGCGATCCCTCCTTCGTGCCCTTCCGCCTCACGGGGCAGAGCGCACGCCACCACGCGATGGCCGCGCAGTGGATCGCGGGGAGCTGCGTGAACGAAGGCGCGACGTGCGAGACGAGCGCGGACTGCTGCGCGGGCACCTGCACCGACGGCGAGTGCGTCGCGCCCGAGTGCGCGGCGATCGGCACCGAGTGCGCAGGCTCGCCCTGCTGCGGCACCGCGACCTGCGATCCCGTGACGTTGCTCTGCTTGGAGGAGGTCCGATGAGCATCGAACCGCGACGCGGGCTCCCGCAGATCACGGGCGTCTCGGTCACGAGCAGCCCCGAACGAGCGGACACTCAAATCCAGTTCGACTCGAACGCGTGGCTCGAAGTGCGGCATTTCTCACGCCCAGGTGGTCTCATGAAACACGTATCTCTGCTCGCGCTCGCGCTCGCTCTGGTCGCTTGTGGCGACGACGACCGACCGATCGGTCCGTGGATCGACGCCGGCCCCCGCACCGACGGCGGCTTTCCCTTCCGCGACTCCGGGCTCGACGGGGGCGAGCTCCCGGACTCGGGCACCGACGCGGGCGGACCCCCGCGGGGTCGGGTGCGCTTCGCGAGCCTCTCGCGCGCGCTCGGTCCGGTCGACGTCTACGCACCCGAGAGCCCCATCGCGCTCGCGCGCGGCGTCGCGTACCGCGGGGCCTCCGGCTACGCGCCGCTCGAAGCGGGCGAGCACGAGCTCTTGCTGCGTCAGACGGGCGACGCGCCGACCGCGGAGCCGATCGCCACGATCGCGCTCACGATCGCCGAAGGCTCCGAGCAGCTCGTCGCGCTCGGCGGGACGGCCGACGATCTCGTCACGTGGATCGTGGACGACGTCGAGGTCGAGCCGCCGCTCGGCTTCGCGTCCGCGACCGTGATCCACGCGATGGACGGCCTCGGCGTCGCGGCCGCCGATCTCGACGCGGACCGCGCGCTCGATCTGGAGGACCTCGCGCCAGAAGGGCGGGCCGACGGAATCTCCGTGCCCGCCACTGGCTCCGGCTCCGCGATCGTCGCGGGCGACGCGCGCACCGAGCTCTCGTTCACGTGGTCGAGCGGCATCGAAGAGGGCAGCACGATCGTGCTCGCGTTGGTCGGTGAGGTCGGCGGCCGCGGCGTCGACGCGCCAGGCCTGCTCGCGATCCTGCCGGAGGCCGCGGGCGCCACCGGGACCTCGTTCCTCGGTGTCGATCCGGAGGTCGCGCTGCTGCAGGCGTCGCCGAACGTGCTCGACGCGGAGGTGCAGGTCGGTGAGATCGCCTTCGGGACGCTCGCGTACGGCGAGCTGATCGCGCCGCGCCGTGTGGCGCCCGGCAACGCGTACGTGAACGTGGTCGGTCGCGACGCGGAGGGCGAGCTCGTGTTCGCGGGCAACACCGCGGGCGATCTGGTGCGCGGCGAGCGTTACCTCGTGGTGCTCGGTGGGCCGGTGGGTTTCCGCGACACGCGACGCTTCCAGGTGGTCGCCACGCGCCTCGCGCTCGAGCCCGCGGGAGCCGACGCGCGGGTGCACGTGGTGCACGTCTCGGAGGACGCGCCGGAGCCGCTCGCGCTCTTCGTCGACGACACCGAGCGCGACGTCGCGGTGCGCTACGGGAGCCGCACGCCGATCGCGGGCGTCGCGATGCCCACGGGCGAGCGCACGCTCGGCTTCGGCACGCCGGAGACGGTGCCGAGCTGGCGCTTCTTCGCCGACGTCCCGAGCGCGCGCGTCGCGTGGGTGGTCGCGGGCCGCTACTTCGCGGGCGATCCCACCGAGGGGAGCGCGCTCTCGCTCTTCGGGATCGACCTCGACGCGTGGACGGTCACGCGCGTGGGCGCCGAGCCCGGCTCGGGACCGCGCGACGGCGAGGAACCCCCGTCGCCGCCGAGCGATCCGGGCGGCGGGATCGGGATCTGAGCGAGCTCCCACGCTTCACGAACGTTTCGCGGGTCCGCGGCTGACCCCGCGGACCCAGCGACGCCGTGCTCGGTCTCCCGGGCACGGCGCGTTCGTCTCCGTTCGGGGTTGGACCCTTGAAATCCCTCGTGATTCCGGGGGTTGGCAAAAAGGGTGGATCCTTCGAGCGAGGGTCGGTCGACCCTTCTTGCGAGGTTCGGTCGCGGTCGATCGCTTCGAGCGAAGGTCGGTCGCACGCGATCGATCGTCGTCGCGCGTGACCGACCGGTCGTGATCAGTCGCGCGTGAACACGCAGCTCTGCTGGCTCGGCACGCGCCCGCCGCTGCAGTTGCCGAGCCGGTCCGTGAAGCCGCTCGGCGGCGACCAGGTCTTGTCCGCATCGCGGTTGAGCGCGACGTAGACCTCGTCGCCCATGTGGCTCACGCGGTAGACCCAGAAGTAGTCCTCCACGACCACGGTGTTGCGGCTTCCGCGGCGGAGCGCGACGTGCTCCTCGCGGAGCTGCCCGACGCGCCGCGCGTTCTCCAGTGACGCCATCTCTTCCGCGGAGAGCCCCGTGAAGCGCTGCATGCGGCGGTTGTCGGGATCGGGCCCGCCCTCGGTGCCGATGTCGTCGCCCTGGTAGAGCATCGGGACGTTGTAGGGCGACGTGAACAAGAAGGTCTGAGCGAGGCGGAGGCGTCGGTACGCGCCGTCACCCGTGCGGCCACCGGCTTCGGTCAATGCCCGAACTTGGTCGTGGTTGCCGAAGAAGTTCCCCATGATCGCGCCTGGATAGCCGCCCGATCCGCCCATCGTGGACTGCGCGGTGAGGTACGCGGTGTCGTTCGGGATCGAGAAGTTGGCCAGGTTGCGCAGCGTGCCCGTGAAGGTGAGCAGCGCGGCCTTGGTCTGGTTGTAGTACTCCTCGTCGACCTGTCCCTGCACCATGTCCGCGCGCACGTGGTAGCGGGCCCAGCCGCCGAGCGATTCGCCGACCATGTAGAAGATCGTCGGCTCGACCGTGCGCGAGTGATCGTCGACCGTGGTCTCGATCTCTTCGACCACCGCCCGCTTGAGCGCGCGCACGAAGACGTCGTCCATGTGCTTGAGCGCGTCGGCGCGGAAGGCGTCGAAGTTGAACTCCTGGATCATCCAGAGCGCGTGATCGACCACCGCGGTCACCGCGTCGGGGTTGGCGCCGTAGTGGAAGTCCGGCATGTCGAGGGTGAACCAGCACCCGATGCGCGCCTCGTCCCAGCGGTTGTGGCATTGATTGTAGCCGAAGAACCAACCCTCGTGTCGCGCGAAGATGTTGGCCTCGCGCTGGACGTGGTTCGCCACGAAGTCCGGCATGATGCGGATGCCGCGCCGGTGCGCTTCGTTCACGAGCTCGTGCAGCTCCTCCGCCGTCCCGAAGGCGGGCTCGATCGGGTTGGCGTAGCCGAAGTCGTTCAGGTGCGTGTAGCCCGTCGCGATTGGGTGGTAGCTGTGGTAGCTCGCGAAGCGGCGCGTGTCGCCGGGATCGACGCCCGGCTGGCTGTTGTGGCTGTTCAGGATCGGCGAGGAGATCCAGAGCGTGTTGATGCCCATGTCCTCGAAGTATCCATCGCGGATCTTCTGCGTGATCCCCGCGAAATCTCCGCCCTGCCACTGGCTGCGCATGTCGGTGACCTGCGCGAGCGTTCCGGACGAATTGTTCAGGTCGTTCGACGGGTCTCCGTTGAGGAAACGGTCCGTGAAGATCTGGTAGACGATGCTGTCGTTCCACGTGAAGTCCGCGTAGCGGATGCCCTCGCCGATCCACATCGGGACGAAGAGCGGGCGAACGTTCGTGCCAGTCGTGGTGCGCAGGCGGAAGAGGTAGCTGTACTTCGACGGCGGGAGCCCACGCGCGCGGATCGCGAAGGTCTTGGTCGCGGCGTCGTAGGAGCCGGCGAGGTTCACGCGCGCGCCGTTGAGCTTGATCTCGCTGCCCGCGACGTCGAGGTCGCCCGCGCCCTCGTAGCGCACCACCACGTCGTAGCCGTCGTTCGTGGTGTCGAAGCAGAAGCGGAAGTCGCCGACCTCGCGGTCGGGGGTGCAGCCGGGGGCCTCGCACTCGCCGCTGGTCTCGTTGCAGACGGTGCCCGCGCCGCACTCGCCTCCGCACGCGTCGGCCACGCAGGTGCGCATCGCCTCGTCGTACTCGTAGCCAGGGTCGCAGTTGCAGGTGCGTCCGCCTTCGTTGCAGGTGCCCATCCCGCAGGAGACCTCGCTGCAGAACGTGGGACCGCCGTCGACGCCGATCACGCCGCCGTCGTCGTCCGGGACCTCGCCGTCCTCGAGCGGCATGCCGGCGTCGCGCGGCCCTGGATCGACGGGCGGCAGATTGAAGCCCGGTCCGTCGTCGCAGCCGACGACACCCATGACCCACGCCACGCACACGACCGCGCGGATGGCACCCCGAGACAGACTCTTCATCGCGACACCCCAAGCCCCGTCGCGCACCCGAGCGACGGACAACGTGACTCACGGTAGAGCGACGCGGCGGATTCGGCAAGCGACTGGGCGCACGGCGTCGGCGTGGCAGGCACGCCATCAGGGCGGCGGGCTCGCAGTGACCGCACGGCGGTCGTCGCCGACCACGTCGCCGTTCACGCCCACGTCCACCACGTCCACGTCCACGATCGCGACGACGATCGCGGTCACGGCTTGCGCACGTCGTTTTTTCGCGCGTCGGCCCCGTGCCTTCGCGCGGAGGTGTGTTATCGATTCCGCCCGTGCGCGCCCTCGGGCCGCCAGGATCCGGCGTCGTTCAAAGGCAGGACAGCGGACTTTGAATCCGCGAATCGTGGTTCGAATCCACGCGCCGGAACCGCCCCTGCCTTCGCGCAGGGGCTTTTTCGTGTGTTTCTCGGCGGAAGCGCGGCGCAGCTTCACGAGCCATCAGCTCACGAGCAGCGCGATCAGCGAGCCCGCCGCCACGAGGAGCACGCCGGCGCCGCGGAAGAACGCCGCGAGCTCGTCGCCCGCGAGCACCATCTCGGGCTCGGTCCGGTAGCTCACGCGCGGCGCGCCGTGGGCGTCGGCCCCCACGCTCCACACGCTCGACACGCCGCGGTACGGCCCGCCCTCGCTCTCGACCTCGAGCCGCCGAAACGCGCCGACCACCTCGACCTCTTCGCCGACGCGCAGCCGTCGCTCCGCGGTGAGCCCGAGATCCTCGCGCACCGTGACCGCCTCGATCTCCGCCTCGCGCGGATCGACCCACACGAGCCCGGTTCCGTCGTCGACGAGGAACGGCGTCGCGCGGATCTCGCGCACGACCTCTTGCGCCAACGCCCCACCCCCGAAGGTGCGGAACTCGCTGACGTCGACGTAGACACAGGGGCTCGCGTCCACCGCGCTCGACACCGTCTGCATCGCGCCGATGCGGCCAACCACGCGGAACCGCCCTTCGGTCAGATCGACCACGTGCCGCGACTCGACGATCTCCTGCGGCGGGCGCGCGCGACGCACGCGCCACGCGGCGGCGCCGAAGAGCGCCACCGCACCGGCGAGGCCGAGGAGCAACATCGTCAGGCCCAACGGATACCTCCGCACGCGACGCGCGTTCGTCGCGAGCTTCTACAGGCTGCGGGCACGCGCGCGCGTCGGCAACCGTCGGGAGCGGATTCGTCCAGGGTCTGTCGCCAGACCCGGGCGCCTCGTGCCCGCACGAGGGAGGGATCTCCCCGACATCGCGGACAACGCGTGGCAATCCGAGGGGAACCGCAGAGAACACGTGTTGACCGCGAGGGTCGCGGTGCGGCATCGTCCGAGCGTTTCGACCCTCTCGCGCGCCTTCCCTTCGGTCGGCTCCGGAGGCGTCGACCCGCCGCATGAGCCAACGCGCGAAATCCGAGAGAACGGATCCCGACGGGAACGCCGCCGCGTCTGCGGAAGCGTCGGTCGAGAAGTCGGCGGGGTCAGCCGCCGACTCGGCGGAGAACGTCTCGTTCGAAGAGCTCGTGCGCCGACTCGAAGAGGCGGTCCGCAAGCTCGAAGGCGGAGAGCTTCCCCTCGACGAATCGCTCGCGGTCTTCGAGGAAGGCGTGCGCCTCGCGCGCGCAGGGACGTCGCGGCTCGACGAGGTCGAGCGACGCGTCGAGCTGCTTTTGGCTGGCGAAGGCGCGCCTCGCACGCGCCCGCTGCACGACGGATGACGAGGAGCCCGGTACTCGATGACGACGGAAGTCCTGACCGTTCCCACCGCCTTCGGTGATCTCTCCGAGCTCTCGGAAGGGCTCGCCGATCGCGTCGACGAAGAGCGCATCATCCTCTACGGGCCCACGCCCTACGACGAGGGGGAGCTCATCGGCTTCTCCGTGTTGCTGGTCGACGGTACGCCCGCGCTCGAAGGCGTCGGGCGCGTCGCGGCGGCCGTCGACGGAGGCGACGAGCGCGCACCCGAGACGCGCTTCGACATCGTCTTCGACTCGCTGCAGCTCGATGGCCGCTCCGAGGTCGTCTACGAGCGCATCGTGCTCGCACGCAGCTCGCTCTACGGCACGGATCCCGCGACGGGCGAGGTGTCGATCGAAGAGCTCGAAGCGCAGAGCCGTGAGCTCGAGGCGCCGCCGAGCGCCGACCTCCCCGACGATCGCGACGAGGTCGCGGCGGATGCCCCGGCCGAGGTCTTCGCGAGCTTCGACGAAGGCGACGACGCGAGCTCGGACCTCGATGCGGTCATGGCGAGCGTGGACGCGGACGCGGGCGCGGACATCGACGCGAGCGCGTACGTCGCCGACGTCGCGTTCTCGGAGCCTCCGCCTGCGCCCGCGTCGGTGCCGCCGGCGTCGGTGCGCCCCTCGGCGCCCGCGGACGCCGTGTACGACGACGAAGGCGCGTACGACGACGAGGGGTTCGAAGCCGACTCCGGCTCGACGATGGTCGCGGACCTCGACCAGCTCCGTGCGGCGGCTCAGCCCGCGCCCTCCCTCGCGCCCGCGCCCGCGCTGCCTTCCGCGCCGCCGGGCTTCGTGCTCCAGGCGCCGCCCGGTGGTGTCCTCACGCGCCCGATGGCCCCGCCGACCTGGTGGCCCGAGGCCAGCGCGCCCGCCCAGCCGCGTCCCTCGACCGGTTGGTTCCAATACGGCGACACCCTGCCGGTCCCGAGCGCCGCGCCGCGTCCGGAGCTCGACCCGACCCAACGCGTCGCGCGCGCCCCGCGTCCTGGCGACGCGCTGCAGCCCCCTTCGCCGCCCTCGGTGATGCCGCCGATGATGGTCGGCCGCGTCGAGGAGCCGGAGGAGACGCCCGCGTACATGAGCGACGCGCCGTACGAAGCGGAGGCCGATCCGGCGGCCGAGGTGAGCGAATCGCCCAACGACGGCTACGGCGAAGAGCCGGAGAGCGTCGAAGCGGACGCGAGCCTCGACGACGCGGACGATTGGAGCGGCGTCGACCTCGACGGCGACGAAGACCTCGCAGGCGACACGCGCCACGCGGTCGAGCTCCCCGAAGACGATCGCTGAGCGCGCCCGTCCGAAGCGATCGTGGTCGACCTTTCGTGCGCTGCGGACGTGCAGCGCAAACGTGGTCGTCGACGTGGTCGTGAACGGCGACGTTCTCGAACGGGAGCGCATTGCTCACGTTTCGCGCTCGAATCTCGAGACTGTGATCCCACCGATCCAACGCGGACCGGCTGTCGCCAGGTCGGCCGCTCACTCGTGGACCGGCTGCAGCCGCACCATCCGCTCCACCGTCGCGATGAGCTCGGTGAGCGGTGCGCCCTTGCGGACGTAGGTGCCGAGCTTCGTGCGACGCGCGATCTGCTGGAGCTCGTCCTCGGGCAACGCCGACCAGAACACCACCGGGAGCGGCCGATCGCCACGCGCGAAGAGCCGCGCGAGTGCTTCCCCGCCGAGCCCCGGCATCGACACGTCGAGCACGATCACGTCCGGTGAGTGACGCTTGATGAGCGCTCCCACTCCGATCGGGGAGCCCGCCGACACCACGTCGAAGCCCGCGTGTCGCAGCGCTCGCGTCGCGAGCGCGAGCAGGTCCGGCTCGTCGTCGACGACCACCGCGCGCAGCGGTCCGGGGCGCAGGCTCACGCCCAAATCCTGGGGCAACGCGGGCGGGGTGTCGACTTCGCGGCATGGCGCGACCTCTCGTCCGCCGCCCGGCGTACGAGGCGGGGTGACGCGCGCGCCGGCTTGTGGTCTGTACCTCCCATCTCGGCGACGAGGCGCGCGGAGCAAGACGCAGGTCGCGTTCGCGCGGCGAGGAGGGCCTGCGTTCACGTGGCGAGGAAGGCCTGCGTTCGCGTGGCGCCTGCGTTCACGTGGCGAGGAAGGCCTGCGTTCGCGTGGCGAGGAAGGCCTGCGTTCGCGTGGCGAGGACGCGTGGCGAGGAAGCCCTGCGAACGCCTGTCGCTTTGTTGCTCACTCGATCTTACATGTAGGATGTTGTGTGGACCCGTTCGGATTGGACCCTTTGGATCGGAGGCCGCCATGCTCGACACCCTCGAAGTGGATCTGGATCTCGCCTCGTCGTTCGCGGACTTCGCCGTCCTGCGCGCGGCGGATCGCAAGAGCCTGCGCCGCGCGGTGCGCACCGAGTGCGAGGTCGTCGCGGAGGATGGCTTCCGCCTCCTCGGTCGCTACACGCTCGACCTCTCGGAGGACGGCCTCCTGCTCGACGCCGGCGCGCCTTGCGTGATCGGCGAGCCGGTGATCGTGAGCCTACGGATGCCACGCGGCACCTCGTGGATCGACGCCGAAGGCCACGTCGCGCGCGCGATCGACGGCCAGCGCCGCGAAGACTGCGGCTCCGCGCTCGGCATCGCCTTCGACGCCATGAGCGCCGTCGACCGCGCGATCCTGCGCGCGAGCCTGCACGGCCTCCCGCCGCCCGTCCCGCGGCGCCATCGGCGGATGGACTACGCGTCGACGATCGGCGCGCTTCGTCGCTGAGGGCGTGCGGCGAGTCGGCCGCCGCGCAATGTACCGTCGGGCTCGCTCGCGAGCAGCGTGGTGCCGTCCGACGGGCGCCCCGCCGTGTCGCGAAGCTCCGGACCCTCCGAGAACGAGACGATCTCGTTTCTCGAAGCTCCGGACCTGTCGAAAGCGAGACGATCTCGTTTCTCGAAGGTCCAGACCTTCCGAAAGCGAGACGATCTCAATTCGATGGTTCGGTCGCCTGACGGCGACGCTCACGTGACGTCGGGTCGCTCGGCCTGGCGGCCGGCTCGAAAAACGTCAATTCTCAAAGGTCCGGACCTTCCGAGAACGAGACGATCTCGATTCTCGAAGGTCCGGACCTTCCGAGAACGAGATGAGCTCGTTTCGTGAAGGTCCGGACCTTCCGAGAACGAGATGAGCTCGTTTCGCGAAGCTCCGGACTCTCCGAGGAGGAGCCCTCGATGTGCGAAGGCCCGAACCTCGGAGAACGCGAGATCCAAGTGTCGATTTCGTTGGTTCGGTCGCCTGACGGCGACGCTCACGGTACCGCGGGTCGCTCGACCTGGCGGTCGGCTCCAAAACGGCAATTCGGCGCCTTCGTGAACCGAACCGAACCGATCTCACGTTCCGGTCGGGATTCGACACGTGAGTGGCAAGGAGCGTGCACTCGCGACCTCGGATGAGTCGAACCGTGGCCGCCGCGTCGATGGCCGCCTCCGCACGTCGTCGAGCCATGGGGGGAGTCGCAAAGAGACCGCGCACTCGCGAGCTCGGAGGAGTCGAATCGTGGCCGCTGCGTCGATGGTCGCGTCCGCACGTCGTCAAGGCGCGGCGGCGATCGGCGTACGGCGCGAAGCGGCCACTGAAGGCCATGAGAGGCGCTCACGCCTCCTCCGTACGAAGCGAGCATCGCGACGCAAGAGCGTCGACTGAATCGCGCGTCGTGACAGTCGATCATCGACTGAGCTCGCCGCTGCGTCGCGGACGGGTCGCGTGCGGGTGCTCGTGACCCTGGCCTAGCTGGGCAAGAAACGCCCAGGCAAAATCGACCGCCTTCGGAATGCCGCCCGCGATGCGTAAATGCTCGTAATCACAGCGTTTGCCAGAAAATATCGCAACAATTCGCATATTGCCCGCGCCGCGGGCATCCGACAGGTTCCAGGGCATCGTGCCCAGGAAAAACCTGACGTTGGCCTCGACGAGCCTCGCACCCTCCGGTGCCCAGTCCCCTCGCGACGCAAAGTCGCACCGAGAGCGGACAAACACGGTTGTGGTCGCTGAACGAACGCGAACAGCGCTCTTTCCTGTGACACGGGACGCCGGCGCATCGTGCGAAAGCCGTCACCGCAGACCCGATTCGGCCTCGCTCGCGACGCTGGCGAACGACCGGCGACGCGGTCCCACTCGTCCACGAGCGCACCTTGCGACGCATGGCTTCGCGGTGCCGACCCGAGGCAGGGCCGCAGTGGCGTCATCGCTCCGTCACGACCTCGCGTCGCCGTGCGCACCCGCAACTCCCGTCGGCCTTCACCCCTCTCCGGTGTGCTCTCCGCGAGTCCGCCACGGCTCCGCGCGTCTCGCTCCCGAACCGAGGAACTCCATGTCGCTCCCGCCCTTCCTCCGCTCCTTCGTGCTCTTCGCTCTCGTCACCGTCATCGGCTGTGCCTTCGGTGGCGAAGACGACGTCGCTTCTCACCAGCAGGCGCTCACGGCTGAGCTCGCGCCCACCGACTCGGTCGGCGCGCTCCCTGGCAGCCTCTCAGTCGACTTCGACGGACAGGCGCACTACACGATCCCGATCGAGGTTCCGCCGGCCCGCGCGGACCACGTGCCGCAGCTCGCGTTCTCGTACTCGAGCTCCGACGCGGTCGGCGCGCTCGGACGCGGTTGGTCGCTGTCTGGGTTGTCGGCGATCACGCGCTGCGCGCAGTCGATCGCGATCGACGGTGCCTACCGCGCGGTGGCCTACGACGAGGAGGATGCGTTCTGCCTCGACGGTGCGCGGCTCCTCCACGTCGGCATGGTCGACGGGGTGCGCGAGTACCGTACCGAACAGGAGTCGTTCGTGCGTGCCTTCGCCTACGAGGACCACGGCGTCGAAGGTCCGTCGCGTTGGGAAGTGCGTCGCCCCGACGGCACGGTCGCGCTCTACGGAAAGGGCTCGAACAGCCAGGCCCGCATTTCGAGCGAGCCGCGCGTCGCTTCGTGGCTCGTCTCGCTCGTGCGCGACCGCTTCGGGAACCTCATCGAGGTCGAGTACGACCACCACTACCCGACCGATCCCGCGCTCGATCCGGCGGTGACGGGAGCGCGCGGCTTGGTCCCGGAAGTCACGCTGAAGCGCATCCGCTACGGCTCACACGAGAGCGGGCTCGAGGCGACCGCGGAGCTCACCTTCGAGTACGAGGAGCGCCCCGACATTCGATCCGGCCACGCTGCCGGCCTCTCGTGGAGCCAGACTCGACGCCTGGTCCGCGTTCACACCTCGGCGGGCCTCGAGACCAAGGCGTTCCGGACGTACCACCTCGACTACGAGACCACCGGCGCGACCGGCGCCTCGCGACTCGTCGCGATTCAGGACTGTGTCCTGGCGACGCCCGGCTCGGGAGCGTCGGAGCAGCGCGACGGGAAGGTCTGCCGGCCCAAGACGACGTTCGAGTGGGAAGTGGGCGACCTGGACGCGGAGAACGAGACGATCACGCGGTCCTGGGACTTCGAGCACCTCGCAGATGCGGGTTACTTCGGACCCGAAGGTGGTGTTCAGTCGTGGTTCGAGCACACCCCACTGTTCACACTCGACTTCGACGGGGACGGTTCCGACGACGTCGGATACATCGTGGACGGCAACGTCGTGATCCACGCGTCGAGTGAATCGCATGAGCGTCGCGTCGTGTACGATAACGCGGCCGACTTTGCAGCAGAGGCACGCCAATACGATGTGCTGGACTACAATCACGACGGAAGGGATGATCTAGGCTTCTTCTCACGCGGATCTCTCAGATGGATCTCCGGTATCGCGTTCGAGCTCACGTACGTGATCGCGCTGTCTGATGGTGACTCGTTCTCGTTCATGAATACGGGGATAACGAAGCCGTTCTCGTGGTTCGCGTTCGCGCCAGGCAGTCAGTTTTGGCCGATTCATGTCGCTCAAGCTGGCGGTATGACCTACATGTCGACGGTCGATTTGCTCAATCCGAACGCCAACAACTCGTTCTGGAGAATCGCAGACTTCACCGGGGACGGTGAGCTGGACATGCTTGCGTGCGAGGTCCAGTCACGAATCGATTTGGAGCCAGTTATTGGGAACCGGTGCATTCGGCAGGCCGAACACTTTGACTGGGATCCGACGGGAGCTGGTCTTGGGGTTCCGGCCCACTGTGGCGGAGAGTTGTCCTTGCAGGGCCTAATGGACGGGTCGGGTGAGAGCCCAATGTTGGATGTTGGAGCCTTCTGTCGAAACGCGCACAACCCGATGCTAGGATCCGTTGTCGCTGACTTCACAGGTGATGGTGTCGCTGACTTGATGTTCCTGGACGTGTATTCCGGGCGAGGGAGTCACAGTTCTCTCGTTCCGCTGCCGAGAAGTCGAGTTGACGAAGGCTGGTTCTTTGCAGATGATAGCGACCCGAACTGGAAGATTCTGACGTTCGATCGGCGACTTGGAGTGGGTCATCAGATGATCGATACCGGCATCAATGCCCGGTATCACGTAGCGCCCGCCGCGGCAGATCTCAATGGAGACGGTGTCGCCGACATCGTGACTCGCGAAGACGACGCGCGGGTGGGAGACCCAGCGACCGGCGGGCTCGACACGCTCGACGTGTTCCGCGATGGTCGGTGGGCGCGCCTGGTGAGGCACGGTTGGATCTCGACGGGTCGTGGCTTCGTTCACGTGAACCCCGACGAGCTGCTTCCGGACGCATCGGCGGTGGGAGATGAGCACTCGAACACGACGTATCTCATCAAGAACTGCCGCACCGGCATTGCGGGAGGATGCGGAAGGGAAGCAAAGAGATACGTCTGGTACCACCAGCCAGATACGTGTAGCGATTTCGATCTCGACGGGCGAACCGACTGTGTCAGCAGCGGAGTCCCACTGGACCGCGCACTGGACCCCGAGCGAGGTGGGGGGCTGGCTCGGTGGACACCGGAGCCCGGTGTACTCGAGTTCGACACGTTCTGGTGGAGGCCTGGTTCCGACCACGGCGGTCGCTTCGTCGAGGCAAGCTCGTTCAGCGAGTCACAGACTCTTCGTGTTCGCACGTTGGACGGTCACTACGGCGAGATCCAGAGAGCCCCGATCGCGCGCGCCTTGGACGCCAACGGAGATGGCGCGCCAGACATGCTTTCTGCGGACGTTCGGAACCGCTATCCGTCGGAAGACCGCTTCCCTGCCCGATTCAAGGTGGTCCTCAACAACAAGGGCGCGCCAGAGCGCATCACCGAGTTCCGCGACGGCCTCGGCAAACGCTCGGTGGTCACGTACACACCGATGACCAACCCGGACGTCTACACGTCCGACCCGACGTGCGAGCGAAGTGACCCCGACCGCGTCCGCTGCGACATCGACGCGCGGCGTGTCGTCGCCAGCGTCGTGACGCACGGGGGGGAGCTGCCGGCGGAGACTCGCTACCGATACTGGGACGGTCGGACCGCGCTCGACGGGCGTGGCTGGCTCGGCTTCCGGAAGGTGGCGGTCACGGACCTCGCGACGCGACGAGTCTCGACCTACCGTTTCAACCGGAGCTTCGACGAGGCGACGAACGCCTACTACACCGCCCGACGCCCCGTACACGTCACGCACCTGGTCCAGGGGCGCAACCTCAAGCACGACGGAGACTCGTCTCGGACCATCGGGACCGAGCTCTTCATCGACTACGCCATCCACACGCACGATGGGCGCTGGTCCACCGTCGTCGACCAACAGTACGTCCGACACTACGAGGACCTTCGCTACTTCCCGCTCGACCCCTACGCGGATCAACCCTTCGCCGGGCTGACCCCGGTCCACACGGGCACCACGGCCTACACCTACCGCGACGACGTTTCGTGGTCGCAGCGCGATCTTCCTTTCCGAACGGCATCTGGCGTCGACATCGAGCGCGATCGGGTTCGCGAGTACTCGGAGCGGGAGTACGAGCCAGAGCCGACGATCCGGCCCGATGACTTCTCGACGCCCTGGATTGTCGGCCGCGTCAGCGCGGACCGGTCCTGGGTGGAAGGCGACGACTGCGAGTCCGACCTCTCGGTCCGGATGAAGTACCACCCGCACCACGGCGGGCTCGAGTACACGATCCGCCAGCCGGACGACCTCGCGCCGCCTCGCTCGGACGAAGACCGCCGCGCCGAGGTTCTGGAGAGCATCGTCTCGCACGACGCGTACGGAAACCTCGAGTCCGCGATCGAGCGCGACCTCGACGGGAACGAGCGCACCACCAAGCTCCACTACGAGTACCCCGGCGCGACGTTCCCGTCCGCCGCGGAGAACGCGCTCGGCCACACCGTCAAAGCGGCTTTCCATCGGGAGAACGGCGCCCCCTTCGCCATCATCGACCCCAACGGACGGATCGAGCGCACGAGCGTCGACGGCTTCGGCCGCGTGGTCGGAGGATCGAGCGCGACCGGTGATTCGTTCACCGTCCGCTACGTTCGCGTCGACGGAGACCCTGTTCCACTTCGCGTGATCACGAGCACCACCAGCGGGTCCCTCGCCGCCCAAGGGATGAACGCGGCCGGCCAGGTGGTGTGGTCCGAGTGGCGCGAGCTCCGCAACGCGCTTCCGGTCACGGTTCGTGCGCTGCGTCGTTACGACGCGGCGGGTCGGGTCGTCGAAGAGTCGGAGCCCTTCTTCGAGGGCGAGTCCGCGACCCACTGGACCCAACACGAGTACGACGAGGTGGGGACTCTGCGCGTGGCTCGAAGTCCGGCGGGGAGGTTCACGTACCGACGTACGCCCGACCATCGCATGGCCACGGACGCCCTCGGCTTCGAGACGACGTTGGTGCTCGACGGCCGTGGGAACGTCGTCCAAGGCATCGAGCCCGCCCCCGGCGGAACGATTCGGCACGCTTACTGCGCCGACGGTCGCCTTCGCCAAACCGTCGATCCCCACGGCAACACTACGACGATCGAGTACGACACCCTCGGTCGACGTCGCTACCTCGACGACCCCGATCGGGGCGCGGAGTGGACGGACTACGACGCGTTCGATCAGGTCGTCCACACGCTCGACGCCGGAAACCGCGACGTCTGGCTCGACTACGACCCACTCGGGCGCCTCATCGTACGCAAGGACGTTTCGGGAGAGACGACGTGGAAGTTCGACGTCGCTCCGCACGGACTCGGTGCACTGGCGTCGACCCAGAGCCCGGACGGGATCGCGACCGAGTACTCGTATCACCCGAACGGGCTGCTCGAGTCGGAGAAGCTGTACGCGGACTCGGTCACGCTGAAGCTCAGCTACGGCTACGACGCGTTCGGCCGACCCGAGACGATCGAGAGCCCCGTGATGCGCACGCGCGCGCAATACGCCGCGGGCATGTTGCTCCACGTGCGCGACGCGGCGACGGGGGCATCCCTCTGGGAAGGCCGCACCTACAACGCGCGCGGTGACCTGCGCGAAGAGCGCTTCGGGAACGGACTCGTCGCCACGCGCGAGTACCAGCCGGGCACCGGCCGTCTCACGCGCCAGCTCGTTCGTCGGTCGACGACCCGTCTCCAGGAGTGGTCGTACGGCCACGACGCAAACGGCCGCGTGACCTCTCGCCACGACCGGTTGAACTCGTTCCAGGAGATCTACGACTTCGACCCCGTCGGCCGCCTGGTGAAGGTCACCTCGTCGCACGACCCGACCTTGGGTCTCGACTACGACGTCATCGGAAACCTCATCGCGGCGAGCGACGTGGGGGTGCTCGACTACGATCCTTCTTCCCGCCCCCACGCGGTTCGGAAGTTCCTCGGCGTCGAGCAGCACTACGACTCGGTGGGCAACCACCTCGGTGACGAGACGCGCCGTCGCGTCGAGTACAACGCGCTCGATCTCCCGAACAACATCTTCCGCCGCTCGGACGGAAGGTCGATTCAGATCCGCTACGACGCCGAAGGGAATCGTGCCGCCACCCATGGCCCCGAGGGCGACCGCTACTACCTAGGCCCCCTCGAGATGCGCGGCGGACTCTTCGTGCACCGCGTCCAAGTCGGCGGCCGAACCGTGGCCCAAGCGATGCGGAAGGACGGTGATCCGAACGTCGAGATCGCCTACGTCCACGACGACCACCTCGGCTCCACCGACCTCGTCACCGACAAGAGCGGCAACGTCCAAGCGCGCTTCAGCTACGACGCGTGGGGCGCCCGCCGCGAGCGAGCCTGGACCCGAGCTCCCGAGGGACCCGACGGCACTCCGCTCGTGGACCACGGCTACACCGGCCACGAACACGACGACGAGTGGGGCGTCATCCACATGCGCGGGCGGGCCTACGACCCCGCGATGCGCCGGATGACCGGGGTGGACCCGTTCGTCGTGAACCCGTTCGGAGTTCAGGCGTTCAATCGGTACAGTTATGTGTTGAACGATCCGATCAACTTCATTGATCCATCAGGTTTCAGCGCAGTTCCCAACAGTGGTGAGCCACCTTCCATTGAGTATGGCGTCGATGAGTGGGAGGACGAGCTGGTTCTCGTCGGTCGGCCCGAGAAGGGTCCGGCCACGCCTGATGCGGGCGAACCCGCGCCCGGTACTCCAGATCGATCGCCGGTCCCCGAGCGCACGGACCCTCGACCAGCGCCACGCGAAGCAGACCAAGGACCGAGCCTCGTCGAACGAATCGCACGGCTTCGAGATGAAGCTATCAACGCCGGTGCGACCACCGCGAGAGATTGGGTTCGGAGCATCAACGATCGTGGGCGGGTGACCGTTGGTGGGCAGCAGCTGCCGGCGTTGGACCACGCGAGCATGGCCGCGGAGGGTGCATCTGAGTTCTTCGACAGCGTGGTCACCGTGCATACGCCCGGGGCTCCGGTCGTATCACAGGCGACTGCATGGGCTCAGATTCTCCTAACCGTTGGTACCGTTGGGTCCGGAACTGCTGTTGCGGCTACGGTCCGAAGGGGGTCTGCGGCCGCAGTCCTAGCTCGAAATCTACTTCGAGTCGGGGCCGACACTTGGTTCCGCGGCGCTACGGCCCACCATATCGTGGCAGGATGGGCCCCGCGCGCAAGACAGGCTCGTCGAGTTCTTGCAAGATTCCGCATTGACATCAACGATGCAGCAAACGGTGTCTTCTTGCCAACGCATCGCACCCCAGCAGCGCTCCGGACATTGAGTACACGCGCGTACCACAATACCTTGCATACACGGCGATACTACCGTTCCGTCAACGATCGACTGGCTGCCGCTCAGACTCGAGACGAAGCGCTTGAGATACTTGAGGATATCCGTAACGAGCTTCGCGCTGGCACGTTTCCGTTCTAAGGAGTGCATGATGTTTGCAGTTCGGTCCGATGACTCGCAGGACTACATGGATTTCGGGATCGTGGATACGGGCCTCGACTGGTGGGACACCCTCGGGAAGGGTGTGCCTGTTTCGACAGCATGGAAGCCGATGCGGCTCGAGGCGGAGGGCGAAGTTGTCTCTGACTCGCCGTCGGTGTGGTCGGGTACACTGGCGCTATCGCGGCGAAGTTGGGACACCATGAAGAGCTTGATCGCGCCGTACGGAGAGGTGTTCGATTTGCCGCCTCCTGCGGATGGCTACGTGCTGTTCAATCCCACTTGCTGTTGCCTCGAGCTATCCATCGAAGCGGTTGTGAATCGCTTTCAGTCGGGCCGTATCAAGCATCTTGTGAAGCCGGTCGTTCGCCGAAGATCGGCCGAGAGGCTCGTGATAGGGAAGCTTCGGGAGTCGCCCGCAATCGATATATTTGTCGGCAAAGCGTTTGTGGAACTTTGGGGCAAGGCCGGCTTTGTTGGACTCGTGTTCGAACCCATTAGGGAAGCTGAGGAGTGACGCGAGCTGGTGTTAACGGCCGAGGTGACGTCGTAGCCGGATCCAAGATTGACGTCGTAGCGAGGATGCAGGCAGCCAAGGGAGGATGCAGGCAGCCAAGGTGCCACCCTTTTTGCCCAGACCCTGAAATCAACGGGGAAACGGCCGGCCCGATGAGCTGGCATGTCTTCCCAGGCAGGCAGGCAGGCAGGCAGGCAAGGTGCCAGCGAGCTCAATCGGTCAGCGCAACAGCGTGGGCCTGAGGATATCAGCCGGCGGGCGGCGTGCACGCGCGCAGGCAAGGTGCCACCCTTTTTGCCCAGACCCTGAAATCAACGGGGAAACGGCGGGCCCGATGAGCCGGCATGTCCACCCTCAGGCCCGCGCGCCGCTCGCGTCCGCTCCGCTGTGAAGACCCGGACCACCTCTTCTTCGTGACCACGCGGACGCTCGAGGAGGTCTTCTGGTTGCACCCGCTGCTCTGCTCGAAGCTGGAGCCGGTGAACCGGGAGGCGCGACGGGTCGTGGCGGCGAAGCGGGCGCGTCTTCGCGCGCGACTCGAGCGTCTGGTCGTGAGCGCGAACCGCCGTCGCCCGGAGAACCAGCCGAAGCTGACGGTGGAGGATGCGGAGAAGCTGGCGGAGGGCCTCGTGAGCTCGGCGCTCGGCCGCGCCCAGGAGTACTGCGCGAAGCACGGGCTTCCGCCGGTCGAGGTGTTCGCGGTGGTGGTGATGAGCAACCACCTGCACCTGGTGGTGCGTGCACCGGGCAAGAACCTCGCGGCGTTCATGGGGTACTTCCTCGCACGGGTCGCGCAGACCCTGAACCTCTTGCTCGGACGCGTCGGCCCGGTCTTCCCGAGGCGCTACGACGCGCAGCCCGTGCTCGACGAGGAAGCGGCGGCGGGTCGCATCCAGTACGTGCTCGAGAACCCGAAGAAGGCCAGCCTCGTGCGCTGCTTCACGGAGTGGCCGGGCTTCGTCGCGGTCGCGGGGCTGCACGACGGCGACGAGCTCGAGACGAAGTACTTCGACCGCACGGGCTGGCAGCTCGCGAAGCGCCCGAACGAGCGGGCGCGCTTCTGGCGCCGCGGACGGCTGCGGCTGAGCCGGCTGCCGGGGATGGAGTCGCTTTCGCGCTCCGCGTACCTGGCGACGGTGAAGAGCTGGTGCGACTCGCGGCCCGCGGATCGCTGCCTCGGCGTCGAAGGCGTGCTCGACGCCGACGTGAACCAACGGCCGAAGAAGCCGAAGCGGTCGCGACGGCCGTACGCATTCGGGCGCCCCGAGAACGTCGACGCGCATCGCGAAGCCAGCCGGCTCCGGTATGCCGCGTACGAGGCGACGCGAGCGCTCGCGAAGATCGGACAGCGCGTCGAGTGGCCGGAGGGGATGTACCCGCCGGGCGGTGCGATCGCGGCGTGACCGGTGACGAAGTGAGGTGAGCGAGCGCGACCCGGTCGGTCGACGGGCCTCGGTCACCGTGCGTCTGCGTCGTGACGGCGCGTGCGCGATTCGTTGGGTGACGATCCACGACCCGGGAACGAGCGCCCGACGGCGGGTCGTGTCCGGCGCGCGTCCACGGATACGGGGCTCTCCGTGGGCTAAGCGGTCCGTTGCTCGGCAAGATTGGTGGCACTTCAACTCACACGGGCCAAGCGGTCCGGGCGGAGGCGCTCGCAGGCGGGTCTCTGGGCAAGATTGGTGGCACGTTCACAGCGGTGGTCCGGGCGGGCACATCGCGGAGGCCTGCATGGAGGATCTGCAGAGGCCTCCCGGCCTCGACCGTCCGCCAGCTCGCGACGGGCGCGTGGATCGGCGAGCGCCTCAACGTGCTCGTCAGCGGGGCCACCGGCGTGGGCAAGAGCTACCTCGCCTGCGCGCTCGGTCAGATGGCGTGTCGGCAGGGCCTCGGCGTCCTCTACCGCCGCGTGCCCCGCCTCTTCGAGGAGCTGCGCATCGCGAGGGCGGAAGGCTCCTATGCCCGCAAGCTCCTCAAGATGGCGAAGGCCGACCTGCTCATCCTCGACGACCTCGGCCTCGGCCATCTCGAAGAGGCTCAGCGGCACGACCTCCTCGAGGTCCTCGAAGACCGCTACGGCAAGCGCGCGACCGTCGTCACCAGCCAGCTCCCGATCCGCAAGTGGCACGAGTGGATCGGCGACCCGACCCTCGCCGACGCGATCTTGGACCGCCTCGTCCACAACGCCTACAAGGTCCAGCTGAAGGGACCCTCTCGACGAAAGACCGAGGCCACGGACACGAACTGACAACCGCGACGACCACCGTCACCCTCGCTCCGATCACGACGGCGATCAGCTGATCACGAGGCGGTGGATCGAGCGATCACACTTCGTGGAATGCGCATCTGGCGCCGCGGACGGCTGCGGCTGAGCCGGCTGCCGGGGATGGAGTCGCTTTC
>ERZ761602.1716-NODE-1716-length-38247-cov-6.815275_pt1 | contig 38247 bp, 26 predicted proteins | sample MGYA00512165_ERZ761602 | MGnify/ENA primary metagenome ERZ761602 (study PRJEB28899, sample SAMN02445085) | bioreactor sludge metagenome | biome: EBPR sludge; isolation source: Thorneside wastewater treatment plant | place: Australia: Brisbane, Thorneside...
GGCCGTGGGCTCGGGTGCGGGAGGAGGAGGCGGGGGCTCGGGCGCGGCGACCGGCGGAGGAGGCGGGGGAGGGGGCGGCGCGCCGCAGGCGGCGAGCGCGGCGAGCGCGGCGCCGAGCGCGCCTGCGCGGACGACGGTGGCGTGGGTTCGGGCGGGTCGCTTCGTCATCGGTGCCTCTCGGGGTGTTCCAGATGCGTACCCCGTCGGTGTAGGTCGGAGCGTGCCGAGGCGCAACCCGGCGAGCGGGGGCGCCTGGCTCGCCCGAGGCCTGAGGGGTGAAGCGCACGCGCGGCGGGTGTATGCGCCTCGGCATGTCCGAACGCACCGCCCGTGGCTTCGCCCTCGGTCTCGTCTCGTCGCTCGCCCTCGCGTGCTCTGCGCCCCCACCTCCGCCCGTGGAGCCGCCGCAGGCCTCCGCAGCCGTGGTGCCCGAGGCTCCTCCCGCGCCGGATCTCTCGCCGGTCCCCGCGCCGAGCCTCCAGGTCGCGACGGCGCGCATGCGCAGCCTGAGCGCGACACTCGACGCCGTCGGTGCGCTCGGCGCGGCGCCTCCAGGGCAGGGGCTCGACGCCCCCGCGCGCGCGCTCATCGCCAACGGCTTCGGTCGCGCTGGCCTCAGGCTCGACGTCGACGCGGTGAAGCTCGCGAGCGCCATCGCGCTCGACGCTCCGGTCGATCTCGTCGTGGCGCTGCCGGATGACGGCGCGCCGGAACCGCTCGTCGGTGTGTCGCTCGGGCTGCGCTCTGCAGACGACGCGAAGGCGGCGGCGGGCGCCAACCTCGCGGAGCTCGGGCAGGGTGTCATGCTCATGACGGGCGAGCGCGCGAAGGGCGCCTGCGCGGTGATGCCCTCCGCGGGGCCCACGCCCGCGCGTCTGGTGTGCGGTCGCAGCCAGCGTGACGTGGAGGTGCTCGGCCCCTACCTCGCGCGCACGCTCGCGATCGAGCCCGTCTCCGGCGGCGATCTGGTGGCCGAGGTCGATCTCGCCAAGGTGGACGCGCGCGTCGGCGACGATCTGCGCAGGCTCGCGGCGAGCGCGCCGATGTTGCTGCGCAGCCAGATCCGCATCGGCGAGCCTGGCTTCGATGCCGCGGCCGGTCGCGCGGTGGGCGCGCTCGCCACCGAGCTCGGGCTCTTGCTCGGCGACGTCGACAAGCTGCGCCTCACCGGGCGCCTCAGCCCGAGCGAGGGCCTCGAGCTCGACGGCAGCCTGAGCTTCCGCAAGCAGGGCTCCTTCATCTCCGCGCAGGCGGCGAAGGCGAAGAACCAGCCGACGCACGCGGCCTTCGCGCGGCTGCCGATCGACGTGGAGCAGGCCTCGGTGACGGTGCTCGAAGAGCCGGCCGACTACGCGCCGATGATCGCGGTCGCCAAGGAGCTCGTCGTCGGGCTCATGGCGAGCGAGAAGATCGGCTCCGAGGCCGAGCGCAAGAAGGTCGCCGCGTTGCTCGACTTCCCCTTCGCGAAAGGCACGGTCGTCGTGCGCGGCAGCGGGCATGGGCGCTTGGTGGCGCCCGCCGCGCCGAAGAACGCCCAGGAGAAGCTCAGCCGCGGGCTCGAGCACCAGCTCGGCTGGCACCTCTTCGCCGTCACCCAGAAGAGCGACGCTGTGGGCAAGTGGCTCAAGGACATGGCCGCGGCCTCGGGCCAGGCCGGGCTGCAGGCTGCGCTGAAGAAGGCGACGAACGGCGAGCTCGCCGTGCGCGCGAAGTCGGTCGCGGCTCCGGCGAAGCTCGGCAAGGGCGCGACGGCGATCGAGCTCTCGGTCACGATGCAGGGCCCGCAGAAGAAGAGCTTCGGCGGCACCGTGCACCTGCTCGCCATGAGCGACGGCGATCTCACGTGGGTCGGCCTCGGCATCGACCGCGACGATCTCGTGGCCCGCCTGCTGCAGTCGAAGGCCGGTGCGCCGAGCGACAAGACGCTCGCGGCCCGCGCCGACGTCGCGCCGCTCGTGGGCGCGACGGCGACGAGCCTGTCGTTCCTCAGCCTCGAGAGCTTCCGCGCGAACGTGGCGATGTTCGCCCCGATGGGCGGCGGCGCCGCAAGCTCACCCGAGGACGAGCTCTTCCAGCTCGGCGAGCGCACCGATGCGCTGTTCGCGTCGCTGCCTGGCCGCGGTGAGGCGCCGATGACGATCCTCGCGACGACCGCGCCGAGCTCGCTGCGCGTGCAGCTCCGGGCGCCGCGGCGCATGTTCGAGGACCTCTTCGCGATCGCGAACCGCAAGGGCCGCTGAAGACGTGACCAGAAATGCCGAACAGCGCTTGGGGCAGGGGCCCCGAGCGCTGCGCGCGGCAGCCGACGACAGAGAATTCTTCGCCGAATTCTCCGCGTTCCTCGATTTCTGACGAACATCGAGTCGACAAGCCGAACCACCAGGGCCGGCTTTTCCGGACAGACACCGAGCCGAGAGGCACTCGAGTCCGGGACTTCAGCCGATCTGCGTAGGCCCGGGTGGATCGAGCGCGGGCAGCGCGTCGATCACGAGCGTATCGGTCGTGCTGCCGACGCTGCGCGGCAGCACCGCGAGCGCGAGCAGCGCCACCGCGAGCGGCACCGCCCACAGGAGCTCGCGCGGGAAGAGCTCGGGCACCTTGCCTGCGTGCGAGGCGAGCCGCTCGCTCGTGCGCCAGGCCGGGTCGGCCTGCTTCGACGCACGCGCGAAGCCGCCGAGGTGAGCCAGCGCCACCAAGGCGACGGCCGCGATCGCCACGAAGCCGAGGGATGGCGTGCGCGCGACGGTTCCCGACAGGCCGAGCCACACGCCCCAGAAGCTGGCTCCGCCCGGCAGGCCCGAGGCGGCGAGCAGCGCGAGCACCCACAGCGCCGCGAGCTTCGGCGCGGTCGCGGCCACGCCGCCCTCGCGGCGTTCGAGCGTGCCGAGCCGACGCGAGAAGGCCTCGGCGGTGAGCACGAGCAGCGGCATGGCGAGGGTGCGCGCGGTGATCAGGAGCACGGCGGCTTGCAGGCCTTGGGCGGTGCGCGAGGCGATGGCGACCACGACGAGCGCGCCGCTCAGCGCGCTGAGCCTGCCCGCGAGCCGCCTCGGATCGGGCTCGCCGAGCGCCGCCAAGCCCAAGAGCAAGGCCGTGCCGAGCGAGAGCGCGAGCAGCGCGGGAGCGCCCCAGGCTGCCTCTCCGGGCAGCAGCACGAGAGCGACCCTCGAGAGCAGCGCGCCGCCGATCGCGCCGAGCGAAGCGATCGCCAGCGCCGCCGCGCCGGGCGCGGTGTCTCGAAGGAGCGCGCTCGACCAGCCGTGGAAGGGCAAGAGTCCGAGCAAGGGCAGGGCCGCGACCGCCGCGGAGGCCCAGGCGGCGCGCACGACGGGCAGACCGAGCCAGCTCGCCTCGCCGTCGTGCGAGTGCAGTCCGTGCCTCACGATCTCCGGGAGACTCGCGGCGAGCGCGCCTTGCTCGGAAGGCGCGTGGTGCGCCAGGAGGTGCCCAGCGACCGCGACGCCGATCACCGAGAGCAGCGCGACGGGGGCGAGGTGGCGCGCCGCGCGCGTCGAGGTCGAGGCCCCGCCGACCATCGCTACGACGGCCGCGGCGGCGACGCCGAGCGAGGCGACGAGCAGCACGGGTGACTGCGCGACGAGGAAGAGCGTGCTGCTCGAGAGCAGCAGCCCGGCGCTCGCGATCGCCACGCCGTTGCCGCGTGCCGAGGGGCCGAGCGCCGCGAGCGAAGCGAAGGCCGCGAGCGCGAGCGCTGCGATGATCGGCGCGCCGAGGCCGTCGAGCGCGAGGAACCACTCGAGCCCCCCTCCGAGCGAGGCGCGCTCGATCATCTGGAGGCCCTCGTTGCCGTCGGCGCGCGCGAAGCCGCGGTCGAAGCGTGCGAAGGCCCACAGCGCGACGGCTGCGTGTGCGCCGGTGACCGCGATCGCGGCGCGGCGCAGGAGGCGCTCGCCGAGCGCGGGCAGGCGCTGCGCCACGAGCGCGCAGATCGGTAGGAGCAGCGGCAGCAGCACGAGCAGGGAGAGCAGGTAGCGCGCGGGACCCACGCGCCTGTCGGCCCAGACCGAGGCTTGGGCGGGTGCGTCGTAGTAGAGGGCGTCGGGCGCAGCGCTGTCGGAGTCGACCTCGACGGTCGCCCAGAGCTGCTCGGCGCGCGCCGAGTCGGCTCGCCAGCTCAGCTGGTAGCTGCGCGAGCCGCCGGGAGGGATCGCCGCGTCGCGCTCGAGGGCCTGCACACCGAGCCCGGGCGGCGCCTCCGGCCAAGCCTCGCTCGGCGCGAGCCCCACGCGGTGGATGCGCAGCGCCCCCGGGCCGACGTTGTTCACGCGCAGCTCGGCGACGTAGCGAGCCTCGTCGTCGCGCAGCAGGCGGATGCGGGTGCTCTCGAGCTGCGCGCGCCCGCGCGGCCCGGCCGGCGGCGTGGCCTCGCGCTTGGGGCCCAGATCGAGCTTGGTGGTGCGGCCGTGCGTGCCGTGCGCTGCGGCGTCGCGCAGGCCGAGCCCGCACCACGCGAGCGCGAAGGCGACGATGGCGACCGAGCTCCACACGAAGCCGAGGCGCCGAGCGGTCGGAGTCCGAAGCGTGTTCATCGATCTCCCTCGACGGGCTCGGTCGCGCGAGGCCTGGGCGCGCTCGGGTCGGCGATGCGCGCCCATGGCGCGTCGAGTCCATCGGCCACGCGCGCCGCGCCGCGCGCCAGGGCGTCGACCAGGCCTCCCTCGCTCGCGGGCTCGTCGGCCTCCGCGCCGCCTTCGGCTTCGCGAAGCCGCGACACCAGCGCGAGCACCGGCGCGAACGCGAGCGCCGCGACGACGAGCCTCGCGCCCGTCGTCGGCCCGCCGGAGTGCGACCACGCGCCGAGCCAGTAGCCGACCCCCAGGCCCACGACCGCGACCGCGACGATGCCCCCGAGCTCGCGGGCGCCGCGCTCGCCACCCGTCGGGCTGCTCACGACGAGCGCGGCGTGTAGCCCGGCGGTCGCGGCGATGGCCGAGAGCACGGCGAGCCCACCCGACGCGAAGCCCCCGCTCAGCGAGGCCGTGACGAGCGCCGCGAGCGCGACGGCGACCACGGCGGAGCCCGGGCCGAGCAGCGCGCGGCGGCTCGAGGCGCTCGCGGTGGCGGCGAGCAGCAGGGCCCACACGAGCGTCGCCGTGACGGCGGCGGCCGTGCCGGAGAGCGCGCCGGCGAGCACGGGCAGGGCGCCCAGCGGCGCACGCGAGAGCGCCGTGGCGCTCCGGGCGAGCAGCGGGCGCAGGCCCAGCCACGAAGCGGCACCGAGCAGCGCGAGGCCCAGGAGGAGCTTCGCGCTCTCTGCCTGGGCGAGCCACGGCGCGACGCGGGCGGAGAGCGTGCCCACGAGGAGCAGGAGCGAGATCGCGCCGAGGCGTCGGCTCCCACGCGCGAGCCTCGGTGCACCGAGCGCGAGCGCCACGAGCCCCGCGCCCAGCCACAGCGCGGCGAGCTCGAGCGCGCGGAAGCCTGCGAGACGTCGCGCGCCGATCTCGAGCGCGTTCGACGCGAGCTGTGCGTCGATCTCCGCGTAGCGCAGGGTCGGCCCGAGCAGGCCGATGCGCGTCGTCTCCCCGGGGCGCACCTGCACCGCGTCGACGAGCGCCACCTCGAGCCCCTCGCCGCCGACCAGCGCGCCGGCGCCCGGCACGAGCGCGACCTTGTGCACGCCGGCGGGCACTGGCAGCTCGACGAAGGGCGTGACGCCGAGCGGGGTCGCGCGCGCGAGCAGCGTCTCGTCGGACACACCGAGGTACACGGTGGTGCCGGGCAGGCTCGTGATCGTGAGGCGCCCCTCTTCGCGCGGGAGCGGCGGGCGACCGAGCGGGGTGTTCGCCCCCTCGACCGCGAAGCGCGGCCGGTAGTCGGAGAGGTAGCGGCCACCGTCGAGCCAGCTCGTGCCGAGCCACGCACCGCCGAGCGTCCAGAAGAGGATCAGCCCCCCGCCTGCGATCGCGACGAGCCCCGCGCCCGCCGAGCTCAGGCGGGCGCGAGGCACGCCGGGCGAAGCGAGCACGATCGCCGCGAGCGCGAAGCCGGCGCCGAACAGCCAGGTGCCCAACGCGTCGCCGAGCGTGGCGACGAGCACACCCGTCGTCGCGAGCCCCCAGGCCGCCGGGCGCTGCGCGCGCTCGGGCGACTCGCTCGTGTCGCCGCGCTCCGCGCCGAGCACGGCCCAGCTCGTCGCTGCGAGGGCGGCCAGCGCGAGCGGCAGCGACACGCCGTCGAGCGCGAAGACGACGCTCGCGTCGAAGGAGCCGACGCGCAGGGTCCGCGCGACGACCGAGAGCACGCGACGCCCCTCCGAGAGTGGCGCCGACGCGGCGAGCAAGACGAGCGCGGCGCCGAGCGCGCCGGCCGGCACGAGGTAGCGCTGCGCAGCGGCGCGCGCCGGCAGCAGCAGCGATACGAGCGAAGCGAAGAGCAGCGAGGCCGGCGCGAGCACGATCGGGAGGCCCGCGAGGGCCTCGGCGAACGTGCCGCCGGCGATGCCCGGCAGTTCAGACATGGACGGGTGCCTCCGGCATCGAACGCAGACCTCAGGGCGCGGATCCGACCGCGTCGGGCTCGCTGGGCGTCTCGGCGGGCGCTTCGGTCAGGCCCTCGAGGTGCATCGCGCGCCGCAGCGACTTCCACAGCTCCTCGCGGCCGTCGGCGGTGACCGAGGAGAAGCCGAGCACACGCGTCCCTGCGTCGCGCCCCAGCTTCGCCATGATCGATTTCGCGGACGAGCGCGGGAGCTTGTCCATCTTCGTCGCGACGAGCAGGACCTCGACCTCGCCGGCGCTCTTCTGGCGCGCGCTCCGGACGAAGCGGATGAGCTCGAGCTCCTCCTCCTCGACCGAACGTCGCGCGTCGACCAGCACGACGAGCGCGCGCAGCGTGGGCCGCGTCGTGAGGTACTCCTCGATGAGCTTCGCCCAGCTCGCGCGCTCGTCCTTCGAGCGGCGCGCGAAGCCGTAGCCCGGCAGATCGGCGAGCACGAGGCGCGCGCCGTCGCGCGTGCGCACGTCGAAGACGTTCACCTGGCGCGTGCAACCCGGCGTGCCGCTCGTGCGCACGAGCCCCTTGCGCTCGACGAGGCAGTTGATGAGGCTCGACTTGCCGACGTTCGAGCGACCGGCGAAGGCCACCTCGGCGAAGGTGGGCGGGGGAGGTGTGCCGCCCGGCGCCATGGCGCCGAGGAAGCTCGCCTCCACCACGTAGGGCATCGGCGCGTCGGACCTGCGTGGCTTCGCGCTGGGCTCCCCGCCTGGCTTCTTCGCCGGCTTGGAGGCGCCCTTGGGAGCGGGCTTCGAGCCAGTCGCCGCCGGCGTCGGATTCGCCGAGCCCTTGGCGCCCGAGCTCGCCGCGCGGCGTCCGGAGGCGATGGAGGCGCGGCTCATGTCTGGCTCGGTTCGGTGTTCGCGTGCACGCGCTCGAGCGGGCCCAGCTCCGGGGTACAGCCCTCGAGCGAGCGCAGGTAGCGGTAGCTGTAGATGCCCGTGTCGTGCCGGTCGCCCCAGGTCAGGCTGAGCGCGTAGCTGCCGACCTCCGAGAGCTCACGAAGCTCGGTGCTCCCACCATCGACGAAGCGGATGCTGCCGCCGTGCCCCTGACAGTGAGCGCATGGGCAGTAGCCCCTCAGGATGCGGTGGTCGAGCACGGAGGTGTGACCGTCGGCCCAGACGATCTCCATCTTCGTCGCACCGTGTGGAGCGCGGATGGCCGTCGGCATGAAGCGAGGATCGGAGCCCATCGAGGTGATGTGCAGCTAGCACGAAGCCCGCGCGACGGGGAGGAGTGCGACCCGTCGATTGACGTATACTGAGGCGCCCAGGCAGCCATCACGAGGTGCTCGATGCCACTCCGACGCCCGGAGCACGTGCTCCAGACCCCGACCGTCGCTCCGCTCGTCGTGCTCGCGAGCTGCTTGCTCCTCCCGCTCGCGCTCGGCGCCACCGCGTGTGCAGAGGGCGCCACGGGCCCCGAGGGCAGCGGCGGTGGTGGCGAAGGCGCGGGGAGCCCAGGCTTCGGCGGCGCGGGCGGCGCGGCCTCGGGGCAGGGCGGGAGCGCCACCACGAGCGCCACCACCAGCAGCACGACCACGAGCTCGACGAGCTCGACCACCAGCTCTTCCTCGAGCGGCGGCGGCCCGGTCTGCGGCAACTCGGCCTGCGAGGCGGGCGAGACCTGCTCGAGCTGCCAGTTCGACTGCGGCTCTTGCTGTGGCAACGGCCTCTGCGACAACGGCGAGACGCAGTCGAGCTGCCCCGCGGACTGCGGCACGCTGCAGGCTTGTCACGACCCGTGCGTCCAAGGCGCCGCGCTCGACCTTCTCACCTGCGTGCTCGGTGAGTTCAACCTCTGCGCCGCCGATGTCTGCGGCACCACGGGGCTCGAGTACTGCTGCGACTCCACCTCGGGCACGTGGAACTCAGCGTGTGTCTCCGCCGCGCAGGGCTCGTTCCTCTGCGGCTTCTGCATCTTCTGACGGTCGGCGCGGATCGAGCCCTTGGCGCGCCTCGGCGTCTCGCGCTTCTCGGTGTCGATCTTCGGGCTCACGCTCGCCGCGCACCTGCCTCTCACGCTCGCGCTGCTCGTGCCGCTGGGCGCCACGCCGGCCGGCCTCCTGAGCGCGCTCGCGCTGTCCGCGCTCTGCGTCTGGGGCCTGCGCGGGCGCGTGAGCCTCGCCTTCGACGACGAGCCGATCTCCGCGGCCCGCCGCTGGCTCGTCGAGATCCCCTACTACGTGCACTGGTGCGCGGCGGTCGCGGCGCTGCCGGCCTTCGCGCTGGCCTCTCCACTGGCGCTCTTCACGACCTGGCGCATCGGCGAGCTCGCGCTCGCGGCTTACCTCGTCGCCTTCGTCGCCGCGCTGTGGGGCGTCGTCGCGCGACCGCGCCTGCTGCGCCTGCGCGAGCGAGAGCTCCGCATCGCCGCGCTGCCGCCGGCCTTCGACGGCTACCGGGTGCTGCACGTCTCCGACGTGCACCTGGGCTCGCTCTTCCCACCCGAGCGACTCGCGGCGTGGATCGAGCGCGCCTCCGCGCTCTCGCCGGACCTCGTGGCGCTCACCGGTGACTACGTGACGAGCGGAACACGCTTCCACGAGGCCGCCGCCGAGACGCTCGCGTCGCTGCGCGGCAGAGACGGCGTCGTCGCCGTCGCCGGCAACCACGACGACTACGGCGGGGGTGAGCCGCTGCGCTCGAGCCTGCGCGCACGAGGCGTCGAGCTGCTCGACAACGCGCACCGCGTCTACACGCGCGGCGAGGCGAGCCTCGTCGTGGTCGGCGTCGACGACGTCTACTCCCGGCGCGTCGACGTCGAGCGCGCCTTCTCGGGTGTACCCGAGGGCAGCTTCGTCGTGGCGCTCGCGCACGAGCCGGGGCTCTTCCCTCGGATCGCCGAGCGCGGCGCGGCGCTCGTGCTCTCCGGCCACACGCACTGGGGCCAGCTCGGTGTGCCGTGGATCGCCGAGCGCCTCAACCTCGGGCGCTTCTTCTACCGCTACGCCTCGGGGCTCGCGAGGCACGGCGGGAGCCTGCTGCACGTGAGCCCCGGGCTCGGCACGACCTTCGTCCCGGCGAGGCTCGGCGTCGCTCCGGAGATGACCCTGCTCGTCCTGCGGAGGGCCGCTCCGGACGACTCCGCTCAGTTCTCGACGTAGGCGCCGAGCTTGCGGAAGCGCTGGTAGCGGTCTTCGCGCAGCGCCTCGGGCCCGAGCGCGCCGAGCTGCTCGAGCTGCGAAGCGAGGGTCGCGTCGACCTTCGCCGCGGCGAGGTCGGGATCCTGGTGCGCGCCACCGGAGGGCTCCTCCACGATCGCGTCGACGACCCCGAGCGCGAGCAGGTCAGGCGCCGTCATCTTGAGCCGCATCGCGGCCTCGGCCGAGCGCGCGCCGTCCTTCCAGAGGATGGCCGCGCAGCCCTCGGGTGAGATCACCGAGTAGCAGCCGAATTCGAGCACGTTCACGCGGTTCGCGACCGCGAGCGCGAGCGCGCCGCCCGAGCCGCCTTCGCCGATGATCGTGGCGATCACCGGCACGCCGACGCGCGACAGCACCGCGAGCGATGCGCCGATGGCCTCGCTCTGCCCACGCTCCTCGGCGCCGATGCCGGGGTAGGCGCCCGGCGTGTCGATGAAGCTCAAGATCGGGAGGCCGAAGCGATCGGCGAGCTCGTAGACGCGCGTCGCCTTTCGGTAGCCCTCGGGGTGGGGCATGCCGAAATTCCGCTTCATGTTCTCCTTCGTGCCGCGCCCCTTCTGGTGGCCCACGACGACGACGCTGCGGCCGCGGTAGGTGGCGAGCCCGGCGACGATGCTCGCGTCGTCGGCGAAGCGGCGATCGCCGTGCAGCTCGACGAAGTCGGTGAAGAGGCGCTTCACGTAGTCGAGCGTGTAGGGGCGGTCCGGGTGCCTCGAGAGCTGCACCTTCTGGATCGGGCTCAGCTCGCGGAAGGCCTCCTGCGCGACACGCGCCGCCTCGGACTCGAGGCTCGCGAGCTCGGGCAGCAGGCTCTCGTCACGCAGCGCGCGCTCGCGCAGCTCGCGCACACGCTCGATGATCTCGGCAACCGGCTTCTCGAAGGGCAGGACGTGCATACGCTCGGGGCGCGGAGCCTTGCACGACCCACGCACGATGGCGAGCCGCGCGGAGCCTCGCGCGCCGCGTCATCGATGCACATCCATGATCCGCGACCGAGTGGTCACCGCCGCGCGCTCAGGGGCTCAGCGCGCAGCGGCCCTGCGCGCTCAGGGATCCAGCGCGCAATGGTCCTGCGCGCTCAGCGATCCAGCGCGCAGCGGCCCTGCGCGCTCAGGGATCCAGCGCGCAGTGGTCCTGCGCGCTCAGGGACTCAGCGCGCAGTGGTTCTGCGCGCTCAGGGGTTCACGTGCGGGACGACCGCGCTCGTGGGCTCGGCGGCGAAGGGGTTGCCCGGAACGGCGACCTTCGTCGTGCGCCTGAGCACGTTGAAGATGCGCAGCGGGCGCTCCTTGCCCTTCACCTTGGCGGCCTGGAGCTCCTCGACGTCGAAGCGGTTCTTCAAGCGTACGAGCGTATTCTCGCTGACGATGACCTGCCCGGCGAGCGCGACCGAGCAGAGGCGCGCCGAGGTGTTCGCGGTGTCGCCGATGACCGTGTAGCTGAGCGCCTTCGAGCTGCCGATGTAGCCGGCGACGAGCGGGCCCGTGTGGATTCCGATGCCGATCGCCAAGGGCGACTCGTTGCGCTCGATGCGCCGCCGGTTGAACTGCCCGAGCACCTCGCCCATCTCGAGGGCGCAGTCGACGGAGTAGACGGCGTCTTCCGGGGTCTGCACGGGGGCGCCCCAGAGCGCCATGATGCCGTCGCCCATGAACTTGTCGAGCGTGCCCTCGTGCTTGAAGATCGTGTCGACCATGATCTCGAAGTACTCGTTGAGCATCTCGACGAGCAGCTCGGGCGTGGATCCCTCGCTCATGCGGGTGAAGCCGCGGATGTCGCTGTTGAAGACGGTGCACTCCTCGACGCGCTGACCGCCCTGCTTCACCTCGAGCTCACCGCTGATCACGCGCTCGGCGATGTTCGGCGAGAGCAGGCGGCTCAGCCGCTCGCGAGAGACGATCTCGACCTCGACCTTCTTGCCGAGGATGTTGATCTCGATGAAGCGCGCGGCCTGGTTGCAGACCGTCTGCACGAGCTCGAGATCCTTCGCCTGGAAGCGCGCGAGCGTCTCCGAGTCGAGCCAGAGCACGCCGAGCACCTCGTTGTCGTGCTGCAGCAGCGGCGCGACGATCGCCGAGCTGATCCGGTTCAGGATCATGCTCTTGCCCTTCGACGCGGCGAAATCCATCGCGGCGTCGTGCGTGAGCACGGCGGCGCGCTCCTTGACGACGTGGTTCAGGATCGTCGACGACACGCTGATCGGCGCGTTGCTGCCGTCGCGGCGCTTCGAGGCGCAGAGCTGCAGCTCGCCCGCGTCGTTGCGCAGGAAGATCACCGCGCGATCGGCGCTGATGAACTTCATCACGCTCGAGAGGATGGTGTCGAGCAGCTTGGTCGTGTCGCGCTCGATGCCGATCGCGTGACTCAGCTCGTGCGAGAGGCGCAGACGCTCGTAGTCCGCGCGGAGCTTCTGCATGTCGTTCGCGATGCGATCGAAGGTCTGGAAGCCCTTCTCCACCGCGTCGATCTGCGTGCCGATCTGCCGCTCCTGATCGCTCAGCGCGATATCCGGCCCTTGAGGAGCGGGCGTCGGCAGGAAGCCCGGCAGGCCACCGCGGGTCGTCATCAGGTGGGGCGGGTGCCCGGCCGGAGGTGCCTGCGGATAGCCGTGCGCGATCGGGGGCGGGAAGGCTCCCTGCGGCAAACCCTGCGGAGAGACGGCTTGCGGTGGCACGACCGCAGGCGGAACGGCGCCCGCGACGACGCTGCGATGGGCGGAGCCTGCCTGGGGTGCCACACCGGCGTGGGCTACGGCGGGCGGACCAGCGCCCGGTGAACCAGCGCCCGGTGCACCAGCGCCGGGCGGCCCGGCGCCGAGTGGTGTGGTGCCGCCGATCGGGCCCACGGCGGGAGGCCCATAGGCCGGAGACGCGTGCGTCGACGGCACCGGCGCCATGGAGGCGGGCGGAGGCACGGAGCCTCCGGCGGGCGGCCGCTGCTGCTGGTAGAACGCAGGTGGGGGCGGCGGCGCCTGGCCCTGCGAGAAGGGCAACGCACCGGACTGGGCGAGCGGTGATTGCCCAGCGAGGTGGCCCGGGCTGACCTGCGCGGGCGGCACGCCGTGGGCGTGCCCAGGCGGGGCGTGGCCCGGCGGCATGGGCGGACCGGGCACGGCGGAGGGCACCGCCGGCGGACCCGCCGAGCCGGGCCACGGCGGCCGGTAGCCCTGGGCCGCGGGGGCGCCGGCATCCTCGAAGCGGCCGCGCGTCGCGCCGAGGGCGATCTCGTCGCCGTTCTTCAGCGGAGCCTCGCCCCGGACCCGCTCGTTGTTGATGTAGGTGCCGTTGAGGCTGCCCAGATCGCGCAGGACGAAGTGCTCGCCTCGGAGCTCGATGATGCAGTGCTCCTTCGAGACGATCTTGTCGAGGAGCTGGATCGTGTTGTTGGGGTGGCGCCCGAGTGAGTTCACCGGGCGCAGCTCCACGGCCTGCGTGCCCTCTGCGGTCGTGAGGATGAGCCGGGCCATCGGAGGGGAGAGACTATCTGCCGGAGCGCTGGGGGACAACGATCGCCGACCCACGATGGCCCGCGTGGGGCTCACAACCACCGATCGCCTCCGCACATTCCCGCACGGCACGGCGCGCTGAACGTCGGCGCAGCGCGACCATCGGCCGGCGCACAATCTTGGCCAAACGAGCCTCGTTCGGGCATCGAGGGGGTCTCGGCATGTCGATCACCCTCACCGTGTACGCGCCTCCCGCTCCCGGCGAGAGCGCGTCGAGCCCCCGAGCGCTGGGGTCGATCTGCCTCGACGCCCCGCGCGTCGTGCTCGGCCGCGGCGAGGGCTGCGATCTGCGCCTCGTCGACCGCAGCGTGTCGCCGAGGCATGCCTCGCTCAGGCAGCGCGGGCGCGACTGGGTGCTCGTCGACGAGGGCAGCACCAACGGCACGCGCCTCGGCCGCAGGCGCCTCTCGCCCCACGCGCCGGAGCCACTCCGCTCGGGCGACCGCATCCGCCTCGGGCGCGTCGTCGTCAGCGTGGAGCTCGGGCCGGCGCTGCCCGAGCGTGCGCCGGCCGCGGTGGCGCGCGCGCTCGCGCTCGAGGCCACGGTCGCGATCTGCTCCGCGGATGGAGACGACGTGCGGCCTCGGCTGCGCGTCGAAGACGGCGTCGACGCCGGCCGGAGCTGCGTGCTCGAGGACGGCAAGCCCGTCGTCGTGGGCCGCTCGCAGAGCGCGGAGCTCGCGCTGGAGGACGAGGCCGCGTCGAGGCGCCACGCCGAGATCACCCTGCGCGCAGGGAGCGTGTACGTGCGCGACCTCGGCTCACGCACGGGCAGCTCGCTCGCCGGCCTCGCGCTCGACACCCGCGAGGTGCAGTGGCGCCCGGGCGAGGAGCTCGCCTTCGGCCGCACGCGCATCGTGCTCGAGCTGCCCGCGCTCGAGGCGCTCGCGGAGCTCGAGCGAGCGCCCGACGAGCGTGTACCGGCCGCGGAGCTCGAGCTGCGCGAGCCGGAGCCTGCGCCGGAGCCCGCCGAGCTCGACGACGACGACTTCGGGCCCTCCGACGTCGAGGGCGTACACGAGGCGCTCGCGGCCGAGCTCGAGAGCCGCGAAGGCCAGCTCCCGGCGAATACGCGAGCCTCCACGAAGCCGGCGAAGCGTGGATCCATGTGGGGCGCCACCGACTTCGCCGTCGTACTGCTCGCGCTCGGCGTCTTCTCGCTCAGCGCCGTGGGCTACGCCGTGCTCTTGCGCTGAAGACCGCTGCGCCTTCAGCGCCGCTTCTTCCCGCCCGACTTCGCGGCCTTCTTCGACTTCGTCGAGGCGCGTTTCTCCGCCTTCTTCTTCGTCTTCACCGGCTCGTCGCGGCGCGCTGCGCGACCGCCCTTCGCGCCCGTCGCGCGACCGCCGGGCGTCGCGGCGCCGCGCCTACCTCCGGCGGGCGCGCTCGCAGGCGCCGTCGCGCCGCTGCGGAGCTTGGCGCGGCGCGGCCTCGCGTCGCCGCCGCCGGCCTCTTCTTCCGCGACGGCCACGCGTCGCGCGTACACCGTGCGGCGGAGCAGCGCGACGTCGTCGATCTGCACGAGCATCGGGTCGCCGAGCTGGATGCGATCGCCGGAGCGCGTGCCCACCATCGCGAGGCCGAACTCGTCCGGCTCGTAGCTCTCGAGCCCCAGCGACTCGCTCTTCACCAGCACGTCGACGAAGGGATCCTCGAGCGTGACGAAGACGCCCGAGCCCACGATCGAGCTCACCGTGCCGGCGAAGCGCTCGCCGATGCGGTCCTTCATGAGGTACGCGCGGTAGGCGTCGGCGACCTCGCGCTCCACGGTCATCGCGCGGCGCTCTCGCTCCGAGGCCGTGCTCGCGGCGAGGCGCAGCGCCTCCATCGCGTGGTCGCTGCGATCGACGCGCCCGCCTCGCACGAGGGCCTTCACGGCGCGGTGCACGACGAGATCCGGGTAGCGACGGATCGGCGAGGTGAAGTGCAGATAGGCCGGTGATGCGAGGCCGAAGTGCCCGACGTTGGCGGTGTCGTAGGCGGCCTGCTTGAGCGAGCGCACCAGCAAGGAGTCGAGCACCGCGCGCTGAGGGTGCGCGCGCAGCTTCTTCACGAGCGCGCTCAGCTTCTTCGGGTCGCCTGCGTCTTCGGGCTCGAAGGCCACGCCGAAGAGCTCGCAGAGCGCCCCGAAGCGCGCGATCTTCTCCTCGGTCGGCGCCGCGTGCACGCGGTAGATCGTCGGCACGTTCCGCTCCACCAGGAAGCGCGCCACCGTCTCGTTCGCGAGCAGCATGAGCTCCTCGACGATGTGGTAGGTCTTCGCCACGCCCGGATCTTTGGCGCGGCGCTTCGCGTCGAGCGGGCGGCCCGTCTCGGGGTCGACGACGATCTTCGCCTCGGGCAGATCGAGATCGAGCGAGCCGCGTCGCATGCGCTTGGCGCGCAGGAGCGCCGCGAGATCGCGCAGCACGCCGAGCCCCTCGGCGAGCGCGTCGGCCTCGGGGTTGTGCGTGGCCTCGGAGGAGAGCCCGAGCGTGCGCGCGACGTTCTCGTAGCTCAGCTTGGCGGCCGAGCGCATCTGGCCGAGCGCGATGCGGTGCTTCAGCGGCTCGCCCGTGGCATCGAGGTCGATCTCGATGCAGACGCAGAGGCGCGTCACGCCCGGCAGGAGCGAGCAGAGCGTCGTCGAGAGCGCGCGCGGCAGCATCGGGATCGCGCGGTCCGGCAGGTAGATCGAGCAACCTCGCTCGAGCGCCGAGCGATCGACGGCGGTGCCGTCGGCGACGTAGTGAGAGACGTCGGCGATCGCGACCCACGCGCGATAGCTGCCGTCGTCGTTGCGCACGGCCCACAGCGCGTCGTCGTGATCGCGGGCGTCCTCCGGGTCGATCGTCGGCAGCGGGATCGCGCTGAAGTCCTCGCGGCCCTCGAGCGCCGCCTCGTCGACCTCGGCGCCGAAGGCCTCGGACTCGGCCACGGCGTCGGCCGGGTGGGGCTCGGTGACGGCGTGCAGCGTGAGGATCTTGCGCACCTCGACCGAGGGCTCGCCCGGGCGACCGAGCACCTCGACGAGGCTGCCCTCGGGGTTCTCCTCGAGCCGGTCGGGGAAGCGCTCGATGAGCACGACGACCACGTCGCCGTCGTTCCCCTCGACCTGGCCTACCTTCGCGGTGCGCAGCACGATCGGCCCACGGATGCGCTCGTCGTCGGGCTCGACCCACGCGCTCTTGCCACGCTTGCGCAGCGTGCCGGCGACGCGCGGCGGCCTGCGCTCGAGCACCTCCTCCACGGCGCCCTCGGTGCCTCGGTGCGTGCGCGCGACGATGCGCGCACGCACGCGATCGCCGTGCATCGCTCCGCCCATCGACTCGGCGGGCACGAAGACGTCGTCGGCGTCGCCGACCGTGGCGACGAAGCCGAAGCCGCGCGCGTGCGCGCTCAGGTAGCCCTCGACGAAGCGCCCGCCGGCCTTGCTCTGTACGCGCTCGCGCGTGGAGAGCTTGTAGCGGTGCCCTGGCATGGCGGTGACGGTGCCGTCCATCACCAGGTCGTCGAGCACGCGCCCGAGCGCCTCGTGCTCGGCGAGCTCGATGCCCAGCCGCGAGGTGATCTCTCCGAGGTGCAGCGCTCGTGGGTACGAAGCGAGCAAGTCGATCACGGTCGCGCGTCGGGGGGGCGTCTGGGCCATCGATCTCGACTCCTACACCCGCGTCGCTCTGCGTAGAAGCGCAGGCCACCTTAGGCTCGCCGCACGCCGCGTGCTAAACGCCCCCGACGATGTCTTCGGCGCGCCTCCTCGTGCTCGTCCGGGCGGCACTGCTCACGGCGGTGTTCGCCGCCGCGGCGCTCGTGATCGACTACTCCCACGCGGGCGATCCTGCCTTCTGTGGCGTCGAGTCCTCGTGCTTCAAGGTGCGGACGAGCGATGTCGGCCGGGCCATCGCGGAGCTGCTCCATCCTCTCACCCTGCCGCAGCTCGCGTTGATCGCCTTCGTGGTCGTGCTCGGGCAGAGCTTCTTCGTCCGCTCGCGCCACCAGCTCTCGATGCTCGCCGCGACGAGCGGCCTCGGTGGCCTCGTCGCGCTCGGCTTCATCGCCGTGCAGGCGAAGATGGGCTCGTTCTGCGCCTACTGCATGGTGGTCGACGTCTCGGCGATCGTCGCCGCGGGTGCGGCCTTCGCGCTCTGGCGCAAGCTGCCCGATCTGCGCCGCATCGACGCCGAGCTCGGCTCCGCGATGGCGCCGCAGATCACGATCCCCTGGGGCGTCGCGGGCTTCCTCGTCACCGTGCTGCCCTTCGTGTGGGCGCGCTACCCCGCCATCGCGCCTCTGCCGGAGCCGCTCGCGCCGCTGCAGGTCCAGGGCAAGACGACGATCGTGGCCTTCACCGACTTCGAGTGCCCCTTCTGTCGATCGCTCGCCCCACACTTCGACGCCGCCAAGTCGCGGGGCGACGTGGTCTTGATCCGCAAGATGGTCCCGCTCGACGGTCACCCGGGCGCGATGCCCGCCGCGCTCGCCTACCTCTGCGCGCCCGAGGAGCTGCGCGAGCCGATGGCCAAGGGCCTCTACGAAGCGCAGGCGCTCGACTACACCTCGGTGATCGACGTCGCGAAGTCCGCGGGTGTGGGCGACGCCACCGCCTTCCGCAAGTGCATGGCCGACCCGGCCACGAAGCAGCGCGTCGAAGACGACAAGCAGCTCTTCTTCGGTGCGCTCGGCGGCAAGGGTCTGCCGACCACCTACGTGGGCTCGACCATGGTGCGCGGTTTCGCGCCGGACAGGCTCGCGAGCGCGCTGACGCGTGGTCCGGGCGGGCTCGAGCTGCCCGTGTGGCTGCTCTTCGCGATCTCCGGCGTCGTCGTGCTCGGCACGGCCGGCTACCAGCTGCGCGGCCCGGCAGGCGAAGGCACGCGCCCAGAGGGCGCACCCGAGAGCGCGGCGCGCGCGGCCGAGCCGGCGCCCACCGCCAAAGACGACGAGGAGGCGGCGAGCTCGAGCGACGACGAGCAGCCCTCTCCCCCTTGAACGACCCCCGGAGGACAGCGTGAGCCAAACGGTAGACACCGACGAACTCGACGACGAGCGCGACAGCATCCCCGAGCTCGCGCCAGCCGTAGAGCTGCCGCCCGCGCAGCGCGGCCCGCGCGACGGCAGCCCGCTCTTGCCGCTCGCCTTCTTCGAGCAGCTGCCGAAGACGGATCTGCACGTGCACCTCGACGGCTCGCTCCGCCTCGAGACGATCATCGATCTCGCGAAGCAGCAGGGCGTCGAGCTGCCGTCGATGGATCCCGCAGAGCTCGCCGACGCGATGAACCTCGGCAAGAACTGCGGCTCGCTCGTCGAGTACCTGAAGGCCTTCGACGTCACGCTGCGTGTGCTGCAGACGCGCGAGGCGCTCTATCGCGTGGCCTACGAGCTCGCCGAAGACGCAGCGCGCGAGAACGTGCGCTACATGGAGGTGCGCTACGCGCCGATGCTCCACACCCAGAAGGGGCTCAAGATCACGAGCGTCGTCGAGGCCGTGCTCGCGGGGCTGCGCGCCGCCCACGAGAAGCTCGGCATCGAGGCGAACGTCATCGTGTGTGGCATCCGCAACGTGTCGCCCGAGTCCTCGCTCGAGATGGCCGAGCTTGCCGTCGCCTACAAGGGTCGAGGCGTCGTCGGCTTCGATCTCGCGGGCGCCGAGTACGATCACCCGCCGAAGCACCACCGGCGCGCCTTCCAGCTGGTGCGCGACAACAACATCAACGTCACGATCCACGCCGGCGAGGCCTACGGCCCCGAGTCGATCGCGCAGGCGATCCACATCTGCGGCGCGCACCGCATCGGGCACGGCTGCCGCCTCCGCGAGAACGGCGACCTGCTCCACTACGTCAACGACCACCGCATCGCGCTCGAGGCCTGCCCGTCGAGCAACGTGCAGACCGGCGCCGTGCCGAGCCTCGCGAGCCACCCGCTCAAGCTCTATTACGACCTCGGACTACGCGTGACGGTCAACACCGACAACCGCCTCGTCACCGACACGACGGTGTCGAAGGAGCTGTGGCTCTGTCACAGCGAGATGGGCATGGCGTTGGCCGACATCAAGTCGATCATCCTGTCGGGCTTCAAGAGCGCGTTCATGCCCTTCCACATCAAGCAGCAGTACCTGCGCTCGGTGTCTCAGGAGCTGGCGCGCTTCCACGCCGACGGGCGCATCGACGAACCCGCCGCCGCGCCGAGCAGCGCGCCCGACGGCTCGCTCCGCCCGCGCAGCTCCGCGAGCCTCGTGCCTTCGTCGATGGGCTGAGGCGCCGAGGGGACGATGGAGCGCGCTTGGCCCTGTGGCCGCTCGCTCCAGTCGGCCCATGCGCCGCCGTTACTTCTTCGGTTTGTCGCCCGCCTTCTTGTCCGACTTGGTGTCGGCGGGCTTGGCGGGCTTCGGCTTCGACGCGTCCTTCTTGTTCTTCTCGTCGGCCTTCGTGGACGCGGCGACCGGCTTCGCCGGGCTCTTCTTCTCCTCGGCCTGGGCGACGTAGGCGCGGCAGAGCGCCTCGAGGTTCGGCTCGGTGCTCAGCGTCGACTGGAGCTGCGCGCCCGGCTCCGGCTTCGGCTCCGGCTTCGCTTCGGGCTTGGGCTCGGGGGCCTTCTCGGCCTTCGCCTCGGGGCTCTCCTTGGCGCCCTCGGCCTTGGTCTCGGTCGTCACCGCGCCCTCGGGCTTCGCGCTCGTCTCGGCCTTCTCGGCCTCGGGCTCGCCCCAGGTCATGTCGTCGCGGATCCAACCGCCGTCGCCGCGCGCGTCGACGACCTTGAGCCACGGCCCCTCGCGTTTCTCGATCTTGAAGACCTCGCCGCGCTCGACCTTGAACACCACGGGCGCCGTGAGCGAGGGATTCGAGCGCATGTTCGCGCGCTCGACCTGGATGACGATCGAGGGCTGCGACTCGAGCGCCTTCGCGCTCACCCAGGCGACGTCGCCCTCGAAGTCCTTCACCTTCATCCAGCCGGCCTGCTTCTCGAGCACCTCGACCGGGTAGAACTTGTCGGCCGTGTACTTCACGGTCGCCTTCTCGTTCGGCGCCTCGCGGAAGTTCGCGGAGGCCGTCTTCACGCTGAGGATCTCCGCCTGAGCGGCTCCGGCGGCGAAGAGCGGGAGCAGGAACAGCGGCAGAGTGGTGGAGAGCAGCTTCAGGTTCACGGCGACACCTCGGAGTTGGATGACCTGTGGCCACCCTGTCCTACATGTCGCACCAGTGCCAAATTCTCGGGCCCGGGCCTTCAGGGCTCGAGGATCTTCTTCAACAATTGCTGCACGTTGAGCGGGCACTGCAGGGCGTCGGCGCGGGCCACCCAGCGGTGCTCGGCGAACTCGCCGTTCGAGACGACCTCCCTCGAGCCCACCTCGGCGAGGAAGCAGAAGTTCATGTGCAGGCCTTTGCTGCCCGCCAGGTGCTCTTCGTAGGCGAGCAGACCGGGCGGTGTGCCGTCGATCTCGCCCACGCGTTCGAAGCTGCCCTCGAGCCCGGTCTCCTCGAGGAGCTCGCGCCGCGCGGCCTCGAGCGGCGTCTCGCCGGGCTCGATCTCGCCGCCCACCGGCAGCCAGGTGCCGAGGCGCCCGTGCTGGATGAGCAGCACCTCGCCCGCGTGGCGCGCGAAGATCGCGACCGAGAAGGCGCGCCTGGTCGTGGCGCCGTGCGCTTCGCGCGCGCTCATAGCGGCTCCTTCGCCCACTCGGAGCGCTGCACGACCGGCAGCTGCAGCGCGCGATCGCGGTCGAGATCGAGCGAGCCTACGTGCAGCGAGAGCGGGGCCTGCACCCACTTGTAGATCGAGCGCGTGAAGAGGCGCGCGAACTTCGACGCGAAGCCCGCGAGCTGGGCCGGATCGCGCTCCGGGAAGCTCGCCGCGAGCGCCTTCTGCACCTCGTGCACGTCGAGCTTCTCCTGCGCGAACAGGTAGAGGCAGGCGTCGAGCACCTCGTAGGGCATGAGCTCGGCCTCGCCCGACTGATCGGGCGCGAGCTCGGGGCCGGGCACGGTGGCGAGCGTCGCGGCGATGCCGGGGAAGCCGAAGCGCGCAGCGAGTCGATCGAGCATCGCCATGACGACGGTCTTCGGGAGGTTCGCGATCACGCCGAGCGCGCCCTCGAGGTCGCCACCCATCGTCGTATAGCCGAGCGACTTCTCGCTCATGTTGCCCGTCTGCAGGAAGAGCGCGCCGCTCGTGTTCGACCAGTTCCACATGCGCTGGCCGCGGATGCGCGCCTGCACGTTCTGCTTGGTGAGCTCGGTCGGCTCCTCGCCGCCGAGCATCGCGCGCGTCGCCTCGAGCTCGCGCTCGAAGGCCTCCTCGATCGGCGCGACCACGAAACGCGCGCCCAGGTCGGTCGCGATCGCGCGCGCCGCGTCGAGCGTCGCGTCGCTCGAGTAGCGCGTGGGCATGTAGAAGGCGGTGAGCAGCTCCGGCATGCGCGCGCGCAGCGTCGCCGGATCGAGCTCGGGGTGCAGGCGCTGGATCGCGCGCCAGGCGACGAGCAGCGTGAGCACCGAGTCGCGCCCGCCCGAGAGCGCGAGGCCGATGCCCTGGAAGGCGCCCGTCTTGCGGTGGTAGCCCGCGATGCCCGTGGCGAGCGCCTCGTAGAGATCGTCGAGCAGCTCCTCGCGCGGCGAGAGCGTCGCGCGCTCCGCCGAGGGCAAGAAGTAGCTCGCGCCTCGTGGAGGGGCCGGGTAGGCGAGGTGCGCGGCGTCGACGGTGCGGCCGCTCGCGCGCACGGTGTGCACGGGCTGGCTCGTCGCGCGGTAGGCCTCGAGATCGCTGCGCCAGGTGGTCGCCTCGCGGCGGCAGCGGCTCGTGCGATCGAGGTCGACGACCACGGCCGCGTAGCCCTCGGTGAAGCGAGGTGCCTCGAGCATCGGGCGGCCGTTCTGGTGCACGAAGCCGCCCCCGTCGAAGACGAGCCCGTCGTTGGCGCCGACGAGGTTCGCGTAGGCGATCGTCGCCTGGTTGTCGGAGGCGCGCGTCGCGAGCATCTCGCGGCGCGTGGCGACGATGCCCGTGCGGAAGGGCGAGGCCGAGAGGTTGCAGACGACCTCGGCGCCGCTGTAGACGCGCCGCCGCATCGGGCCGTCGGGCGACCAGGCGTCTTCGCAGACCTCGAAGGCCACGGTGCCGAAGTCGAAGGCGAAGATCTGGTCGCCGAGCGGCACGCCGTTCGCGGCGAGCGCGAGGTGCGGCACGCCGCGCGAGAAGACACGCGCTTCGTAGAAGACGTTGTAGGTCGGCAGCTTCTCCTTGGGCACGAGCCCGAGGATCGTGCCGTGATGGACGACCGCGGCGCAGTTGAAGACGTCGCCGCCGATGCCCACCGCGATGCCCAGCGCATACACGGTGGCCTGCTCGCGGGTCGCCTGCGCGAAGCGCTCGAGCTCGGCCCACTGCGCGTCGACGAAGGCTCGCCACTGCACGAGATCCTCGGGGGCGTAGCCACCGACGACCTGCTCGGGGAAGACCGCGAGCCCGACCTCGTTCGCCGCCATCTCTCCGGCGAGCGCGATGCAGCGGTTCACGTTGGAGCGCACGGCGCCGACGGTGGCGTCGACGCTGGCGATGCCGATCTTCAAGAGACGCATGGCCCCGGGTGTAGTCCCTCGCGCGCCGCGCGCGAAGGGCGAGCGTGGCCTCGGCGCGGTTCAGCCAGCGCGCGCGAGCACACGCTCGAGGCCGGGCAGGACCTCGGGCGGCGCGAAGTCGATCGGCGTGCGGTTCCCCTGGGCGACCATGGCCCAGTAGACGTGCCCCTGGCGCACGAGCGAAGCGCGCACGAGCTCGCTCTTCGACGACGCCGTGTCGAGCCTCGCGACGATGCCGCGCAACACCGGGAAGGCGTGGCGCCAGGCGTGCTTCGGCACGTCGAGCTGATCGGCCAGCGCATCGCCGAGCATGTTGCGGATGATGCCCTGACCGAGCGGAGCGAGCCGCTGCGCGCGCTGGCGCTCGGCTTCGCTCATGTCGGCGCTCTTGGCGGCGCTGAAGAGCGCGCGGCTCAGCGCGCGCGAGTCGTCGTCGGGAGGGCCCTCGGTGGCCTGGATGAGATCCGAGTAGCGCTTCGCCTCGCGCGCGCTCGTCGGCAGCACCTCGGCGTCGACGCCCATGAGGTGGTTCGCGTAACGCCAGAGCTGCATGTAGAGGTCGACCTCGAGCTCGTCGAAGCGAAAGCCCAGCTTCGAGAGCGAGTCGACCACGGCGTAGGAGAAGAGGATCGCGGTGCCGGACATGTCGTGCTGGTTGATCGGCACGCCCCAGGTCTCGACGTCCCAGGCGGAGCGCAGGAGCATGCGGCGCACCTGCGCATGCACGATGCGCACCTTCACCGCGGCCGCGAAGCCCTCGGCCTGGCGCGCGAGCCCGCCGGGCCTGCACACCGACTGCACGAAGTGCGAGGTCTCGACGAGGCGGCGCGCGGCCTGCTCGGTGAGGCGGCCCGAGGCCACGAGCGGTTTGTTGCCGCCGGGCGAGGCGTAGCCGAGCACGAGCGAGGTGCCGAGCGCGAGGCCGCCGAACCAGCCCGCGCGGAAGAGCAGCTCGCCGCCGCGCGTGAGCGCCTCGCGGTCGACCCAGGCCGGCACGCGCTCGACCTCGGCGAAGAAGGCGCGCAGCGCTTCGGGCGGATCGTCGACGGAGTCGATGCCGGTCTCGAGCGCGCGCTGCAGCGCGGCGCGCCCGCTTCCGCCGGGCCGCCCGGCGTAGGCCTCGACGACGGCGTCCGCGAGCGGATCACCGACGCGCAAGAGCTCGCCGAAGCGGTCCACCGCGGGGCCGAAGCGCTCGCGGGCGGCGTCGATGCCGATCATGCGTCGAGGAGGAGACGGTTTCACCTTGGGCCCCGATGTAGGGTAGCCGAGCCGCTCGTCGATGGCCCGTGGCGCGCGCGCGCTCGATCAGCGGCGCATCGCCATCTCGGCGAGGCCGAGCAGCTGCGAGAGCTCGGAGGCGCTCAGGTCGACCTCGGTGAGCACGCGGCTCTCCTCGCTGCGGAAGGGGATCGTGCGGAAGACCTTCATGCGCACGAAGCCGAGCTGCACCGTGGTGGCGCGATCGATCGAGGCCTGGAGCGCGGCCGCGTCGAGCTCGGCCTGCTCCGGGCTCGCGCTGTCGCCCTCGGCCCGCAGGAGCGCGCCACCGCCGCTCTGCAAGATCACACGCGCGCGCGCCACCGCCACCGAAGCGGGCACGGGCGGCGCGCCGTGCGCGCGCAGCGAGTCGCTCGGCTGCCAGGCGACGATCGACGCGGCCTCGTCGCCCTCGGGCCCGGGCAGGCCGCCGGTGCTCGCGAAGTCGTCGATCTTCGCCTCGAGATCCTCGGGCACCACCACCACGAAGCGCGGCGGCAGGAAGGCCACGAGGCCGCTGCCGTCGCCGCGCTGAACGCGCACGACCGGGTAGGGTCTGCCGAGCACGAGCTGGCCGCGCGGCTTGCTCTTCTCGACGAGCTGCTCCACCGCGCGATCCACCCTGGCGTCGTCGAGCTTGTGCTCGGCGAAGACGATCGCGCGCCTCTCGCTCGCCGAGGGCCCGGTGACGTAGACACGCTCGAGATCGACCAGCGGATCGAGATCGCTGCCCTCGAGCAGCTCACGCAGCTCGCCGAGCCCGAGCAGGCGTTTGCCGAGCGGGTGGCCGCGAAGGCGCTCGACGTGGAGCAGGCCCCCGATGCGCCCTCCCACGAGCTCGCTCGCGATCTGATGAGCGTCGCGCGCGCGCTCGGCGGGCTTCGCGCCGCCCTCGGGCGCAGCCACCTCGGCGGGCGCGCCGCCGCAGGCCGCGAGGAAGAGGCTCGAGGCGAGCGCGAGCGTGGCGCCCACACGACTGGCGAGGGTGGACCGGGTCATCGATCCCGAGTCTATCCTCGCGACGCGCCCGCTCGCAGCTTCCGCCCCGCCGCGCCTTGCGATACCCCATCGAGCACGGTGTCCAGCATCCCCCCCGCTCCCCACGCGAGCGCTCGCCCCTCGGCGGCCAGCGCCTCCACGCCACCTCCCGGGCCCTCGGTCCGGCTGCTGCGCTCCGGGCTCGACGTCGGCGGCGAGGAGGTCCCGCTCTACGTCGGCAGCGTGCACTACTGGCGCCTCGACCCGAAGCACTGGTCGGCCTGCCTCGACGCGACGAAGGCGCTCGGCCTCGACGTGGTCGACACCTACGTGCCGTGGAGCGCGCACGAGCGTGCGCCGGGCGTCTTCGACTTCGGCAGCCACGATCCCAAGCTCGACGTCGCGCATTTCGTGCGGCTCGCCGCGGAGAAGGGGCTGCGCGTGATCGTACGCCCTGGCCCGCACATCAACGCCGAGCTCACGCACTTCGGCATCCCGGAGCGCGTCGTGTGGGATCCGGCCTGCCAGGCGCGCTCACCGCGGGGCAACCCCGTGATGCTGCCGATGTTGCCGGTCGCCTTCCCGGTGCCGAGCTACGCGAGCGAGGTCTTCCTCGACGAGGCCTCGCGCTTCTTCCGCGCGCTCGGCGAGGTGCTCGCGCCGCTCGTCCATCCGCGCGGGCCGATCGTGATGATCCAGGTCGACAACGAGGGCGCGCTCTACTTCCGCGACGGCGCCTACGATCAGGACTACCACCCCGACGCGATCGCGCTCTACCGGCAGTTCCTGCGCGACAAGTACAAGTCGCTCGACGATCTCGCGGCCGCCTACGGCCACGATCCGAGCGGCGCAGACGCACCCCGCTTCGGCGACATCGCGCCGCCCACGCGCTTCGACGCCGAGAGCCCGACGGATCTCGTGCGCCACGTCGACTGGGCCGAGTTCCACGAGGTGCTGCTCGCCAAGGCGATGCAGCGCTTCGCGAACGCGCTCACCGACGCGGGCTTCACCGGCATCCCGCGCTCGCACAACTTCCCCCCCGGCCAGGAGGCGACGCCGCTCAACGCGGCGCGTGTGCGCGGCAGCATCGATCTCGTCGGTTACGACTACTACTCGAAGGCCTCGGAGACGGCCCGAGCGATCATCGCGCGCCGCACGAGCGAGCTCGCCGTGCGCTGCGAGGCGCTCGGCGTGCCGGCCTTCGCCTGCGAGATCGGCGCGGGCTTCCCGCCCTTCTTCCCGCCGCTCGACGAGCGCGACAGCATCTTCACGATCCTCACGACGCTCGCCTACGGCCTGCGTGGCTTCAACCTCTACATGGCCGTCGAGCGCGATCGCTGGATCGGCGCGCCCATCGATCCGGAAGGTCGCGAGCGACCCTTCGCGCTCTTCTTCAAGAAGCTGCGCGCCGCGCTCGATCGCGTCGACTTCACGCACCTCTACCGGCGCGCGCCGGTGCGTCTGCTCGTGCCGCGCAACGAGCGGCGCCTCGCGCGCGTGATGCACGCCTTCGGCCCCGTGTCGGCGGCCTTCTTCTCGGTCGCGGGCGCGGGCGCGCGCGAGGCCTGTCTCGAGGACGAGCTCGGCCTCGGCTATCCGCCGGTCGTCGAGGCCGACACCTTCGTGCGCACCCTCGCGAGCTCGCTCGAGCAGCGGGGTGTGCCCTTCGCCTACGTCGGCGGCGAAGACCGCGACGTCTCGCTCGACGGCGCCTCTTGGATCGTCTGCGTGAGCTCGGGCGGCCTCAGCCCCACGCTCTTCGAGCGCCTCGCCGGTTCCGCCGACGCGGGCACCCTGGTGACGCTCGGCCCGCGCTCGCCCTCGCTCGGCGGCGCGCGCCGCAGCCTGCTCGAGCCGCACGATCTCGAGCGCCTGAGGTCGCGCCACGCGGGGCACGAGGTCGTGCTCGGCGCCGACCCCTCGAGCGTCGAGGCCGCGGTCGCCTCGGCGATCACCAGGCTCGAGCTCGGCACCTACGCATGCGACCCCGACTTCGTGCACGCCACGGTCCACGAAGACGAAGCCGGCAAGGCGCGCGTGCTCTTCCTGATCAACGGCACCGAGCGCGACACGAACGCGCGCGTGAGCGTCGGCCCGGGCCCCACCGAGGCCTTCGACCTCTTGAAGGGCGAGACCTTCCCGGTGCGCGACGGAGCGCTCGAGCTGCGCATCAAACCCAAGACGGTGCGCATGCTCGCGCTGGGCTGAAGAACGCGGAAAGGCGAGCTCCCCAGAGCCCGCCCCATCTGCGCGCGTCGTCGTTCCTTCAACGACCGGAGCGAACGACCCTTCCCGGCCGTGCGGCCGTCGTCACGCCGTCGCGTCGCACCACTTCGCCCGCGACGAGCGTCGCGCGGTAACCGTCCGCCGTCTGCACGAGGCGCTTTCCGCCGGCGGGAAGGTCGGCGACGAGCTCGGGCGAGCGCAGCGAGAGCGCCGGCAGGTCGACGACGTTCAGATCGGCGCGTTTGCCGACGGCGATCACGCCACGATCCTCGAGCCCCATCCACGCGGCGCCGTCGTGCGTGAGCATCTGCACGGCGCGCTCGAGCGGGATGCGATCGTGATCGCGATCGCGCACCCAGTGCGTGAGCAGGAAGGTCGGGAAGCTCGCGTCGCAGATCGTGCCCACGTGCGCGCCGCCGTCGCCGAGGCCGAAGAGCGAGAGCGGGTGCCGCAGCATCTCGCTCACCTCGTCGAGCGAGCCGACCGCGTAGTTGTAGATCGGGAAGTAGAGCAGGGCCTTGCCGTCGCGCTCGAGCATCGCGTCGTACATGGCCTCGAGCGGCTTCACGCCTCGCCGCATCGCCTCACCGAAGAGCGAGTCCTCGCGCTTCGGCTCGTAGTTCGGGCGCTCGCCGAGCCTGAAGAGGCTCATGCTCACGAAGTCGAGGTTCGCGAGCAGCTGGTCGGCGAGCGGCGGGATGGGGCTGCCGTCGCCGGCGACCTTCTCGGAGGTCTCGCCGAGCATGCGCGCCTTCACCTCGGGGTTCTTCAGGTGGGCGACGCGCTCCGCGAGCGGCAAGTGGCTCACGGCCTTGTAGGAGGGGAAACCCATGAAGGGGTGGAAGGTCGCCTCGAGGCCGAGCAAGACGCCGATGCCGCGCGGCGCGACGACCGCGCGGAAGGGCAGCCCCTCGGCGGCGGCCTTCTCGATGCGCGCGAGCACGCGGCGCCACTGTTCGCTGTCGCCGAGCCGCTGGATGAGCGACACGCTGAAGGGGCGGCCCGAGGCGCGCGCCATGCCCTCGAGCAGATCGAACTCGGCGTCGAAGCGCGCCGGGCCTGCGGCCATGTCGAAGTCGCTCACGGCCTGCACCACGCCGTGTTTCAGGCCCTCGAAGGCCTTCACCACGCCCTCGAGCTCGCGCTTCGTGGCCTCCGAGGCGGGCGTGGGGCTGCCGTCGTTCACGCGGTGGTTGTCGCTGCGGCCGGTGCTGAAGCCGATCGCGCCCGCGTCGAGCGCGGCGCGCAAGAGCCTACGCATCTCGGCGATGTCCTCGTCGGTCGCGGCCTCGGTGGCGACGGCGCGATCGCCCATGACGAACATGCGCAGCGCGTCGTGGGGGACCTGCGCCGCCACGTCCATCGTGCGCGGCATCTTGTCGAGCGCGTCGAGGTACTCCGGGAAGCTCTCCCAGTCCCAGCGGATGCCTTCGGAGAGCGCCGTGCCGGGGATGTCCTCCACGCCCTCCATGAGCGCGACCAGGCGGTCGCGATCGCTCTTCTTCACGGGCGCGAAGCCCACGCCGCAGTTGCCGATCACGGTCGTCGTCACGCCGTGGCAGATCCCGGGCGCGAGCTCGTCGTCCCAGCTCACCTGGCCGTCGTAGTGCGCGTGGATGTCGATGAAGCCGGGCAGCACGAGCGCGCCCGCGGCGTCGATCGTCTCCTTCGCCTCGTCCTTCACCTCGCCGACGGCCACGATCTTTCCGCCTGAGACGCCGACGTCGGCGCGCCGCGCGGGCGCGCCCGTTCCATCCACCACGGTCCCACCGACGATCTTCAGGTCGAGCATGCGCGCACTCCTCCGCTGAGCGCCCGAGCCTATCCGATCGTCGCCGCGAGTGTCGCTCGCAACTGGTCGGGCCTCAGCCGATCGGGTCGATGCGCTCGATGCCCTTGCGTGAGACGACGACGCGGATCCGGCGCCAGGGCACGTCGGAGCCTGCGCGTCGCAGCCGGTAGACGACGTTCAGGTTGTAGACGCGACGCGCCTTCGCCGTGCACACCGCCGCCGACTCGGGATCGGCGAAGGAGATCGTGCGGTTGGGATCGTCGGTGTGGGCGAGCCAGGGGCCGAGGTTGAGCCGGAAGATCTCCGTCATCATCGGCGAGGGCAGCGTGCCCTTGCGGCGCGGCTCGAGCGCGACGTGCTTCTGGTGCCAGAGCACCGCCTCGGGGCGGGCGAACTCCTCGAGCGCGTGCTCACGCGTCTTGCGGCGGGCCTCGAGCACACCCTCGGGCAAGCGGCGGAAGGCGCGGAAGCCGGCGCTCTCCTCCACGCGCCCCACGTCGTGCGCGCGCTCCTCGTCGCGGATCGTCCACGCGCGATCGGCGAAGCGGCGCTGTGCCCAGCTCGAGAAGTAGGTCTGGAGGATCGCCTTCATGCGGTCTTTGACCGCGTAGGAGGCGACGAGCACGAAGAAGTAGAGCGTGAGGTAGCCGTCGGCCGCGCCGCTCTGGGTCACGCGCAAGGTCGCGATCACGGCGAAGGCCATCGCGACGGCGGCCGCGATCGCATAGAGGCCGTGCAGCGCCCAGGTCGCGCCGTCGCGCACCTCGTGCTGCAGCCAGAGCACGCTCGAGGTGAAGCGCTTGAGCACGTGGCGGCGGAATTCGATGTGCTCGACCTCGCGTGGGCTCGCGCTGCCCGAGCCGACCGAGGGGTAGCCCTTCGCGGCGCGGAAGCGCGCTTGCTCGACGGCGTCGCGCGCGAGGCGGGCGGCGACCTCGGCCCAGCCGGGATCCTCCACCGTGCGCTGCTGCACGCGGATGCTCGCCGCGGCCGCGAGCGTCTCGAGGAAGAGCGAGAGGTCCTCGTCGACCCAGCGCAGCGCGACGCCGAGCTCCTCGGGCAGGCCCGCGGACTCACCCGCCTGAGACTCGACCAGCTGCCGGAAGCTCGCCGAGATGCGGCGCGCGGCGCTGCTGAAGGCCGAGACCGCGCCGAGCCCGGCCGCCGGCTCCTCCGCTTCGGCGATCGCCGAGAGCAGGCGGCGCTGCGCGTCGAGCCCCGAGGCGCGCACCACCGAGGCGAAGACACGCGCTCTGCGGATCGCGAGGCGCGAGGCCTCGCTGCCGTCGCTCGAGCCGCGCGCCGCCTCGATGCTGCGCCGCAGGTCGGCGAGCAGGCTCGCGCCCTCGGCGCTCGCCTCGGGCTCGCCCTCGCTGGAGCAGGCCGAGGCGAGCTCCTCGAAGGGGATCTCGGGCACGGCGAGGCGCACGTAGCTCAGCAGATCGTCGTAGATCTGCTTCTTGTCGTAGGTGGTCTGCGCGAGCCGGAAGCTCTCCGGCACGAAGAAGTACGCCTCCCAGGTGTACTCGCTCTGGCCGTCGCGGAAGGGGTAGTCGATCGCGAACTCGAGGTGCGTCTTGTCGTGGATGCGCCACTCGACGTCGAGCTCGGAGCCAGGCGCGCGGTGCCTCGACAGGTCGCCGAGCAGGGAGCCCCACTCGCTCGGCGCCTCCTCTTCGGCCGCCTGGACCTGCGCTTGCGGCCGCTTTCCGCCGCGCACACGCGCAGGTTCGAGAGGGCTGAAGGGAGCGTCGAGGGGCACCAGAGTCACGATTGTGTGACAAACGCGTGACGACGCAAGCTTTGCGAGCATGCGCCCCGCCGCGGAGGCGCCCCAGGGGCGCTCCGCCGGGCGGCGCCGGTGCACCCACCCGCCAGCCGCAGCGCGCTGGAATCATGCAGCAGCAGCGAAACTGGGGCTCCGGCGTTGACCGCGTGGGCTGCCCTGCGACGATGGAGCGCGTGGCACCCCGGACACGCGCCAGGCGCGCGAGACTCCCCGTCGCGGCCCTCCTCTCCGCTTCGCTCCTCACTTCGATCGCGTGTGGCGCCCTCGCAGGCTGTGTCGGCGAGATCGGCGACGGCGGCGCGGTGTCGACGGGCCCCTCACCCGAGATCGCCGCGCAGGTGGCGGTGAGCGGCGCGAGGCGGCTGAGCGCGGTCGAGTACCGCAGCGCCGTGTTCGACCTGGTCGGCGTCGACGTCTCCGACGCGGCGCTCGTCTTGCCCACCGACGAGCGCACGCCCTTCGACAACGACTACACGAAGCAGACCGCCTCGCAGGCGCTCATCGACGGCGTGGAGCTGCTCGCGGGCGAGATCGCCGCCGAGGTCACGAGCGATCCCGGCCTGCGTGGCGCGGTCGTGCCCTGCACACCCCAGTCGGTGGCCGACGAGGCCTGCTTCCGCGAGTTCGTCACCGTCTTCGGTCGGCGCGCGCTGCGCAGGCCGCTCGGCGACGACGAGGTCGAGGCCTTCACGACGGCCTTCCTCCCGCACGCCGTCACCGACGACGACTTCTGGACCGCGGTCGACTCGGCGCTGCGAGCCTTCTTCCAGCACCCGAGCTTCCTCTACCGTGCCGAGATCGGCAGCCCCGTCGCGGGTCAGCCCGAGCTCGAGTCGCTCGACGACTTCGCGGTCGCCTCGCGCATCTCCTTCCTGCTCTGGGGCACGACGCCGCCGGACTTCCTGCTCGACGCCGCCGCCGCGGGGGAGCTCCGCGACGAGGCGCGCCTGCGTGAGCTCGCCGAGCTCATGCTCGCCGACGAACGCGCTCTCGCGCGGCTCTCGCGCTTCCACGCGATGTGGCTCGCCTACGAGGAGCTCAGCGCGGGCTCGAGCCTCGCGGTCGACATGGTGCGCGAGACCGAAGCGCTGCTCTCTCGGCACATCCTCGAGGAGCGCCTGCCCTGGACCTCGCTCCTCCGCGCGAGCGAGACCTTCGTGACCCCCGCGCTCGCCACGCACTACGGCCTCGAGGCACCGGCAGGCGGAGGCGCGGCCTGGGTGAGCTACGGCGACTCGGGCCGCCAGGGCCTGCTCTCGCACGGATCCTTCCTCTCGGCGGTGAGCAAGTTCGGCGATACCAGCCCCACGCAGCGCGGCCTGCTCATCCAGACGCGGCTCTTCTGCCAGATGATCAACCACCCACCGCCCGAGCTGATGGTGAACATCGACATGCCACCCGAGGGGCCCGACCCCAACGCGTGCAAGTCGCAGCGCTACGACATGTGGAAGACCGACGGTTGCGCCTCCTGCCACACGCTCATGGATCCGGTGGGCTTCGGCCTCGAGAACTACGACGCCATGGGCGCCTACCGCGAGACCGAGCCGAACCGGCCTGACTGCCCGATCGAGGGTGTGGGCTCGCTCGTCGGCTTCGGCGAGTTCCGCGGGCCCGCCGAGCTCGCCGAGCTGATGATCTCGGCCGGCGACGTCGACGCCTGCGTCGCGCGCACGCTCTACCGCTACGCGGTGGGGCGCTTCGCGCTCGACCGGCACGACGAGGCGCTCGTCGCCAGGCTGGTCGAGGCCGCCGACCTCGGCGAGGGGCTGCGCATCGACCGCGTGATCTCGGAGTACGTGTCGTCGGAGCCCTTCCGGATGCGTCGACAGGAGGTGATCGGTGAGTGATCGCAAGCCGGGCGCCGACCGCGGGTCGAGCAGCGGGCCCACCCGACGTCGTTTCCTGCGTGGGCTCGGAGGCGTCGCGCTGGCGCTGCCCTTCCTCGAGCTCTACGCCGACAAACCCGCCGTGGCGCAGGCGACGACGAAGCCCAAGCGCTACGTCTTCGCCTTCGGCGGCACCTCGCTCGGCATCGCGGGCATCGACCGCGTCTCACCCTCGGCCGAGGGTGCGCTCGCCGGGCAGCTCTCGCGGGGCCTCGCGCCGCTCGGCACCGCCGGCGTCGCCGACGTCACCTCGATCGTCTCGGGCCTGAAGATCCCCTGGGGCGCCGACGGCGCGATCCCTGCGGGTGGTCGTTACGTCGCCTTCCACAGCTCGACGCCCTGTCCGCTCGCGAGTGGTGTGCGCACCTCACCCGGCGACGAGCGGCTCAAGGGGCCGACGAGCGACTGGGTGCTCGCGCCCACGATCGCCGGCGATACGAAGAACCCGGTGCTCGCCTACCGCGTGCAGGCTGCGTTCTACCGCGGCAGCAACGGCACCGGCGGCACACGCGGCATGCTCTCGGCCCGCATGAACGGCGCGACGCTCGAGGAGGTGCCGCCGGTGTCGAGCCCACGCACCGCCTTCGCCTCGCTCACGACGGGCTTCATCCCTCCCGACCCGGCCGACGCCGCGCGCGCGCGCTTCCTGCTCGAGCGCCGCGCGAGCGTCGCCGATCTCGTGCGGGGCGACACCGAGCGGCTCATCCCGAAGCTCGGCGCGGCCGACAAGATCCGCCTGCAGCGCCACCTCGACGAGCTGCGCGCGCTCGAGAAGCGCCTCGAGGCCGTCGACCTGCCCGAGAGCTGCGTCGTGCCGGGCGACCCGGGCGACGATCCGGCCATCGGAGGCCCCGTCGAGAACGGCCAGCAGGGCTCGGGAGGCGGCTACGACTCGATGGCCGCGTACAGCGACGAAGAGAAGCGTGCGTCGGTCTTCGTGGATCTCATCCACTTCGCGATGGCCTGCGACATCTCGCGCATCGCGAACCTCATGTTCACCTACTCGCAGTGCTTCCTGAACATGAACCCGATCTACGGCTACCCCACCGATCTGCACGAGATGGGTCACTACAGCATGGGCGGCGGTGAGACGGGCGCGAACGCGGTGGCCGACGGCGTCGCTTGGCACGTCAAGCATTGGGCCAACCTCATGAAGAAGCTCCGCGAGACGGAGGACTTCGACGGCACGAGCATGCTCGACTCCACCGCGATGATCCTCTGCTTCGAGGGCGGCCTCGGCTACGACCCCGAGCAAGACCAGCAGGGCTCGGTGCACTCGAGCGAGAACATGGTCGTGCTGATCGGTGGCAAGGCGGGCGGGCTGCACAAGAGCCCGGGCCAGCACATCCGCAAGCCCGACCATCACCCCGTCGAGGTCATCAACACGGCGATGAAGGCGCTCGGTGGGCCGAGTCAGCTCGGCGAGGTCTCGGGCACGATCGACGAGCTCTTCGTCTGAGGCGCGCCTCCGGGCGCGCGCGAGCCGAGGCCCCGAGCGAGCGAGGCCCGCCGCCGAGCGACGTCTCCGTCGCCGCCCAGCGGGCCTCGTGCTCACACGGCGCGGCCCCTCAGAAGCCGGGGCGGAGCGAGTTGCCCTGCGCGTCGGGCAGCTTGCCGAGCCCGATGAGCACCAGATCGATGAGCGCCCAGATGCCGAGGCCACCGCAGGTGAGCAGCTTGGCGATGCCGAGCCCCGTCTGCCCGAGGTAGAAGCGGTCGAGGCCGAGCGTGCCGCCGAAGTAGGCGAGCAAGAACGCCGTGCCCTGGCTCTTCGTCGGTGTCCCAACCGACGCAGACGGCCTGAGCATGCGGCCCTGCGCGTCGCGCAGGCCTCCGGCGCCGGCCATGATCATGTCGACCATCGCCCAGATGCCGAATCCACCGCAGGTGAGCAGCTTGGCGATGCCTAGGCCCGTCTGCCCGAGGTAGAAACGATCGAGGCCCAAGGTGCCGGCGAAGACCGACAAGAGGAAGAGCGTCGACTGGTCCTTGTCGGAGTAGCCCGCGAGATCCGCCGGCTGCGCCTGCACGAGGCCAGGTGCGCCCCAGGCAGGCGGAGGCGCGCCGAAGCCGCCCGCGGGTGGGCCGCCATAGCCGCCACCCGGAGGAGCGTAGGCGCCACCGGCAGGCGGAGGCGCGCCCGCGCCACCCGGAGGCGGATATCCACCGCCCGGAGGAGCGCCCGCGCCACCCGGAGGCGGGTAGCCGCCACCGCCGCCGCCAGGCGGGGGGCCGTAGCCACCCGAGCCGCCGTCGCCCCAACCACCCGAACCACCACCCCAGCCGCCACCTTGCGTCATCGTGCCTCCAGCCCTGCCTCTTCGTTCGAGGGGGTGTCGTTCTTGCAGTGAATCGGATCTTTCGATCCAGACAAGCTCGATAGCCGTGCAGCGCCGAGCGGCGCAAGGGGGCTTCGCCGCGCGCTCGACGCGCTCGGCCTGCGAGGGCCGCTCAGCCTCAAGGCGCGCCGCCGAGCCCGTAGGCGCGCGAGAGCGAGGCCGAGAGCAGGTTGCAGAGCGCGTGGAATACGAAGGCCGCGCCGATGCCGCCCGTGCGCGCGCGCAGCCAGCCGAAGAGCAGCGAGGGGAAGAACACCGCGAGACGCGTGGGGTTCACCAGCGTGAGCAGGTGGCCCGCGGCGAAGACCGCCGAGGTGATCACGAGCGAGGGGCCGATCTCGGCGCCCCCGAGCGACCATCGCTTGGTGAAGCAACGATCGAGGCGGCTCTGCAGGTAGCCGCGGTAGAAGGCCTCCTCGGGCAACGCGATCACGAGCAGCTGACCGAGCGCGAGGTCGAGCGAAGGCAAGAGCGCGAAGGGATCGAGGGCCTCGCGGGGCGAGAACCACACGCGGAAGCCGATCCAGAAGGGAGGCAGGATCACCACGAAGGCCGCCACGGCCCAGGCGAGCGCCTCAGCGGCCTCGCGCAGCACGCGGCGAGGATCGATGGGCTCCGGGTCGAGCAGCCCGCCGAGCGAGAGCCCGTGCGCGCGCAGGCCTTCGGCGTCTTGTCGCCCGAGCAGCGCGAAGCTCATCGCGAGGAAGCAGAGCCCCACGGCGGTCGCGGCCCACTTGTCGGGCACGCCGTAGCTCACCGCCGTGACGAGCGCCGTCGCACCCGCGGCGACGCCGAGCTCCCTGAGCAGGTCGCCCCTGCGCGCATCGCGGCGTGCGGCGTGGGGGGGCTCGAGCTCGTGGGGAAGGGGCGGCACCGGAGCGGGAAGACGCGCGCAGCGAGCGAGCGCGCGGGCAGCGTAGCGCGAAGGCGCTCGTGTGGCGCGAGGGCTCGCCGAGCGGGCGAGTGCGCTCGGGCTTCGGCCTCGCGGAGGCGCGCGTGCCGCCCTGCGCCCCTGTGCAGGTCGGTGCTTTTTCTGGCCTTCTCACCCGAGCGAACTATGGTGACGGCGTGCGTCATGGCTCCCAGACGGCCAGAGGGCCGCGCGGCACGCGTCCGAGCGCCCCGAGCTTCGGTCGGGGCCTGCTCGCCGCCGCGATGGGCTTGCTCGGGGTCTTCGGCGCCGCCGATGCGCTCGCGGCCTCGCCCTTCCTCGAGGTGCCGCTCCGCGAGGAGGCCGAGCAGACGCCGGCGTACCGCTACGCCAACATGACGAACGAGGAGGCCTTCGCCGAGCTCGATCGGCGCGGCATCCTCTACTCCAAGCTCGGCTCCGTCACGGGCGTGCGCGCGCCGATCCGCCTCACCGGTCGGCTGCACGGCGTGCTCATCCGCTCGAGCCTGCCGCCCGAGCAGCGCGCGTCGACGCCCTTCGAGATCCTCGACGCGCGTCTCGCGCTGGCGCTCGACGACTTCGCGGTCCTGCTCGCGAAGCACGACGTCGAGGAGCTCATCCACTACACGATGTACCGCCCGAACGTGCCCGTGCTGAGCGCGGCCGCGCCCGCGGCGCCCACGCAGGCAGCCCCCGCGGCGGCGCCCGGCAAGAGCGCCGCGGCCGCGCCGAGCGAAGCGAAGGCGAGCCCGGCGGCGAAGCCCGACGGTCGCCGAGCCTCGGCGAGCCGCGGCGGCTCGGCGAAGCGCCGCGCCAGCGTCGACGGCAAGGCCGTCAAGTCGGACAAACCGCGCCCCGCCGCGCCGTCGAGCAAGAACAAGAGCGGCGCCGACGAAGCGCCGGAGCTCGAGCGAGCCGCCGAGCTCGAAGAGGCTGCGCTCCACGGCGCTGCGCACGCCGACTGCGATCACGATCACGGCGAGCTCGACGCGCTCCCGCTCGACGTCTCGGAGCTCGCCGCGAAGGCCGCGCGCCCCGCGAAGCGCGCCACCCCGAAGCCCGGCGCAACCTCGGCGAAGCCGGCTGCGCCGAGCCGAGCCCCCAACGTCGGCGCGACGGGCGCAGCCCCCACGCGCCCTGCGCAGAAGCTCCGCGCCGCGGCGCTGCTCGACGAGAAGCCCCACGGCAAGTGGGCGCCTCCGGGCACGCGCCACCCAGCCGGGCTCGCGATCGACGTCGGCGCGCTCATCAAACGCGACGGCAGCGTGCTCAGCGTGGCCTCGCACTTCCGAGGAAAGATCGGCGAGCGCACCTGCGGCCAGGGCGCGCCCGTGCCCGAGACGGCCGGCGCACGCGAGCTGCGCGAGATCGTCTGTGGCGCGCGCGAGGCGGGGGTCTTCACCTACGCGCTCACGCCCAACTACGACGCGCCGCACGCCGACCACTTCCACCTCGAGATCAAGCCGGGCGTCGCCTGGTTCCTCTACCACTGAGCCTCCGCCCGCTTGGTTCGCGCTGATCGACGCCTCTCGGTCGATACCACGCAACCCGGGCCCGCTCGCGTCGATGTGATCGCGACGTGTCCGCCGCGCTCGGGCACGCCGCATCCATCCAGCGCGTCGCTCGTGGAGGTCCCATGTCTGGCTCGCGTCGTTCGTCTTTCCTCGCCAGCAGCACGCCGCGCCCCGGGCGCGGTCTGCGCATCGTGCGCACGCTCGCCCAGAGCCCCAGCAGCACCGTCTACGAGCTCGTCGACGGTCGCGCGCAGCGCTTCGCGCTCAAGCTCGTCGCAGGCCCCGACGGCGCCGAGGCCGTGCGGCGCTTCGAGGCGGAAGCGAGCGCGCTCCGCAGGGTCGACAGCCCCTACGTGGTGCGCGTCTTCGACGCCTTCGTCCGGCCCGGCCCGATCTACGCGCTGCTCGAGCCCTTGCTCGTCGGCCCCACGCTCGAGGCCGAGCTCGCGCGCCTCGGCCGACTTCGCCCCACGGTCGCGCGGCGCATCCTGCTCGAGCTGCTCGAGGGGCTCGAGGCCATCCACCGCGCAGGGCTCGTGCACCGCGAGGTGTGCGCCGAGAACGTGATCCTCGGTCGCGAGGCGGGTGACCCTCTCTTCGAAGAGCGCGCCATGCTCATCGACCTCGGCCTCGCGCTGCCGCACGGCGAGGGGCCCACGCCCGGGCACATCCGCTGCAAGCCGAGCGGTGTCTCGCCCGAGCAGATCCTCTCCGGGCGCCTCGACGCGCGCACCGACGTCTACGCGGCCGGCGCGCTGCTCCACGAGCTGCTCACCGGCGCGCCGCCCTTCGCCGAGCAGAGCGTCGCCGCCACGCTCGCCGCCCACCTCGATCGCCTCCCGCCGCTGCCC
>ERZ761602.1717-NODE-1717-length-38212-cov-11.310402_pt1 | contig 38212 bp, 33 predicted proteins | sample MGYA00512165_ERZ761602 | MGnify/ENA primary metagenome ERZ761602 (study PRJEB28899, sample SAMN02445085) | bioreactor sludge metagenome | biome: EBPR sludge; isolation source: Thorneside wastewater treatment plant | place: Australia: Brisbane, Thorneside...
CGACCACAGCGCCCGCCCCGACCGCTGCGCCCGACTCCGCGGGGGTCGTGCCCGGCAGCGCCATGGAGCAGGGCCTCGCCCGCTTCAAGGAGGGCGCCTACCTCGAGGCCACCGCGCTCTTCTACCGGGCGCTCAAGGAGGACCCGACCAGCCTGGACGCCGAGCGGATGTGCTACGTCTCCTGCGAGTTCCTGGCCATCCAGACCCTGCGCGAGGACGCCCGCGCCCGGCAGGTGACGCCCGAGCAGCGCGAACAGCTGTATCGACAGGCGGTCGCCCAGGGGCGCAAGGCGGCGCGCAGCGGAGCCGAGCTCGACGCCGCCGACCAGGCCATCGCCGCGGCGCTGGAGTGGTACCCGCAGGACCCGACCCTGGTGGAGCTGCGCGGCTCGGTCGAGGCCCGCCGAGCCCGGGACTCCAGCAAGACCGCGAGCAAGACCGCGTCCCGAACGGCGAGCACCGCCGGGTCGAGCTCGGGGGCCTCGGCATCGGACCGTCGCCTCGCCCGGCAGTACCTGGACGAAGGGATGCAGGCCGTCACCGACGGCCGCCTCGTCGTGGCCCGCGATCGCCTCGCCCGGGCCCTCTCTCTCGACAGCAGCCTCAGCTCCGCGCGCTCCAACCTCGCCGACGTCAACCGCATCCTCGAAGACCGGGCGCGCACCGCCTGGTCCCAGGGGCAGGCCCAGGAGGCCGCCGGCAACATCGGCGGGGCCCTGACCGCCTACGAGCAGGTCGTGGCCTACGCCAGCAGCAAGCAGGCCTCGCTGAAGACCCAGGCCCAGCAGCGCATCGCCGCGCTGCGCTGAGGGGGCCGCCGGTGCTCGTCCTCCTCGCCGTCGGCGCGCTCCTCCTGACCCGCCCGATCCGCGCCGAGGCGCCGCCGCACCCGGCCCGCGCCGAGGCGCCGCTGCACCCGGCCCGCGCCGAGGCGCCGCTGCACCCGGCTCGCGACCTGCTGCGCTCCCAGGCGGAGGCCGAGGATCCCCGGGTCCGCGCCCACGCGATCTCTGCCCTGATCGAGACGGGCGACGACTGGTCCGCCTGGGCCGCCCGAGGCCGCCGCGACGAGTCCCCCGCCGTCCGCCGCGCCGCCCTGGAAGCCGGGGCCCACCACCTGCCCGCGCCCGAGGCGATGGGGCTGCTCTTCGAAGCCCTGGCACACCCCGAGGTCGACGACCTCAGCGCCTGCCTGAGCGCCCTGCCGATGGCCGCCGAGCCCGCCGTGGCCTCGCTGGCTGCCGCTCGGGTCCGCACGGCCCGCGACCCCGGCGCCGCCCTCCCCTGCCTGCTGCTGGCCGCGCGCGGTGGGGACGAGGCCGCTGCCGCCGCGCTGGCGAAGCTGCTGGGCCAGGGACGCCTGCGCCTCGACCAGGCGCTGATCCTGGAGCTCGCCCGCCAGGCCGACCCGCAGCTCGGCACCGCCTTGGCCGAGGGACAGGAGCGCCTTCCTGAGGAGGCCCGGCTGGCCTCGCTGCTGATCCGCGCCGTTCAGGGAGAGGCCGCCGCCGCCCGGGAGCTACGCGCCACGCTGCGCGGTGAGGACGAGGACGCCGCGATGGAGGCGGTCGACCTGCTGCACGAGCTGGCCAGCGTCCCTGCAGCCAGCATCCCAGTCGAGCGGGCCGACGCGCTGCTGCGGCAGGCGCGGCGCTCGCGATCGGACCGCGTCGCGCGCTACGCCCGGCTGACCCGCCTCTCCCAGGGCGAGAGCGCCGGTCGGGCGCTGCGCGAGGCGCTGGCCGACGCCAACGGCGAGCTGCTGGGACTGGCCCTGAGCATCCTGGCCGACGCGCCGGGGAGCTCCGCCGCGACCCTTCGCACCGCGACGCGCCTCTTCGAGGTCGCGGTCTCGAGCGAGCGCGAGCGGATCTGGATCCAGGCCGCCGGGCTGGCGGCGCGCAGCCCCGAGCTCGCGGTCGAGCCCGCGCTGCAGACCTGGATGGACTCCGACGAGCCGCTGGTCCAGATCGCCGCGGCGCGCGCCACGCTGATGCGAGGGCGCGCCGCCCCCGAGAGCTCGCGCTGAAGGTCGAAGCGGCCCCCCCCTCGCGGGCACGACCTGCCGCTTCAATCGACCGAATTCCCACCCCGCTTTGACAGCGCGATCCGCCACCCGGTACCGTCTGTCGTGCACTTCGGCGCTGGAGTCGGCCACAGCGAGAAGGGGGAGGTGACGTGATTGAGATCAACGGCAGGCTTACCAGCCCCCTACGGCAGCCCGGGCCAGGAGGGGCGGTCGACCTCGTCTTCGCGCTGCACCCCGGCCCCAGCTCCACCGAATCCCGCTGGGAGGAGACCCTGCGCGATGTCCCCGTGGACCCCAGCGGCGCCTTCTGGGTGGTGCTGGGCCAGCGCAATCCGCTCGGCGCGGGCCACTTCGGCGAGGACCTCGCCTGGTTGTCGGTGCGCGTGGTGGGGGCCGAGGCGGGCGAGGCGGGCCCGCGCATCCCGCTGACCGGCAGCGCCCTGAAGCTCGACGAGCGCCTCGACGCGGTCGAGGGCAGCCTCGCCCTGGGCGAGCGGGTCGAGACGCTGGAGTCGCGCATGGACTCGATCGAGGACGAGGTCGAGAGCTCAAACGTCGAGGAGACCCTGCGGGAGCTGCAGCGCCGCCTGTCGACCCTGGACAGCGAGGAGGGGCGGCTGACCCGGATCGAGGACGAGCTGGAAGACCTGATCGGCCCCGACGGGGACGTGGTCGACCTCAACGAGCGCATGGACCGCATCGAGGGGCAGGCGCCGGACCTGATCGCCTCCCTGAAGGCCCGCGAGATCGAGATGTCACGCGAGCGGCTGGGCGTGATGCGCCGAGACGTGGACCAGCTCGCGCTGGCCCTCTCCGAGCTGCGCGAGCGCCTCGCCCGCCAGCTGCAGCAGCACGAAGAGCTGGCCAGCCGGCCTCCTCCGACGGCCGCCGCCGTGGGCGCGGTCGACCGGACCGGCGACGTGATGACCGGCGGCCTGACCATCAACCGCGGCGGGCTGGAGGTGCTCAGCGGCGGGATCGTCTGCCGCGGCGCCACGGTCAACACACTGGAGGCGTCCAACCAGGTCAAGTCCCCCAAGGTGATCGCCGACGCCATCGAGCTGCGCGGCGACCTGACCGTGGACAACTCCCACCGGGCCTTGCAGGTTCGGCTGATCGAGGGCCGCCAGGGCTCCGCCCGCAAGGACGGGGCGCTCTTCCTCAACGGCCGAAGCGGGGCCGAGGTGGTGGTGGGGACCGCCGAAGAGCGCCGCGGGATGCAGGTCCACGGTCCGCTCAGCGGCAGCGCCTTCCAGGCCGAGGAAGGCGGCGTGGCGCACGTCTTCGACGTCTACGGCAGCATCGAGCCCGGCCAGGTGGCCTGCATCCGCCCCGAGGGCGGCAAGGTCGAGCGCAGCCGCCATGTGTCCGACGCGACGGTGATCGGGGTCTGCGTCGAGCGGGCGGCCTTCGCGGCAGGCGGCTCGACGGTCGGCGGGAGGGCCACGATCGTCCTCAACGGGCTGGCCCGGGTGCGCGCCAGCGCCGAGGGTGCGGGCATCCAGGCCGGGACCCTGCTGGTCAGCGGCCCCGACGGCCTGGCCCTGGCGGCCCCCGAGGGCGTGGCACCGGGCCATGTGCTGGGCAAGGCCCTCTCCCCGCTGGCCGAAGGCACGGGCGAGGTCGCCGTCCTGGTCGGCGTGCGCTAGGCTCGGTCCCCCACGGGAGCGACCATGAACCGCGAGCCGAAATTGCCGTCCTGGGCCGAGGAGCTGCGCCTGCGCTACCTCTCCGGCGAAGCCAGCATGTTCCTGGTGCACGGCAATGTGCGCGACCTGCACCCCTGGGAGGAGCCCGACGGCACGCTGGCCTGGCTCTCGATCCGCGAGTTCCTGGAGCGCTTCCTCTCGCGCTCCAAGGACATCGTCACCTACTACAACCTCTCCGAGGGCCTGGAGTTCCCCGAGGCCCGCAGCAAGGCCCGCTTCCGCACGGCGATCAACGCCCGACGGGCCCTGAGGGGGGATGAAGCGCTCAGCTCGCTGCCGCAGTCGCCGACCCAGGTGCTGCCGATCATCGAGGACATGATCACGGACAGCTCGCAGCGGGCGGCGGTGATCATCGACTACGTCGAGATGATCGCCCCGATGGGCGAGCTCGCCTTCATGTCCGAGAGCGACAAGTCCAACCTGGTGGCGCTGGAGCGCTGGGCCAGCGACCCCTCGCTCTTGCAGAGCGACAACCTGGTCCTGCTGGTCTGCGAGACCCTCAGCGACGTCCACCGGCGGCTGCGCAGCACCACCCACCTCGTGCCGGTGAACGTGCCCCTGCCGGACCTCGACGGCCGCCTCGCCCTGATCAAGAGCGCCGACCGCAGCGGCGTCACGCTGGAGATCGAGGACCTCTCCCTGGCGAAGGTCGCCGCGGGCCTCTCCCTGGTGCAGATCCGCGGCCTCTTCCGGCGGGCCCGGCAGTCCGGCGAGCCGATCACCTTCCGCACGATCAGCCGCCGCAAGAAGGCGATCATCGAGCAGGAGTGCCATGGCCTGGTCGAGTTCGTCGACCCCTCGCACAACTTCAGCCATGTCGGCGGGCTCGACCGCCTCAAGCGCGACCTGATGCGCGTCGCCGGGGCGATCAAGGCCGGCCACACGACCCGGGTGCCGATGGGGATGATGTTCGTCGGCCCGATGGGCACCGGCAAGACCTTCCTTGCCGAGGCCTTCGCCGCCGAGAGCGGCCTGACCTGCCTCAGCTTCAAGAACTTCCGCGAGAAGTGGGTCGGCAGCACCGAGGGCAACCTGGAGAAGATCCTCCAGGTGGTCGAGGGCCTCGGCTACGTGCTGCTGATCATCGACGAAGCGGACCGCTCGATGGGCAACCAGGGCGACAGCGACGGCGGCACCAGCAGCCGGGTGATCGCCCGGCTCAAGGAGTTCATGAGCGACACCAGCCACCGCGGGCGGGTGGTGATCCTGATGATGACGAACCGGCCCGACAAGCTCGACGCCGACCTGAAGAGGCCGGGGCGCTTCGATCTGAAGATCCCCTTCTTCTTCCCCGAAGAGCTGGAAGAGCGGCTCAGCATCCTGCAGGCCCTGGTGCGCAAGAGCCGCATGACCCTGGGCCCGGACGCCGACCTGCAGGCCCTGGCCGTGCGGCTGGGGGGCTACTCCAGCGCCGAGCTGGAGGCGGTGCTGCTGGCCGCCGCCAACCTGGCCGCCGAGGAGGAGAGCGAGCTGGTCATGAACAGCCACCTCGACCGCGCCGCCACCGACGTCATCCCCAGCCGCGACACCCGCATGCTGGAGTTCATGGAGATGCTGGCGGTCTTCGAGTCCTCCTCGCGAAGCATGCTGCCCGAGCGCTTCCGCGACCTGGACACCGCCGCGGTGCAGGCCCGCCTGGACGAGCTGAAGCGCCAGCTGGTCGGGCGGGTCTGAGCGCTTCTCGCCTTGACAGGGGCGCCCTTCCAATCTTAGGGGGCCGGGCCCTAAGCGTTGAGCAGGCTGATTCTTGCCTCCGGGATTACCATCCCGAGCGAATCAAGGTCCGCTCCTCGCCCAGAACTCAAAGGAAGGTTCGCGATGTACGCGATCATCATCTCCGGTGGAAAGCAGTACCGTGTCGCTCAGGGCGAGACCCTGACAGTCGACCGCATCGACGCCGAAGTCGGCAGCACCATCGAGCTCGGCCCGGTGTTGCTCGTCGGCGGCGACAGCCCCCGCATCGGCGCGCCCGTCGTCGATGGCGCCTCCGTCACCGCTCAGGTCGTCGCGCACGAGCTGGGCGAGAAGCGCGAGATCTTCAAGTACCGGCGTACCCGGCGCTACCGCCGCAACCGCGGCTTCCGCCCCTCGCTGACCACTCTCTCCATCCAGTCGATCACGGCCTGATCAAGCGGGCCATCCGGCCCCTTGACTCTGGCGGAGGCATTGCATCATGGCTCATAAGAAGGGACAGGGCAGCTCGCGGAACGGCCGCGACAGCAACCCCAAGTACCGCGGCGTCAAGCGCGGCGACGGCCAGGTCGTTCCGGCCGGCAGCATCATCGTGCGCCAGGTCGGCACCCGCTTCCACGCCGGTGAAGGCGTCGGCGTCGGTCGTGACTGGACCTTGTTCGCGCTGCGCGAAGGCGTGGTGCGCTTCCGCACCCGTCGCAACCGAAACCTCGTCGTGGTCGAGCCCGTCGAGGCCTGAACCCGACGGGCACACCGCGCCTCCCTGGCGGCGGTCATGCGCTTCATCGACGAAGTCCGAATCCACGTCCAGAGCGGGCGAGGCGGCGATGGCTGCGCCTCATTCCGCCGCGAGAAGTTCGTTCCCCTGGGGGGACCGGATGGTGGGGACGGCGGGCGAGGCGGCGACGTCGTGCTCGAGGCCACCACCCGGCGCAACACGCTGCTGGAGCTGCGCGGCAAGGCGCACTGGCACGCCCGCAGCGGCGGGCCGGGCATGACCCGGCAGAAGACCGGCCGCAGCGCCGACGAGGTGCTGATCGAGGTGCCCATCGGCACCCGCATCTTCGACGAGGAGAGCGGCGAGATCCTGGCGGACCTGACCGAGGAGGGCCAGCGCTACGTCGCCGCCCGCGGCGGTCGCGGGGGCGAGGGCAACGTGGCCTTCAAGTCCTCTACCAACCGCACCCCGACCGAGTTCACCCCCGGCGAAGAGGGGACCGAGCGCTGGCTGCGGCTGGAGCTGCTGCTGATGGCCGACGCCGGCCTGGTCGGCTTCCCCAACGCCGGCAAGAGCACGCTCATCTCGCGCATCTCGGCGGCCCGCCCCCGGGTGGCCGACTACCCCTTCACCACCCTGGTGCCCAACCTCGGCGTGGTCGACCTGGGCGTCGACGGCTCCTTCGTGGTGGCCGACGTGCCCGGGCTGATCGAGGGCGCGGCCGAGGGCGCCGGCCTGGGCCATCGCTTCTTGCGCCATGTGCAGCGCACCCGCCTGTTGCTGCACCTCGTCAGCCTGGGCCCGCACGAGCACGAGCTCGCCACGGTCGAGGGCGCCAGCGAGGTGGACCTCGAGGACGGGGGCGAGCGCGCCCTGGCCCGCTACCTGGCCATCCGCGCCGAGCTGCTGGCTTTCGACCCCGAGTTCGCCTCGCGGCCCGAGCTGGTGGTGCTGACCAAGGCGGACCTGGCCAGCCCCGAAGACCGGGACCTCGCCCGGCAGGCGCTGGCCCGCCAGGTCGGCGAGGACCGGGTCCTGGTGCTCTCGGCGGTGACCGGCACCGGCGTCAAGGAGCTGGTTCGCCGCGTGCAGCTCGAGCTCGGCGCTATGCTACCGGCGTGAGCCCGCTCCTCCCGCTCCTCCTCGCCTCGATCGCCGCCTGCGGAGTCCGCGAGCAGGAGCAGCTCGACCTCGCCCAGGCCTCGACCGAGACCACCTTCGCCACGGCCGAGCAGCTCGGCCCGCACCGCAGCCTGACCAGCATCCGTCGCACCGATCGACGGGAGGGCCAGCCCGAGCGCACCGTGGACGAGGTGGTCGAGATCGCCTGGGCGGACTGGGACAACTTCCAGGTGCGGCGGCTGGTCGACGGCGAGGCGGCCCGCGAGACGATCGTGGCGGGCGGGCGGGTCTGGGTCCGCTCGGGCGAGACCTGGTCGGCGCGTGAGGACGCCGAGCCACACCGGATGCAGCTGCGCACCACCTGGGACACCTGGGACCAGAGCCTGGGCCCGATGCGGGACCACCTCCGGCTGGTGCCCGAGGCAAAGGACATCGTCGAGGGGCGGCCGGCCATGCGCTACCGGCTGGAGCTGCTGCCCGAGGCCGAGGCGCCCCGCGTCCGCAGCTCGGGTTGGCAGCCGCGCTCGATCCAGGGCACCGCCTGGCTGGACGAGGCGACCGCGCTGCACATCAAGGCCGAGCTGGTGGCCGTCACCGAGCGCAAGGGGGTGACCCGCACCCTCGCCTACACCCTGCAGCGGGCCGGCTTCGGCGAGGACCCGGGCATCAGCCCCCCTCCCGGCCAGTGAGCGGGGCGGACGTGCCCGCCGCCCCCGCGGGTTCTGACCACGCAGTAGGAGTCTCCATGCCCGCACACCTGCGCCTCTCCCCCCTCGGGGGCCTGCTCCTCCTCCTCCTCTTCGGCGCCCCCTCGCCGGCCTTCTCCGCCGACGAGGGCATCCGCGTCGTGGGGACCCGGGTCAGCAGCGGCCAGCCCGACCGGATCGCCCGCTCCGAGGCCTTGCTGGGCGCCGCCGACTCCTACCGGACGGGCATGACCGTGCGCCGGGTGCTGGCCGACGGCACCGACTACACCTACACCGGAAAGCTCGTCGCGGCGCCCTCGCCAGGGGGCTCCTTCTCCTGCCCCTACCAGCTCGCCGGGCAGCCCGAGACCTGTGTGCTGGCCACCGAGCTGGTCGAGCACCTCAGCCAGAAGGGCCCGGCGCAGGAGGACCTGAAGCTGGAAGGCAGAATCCTGGAGGTTGATGGGATACGATGCATCGTGCTGACGGCCTACCAACCGGGGAAGGCCTGAGGCGAGTCCGTTGAATGGAGGACATTCCCATCGAACCCATCGAGCTCCTGAAGGAGGCCGTGCAGGCCGCCTGGGACAGCAAGGCTGAGAACATCGTCGTCATCGACCTCACAGGGCGGGTCGCCTACGCCGACCACATCGTCCTCTGCTCGGGATCGCACCCTCGCCATGTCGCCGCCATCGCGCTGCGCCTGGTCAAGGCGGTCCGAGACGCCGGGGGGCCACGACCCCTGGGCATCGAGGGCCTGGCCAACGGCCGCTGGGCGCTCGTCGACTTCGGCGACTTCATCGTGCACGTCTTCGACCAGTCCCAGCGCAGCTACTACGACCTCGACGGGCTCTGGGCCGACGGGCGCCGACTGAGCGCCGCCGAGCTGGGCATCAACACCCAGATCCCGCTGGGCACGGTGGACGCCCAGCCCTTCAGCTCCGAGGCCTGAGCTGCGGGTCCGGGTGCTGCGGGTCGGGCGCGGGGCGACCGCCTGGGCCGACCAGGCCGCGGTGGACTACGCCCGGCGCATCCGGGCCTTCCGCGTCGAGGAGAGCCTGCTCAAGCCCGAGCCCTTCCGCGGGGACATCGAGGCGGTTCGCCGGGAGGAGGGCAAGCGCCTGCTGGCCGGCCTGGGGGCGGGAGAGCGGCTGGTGAGCCTGGACGAGCGCGGCGAGCTGCCGACGAGCGAGGAATTTGCCGCCTGGCTGGGACAGGGAGCCGACCTCTGCTTCGCCATCGGCGGGCCCTACGGCCACGACCCGAGCGTGCGGGAGAGGTCCTGGAAGGTGCTGGCCCTGGGCCGCTGGGTGACGAACCACGAGCTGGCGCGCGTGACGCTGATCGAGCAGCTCTACCGGGCCAGCACGATCCTGTGGGGCGGCAGCTACCACCACTGAGGGTGCCGGCCGGAGCCTTTGGGCGACAGGGATCGGCGGGCGAGGCGGCGCCTGTTTAGGGCAGCGCCCGGAGCCGCCATGAACCCCCTCGCCCCCTTCGTCGACCTCCTCGCCCCGCGCGACTGCCTGGGCTGCGAGGCCCCCTCCGACCAGCCCGGCGCCTTGCTCTGCCGCGCCTGCACCGTCGAGCAGCCCCTGCTGCCCCGGTCTTTTGCGGCCCCCTCTCCCCTGGCCTGGGCGATGGGCCTGGGCCCCTACCAAGGGCCCCTGGGCGCCCTGGTCCGGACCGGCAAGTATCGCCCCGACCCGCGGGTCTTCGACCAGCTGGCCCGCTGGATGCAGATCGCCTTCCGCGACCGGCTCCCTCGCGCCGACGCCGTCGTCGCCGTCCCCGTGCCGGCCCGCAGACGGCTGCGCCGTGGCTTCGACCAGGGCCAGCTCCTGGCCCATGCCCTTGCCGGCGCCCTGAACCTGCCGCTGCTGCCCGCGCTCACCCGGGCCCGCGCCGCCGAGCAGGCCGGACGCTTCGGGCGGGCCCGCTCGGCCGGCGCCCGCGGCTCCTTTCGCGCCCGCGGGGTGCTGCCCCCCCGGCTGATCCTGGTCGACGACGTCTGCACCACCGGGGCCACCGCCTCGGCCTGCGGCGACGAGCTGCTGGCCCACGGCGCGCGCAGCGTCGGCTTCGTCTGCGTGGCCGCCGCGGCCCTCTGACCCGCCTTTCTGACGTCGTCCCATTCTTGGAACACCTGCGCCGTTCCGCTCCCCTCTCCCCCCGGGCCCCCTCCGTCGACGCGCCCGTCGCCATCGAGATCCCCGCGGGCCGCAACTCGCTGGCACGGGGCATGCATCCTCTCCAGGCGCTGGACCAACCGGCACGAGGAGCCCCAGATGACCACGCACCACACCGACATCGGCGAGCTGATCAGCATCTTCTACGCGCAGTTCATGGAGCTCTACGGGGACGAAGAGCTGGCCAGCGTGGCGACCTCCGCGGTCATCGCCGACCTGCTGGCGGCCAACGCCACCCGGGCCGGCCTGCGCGACGCGGCCTGAGGGCACGAGGCGGCGCAACGCGCCTTCCCTTGTGTGCGTTCTTGAGATAGTCTTGACGGGCCAATACCATGCCCGTCCCTCGCGCCATCGCTGACAGCACCGAGCCCGCTCGCGGCTTGTGGGCCTCCGTGACCATCCGGGTGGCCTGGGAGCTGGTGCTCAACGGCGTGCAGACCCGCGCCGAGACCCTCGCCGAGGTCCGCGAACATGTCCTGCGCAGCCTGCCGCGCGGCCTGTCCGTGCCCGAGGCCGAGGAGCTGGCCAGCCAGGGCGTCAGCGAATGGCTGGACCGGGTCCGCCAGGGCCGCTACCGCCGGGTGGCGACCGACCCCGACCTGGCCATCGCGGTGGACGCCGGCTGGCGCCAGCGCCTGTCCTCCGCGCTGGACGGGGTCGGCGACGTCGTGCTCAAGCTGCACTTCGGCGACGGCTTCCCGATCGGGGTCGTCGCCCGCAACGCCGCCCTCGACCCCAGCCGCGCCGAAGCCGCGCGCGAGGGCATCCGCGAGGCGATGCGCGAGCTGGCAGCCGAGGAGAACCTCTCCCTGGTCGGCTGGCCTGTGGGCCGGGTGGATCGCCTGATCCGCCGGGTGGCGACGGTGGCCGAGCCCGGCTGCCCCGGCCCGGGCGGCCTCTTCACCGACGAGGGGCGCTCGCACGCCGATCGCTGCCCGCGCTGCAGCCGCGCCGTCCGCCTCGTGCGCGGCGGGGTCCTCTCCCCCGCCGACCTCTTCCCGCCCGAGGGCGACGCCGCCCGCCCCTCGGACCGGATCCGCGTGCTGGCCCTCCTGCTGCACCCCGACGCCCGCCGCCACCACGAGGCCCTCGCCCAGGCCCTCGCGCCCGTCTCGATCTCTGTCGGCGCCGACGCCTGGCTCGTCGCCGAGTCCTCGCTGGAGGCCCTGACCGAGGCCTTGCAGCGCCTCGCCCTCCAGGGCAGCCCGGCGCGGCATCACCTGCGCGGCGCCATCGTCAGCGGCAGCGGGCGCTGGACCCGGGACCGCGTGCTCGGCCCGCTCCCCGTGCTCGCCGTCGAGGCCGCCCGCGCCCGCCCCTGGGGCGAGATCATGGGCGTCGAGGACCTGCCGGCCCCGCTGCCCCCGCCTCCCCGGGCCGGCAGCTGGTGGGCCGCCGCCGCCCTGCTCTGCCTCTTCGCCATCGGCATGGGCGCCTTCGTGGCTCGCCCTCGGCCCAACCCGGTCGACTACCCGCTGCAGGCCGCCTTCGAGCCCGCCGAGCAGGGCTGGGAGGCCCGCTTCTCGACCGACGAGCTCGCCACCGTCGACGTGGTCGTCCGGCGGCAGGGCTCGCTGGAGATCCGCCACGCGGGCGTGCGCGAGGCCAAGGGCCGCTGGGCGACGGGCCAGGGCGACTACCGCCTGGACCTGGACGGCGAGGAGGCGCTGATCGTCAGCTCGCAGGGGGGGGTCCCCGATCTCCGCGCGCGGGTCGACGCGGCCCGCCAGGATCCCGATCCCCTCGGCTCCCTCGAGGCGCGCATCCGCGTCGGCAGCCCCGGGGCCGCCCTCAGCCGGACGCCGCCCCGCGTGGTGGCGAAGGCGCTATAGTCGCCGCATGCGCGTCACCCCTCTCGACATCATCCAGAAGCAGTTCACCGCCTCTCGCAAGGGCTACGAGATCGACGAGGTCCGGGCCTTCCTGGAGGAGGTGCGGGAGTCGATGGAGGACCTGCTCAAGGACAACCAGCGCCTGCGCGAGACGGTGCAGGTGCGAGAGCAGGAGATCGAAGAGCTGCGGGTGGGCGAGTCGGACATCAAGGAGACCTTGCTGCTGGCCCGCCGCCTGACCGAGGACCTGCAGCGCAACGCCCGGCGGGAGGCCGATGTGATCGTCGGCGAGGCCCGCCTGGAAGCCGAGCGCATCCTGATGGCCGCCGCCGACGAGCGGCGCGGGATGCAGGAGGAGGTGATCTCGCTGCGCACCTCGCGGGTGCGCCTGATCGCCGAGGTGCGCGCCGTGCTGGAGGCTCACCGGCGCCTGCTGGACGACATGCTCGGCGAGAGCAGCCCCAGCGGGAACGCCGGGTGAGCGCCGGGCCGCCCGCGGGCTTGCCCACGAACGCGCGCTTCGATCTGCACATGCACAGCCTGCGCTCGGACGGCCGGCAGGCCCCCGAGGCGATGGCCGCCATGGCCGCCAACGCCGGCCTGGACGTGATCGCCATCACCGATCACGACTGCGAGCCGCTGCTGCCCTGGGGGCCGACGACGCTGGGCGGCCGCCGGCTGCACATCGTGCACGCCGCCGAGCTCTCCGGCATGCACGAGGGGCAGGAGCTGCACCTGCTGGTCTACTTCCCCGGCGAGATGCCGCTGGAGTTCCGGCGCCTGCTGCGCGGCCTCTGCCTGGCCCGGGTCGACCGCTACGAGCAGGCCTGCGTCAACTTCCAGCTCGCCGACCTGCCCCCCCCCGACGAGGCCGCCCGCGCCGGCCTTCGGGCCTTGACCCGCACCCACCTCGCCCAGGCGCTGATCGACTCCGGCCACGCCCGCGACACGGCCGAGGCCTACAGCCGCTTCGCCGGCTCCGCCGCCGGGCTGGTGCCCGACGTCGCGCCGCGCTTCTTGGGGCTGATCCGAATGGCCCGCGCGGTCGGCGGCCTGACCAGCTGGGCCCACCCCCCCGCCGCGCAGGTGGCCGCCCACCTGGGCACCTTCGTCCGCGCCGGCCTGCAGGGCATCGAGACCGCCCGCCCCAAGCTGCCGGGCCCCGAGCGCGCCGGCCTGCAGAAGCTGGCCCACCGCCACGGCCTGGTCCAGACCGGCGGAAGCGACCATCACGGCTGGCCGAACCAGCGCCCGCTGGGCCAGTGGTCCTTCCCGATGCGCGAGGCCCGCCCCTTCGCCCGCGCCCTGAAGCTGGCGGCCTGAGCGGCCCTTCATCCTGCGGCGTTTTTCTTGCCGGTCCAGGGGCTGAGCGGTACAAGAACGGCCCTTCCCGCGGCCCCGCCGCCCAACCCACCTGCGGCTCTGCCGCCAGACCCCGGAGCACCCCATGGCCGATACCACCGAGTTCTTCAGCACGTACCTCCCCGAGAAGATCGCCGCCCAGCCCGATCTGCGCACGATGGGCGCGATCTTCGTCTTCGACATCAAGGACGCCGGCACCTGGACCCTGCGCCTGGACGGCGACGAGACCTCGGGCGTGACCGAGGGCGGCTACGAGAACCCCGGCTGCGTCATCACCACCGACAAGGCCACCTGGGAGGGCATCCTCGACAACCCGGGCAAGGCCATGCAGGCCTTCATGATGGGCAAGCTCAAGGCCAGCAACATCGGCCTCGCCACCAAGCTCCAGCAGATCCTGGGCTGAAGCCCCCGGCTCCGCCGACAGGGACCCCGCCGCCCGGCGACTACAGCCGGCGGCGGCTGCGCCAGGTGCCCAGGGCCATGCCGATGGCCAGCCCTGGCACCGCCAGCAAGCAGATCAGCCAGACCCCCAGCCCCTGAAGCAGGCTCATGCTGAGCGAGCCGGTCGCGGCCGGGTTGGGGCGGATGCTGATCTGGTCGTCCTCGCCCAGCATCCAGGCCACCGCGTTGAGCAGCAGGTCCTGGTTGTTGCCCTGCTGGACCAGCTCGTTGGCGGCGAAGTCCGAGTCGCCGATCACCAGGACGCGGCCGCCCGCCTCGCGCACCACCTCGGCCTCGGCCACCGGCTCGCTGCCGGGCAGGGTCGCCTCCCCCATCGAGCGCGCGCCGACCGCGAGGCCCGCCGGATCGACCACCTCGGCCACGGCGATCAGCGGCACGCTGCCGATGATGTCGAGGCCGTCGGGGGCCGGCGTGGTGATGCCGTCCAAGGAGGTCTCGGCCCAGCCGGCGGCGGTGCTGCGGGCCAGCACCTGCACCTGCAGGCCGGGCCGCTCGCTGCCCTGGCCGACCGAGCGGGCCACGCGCAGCAGGACCATCCCGACGCCGCCTTCGAGCATCGGGTGCGGGGCGAAGCTGCTGTCGTCCAGCACCAGCCAGGTCGGGTCGCCGCCCATCAGCTGGTAGCGGGGGTTCTGCTCGATGACGATGTCGTCGCCGACCTTGATCCCGTAGCGGTCCAGGTCGCGGGCCAGCTCGGGCGCGTGGGTCGGATCCAGCATCACGATCAGGCTGCCGCCGCCGGCGACGTAGGCGGCGAGGTGCTCGCGCTCGGCGGGGAAGGGATCGCTCTGCGGATCGGCCAGCAGCACCAGGTTGCAGTCGGCGGGCACCCCCGCCTCGCGCACCAGGTTGACCGTGCGCACGAGGTAGTTCTGCGCCGTCAGGCGCCCCATCGCCACGCCCATCCCGGTCGCGTCGTGCTGGTCCTCGGGGTCGAGCTCGGCGTGGCCGGTGACGACGCAGAGCTGGTGCTGCGTGCCGGTGCTGAGGCGGATGATCGCGTTGGTCAGCGCCTCTTCCCCGAAGTCGCTCTCCAGCCGCTGCTCGTTGGCTCCGGAGAGCAGGACCACCGTGCCCCAGGAGCTGGTGATCTTGTGCTGCTCGGCCAGCATCGGCTCGCGCACCGGGTCGTGGAAGCTGAGCTTCAGCGTGCTGCCCTCGGCCTCGTAGCCCTTGACCAGGTCCTCGAAGGAGCTGCGCTCAGGGCTGCCGGTGGGGAAGAAGGCCAGGACCTGCACCTCGCTCTGCAAGCCGGCCAGCACCTTCTTGGTCTGGTCCGAGAGCGCGAAGCGCTTGCTGGCGGTCAGGTCCAGCCGGTCGTCGTAGCGGACCGCCAGGACGTTGAGGGCCACGGCGATGGCCAGGGCGACCACCACCAGCAGGGCCGAGGTCGCCGTGTAGCGGGCGCCACGCGCGCGCAGGGCCTGCTCGACCCCCTCGCGGTCGATGATCAGCCAGGCGGCCACCATCACCAGCGAGACGCCGCCGGCCGCGGCGAAGCCCGGCTCGATCGAGTCGACGAAGGCGGCGTAGACCAGGAAGCCCAGCAGGCCGAGCCCGCCGATGAACCCGAGGATCCAGCTCCAGGTGCGCATCATTCCCCCCTACTGCCAGCGCCAGGCTTCGACACGCTGCCAGGTGGCGAAGAGCGCGAAGCCGATGAAGCTGAGGTAGTAGGCCACGTCTTCGAGGTGCAGCAGCCCCTTGGACATCTGCTCCATATGGGAGAGCATGCTGATGTGGGCCAGCACGCCGCCCCAGGTCGAGGGCGCCAGCGAGTCCGCCCAGGAGAGGATCCACAAGCCCAGCAGCAGGCCGAAGCTGATCACCAGGGCGACGACCTGGCTGTCGGTGAAGGCGCTGGTCAGCATGCCGACCGCCAGGAAGCTGGCCGCCAGCAGGAAGGTGCCCAGGTAGTTGCTGGCCAGGATGCCCGGGTCGGGATCCCCCAGCCAGTAGAGGATGAGCGCGGTGTGCAGGGTGCCGAAGAGCAGCACCGCCAGGAAGCCAAGGGCCCCCAGGTACTTGCCGAGCACGATCTGGGCGCTGTTCAGCGGCGAGGAGAGCAGCAGCTCCATGCTGCGCTGGCGGCGGTCCTCGGCGAAGAGCCGCATCGACAGGGCCGGGCAGAGCAGCAGCAGGATGACCGCGGTGTTGGAGAAGAAGGGCTGGATCAGCCAGTCGTTGACGTTGATGTCCTGACCGCCGTAGGGGCTCATCGCGGCCTGCCCGGCCTGGATGCTGTAGTCGGTGGTCATCAGGGCGAAGAAGAGGCCGGTGATCAGCACGAAGCCGCAGAGGCAGAGCCAGCCCATCGGCGTCTCGAAGTACTGATGCAGCTCCCGGCGGGCGATGGCGAGGGTGGCGCGCATCAGGACTCCGTCTGGGGCGAGGGGGAGGCCGGGCGACCGCCGTCCCGCGGATCGGGGCCGGAGCCGCTGGTGAGGCGGAGGTAGGCGTCTTCCAGGCCCTCGGCCGCGCCGAGCTCCAGCAGGCCGAAGTCCACGGCGGCGCGGGCGATCGCGGCGCGAAGCGCCTCCTTGTCGGAGACATCCGCGGCGGCCTCGACCCGGTAGAGCCCCCCGCCCTCGTCGTGCAGGGCGCTGACGCCTGAGACGGCGGCGATGGCGGCGCTGGCCTCGGCCCCTGGCCGCGAGATGCGCAGCCGGGCGGCGCCGGCGTGGGCGAGGTCGGCGATGCGGTCGGAGGCGACGACCCGGCCCTGGTGGATGACGACGACGCGCTCGGCGACGGCCTCGACCTCGCCCAGCACATGGGTGGAGAGGATGACGGTGCGGTCTCCCGCGGCGAGCTCGCGCAGCAACTCGCGGATCTCGACCCGCTGGGCCGGATCCAGGCCCGAGGTCGGCTCGTCCAGCACCAGCACATCGGGGTCGTGGACCAGGGCCTGGGCGAGGCCGACCCGCTGGCGGAAGCCCTTGCTGAGGTGCTCGATGACCCGGTGGCCCACATCGGAGAGCCCGACCCGGCCGATGGCCCGATCAGCGGCGGCGTTGACGTCGTCGACCTCCTTGATGGTGGCGGCGAAGCGCACGTAGTCGCGCACGGTCATGTTCGGGTACAGCGGCGGGACCTCGGGCAGGTAGCCGATGCGCCGCTTGACCCCGCGGGGGTCTTCGAGCACGTCCTTGCCGTCGATCAGGGCGCGGCCGGACGTGGCCCCGATACACCCGCAGAGGATGCGCATGGTGGTGGTCTTGCCGGCGCCGTTGGGGCCCAGCAGGCCGACGACCTCGCCCTTGCGGACCTCGAAGCTGATCTGGCGCACGGCGTGGAAGCTGCCGTATCGCTTGTCGAGCTGCTCGACGCGGATCATGGCGATGTCCTCCTGCTGGCCTGGGAAGCGCGCTGCGGGCGGAAGGCGCGCACCGCGCACCGAAAGCGGAGAGCGCCCGCGGCGCCGCCCGATAGCCTGTCGTCAGCCTTCGGTCCACGGCTTGCCGAACCCCCCCAAGATCCGCTACCCTGTGCGCTCTGCTCGGAGCTCTCGATGTTTCGCCTCACCGCCAGCCTCGCCCTGCTTGCCCCCCTGCTCGGCGCCTGCTCCAGCAAGTGGTCCTATGTGGACCAGGACGGCGATGGCTTCTCCATCGCCGACGGAGACTGCTGGGACAACGAGGAGGGGCCCTCCGGCAGCAGCCTTGGCGGAGGCGACATCTTCCCGGGCGCCCCCGAGACCTGGTACGACGGCTTCGACAACGACTGCGCCGGAGACAACGACTTCGACGCCGACGCCGACGGCTTCGTGCCCACGGCCTATGTCGACCAGGCCGAGGGGCTACCGGGCGGCGACTGCGATGACACCGTCCCGACGGTCAACCCGGGGGCGCTGGACGACTGGTACGACGGGGTCGACGCCGACTGCTCGGGCAACGACGACTACGACCAGGACGCCGACGGCTACGTCTCGGACGACTACGAGGGCCTCGCCACCAGCTATGTCGAGGGCTCGGGGGCCCTGCCCGGCAACGACTGCGACGACCTGCTGGACAGCGTCAACCCCGACGCCAGCGACGAGTGGTACGACGGCGTCGACACCGACTGCGGCGGGGAAGACGACTACGACCAGGACGGCGACGGCTACGTCCCGCTGGACTACGCCGACCTGCCGACCACCTACGTCCCCGGCTCGGGCAGCCTCGAGGCCGGCGACTGCGACGACACCGACGCGACGCGCTTCCCCGAGCCGACGGCGACGGTGGTCTGGTACAACGGCATCGACGAGCGCTGCGACGAGAACGATGGCGACCAGGACGGCGACGGCTTCTGGGTCAGCGACTACGCGGCGCGGGTGGCGGCCTCGGGCACGGGCAAGGTCCCCTTGGACGTCCCGACCGGGCGGTCCGGTGACTGCTTCGACGACGCCGACGACCGCCCCAACCTGAAGGACAGCAGCGATCCGCTGGTGCCCCTCTACGGGATGCCGGCGCTGGACCCCGACGAGGTCTACCCCGGGGCCACCGACGTCGCCTACGACGGCGTCGACGCCGACTGCGCCGAGGACAGCGACTTCGACAAGGACGGCGACGGCTACGACAGCGAGTGCCTCGCCGCCCGCGACGGCAGCCTGGGCCTGGACTGCCGGGACAGCGACGATCCGGCCGACTGCGGCGACGAGGACGCCGCCGGGCTGGGGGCGCTGGGCATCTACCCGGGCGCGATCGACACCTGGTACGACGGCAGCGACGCCAACTGCGACAACTTCGACGACTTCGACGCGGACTACGACGGCTACATCCCCGACGGCTACAGCAGCGTCTACGAGGGCAGCTTGCCGGACGGGGACTGCGACGACCGGGTCGCCGGCGTGAACCCCTCCGAGACCGACACCTGGTACGACGGCACCGACACCGACTGCTCCGGCAACGACGACTACGACCAGGATGGCGACGGCTACGTCCCCGACGCCTACGAAGGCCGCGCCACCACCTACGTCAGCGGCTCGGGCGCCCTGCCCGGAAACGACTGCGACGACACCGTCTCCACCGTCAACCCCAGCCGGACCGACACCTGGTACGACGGCACCGACACCAACTGCTCCGGCAACGACGACTACGACCAGGACGCCGACGGCTACGTCCCCACCTCCTACGTCGGCCGCGCCACCACCTACGTCAGCGGCTCGGGCGCGCTGCCGGGCAACGACTGCGACGACACCGTCTCCACCGTCAACCCCGGCCGCACCGACACCTGGTACGACGGCGTCGACACCAACTGCTCCGGCAACGACGACTACGACCGCGACAGCGACGGCTACGTCCCCGACAGCTACGTCGGCCGCGCCACCACCTACGTCAGCGGCTCGGGCGCGCTGCCGGGCGACGACTGCGACGACACCACCTCCTCGGTCAACCCCAGCCGCACCGACACCTGGTACGACGGCGTCGACACCAACTGCTCCGGCAACGACGACTACGACCGCGACAGCGACGGCTACGTCCCCGACAGCTACGTCGGCCGCGCCACCACCTACGTCAGCGGCTCGGGCGCGCTGCCGGGCGACGACTGCGACGACACCACCTCCTCGGTCAACCCCAGCCGCACCGACACCTGGTACGACGGCGTCGACACCAACTGCTCCGGCAACGACGACTACGACCGCGACAGCGACGGCTACGTCCCCGACGCCTACAGCGGCCTCGCCACCACCTACGTCAGCGGCTCGGGCGGCCTGCCCGACAACGACTGCGACGACACCGACGCGGCGGTGAACCCGGCGGCGACCGAGACCTGGTACGACGGCGTAGACCAGGACTGCGACGACTGGAGCGACTACGACGCCGACCTGGACGGCCAGGACGCCGAGGCCTACGGCGGCACGGACTGCGACGACACGCGGGCGGCCGTCTACTACGGGGCCACCGAGTACTGCTCGACCACCTACGACGACGACTGCGACGACGACACCAACGACCGCAACGCCTCGGGCTGCGCGACCTTCAACTACGACTTCGACGGCGACAGCTACGGCATCGCCAGCACCCGCTGCTACTGCGTGGCCACGGGGTACTGGGACGCCACAAACGACGACGACTGCGACGACAACGCCTCGGGCACCTACCCCGGCGCGACGGACGCCTGGTACGACGGCGTCGACGCCAACTGCGGCAACAACGACGACTACGACGCCGACAGCGACAACTACGTCCGCACCATCGACGTCGGCAAGGCCACCACCGGGGTCAGCGGCACCGGCGCCCTGCCCGGCAACGACTGCGACGACACCACCTCCACCGTCAACCCCAGCCGCACCGACACCTGGTACGACGGCGTCGACACGAACTGCTCGGGCAACGACGACTACGACGCCGACAGCGACGGCTACGTCCCGACCACCTATGTCGGCCGCGCCACCACCTACGTCAGCGGCTCGGGCAGCCTGCCGGGCAACGACTGCGATGACACGCGCTCGGCGGTCAGCCCCCTGGGGACCGAGACCTGCGCCACCAGCTACGACGACGACTGCGACGGCAGCGACAACGACGTCGGCGCTACCAGCTGCCTGACCTTCTACTACGACGGCGACGCCGACGGCTACGGCATCGGCACCACCCAGTGCACCTGCGAGGAGAGCGGCTTCTACAGCGCCGACAACGACGACGACTGCGACGACACCGACGAGCTGGTCAACCCCGGCGGGTCCGAGAGCGGCGGCGTCGAGGGCCTCGACGACGACTGCGACGAGTGGATCGACGAGCACCTCGTCGCGGTCGGCGACCTGGTCATCACCGAGATGATGATCAACAGCATCGAGTCCGGTACCGAGACCTACGAGTGGTTCGAGGTCTACAACGACTCCGGCCGGACCCTGTACCTGGACGGCTGGTTCTTCGAGGAGGTCAACAGCTCGGGGACCAACCCGTACTACCCCTTCTTCATCTCGCCCGACGCCGCCTTGCAGGTCGACGACATGGAGTACCTGGTCTTCTGCGCCACCTCGACCATCCCCGGCGTCACCTGCGACTACGTCTACCGCAGCAACGCCTTCACGGACTCGGCCTACGGCGCTGCCGACAACGGCAGCCACGCCCTCAGCAACACCAGCGGCACCATCCGGCTGGGCCTCGTCTACGGCACCGGCGCGACCGCGGTGGCGCTGGACAGCGTCAGCTACAGCTCGACCTTCGGCTACAGCAACGGCGTCAGCGCCGAGCTGTCGATCAACCACACCGACGCTACCAGCAACGACGTCGGCACCAACTGGTGCGCGGCGACCTACATCTACAGCACGGACGGCGGCAACAACTACGGCACGCCGGGCGAGGACAACGAATGCGCGCTGTAGCGCGAGGGCCGCTCGTCCTGTGGGCGCTCGTCTGCTGCGCGGGCGCGGAGAAAGGCGTCGAAGGCACCGACAGCGGCCTGCCCCCTGGAGACAAAGGGCTCTGCCCAGAGGGTGAGCCCTGCGCCCTCTCCGCAGACGAAGCAGCCGCGATCTTCCTCGGTGAGGACGAGGGCGGCTGGGCCGGCATGGCGGTCGGAGGAGCGGGCGATCTCGACGGCGACGGCCACTCCGACCTGCTGATCTCAGCAGTGAGCAGCCCGCCGGGTGGCGTCGCCTACCTCGTGCTCGGGCCGGCCGATGGTCAGGTCCCTCTCGCCAACGCCGACGCCACGCTGCGGGATTGGACGGGCGGGCTCCTCACGGGCCTCTCCCTGGCCGGGGCGGGCGATCTCGACGGCGACGGCCACTCCGACCTGCTGGTGGGCGCAATGGAAGGGGGAGAAGCCGAACAGATGTCCGGCATCGTCTACCTCGTGAACGGACCGATCCTGGGCGAGATCGACCTCTCGACCTCAGCGACGCGCTTCCCGGGCCTCGCCGCGCAGAGCTACCTGGGCAGCTCGCTGGTGGCCCCCGGGGATGTGAACGGAGACGGCGTGCCCGACCTCGTCCTCGGCGCGCCCGGTGCTCCTGGCGGTCCCTCCGACAACCCCTTGTACGGCGCGGCGACCCTGCTGCTCGGCCCCTTCGATGAGCGCTCCTCTCTCGCCGGCGCGGCGGCGACGATCCGCGGCGCCAATGTCGGCTCCCAGCTCGGACAGTCCCTGGCCGGTCCCGGCGACGTGGACGGAGACGGCCTCGCCGATGTGCTCGTCGGAGCCTTCGGCGACCTCTCAGACGGAGACATCACCGGCTCGGCCACCCTGCTGCTCGGCCCCTGGGCGGACGAGGATCCGTTCGGCGAGGGGGGCACTCGCCTGTGGGGCCAGGCCGACGGGGACTTTGCCGGCTTCTCGGTGGCCGGCGCGGGCGATGTAGACGGCGACGGCCTGCCCGACCTGCTGGTCGGCGCCCACGGGGAGAGCACCAACGGCCTCGACGCGGGCGCGGCCTACCTGGTGCTCAGCCCGCCAGGCCGCTCCATCTCCCTGGCCGAGGCGGACTGCAAGCTGCTGGGCCCGGGGGAGCCGGCCCTGGCCGGAGTCTCGGTCGCCGGTCCGGGAGACGTCAACGGCGACGGTCACGCCGACCTGCTGGTCGGGGCACCCGGGGACTACCTTCAAGGGCGCAGCGCGGGGGCGGCCTACCTCGTCTACGGCCCTCGCTCGGGCATCGTCGAGCTGTCCGCAGCCGAGCTCCAGATCGTCGGCGCCCAGCCCGGCGACACGCTGGGCTACTCGGTCGCTGGCGCGGGGGACGTCGACGGCGATGGCCTCGCCGACCTCCTGCTGGGCGCCTACCGGGTCGACGCGGCGGAGCACGACGCGGGCGCCGCCTACCTCTTCCTGGGGGGCCAGCTCTGAGTCCGCCGCCAGCCCAGGAGTGAGAACAGTCCTTGAAAGCTCGATCCGTAGAGGCGAGATTTCAAGGATCCTGACCCGACCCCGTCAGGTGGACCATCTCGTGGTACCCTGTGGATTGTACCCTGCGAGGCTTTCCATGAGCTGCTGGCTCCTCTTCCTGCTCACGAGCTGCGTCTCTTTCGAAGACGGCACCGACGGGGGCACCGACAGTGGTATGGATGGCGGTATGGATGGCGGTATGGATGGCGGCACCGACGGGGGCACCGACGGCGATACAGACTGCGAAGAGCAAAGTTGGTGGTTGGACGTAGACGGCGACGGCTACGGCGATCCAGCCTCCATCTCCAGCGCCTGCGAGCCTCCCGAAGGCTACGTCGACAACGACCTCGACTGCGACGACAGCGCGGCCGCCGTGAACCCGGGCATGGTCTCGGACTGCTCGACCCCCTGGGACGACAACTGCTCGGGGAGCACCAACGACCCGGGCTCGCTGGGCTGCGTGGACTTCCACTACGACGGAGACGGGGACGGCTTCGGCACCGACGAGGCGGCCTGCCTCTGCGAGCCCGAAGGCCCCTACGCCGCAGACAACGGCCTGGACTGCGACGACACGACCGCGCTGGTCAACCCCGGGATGAGCCCGGACTGCTCGACCCCCTGGGATGACAACTGCAGCGGGACCACCAACGCCCTCGACTCCCTCAACTGCACGCGGTTCTACTACGACGCGGATGGCGACGGCTTCGGCACCAGCGACAGCGCCTGCACCTGCGAGCCCGAGGGCGCCTATACCTCAGACAACGACCTGGACTGCGACGACGAGGAGCCGGACTCGCACCCACACGCGGAGGAGATTTGCGACGACACGGAGGACAACGACTGCGATGGCCTGGTGGACGGCGAAGCGCCCGGGTGCTTCCACTGGGGAGACCACAGCCTGTCCGAGGCCGACGCGCGCTTCACCGGCGAGGCCTATGCTGACTCTGCCGGTTCTTCCGTCGCCGGGGCGGGGGACTTCAACGGCGATGGCTACGACGACATCCTGGTCGGCGCCCGTCACAACCAGGCCGCAGGCAGAAACGCGGGGGCGGCTTACCTCGTACTGGGGGGCCCGACGGTGGCCGACGCCTCACTGGCCGACGCCGACGCCCGCTTCACCGGGGAGGCGACCAATGACTTCGCCGGCGATCAGGTCGCCGGGGCGGGGGACATCGACGGCGACGGCTACGACGACATCCTAGTCGGCGCGTACCAAAGCGACGCTGCAGGCACCTGGTCCGGGGCCGCCTACCTGGTGCTGGGCGGCCCGTCGGTGGCCTCAAGCTCCTTGTCCGACGCCTACGCGCGCTTCACCGGGGAGGCCGTTGGCGACTATGTCGGCTCCTCGATCGCCGGGGCGGGGGATGTCGATGGCGACGGCTACCACGACATCCTGATCGGCGCGCGCAGCAACGACGAAGGCGGCGACAGGGCTGGGGCGGCCTACCTCGTGCTGGGGGGCCCGACGGTGATCTCGGGCTCGCTGGCCGACGCTCACGCGCGCTTCACCGGGGAGGCGGCCCTCAACTATGCCGGCTACTCGATCGCCGGAGCGGGGGATGTCGACGGCGACGGCCATGCCGACATCCTGGTCGGCACCCAGTACAATCACGCCGCAGGGACCGACGCCGGAGCGGCCTACCTCGTGCTGGGGGGCCCCTCGGTGGCCTCGGCCTCGCTGTCCGACGCTGACGCGCGCTACACCGGTGAGGCGGTTGAGGACTATGCCGGGCGCTCGGTCGCCGGGGCGGGCGATGTCGACGGCGACGGCTACGCCGATACCCTGGTCGGCGCCCAAGGCAACGTCGCCGCAGGTAGCTATGCGGGCGCGGCCTACCTTGTCCGGGGGGGCGCCTCCATGCTCTCGATCTCTTTGTCCACTGCCGACGCCCGCTTCACTGGGGCAGACCACGACCGCGCCGGCATCTCAGTCGCCTGGGCAGGGGACATTGACGGCGACGGCTTCGACGACATCCTGGTCGGTACCACACACAACGCTAGCGCAGGCTACTACGCCGGAGCGGCCTACCTCGTGCTGGGAGGCCCCTCGGTGGCATCGGCCTCCTTGTCCGACGCCGACTCTCGATTCACCGGTGAGGCGATCGAGGACTATGCAGGCCGCAGGGTCGCCGGGACAGGAGACGTCGATGGCGACGGCTTCGACGACATCCTGATCAGCGCCTGGCACAACGACGCCGCAGCCCTATCCGCGGGCGCCGCCTACCTCATCCTGGGTGGCCGCTGAGCTCGCCGCTGGAGCGCTCACGGGCACTGCCCCGGTTGGAAGCCGCTCCACCCGGTGAAGACCGCGGTGATCACGCTGCCCGCCGCCAGCACCAGCATCAGCAGCCCGCCGAGCTGGGCCGCCCGCGTCTCGCGCTGCCGCTCGGCGTAGGGCATGACGTAGCCCAGCGCCAGCCCGGTGATCAGCCCGCCGACATGGCCGGCGTTGTTCACCCCCGGCATCGCCAGGCCCATGAAGAAGGCGAAGCCGCCCCACATCAACATCTGGCCGCGGACGGCCTCGCCGAAGGTGCCGCCCCGCCGCTTTCCGAAAGCGAACAGCGCCCCCATCAGCCCGAAGAGCCCGCCCGAGGCGCCGATCGTCGGCGCGCCGGACCACAGGTCGCTGAGCAGGTAGCAGCCGACGCCCGAGAGCACGTAGATCAGCAGGAAGCGCCCCGGCCCGAACTCGCGGGCCGTCATGCCGCCCAGGTTGCGCAGCCACATCATGTTGAAGACGATGTGCAGCAGGCTGCCGTGCAGGAAGCTGGCGGAGATCAGCGTCCACAGCCGCCCTCCCCATAGCGCCGGGCCGCTGGTCATGCCCAGCAGGCGCAGCGCCTCGCTGCTGGGAGAGGCGAAGTCCAGGTGGATGCCCAGCTCCATGCAGCGGGGATCCAGCAGCAGGGAGAGGCCGAAGAGCACCACGGTCGGCCCCAGGATCAGCGAGACGGGCTCGATGGCGTCGCGGAAGAGGGCGTGCAGGCCCGGCCCCAGACCGAAGAGCGTCGGCGCCGCCGCCCCGCAGTGCGGGCAGCGCTTCTCTTGCGCGCTGATGAGCTGCCGACAGGACGAGCAGAGCACCGCCCCGCGCTTCTTGGTGGCCACCCTCAGCTCCGGCGGCGGGCGAGGCCCGAGAGGGCCAGGCCGAGCAGGGCGAGGCCGACCGCGGGTGTGCCGCGAGAGGACGCGCAGCCGCCGGCCTCGACCGACTCGCCGATGCCCGGGTCCACCACGATCACGTCGACCAGGTCCGGCTCGGAGGCGAGCAGGCCGTCGTCGACCACCAGCTCGAAGGTGTAGGTCCCCGGCAGGCGCGCGTCGAACTCGGGCGCGGCGGTGTCGGCCTTGGCCAGCACGGTGCCGGGGCCCCACAGCTGCACCCACTGGAAGCTCAGCGTGTCCCCGTCGGGGTCGTAGGACTCGCTGCCGTTGAGCACGATGCGCTCGCCGGGGTAGGCCAGGAAGGCCCTCCCGGCCAGGGCGACCGGGGCCTCGTTGGCCCAGGCCGAGGGGCAGAGCAGGAGCAACAGCGCGAGCATCAGGACTCCAGGGGTGCGGCAGGGTGGCCACCGGACCCCGCGCCGCAATATGCCGCCGAAGCAGTCGTATCCAGGCCCGCCCGACCCCGGCGGATCGTGGTAGGCAAACCGGCAGCTTCGGAGCGCGCTCATGGGAATCTTCGACCGTCTCGCCAACGTCTGGAAGGGCTTTCTCAGCCTCTGGATCTCCGACATCGAGAACAAGAACCCCGAGGCGGTCTACGAGGCCGCCATCGAAGAACGCATCAAGAAGCACCGCGAGCTGAAGAAGGCGGTCTCGGGCATCGTGTACCTGCGCAACAAGACGCAGACCGAGCTCGAAGCCAAGGAGAAGGAGCTCGCCGAGATCAACGTGCAGATCCCCGTCGCCGTCGAAGAGGGCGAGGACGAGGCGGCCCTGGTGCTGATCGAGCGCCGGGACTCCCTGACCTCCAGCATCGCCGGCCTGCGGATGGAGCTCGAGAAGGTCAGCGCCCAGGCCGAGGACGCCAAGGAAGGCCTGATCACCTTCCAGGCCGAGATCGAGAAGCTCAAGCGCGAGAAGGAGGAGATGCTGGCCAAGCGGGCCAACGCCGAGGCCCGCATCCAGATCCGCGAGACGCTGGACGGGCTCTCCACCGACGCCGACATCAAGGCGCTGGACAATGTGCGCGAGAGCATCCACAAGATCCAGGCCGAGGCCGACGTCAGCACCGAGATCGGCGCCGAGTCCCTGGACGCCAAGCTCAAGAAGATCAAAGGCAAGGCGGCGACCGCCTCGGCCCGCAACGAGCTGGACGAGATGAAGAAGCAGATGGCGGCCCGTAAGTCGGGCGCGGCCGAAGCCGCCGCCGGCGTCAAGAAGACGATGTAGTCAGGCTCGCCCGCGGGCAAAGGGATCGGGATGCTGGGGCTGCCGCGACGGGTGCTCACCGCGTGGGCGAGCCTGGACGATCACCAACGCCGGGTGGGCTCGGCCCTGGGGCTGATCGGGGCCCTGTCCCTGGCACACTTCCTCGTCTACACCATCGCCCAGCCCTTCTACATCGAAGACGCCGGCATCTCCTTCGCCTACGCGCGCAACCTCGCCCAGGGCGACGGCCTCGTCAGCTACCCGGGCGGCGAGCGGGTCGAGGGCTACAGCAACGCGCTCTGGGTCTTCCTGCTGGCGGCCTTCCACCTCGTCGGCGTCAACCCCTGGGTCAGCAGCAAGCTGCTGGGCGCCGCTATGGGCCTGCTGGCCCTGCCGCTGGCCTACGGCCTGACCCGCCGCGCCCTGGCGGATCTGCTGCCCCCCTCCAGCCGCCACCTGGACGGCCTCGCCCTGCTCGCCCCGCTGCTGCTGGCCCTCTCCCAGCAGATCGCCCTGTGGAACGCCTCGGGCCTGGAGAATGCCCTCTTCGGGCTGCTGCTCCTGGCCGGCGCCTGGCGCGGCTGCGTCGAGCAGGAGCAGGAGGCCGCGGGTGACCGGGCCCTGCCCCTCTCCGCCTTCCTCTTCTTCCTCCTGACGATGACCCGGCCCGAGGGCCTGATGTACGCCGCCGCCGGGCTGGGCGGCCGGGTCGTGGCCGCCGCCCTCAACCGGCGCCCGCGGGCGGTGGCGGAGCTGCTGCTGGCCTTCGCGCTGCCCTACGCCCTCTACAACGGCTGGCGCTACGCCTGGTTCGCCTGGCCCTACCCCAACACCTACTACGGCAAGCTCGGCGCCGGCACGACCTTCCAGCCCTTCACCTGGGACGGCCGCGGCTGGAAGCAGATCCAGCAGTTCTTCCAGACCCACCAGGTGCTCTACGCCCTGCCCCTGCTGCCCCTGGCCATGACCGGCCTGCGCGGCGCCCGACGCTGGGCGGGGCTCCTCATCGTCGCCTGGCTCAGCCTCGTCGTGCTCTGGGACGGCCGGGCCGGCCTGCCCTCCCTCCCCGCCTGGTACCAGGACGTGCCCAAGTCCTGGGTCCACCTGCGGGTCTGGTCCCTGCTCATCGGCGGGGTGCTGCTGGGGCTGCTTGCGCTGGGGCGGCCGGGCTGGCTGGCCCGTGGCCAGCTCTGGGCCTTCTTCTGCGGGGGCATCTTCTTCGTCGTCTACGGCGGCAACGACTGGATGAAGGCCTTCCGCTGGTTCAACCTGATCGGCGTCTCGATGTTCCCCCTGCTGGTCATCGGGCTGGTCGTCCTGCTCGACGAGCTGGGCCTCGTCGAGCGTCGGCTGCGGCGGGTCCCCGCCTGGCTGCTGGCCGCCGCCCCGCTGCTCCTGGGCTTCACCACCGTCCAGGCTATCGAGGGGGTCGAGTTCATCAGCTCCCCCGAGACCAGCGTCCGCGACATCGGACGCCGGGTCGACTACATGCGCGGGGTCCAGCGCACCCTCGATCTCGACGACGTCACCTTGCTCGACGTCGATATGGGCGCCCATATGTACTACTCGGGCTGGCGCATCCTGGACATCGCCGGCCTGATCGAGATCCCCATGGCCCGCCACCGGCGCTTCGACCGGGCCTTCGTCCAGCACTACATCTTCCAAGAAGAGCGCCCCCACTTCGCCCATGTGCACGGCAACTGGGCCCGCACCAGCCGGATCAACACCTACACCGAGTGGAAGGAGGGCTACCTCGAGATCCCCGGCTACCCGATCGGCGCCGGCAAGCTGCACATCGGCAACCACATCCGCCGCGACCTGCTGGCCAGCAAGGGCCAGAGCTTCCCCGACGCCCCCAAGGTCATCTTCGAGGGAGGCCTGCGGCTGCTGCACGTCGATCTGCCCGCGCCTCAGGCCGCGATCGGCGGCGAGCTCTTCGTCGACCTCGTCTTCCAGGCCCCGATGAGCCGGCAAGGCTTCACCATCGAGCTCTTCCTCGACGACGGCGCCGGCAACAGCACCTCGACCGTAGTGGAGCCGGCGCAGGGCTGGCTGAAGGTCAAGGACTGGAAGCGCGACGAGCAGGTCCACACGCGGGTGCGCCTGCCCCTGCCCGCGACCCTGCCGCCGCACAGCTACCAGCTCGGCATGGTGCTGTTCTACGCCCCGGACGAGGAGGAGAAGGGAGAGGAAGGCGAAGAGACCATCGGAGAGGCGCCTCCGCGCGTCCGCCCCCTGCTCAGCGCCAACGGGGTCCGCCCGAGCGAGAGCCCCTTGCGGCACGAGGGCGAGTACCTGCCCCAGGGCGCCACGGTGCGCCTCCTCCCCCTCGCCGACGCCCAGGCCCTGGCCTCCTCCGGCCTGGACGAGGCCCTCGCCCTGGCCGCCGCCGGCGACTGTGAGGCAGGCTGGACGCGCTTCAAGAACGCCAGCCGGGTGCTGCTCGCCGATCTCGACTGGCGAGCGCGGCACGAGCCCGCCGTCCGCCGGGCCGTCGCCCTCTGCGAGCTGGACGAGGCCCGCGCCGCCGACGACGAGGAGGACCGCATCGCCGCCCTGCTGCGGGCGCGCCGCTGGGACCACCGCACCCCCGGCCTCGGGGCCCTGTCCCGGCCCGAGGCCCGCATCCTGCGCGTCGAAGGCGACACCTGGCGCGAGCAGCGCGACTGGGAGCGGTCCTACCGCAGCTACGCCCTGGCGCTCAAGCTGGACCCCAGCCTCTCCCATGTGCGACGGGCGGCCGAGGAGGTGCGGGACCTCATGCTCGGCATCGCCAAGGAGCAGGCTGAGGACTGAACCGGTCTCCTCCATGGTTCGTGAACAAACCAGGAGCCCGGCTACCCCGAAGCGCTGTGGTGGACCGCCATCCCGGACCCCGTCAAAACGACCGGTGGGGTCCTTCAGTCTGATCCGGACCGTGTGCGGGGGAGAAGGGGAAGAGCCTCTCAAGTACCCGGCAACGTGAGAGAGGCCTCCCCTGGCACCGCTCTTGCTTTGGCCAAGGCAACGGACGAGGCCGCCCAGTCTCGCTCCGGCTCCAGGCGTCCGTTCGACCTGGGATTCCACCAAGGAGGTACGCCGTGAATCGCACCCTGCTCTGCTGCACTGTCTTCGCAACCACGTCTCTCGCGCTCACCGGATGCGAAAACGATCCAGACACCATGCATGAGCCAGACAACAGCGCGCATGACAACACCGCGCGGGACAACACAGGCGTCAACGAGCGCGACCGCAACGCCGCGACCAAGACCCCCTTCGACCAGGCCGAGAACGGCCCCGACATCAAGATCACCGCCGAGATCCGCCGCGCGGTCGTCAGCGGAGAGGGCCCCAGCACCAACGCCGAGAACATCAAGATCATGACCGAGGCTGGGGTGGTCACCCTGCGCGGCCCGGTCGCCAGCGAGGCCGAGAAGGCTGCCATCGAGGCCGCGGCCCTGACCGTGGTCGGCGTGGCCCGCGTCGACAACCAGCTGGACGTCCAACCCCAGTGACCCTCCGGGTCGCTCCCTCCATCCCCCACTCGTACCCTCTTCACGGAGTCTTCCATGTCCAAAGCCGTCTTCTGCATCGCATCGTCCGAGCACCAGGCCACCCGCATCGTCAGCGACCTCAAGGCCGCCGGCTTCGTCGACGACGACATCTCCGCGCTGCTCCCCGACAAGGCGGGCTCGCGTGACTTCGCCCACGAGAACAACACCAAGGCCCCCGAAGCCGCGGTCGCTGGCGCCGGTGCCGGCGGCGTGCTGGGCGGAACCCTCGGCGTGCTCGCCGGGATCGGCGCCCTGGCGATCCCCGGCGTCGGCCCCTTCATCGCCGCCGGCCCGATCATGGCCGCCCTCAGCGGCGTGGCCGTCGGCGCGGCGGTGGGTGGCCTGGCCGGAGCCCTCGTCGGCCTCGGCATCCCCGAGCTCGAGGCCAAGATGTACGAAGGCAAGATCCGCAGCGGCAACATCCTGATCTCGGCGCACGCCAAGAACGGAGACGAAGAGAAGGCTGCCAAGGAGATCTTCGAGCAGGCCGGCGCCAGCGACATCAAGGTCGGCTCCGAGACGTCCACCCCCAAGGACGACGACAGCGAACGCTACGCGCACTCCCGAGCCTGAGGGCGCTGGTCGAGGGGAGCGGGGGCCACACAGGCCCTCACTCCCCCGATCGTTCCCGATCCAGCAGCCGCCGGTCCCGCTTGGTGGGCCGGCCGCTGCCCGCCTCGCGCCTGAAGTTCGGCTGCTTCGCCAGCAACCGGGCGATCGGGTCCAGCTCGGGAGGCGGCGGGCTGTGGTCGACGAAGAGGGCCTGCGCCTCGCTGGCCGAGCCGCGCTTGTCGCCCATCGCGCGCACCTCGAGCACCCGCAGGCCGCCGGGGGTCTGCACCTCGATCTGCTGGCCCAGCCGGACCCGCTGGCCGGGCTTGCCGACCCGCCCGTCGACAGTGCAATGACCCGCGTCGCAGGCATCGGTCGCCAGCGAGCGCGTCTTGAAGCAGCGCGCCGCCCAGAGCCACTTGTCCAGGCGGACCTCGGCGCCTTCGTCCGCTGCCATCGGCCCGCTCAGTCCGAGCGCTCTTCGATCCACATCTCGACGCGGCGGTTCTTCTCCCAGGCCACCTCGTTGCGCTCGGCCAGCAGGGGCCGGGACTCGCCGTAGCCGATGCTGCGCAGGCGCTCGGTCGCGACGCCCTTGCCCTCCAGGTACTGCCGCACGCTGGCGGCCCGCGCGTCAGAGAGCTTCTGGTTGTGGCTGTCCGAGCCGCGGTCGTCGGTGTGGCCCTCGATCCGCAGCATCTTGATCTGCGGGTTGTCGCGCATGACCTGGGCCACCTCGTCCAGCAGCGGGAAGCTGCTGGGCTGGATGGTCGCCTTGTTCAGGTCGAAGTTCACCACCTCGCGCAGCTCGATGCGCTCGGTCGTCACCACCACCCGCGAGGGCTCCAGCACGATCTCCACCACCTCGCTGGTGCCGGCCTTCAGCACCACCGACACCTCGGCGGGGCGGTAGCCGTTGGAGGTCACCCGGACGACGTGCTCGCCCGGCGGCACCTTGATGCGGGAGGCGGTGGCGCCCGTGCGGCCGCGATCGCCGCCGTCCAGCGACCAGCGCGCGTCCACCGGCCGGCCGTCGGAGCCGACCACCCGGACCTCGATCGTGCCGGTCGGTCGGACCAGGACCTTGGTCACCTCGTGGCTGGAGGCCTCGGGCACCTCGATCGTGGTGGTCAGGGGCACGAAGTCGTCGGCCGTGGCCTGCAGGCCGTGGCTGCCGGGGTGGATGCCATGCACCTTGTTGGGGTCGAGCTCCTTGTAGCCCTCGCCCTGATCGACGGCGAGACGGACCCCGCTGATGGTGTTGCCATCTTCGTCGACGAAGCGGATCTGGACCTGGGTGGCCGGATCGGGGCAGCCGTCGACGTCCTTGTAGCCGTCGAAGTCCTCGGCCTGGTCGGGGCAGCGATCCACCGAGTCGCGGATGCCGTCACGGTCACGATCGCCGTCCAGCGCCGGCTCGTAGCCGACGCCCAGCAGCAGCCGATAGGCCGGGGCGCCGATGCCGGTCGTCAGGCCTCCGCCGCCACCGCCACGCAGGACCCAGTCCCCGAAGCGGACCCAGCCGGTACCCAGGGCCTCGACCGGCACGGCCGCGGTGTTCTTGAAGCTGGCGCTGTAGTTGGCGTGGGCCCCCGCCTCGAGCCCCAGGCCGTAGGTCTCGTCCTCGTCCAGGGCCTGGGTCAGGCCCAGGCGCGCGTAGAGCTGGTCGTCGAGGACCACGTTCTCCAGGATGGCCTCGGGCTGCCCGCGGGTGCCGACGTTGGCCAGGAAGGTCGTCCGGTCCATGCGGTAGTCGACGATGGCGCCGAGCTCGTAGCCGGTGGCGGAGGAGGCGAGGCCCGGCCCCATCGAGCTGGTGGCCAGCAGCAGCCGGCCTTGCAAGGCGAGGCCGACCGCGTCGCTGTTGGGGTCGAGCAGGCCGACCCGCAGCGCCGCCGAGAGGTCGCCGAAGCCGGAGCCCTGCACATCCTGCCCGTTGCTGGAGAGGACCACCGGCACGGCCAGGCCCAGGTGGACCCGACCCCGGCCCAGGCCCAGCAGCATGTCCGCCTGCATCAGGTCGGAGACGACGCTGGTGGTCTCGCCATCCGCGCTCTCGAAGACCAGCGGGTCGCTCGCGTAGTTCAGCAGCAAGCGCGCGGAGGGGCGCAGCTCGGGGAAGAACGTGGCGTCGTCGGCCCACAGCGTCGTCTGGCCGTCGATCGAGGGCCGGAAGAGCTGGGCGTTGAGCTCGGGCGTGGACTGGGCGAGAGCAGGGGCGGCGGTCAACAGGAGCAGCAGCATCGTCCTTCCTGGGAAGAGGAGAGCGCCGCCACTATATCTCGAACGTCAAGAAAGGTAACGATCGCCCGACAACAGCGCCGCCAGTCGAGCCACTCCTCGGGCCGTCACCTGCGGGGGCGCGGCCGTGAAGCAGAGGCGGATGTGGCCCGCGAAGTGGCGCCCGCACGAGGCGCCGGGCGCGACCAGCACATTGCGGTCGATGCAGTCCTCCAGCAGGCCCTGCATGCCTCGCTCGTCCAGCTTCGCCGCTACATCCAGGAAGAGGAAGGTCCCCCCCTCCGGCTCGGGCACCCCCAGCGCGGCAGCCGCGGCCGCCCCGCTGATCCGGTACTCGGCGGTGGTCGCCCTCCGCCAGGCCTCGCCCGTCTGGAGCGCCCGCAGCGCGAGGTGCTGGGGCCCGATCGGCGCCGAGTAGGCGCTGTGCATGTGCACCTTGTGGATCTGCGACAGCAGGCCGGGCTGCTCGGGCGCCAGCAGGTAGCCGACCCGGGTCCCGGCCATCGCGTAGCTCTTCGAGAAGCTGTGGACCGAGAAGGTGCGCTCCGGCGCCAGCGCGCGCAGCGCGATGTGGGGGTGGCCCCAGACATGGTCCTCGTAGACGTCGTCGGCCAGGATCCACAGCCCGTGGCGCCGGGCGAAGCGCACGATGGCCTCGGCCTCCTCGGCACGCAGGCAGCGGCCTGTGGGGTTGTTGGGCGTGTTGAGGTAGACCGCCACCGTCCGCTGCGTCAGGCGCTCGCCCAGGGCCACCTCGAGGCCCTCCGCGTCGGGCGCCTCCCCGACAAGCTCCCTTGCGAACCAGGGCACGTCCACCGGGCAGCCGCCGCGGGTGTGCACCAGCCCCGGGATCAGCGGCCAGTAGGGCGAGAGCAGCAGCACCTCGTCGCCGGGCTCCAGGATCGCCCCCAGGACCGAGGAGAGCACCCCCGTCGCGCCCGGGGCGATCAGGACCCGCTCGGGGCCGACCTCCCGGCGCTCGGCGATGGCGGCGATCAGCTCGGGCAGGCCACCCGGCGGCCCATACCGGTGCCAGCCGGCCGGGGCGTCGGCCAGGTCCTGGTAGCGGCAGCCCGGCGGCGGCTCCAGGTAGGAGTCGCCGACGTGCAGGGGGTAGACCTCGCCCTGCAGCCCGGCGATACGATGGGCGACGGTGGAGAAGACACCCCCCGCCATGCGGGCGATCTCGGGGGCGATCTCGGGGTGACGAGGCACGGCGGCTCCTGGCTCAGCGCAGGTGGCGGGCGACCTGGGGAGGCACGCGGATCAGCCCCTCCTGGGCGGCGACGTAGAGCGCTCCGGCGCCTCCGAGGCCTCCCAGGCCCAGCAGCACCACGAAGAGCCCGCAGCCCAGGCAGCCGCAGCCGGTCTTCTTGGAGGAGCCCCCGCCGGCGGCCTTGGGGGTCGGAGTCGGCTTCGGCAGGCCCTGGACGACGGGGGGCGCCTGGACGACGGGGGGCGCCTGGACGACGGGGGGCGCGGCCGGAGGAGGCGTGGGGAGCGGAGCGGGCGGAGGCCGCACCTTCGCGGGCATCGGGTTTTTGACCACCGGCGTCGGCGGCTGCGGGACCGGAACAGGCACGGGCACCGGGACAGGCACCGGGACAGGCACGGGCGCCGGGACAGGCGCGGGCGCGGGCGCGGGCACAGGAACGGGCACCGGAACGGGTGCCGGGGGCTGCGGGACCGGAACAGGCACGGGCACCGGAACGGGTGCCGGGGGGTGCGGGACCGGAACAGGCACGGGGACAGGTACAGGCACGGGGACCGGGACAGGAGCCGGGGGCTGCGGGACCGGAGCGGGACGAGGCGCCGGCGGGATCGTCACCGGCGCGGTCGGATCCGGGACGGCGAGGTTGGTCCGCGGGGCCGCGACCGGCACCGCTCGCGGAGGAGGCCGCTGGATCACCGTCGTCGAGCTGTCCGAGGGCGGATCATCGTCCAGCTCGCCACCCGGCACCGGGACCATCTCCACCGGCGGCTCGGGCCGAGGAGCCGGCGTGGGGGGAGCCGGCTTCGGAGGAGGCTGAGGGGCTGGCTGGGCCCAGAAGGCGGTCGCCTGGTCCGACGGCGGGTCCTCCCAGGCCAGCTCCTCCCTCGGCGGCGCCGGAGCGACCGGCTCGACGGGCGCCGAGGTGGTCGCCACCGTCGGCTGCTCGTCCTCCCCCATCAGGCTCGCCGGCGCGACGAACAGCGTCGCCTGGTCCGAGGGCGGGTCCTCCCAGGCCAGCTCCTCCTTCGCCGCGGGAGGCGCAGGCGCGCGCGGGAGCCCTGGCGCGGGAGGCAGTGGCGGAAGCGGCTCGGGATCCGGCACGGGAGCCGGCACCGGCACGGGAGCCGGCACCGGCACGGGCACGGGAGCCGGCGGCTCGGTGATGTCCTGCTCGTCGGTGAACTCCTCGGGCGCGCCGGTCAGGTCCTGCTCCTCCTCCAGCTCGCCCGCGCCGAGCACGTCCAGCAGGCTGCGGGTCGGCTCCACCATCAGGCTGATCAGGTCGAAGGGAGCCTGCGGCAGCGCCAGGCGGGGGTGTCGCTCGGAGATCGCCCGGCGGACGCAGGCCTCGGCCGCCAGGCGCGCCACCAGCATCCGGTAGACCGGCAGCACGTCGATGCCCGTCGAGAGCACCTTGCGGGCGCCCGTCAGGGGCAGGGCCAGCGCGTCGACCACCCCGCCGGCCATGCGGGCCACGAAGTCCAGCCGCTTCGAGTTGGCCAGGGCCATCCCGTCCAGCAGGCTGAGCAGATGCCCCGCCGTGTGCGCCGATCCCTCGACCGCGGCACGCCCGATCAGCCCCGCCAGCCGGGCCTCCTCGCCCGCCCGGTGCTTCTCGGCGAAGGGGCGCAACACCCCCCCGTTGTTGTCCCGGCGCAGCATCAGGAAGGGCAGGGCGATCTCGACCGAGCCCACCCAGGCGGTCAGCGCCACGCCCGACTCCAGGCTGATCAGCGCCCGCACCCGGTCCGCCGGCGGCCCGTCGAAGAGCCTCCAGGCGATGTCGCCGACCGCCAGCAGCTTGAAGACGGCGTCCCGCTCCTGGCGCTCGCGCAGCGGCTCGAAGGGGGACTGCCCGGCCGAGAGCGCCTTGTAGATCGACAGGGCCGTGTCGAAGCCGGTGCGGATGTCGACCAGGTCGTCGCCCTCGTCGACGGCACGGGCGATGCGCAGCGACTCCGTCACCCCCTCCGAGCCGGCCAGCTCCACGGCGCGCACCAGCACCTCGGGGTCGTCGGGCACCCAGGGGCGGCGCGCCACCTCGGCCAGCGTGGTCGCCGGGTAGATCTCCGGGCCCCAGGCGGCGGCCCCCAGCAAGCCGCGCACGGCCTTGACGGTCGGCGAGAGCTCGTTGAACTCGGCCAGGGTGTGGTCGAGGGCCGTGAGGGGGAGGGTGCCAGGAGGGGGAGCGGGAGGCGTAGACATACGCCCAAGCCTGACACGCGCGAGGCCGGATGTCCCGTCCCGCGCGCGAGAGGGCCCGGTACAGCGCCCCTACCGTGGCCCCACCGACGGGCTAGACGCTCCCACCCCTCTGGAGCCGCCCGTGTCCTACTACAAGCCCGAGCACCTCGCCCACTTCCCCGATGTCGGCGAGGGCGCCCCCGAGCTGACCCGCAAGTTCTTCGACTACTACGGCGCCGTCTTCGAAGAGGGAGCCCTCTCCAAGCGCGAGAAGTCGCTGATCGCCCTGGCCGTCGCCCACGCCGTGCAGTGCCCCTACTGCATCGAGGCCTACAGCGCCGAGAGCCTCAAGCTGGGCTCGGACCTGGAGCAGATGACCGAGGCCGTCCACGTCGCCACCGCCATCCGCGGCGGGGCCAGCCTCGTCCACGGCATGCAGATGCTCGGCCACGCCAAGAAGTTGGGCATGTAATGGTCGAGCGCCTCGACGGGCCCAGGGCCGTGACCTCCCTGCTCAGCCGCCGCTCCGCGCTCGCGGATCCCCTCCGCCAGCTCGCCCGCCTCGACGCCAGCGGCGCGCCCGAGTTCCGGGATCTGGCCGGCCCGCTGCGGCGCGGCAGGCTGGGCGTCCTCCAGCTCAACCTCGGCAAGCTCTGCAACATGAGCTGCCGCCACTGCCACGTCGACGCCGGCCCCGACCGCGTCGCCGAGAACATGGACCGCGCCACCGCCGAGGCCTGCGTCGAGGCGCTCGACCGCACCGAGGTCCACACCGTCGACCTCACCGGCGGCGCGCCCGAGCTCAACCCCCACTTCCGCTGGCTGGTCGAGCAGGCCCGCGCCCGCGGCGTGCACGTCATCGACCGCTGCAACCTGACGGTGCTGCTCCTGCCGCGGTTCGCCGACCTGCCCCGGTGGCTGGCCGACCAGGGGGTCGAGATCGTCGCCTCCCTCCCCCACCACCGCCGCCTGAACACCGACCGCCAGCGCGGCGACGGCACCTTCGAGCGCAGCGTCCAGGCCCTGCGCCTGCTCAACCAGGCCGGCTACGGCCAGGGCGATCCCCTCCGCCGCCTGACCCTGATGCACAACCCCGCCGGCCAGTTCCTGCCCGGCCCGCAGGCCGCCCTGGAGCGCGAGTACCGCGAGGGCCTCGCCACCCTGGGCCTGAGCTTCGACCGGCTGATCACGCTCAACAACATGCCGATCGCCCGCTACCTTGAGTGGCTGGAGGAGCGGGAGCAGCTCCAGGAGTACATGCGGGTCCTGACCGAGGCCTTCAACCCGGCGGCGATCGAGGGCTTGATGTGCCGGGACACCGTCTCGGTCGGCTGGGATGGCCGTCTGTACGACTGCGACTTCAACCAGATGCTCTCGTTGCCGGTGGCGGGCGGGCTGCACGTCCGCGAGCTGGGGCGCGCGCTGGGAGAGCCGGGCGAGCAAAGCGAGCTGGGAGAGCCGGGCGAGCAAAGCGAGCTGGGAGAGCCGGGCGAGCAAAGCGAG
>ERZ761602.1720-NODE-1720-length-38176-cov-7.764277_pt1 | contig 38176 bp, 32 predicted proteins | sample MGYA00512165_ERZ761602 | MGnify/ENA primary metagenome ERZ761602 (study PRJEB28899, sample SAMN02445085) | bioreactor sludge metagenome | biome: EBPR sludge; isolation source: Thorneside wastewater treatment plant | place: Australia: Brisbane, Thorneside...
CCGAGGCGCAGTCCGAGACGATAGGGCGAGGGAGGGCGTGGCCTCGGGGAGGCGAGCGGCCTTCCACGTCACCAAATGGTCCCCGAACTCCTCGATCTTTCCCACCCGCTCAAGACGCTACAATGAACTCCATGAGCGACGACTCCCTGCGACCTCTCGATGCCATTCGCGCCGACATCGACCGGATTGACAGCGAACTCACCCGGCTGCTGAATGAGCGAGCCGGTCTCGCCATCGAGGTCGGCAAAGTCAAGGGCTTGGACCAGCGCCCGTTTTTCACCCCCGAACGCGAGCGCCAGATCTATGAGCGCCTGCGCGAAACCAATCCTGGACCGCTACAAGCCCGTCAGCTCATCGCGATCTATCGAGAGATCATCAGCGCCGCCCGCGCCGCCGAACAACCGCTGAAGGTCGCCTACTGGGGTCCCAGTGGAACCTTTACCCACATGGCCTCGCTGCAGACCTTTGGGGCCAGCACCGAATTCGTGCCCCAAGAGTCAATCCCCGACGTCTTTTTGGCCGTCGAGCACGGCACCTGCGATTACGGCGTCGCCCCGATCGAGAACTCGACCGCCGGGGTCGTGCCCGAGACGCTGGACATGTTCCCCCAAACCAACGTCAAGATCTGCGCCGAGACCAACGTTTCGATCCACCACCACCTGCTCAGCCGATGCGAATCGCTGGAGCAGATTCAGCGCGTCTACGCCGGACCCCAGCCGGCCAACCAGTGCAAAAGGTGGCTACGAGCCAATCTGCCGACGGCCGAGATTATCGAGACCGTCCCCACCGCCAAAGCCGCCGAGCGCGCCCTAGAAGACCCCCACGGGGCCGCCATTGGGAACAAGCTGACGGCCGAGACCTATGCGATCCCGGCCCTGCTGGAACATATCGAAGACAACCCCCACAACCGAACCCGCTTCATCGTCGTGGGATACAACGAGCCGGCTAAAACCACCAGCGACAAGACGAGCCTGATGTTCAACCTGCGCAACCGTCCGGGCGAACTCTATCGCGCCCTCGGGGCCTTTGTCGACCACGGCGTCAACCTGATGATGATCGAGAGCCGCCCCGCCCAGCGTGCGACTTTTGAGTACATCTTCTATTGCGATTGCAGCGGCCACCGCAGCGATGCCCACCTCAAGAGCGCGATCGACGCCCTCAAAGCCCTGACCCTAGAAACCACCATCCTCGGCAGCTACCCGACCGCGCTACTGGACTAGAATTCCTGCCTCTCCAGCGCGGCACTCGCCGATCAGCGCTGCGCCGGGCGGGACTTCGCGGCTGAAGACGGCGAGGCCTCCGCTGGTTTGGGGATCGACCACCAGGTCGGCCATCCAAACCGGGAGAGCGGGGCCAAGTGCGAGCTTTTCGCCCAAGAATTCGCGGTTCTTCCGCCCTCCACCGGTCGTCATCCCTGCCTCGATCATCGCCACGACGGTGGGAAGAAGCGGCAAGGCGTCGGCCTGCAACACGATCTGGACCCCGCTGGCGCGGGCGACGTTCCAAAGATGACCGGCCAAACCAAAACCCGTGATGTCGGTTGCACATCGCGCACCAACCGAGAGCGCAAGGTCCTTGGCCGCCCGATTGAGGGTCGCCATGGTCTCGATGGCGAGGCGCAGGGCCTCTGGGTCGGCCGCATCGCGCTTGGCGGCGGTGGTCAGGATCCCTGTCCCCAGGGGCTTGGTCAGCCAGATCTGGTCCCCGGGCTGAGCGCGGTCGTTGGTCAACATCCGCTCGGGATCGACGAGGCCGGTGACGGCCATACCGAATTTGGGCTCCGAATCTTGGACGCTGTGCCCTCCGGCGACCACGGCCCCGGCCTCGGTAGTTTTGTCGTAGGCCCCGCGCAGAACCTCGGCCCAGACCTCGGGCGGCTGGGCGGTGGGATCAAAGCAGGCGATGTTCAGCACCGTGATCGGATCACCGCCCATCGCATAGACGTCGCTGAGGGCATTGGCGGCTGCGATCTGCCCATAGGCATAGGGGTCATCGACGATCGGGGTAAAGAAGTCCACCGTCTGAACAAGCGCCTGACCGGTTGGCAGACGAAAGACCCCGGCATCGTCGCTGGTTTCAAATCCAACGAGAAGGTTCGGGTTGAGGGTTCGCGGCAGATGGCGGAGAACCTCCGCCAGTTGGGTTGGGCCCAATTTGCTCGCTCAACCAGCGCAATCGACGGTGTGCGTGAGTCGCATCGGTTGGAGCTTACCGCTCGGGGGTGCCATACAGCCGAATCGGGCGAGATTCGCGCAGTCGCAGGCCCAGCCGCTGGCTATAGCCCAGCGAGATCTTCCACGGGACTTCTTGGGTGACCCCGATCCCCAGGCGCAACCGCGAGAGGAAGGGATCGCGACTCGGCACGCGCCAAGTGAGAAGAAACTCTTGCAACGCCCGGCGATCCGGCTCGGCGATCAATTGCCGCCTAACGGTTAGGGTCAGTCCGCGAGTGATCGTATCCGACGCGGTGAAAGTCGCCCCTTCAAAGACGTTGTAGTCGATCCCCAAGAAGTCGATCTTGAAGGCGTTGGCCACGCTCTGGGTGAGTCCTTGAGTCAAGTTCGGCACGGCCAATTGATAGGCGGTATTGCGCAGGGCATCTTGGTCGTTGGCGGTGACTCCACGGGCGAGGTCTTGGATCAACCCAGTTTGACCAAGCAAGGCCAAGATCTCATCCCGGTTGAGGTCGGGCGGGTCGCTGGTCGCGTTCAGGTTCAGACCGCCTTCTTGCAGCAGGTTTCCGGTGATCTCTAGGTCGATGTCGTATCGGTCGGGCGTTTGGCCATTCTTGAGCGCAGTGACCTGAGTGGTGCCCCGAAGGTCTAGGTCCAGGCGAGCTTGATCTTGGAACTGCCGGGCTCCGTCATAGCGAAAGTTCATCCGTCCGCCCTCTTCCAGCCGAATCTTGGCCGACGGAAGGCTAAAGGTTCCGCTCTCGACCGCGAGTCCAGCCTCCAGGCGGGGGGCCTTCAGATCGCCACTGAGCAGACCCTGACCATTCAGAGCGAGGTTCAGGCTCGGATTGGAGACGTAGGCCGGGCCCTGGTGAGTGATCGCGATGTTCTCGAAGATCGGATTGATCAGACCCTCGAAGGTGGTCGGCTCCGATTCGCCGGAGGGTAGCGCCGCGCTCACTCCGGAGAGTTGAACTCCGCCCGAGATTCGCGGCTGGGCCAGACTCCCGCGGATATCGGCCCGGGCGAGATCGACTTGGCCGAGGATGCGTCGGTTCGGATCCCTTTCGTGCTCGGCAAAGGCGAACCCGGTAACGAGCAGCGAACCCCGGACACCCGATTGAGAAAGCCAGGTCGGGAGCGAGAACTCCGTCCCCAGATACTCAGCCAGGTCCACAGTCACATCGCCCTGGACCTCGCCCCCGAGCGTCCCTCGACCCTCTACCAGCAGGCGAGCCCGATCACCATCCAGCGTGAGGTCGCCGGAGATGCCTTCGAGTCCAGTCGCCATCCCCTTGCCGCCGATCTTGCCATCGCGGAGGTTGATCTTTCCGCCGAGGCGAAAGTCGCCCTGAGTTCCGGTGGCGGTGATGCCGCCGGTCAGTTTGCCCAGAATCAGCCGCTCCTCCGCCGCCTGGGGAGGAGTCAGGAAATCGGCCAGCTCGCTTTCATCCAGCGTGGCGTTGAGGGTGTACTGCGGGGTCTGGGCCGTACTCTCGAGAAGCGACGCTAGCGGGACATCGGCTCTCAGAGATCCGCGGAAGTTGCTCACAAAGAAGGAGCCCGAGGCCTCGAGTTTTTTGTTCTGATAGAGGATATCGTCGACCCGAACCACGGCCACGGGATTGTCCGTGTCCTCACCAAAGAGGATCGGGTTGGTGGTGCCCCGGATGATTGGACTCTCGATAGTTCCGCTCAGGACGAGGTCCGCACCCCCCGTGGCGGGGAGGCTCGGCCAGGCGGGATTGATGCGAGAAAGCGCGCGCAGATCCAGGTTTTCGAGCCGGACATCGCCGCTCAAGTCGCCTCCGACATTCTGCTTGGCCTTGGCCAGCAAAGCGCCGCCGGGGAATCGCCAATCGAAACTGACAAGATCCCAACTCGTGGTGTTGAAAGATCCCCTGGCTTTGATCTGGCCTAGTTCTTGGTCGGCCAATCGGAATCGATCGATCTGGATCAGGTCCGCGATCACCGTCGGCTTTTTGATGTCTCCGCCGAGTTCGAACGCGCTCTTTAGCTCACCCTGAACCCCGGCGATCAGATTCTGAGTTTCTTCATCGAGGTCCAGTTGGCGGATCAAGCTTGAGCTCGCGAAAGACTCCAAGGCCAAGCCAAACGTCTCGACCCGACCGTTGATCTTCTGCGTATCGAGTTCATACCGGAGTCCCCGACCGATGAAGAAGCCGCCCAAACTCCCAATTTCCGCGGAACCGGTCCACACGCGATCTTCGAAGCGGGCAAGAATCGCCCCACTGCCAAACTTGGTGTCGCCGATCTCGATTTGTTCGGGTTCAATCTCGATCTCTGCGTAGGTGAGGCCCTTGTCGTCAAACTTCACCTCACCTTCGCCACTGACCCGGCCGCCGGGCTGACCCACCTGAGAGGGGAGCTTCAGGGCGGCAAGGCCCGCATCTTCGAGTCGAAAGCTCGCTGAGCCCGTTCGTTCTTTCCAGCCGTATTCTCCGCTCAATTCGGCCAGACCTTCATCGAACGACAGCTGGGCAGAGCTCAGGGTCAGCTTTTCTCGGTCGGCCCTGACGCGGATTCGGGCATCCGAGACGGCGAGATCCCTCAAGGCAAAGGCAGGACTGGTGAAGGTGGCCTCGAAGACCGGAGCGTCAAGTGTGCCCGTGAGTTGACTTGATTCGAGGGTAAAGACCCCAACGACGGGCGAATCCGAACGGATTTCGTGGATCGGAAGGGTGGCCTCGGTCAGCTTGCCAGAGAGCACTTTTGAACTCAAGTCGAGGGCTATTTCGCCGCTCAAAACGCCTCGGTTAGCCCGGGCTCGCACGTTGTCTAGCCGGAGGGAATTGCCCTTCCAAGCGATTCCGGCGGAGAGAAAGTCGGCCTGATACTCACCGTACTTGGGGCCCACCGAGAGCGCCCGGCCCTGAAATGCGAGTGAGCGAAATCCGCCCGTCAACCGCCCCGACAAGTCACCCGCGCCTTCGACCCCCTCAGCCCAATTTCCGAGGTCAAGATCTTCGGCCTGAACTCCGATATCCAGCGTTTGGCGACCGAGATCGATCTTTCCCGCCGCGAGCAGATCTCCTTCGCGACCCGTCCCCTGGAAACGGTCGATGGTCAGCCGATCGCCATCCAGCCGGGCCGAAGCCTGAAACCGATCGAAGTCGATCCGGTCCACACCCAGCCGACCTTCGGCGCGAAAAGCTCCTTGGGGCCGAGCGGCAGTTCCGCCGATCACCGCTTCCAGCCGGGCCGAACCCCGCAGATCGGAATATCCCAACTGCTTGCCGAATCGGCGGAGGTCGACGCTGCTTGCGGTTCGAGCAAATCCCGAGAGGCGGTTCCCCCGATATCGGTAGCTCATGCCGCCCATGACGGGAACCCGGTCATATTGCCCCTTGAGACCGGCCAAAACGAACCCCTGGTCGGTGAAACGCACTTGCCCCGCCAGGCGTTCGCCACTGACGTCTCCATAGCTCAGTTGCCGGGAGTCTAGTTTCCCGCCAACCTCGTACTGCCCATCCCGATAAACCAAAGATCCGGCAAATCGGTTGCCTTGGGCCCGTAGATCCTCGGGCAAAGCTCGGGCCAAGATCGGCGGCAGATCTCGGGTGGAGTCAGCCTCCGCCCGCAACGTTCCTTCGGCCAAAAACGCCCGGCTCCAATCGAGGATTCCGGTAAAGCTGGCGTCGAGACCGCCATCCTGGGCCTTCAGATCGAGGGTGGCCAGCGTTGGGGTCAAGCCGACCGGCCCGCGAAGATCTGCCCGGCGGGCCCAATTGGGAAATCCAAGCCCTCGACCATCGACCTCCAGATCGGATTGCCAATAGCCCACTCCTTTGGGTCCCCCTTGGATCCGGAAATCTCCGCCCGTTTTCAGCCCCGCAAACTGCAAACCACGGAGTTGATCCAAGATCTCGGTCGGGATCCACCTTCGGGCGTGGGGCCAAAGATATTCTTGCTCCTGGCTCGGCCAAGTAGCCTCTCCATTCCACTCACCTGCAGAGTTCCAATCGGCTTCGGCCGCTATAGGGCCATATCGAAGAGCGAGGTCGGTTCGCACCTGGCCAGCACCATCGGCCACGGCAACTCTGGCGTTCTGGACAAGAATTTTTTCGGCGAGCTCGGGGGCCTTCGTGCGATCTCGGTAGCGGAGCTCAATCCGCTCGGCCACCACCTCGGCCCCGCCGCTAGGTGGCTCGTCATCTTTTTTGGGAGGCAGCGCCCGCGCCAGCGAGAAATCCGTGGCCCCGGTCCGATCGATCTGGACGAACCCCTCGGTCGCCCGGACTTTGGGCAGCCCCCGACTCCAATCCACTTGGATGCGTTCAACCCGGGCCTCAACCTCGCCCTTTGGGTTCCTTAGCTGCGCTCCGGTGATGCTGGCCCGCGAGTCCCAGGGGAAGATGGCGTACGAATCGGTTTCGAGGGTGTAAGTGCCGCCTTCTGCCGGATATTGATAGCGCACCCCGACGCCCGGAGCCAAGAGGAGCTGGCCTGCGTCGATCAGGTAGATCAGACCCCAAACGAGCAACACGAGTGGAGGCACCCAGAGCAGCAATGCCGCGCTGAGCCGCTCCATCGCGTTGCCGATGCGGTCCAGAATCGTCGAAAGGCGGATGTCAGAAACCCCTGTCTAAAAAGGAGGACGAACCAACCGCCGCAGATTTACGCCGGGACGGTCCCGATTCGGCCCAAGCGCTCGGCCATCACCTTTTCGCTGAAGGCGATCGCGTTATAGCTACTGCGGATAAAAGGCCCGCTTGCGACGAAGGCAAATCCCATCTCCTCGCCAATCTTTTCGTACTCGGCGAACTTGTCGGGGTGGATGTACTCCACAACCGGCAGGTGCTTCATCGTGGGCCGCAGATACTGCCCGATGGTGACCGCATCGACGCCGATCTTGCGGAGGTCTTCCAGCGTGCGAATCACCTCATCCTGAGTTTCGCCGAGCCCGAGCATGATTCCCGACTTGGTATAGATCGTGGGGTCGATCTCCTTGACCATCTCCAAGAGCCTCATCGTTCGGTTGTATTTGGCTTGGGGTCGAACGATGGTGTGGAGCCGCTCGACAGTCTCGATGTTGTGGTTGTAGATCTCGGGATGGGCTTCGCAAACGATCCGGGCGCAATCTTCGCGACCTTTGAAGTCGGGGGTGAGAACTTCGACGATGACCTCGGGGATCTGCTTGTGAAGCTGCTCGATCGTCTTGGCGAATTGGGAGGCCCCTTGGTCTTGAAGGTCGTCGCGGGCCACGCTGGTGACCACCACGTGCTTCATCCCCATCGTCTTGGCCGTGCGAGCGACGTTCATCGGCTCAAAGACATCGACTTCCAGTCCGCGTCCGACCTTGATCGCACAGAATCCGCAGCTCCGGGTGCAGGTGTCGCCGAGGATCATGAACGTGGCGGTCTGCTTGCTCCAGCATTCGGGCAGGTTGGGGCACCGCGCGCTCTCGCAGACGGTGTGCAGGTTTTTGTCCCGCATCATGCCCTCCACTTGCTTGATCGTGTCCGGACGGGGTAGCCGGATCGTCAGCCACTCGGGAAGTCGCTGGGTCATTACTCTTTGAGTGTACCTACGTAGGGGCTTGAACCTAGATTTCGGAATCAAGGTTGGTCAGGCTTGCCCGGCCCGGAGGCCAATCCCTAGCCAGGGACCCCGCCGCTCCGCGTCGCCCTGGCTACCGCCCCCGGGCAAGCCCGCCCAGCGAGCAACCCTTCCAGATTAGGGCAAAATGGACCGCATGGAAAACCCCACCGCCGGAAGCAAGAAGCGAATGGCTCTCCACACCAAGATCCTCCTTTCTTTGGTGATCGGGGCGGTTGCGGGGATCCTCGCCCAGTCGACCTTGGGCAGCGACCATGCCAGCGTTCAGTGGGTTGTCACCAACCTCGCCCGCCCGGCGGGGAGCATCTTCCTCAACCTGATCTTCATGATCGTGGTCCCGTTACTCTTTTCGGCCTTGGTCTTGGGGGTCTCGGAGATGGGGGACGCGGCCAAGATCGGTCGAGTCGGATTGCGCGCGCTTGCGCTCACGGTTTTGCTCAGCGGAATCGCGGTCGGGATCGCTCTTTTAGCGGTAAACACCTTCAAGCCGGGCGCCGGGATCACGCCGTCCGAACGCGAACGCCTGATGGCGACTTATGCCAAGCCCGAGGACGCCCAAAAGCGGATCGCCCAGAGCGAGCAAGCGGCCAAGGGAGCCGACGCCATCGTCGAACTCATCCCGAAGAATCCCCTCGATTCGGCGGTCAAGGCGCTCGAAGGTGGACTTCTGCCGTTTATGGTCTTCGCCCTGATCTTCGGGATCGCACTCTGCATGGTCGAAGCCGAGAAGGCCCTCCCGGTCACGCAGTTCTTGGAAGGGTTGTTCGCGGTCTCACTCAAGGTGATCGAGCTGGCGATGAAGCTCGCCCCGATCGGGGTCTTTGGGCTTGTTTTTTCCACCGCGGCGACCCTGGGGGTGGCGGCCTTTGTGGCTCTGGGCAAGTACGCACTCTTGGTCCTCGGGGCCTTGCTCGTTCAGCAGTTTTTGGTTTATGGAGCGGTGATCCGTCTGATCACCAAGAAGAACCCGCTCGACTTCTTCCGGCAGATCCGTGAGGTGATGCTAACGGCCTTTGTCACCAGCAGCAGCAATGCCACTTTGCCGACCGCACTCCGGGTCGCCGAAGAGAATGTGGGGCTGCCACGCCGCATTTCGACCTTCGTCCTCACCGTTGGGGCCACCGCCAACCAAAACGGAACCGCTCTGTTCGAGGGGATCACGGTGATCTTTTTGGCCCAGGTTTTCGGCGTCAATCTCGACTTAGGCCAGCAACTCACCGTCTTGCTCCTCGCGATCCTGGCCGGGGTCGGTACGGCCGGGGTGCCGGGCGGAGCTTGGCCGATGATCGCGCTCCTGTTGGTCAAGGTCGGAGTCCCCCCCGAGGCGATCGGTCTCTGTCTTGGGATCGACCGTATTCTGGACATGTCGAGGACGGTGCTCAATGTGACCGGCGACATCACGATCGCGAGTTGTGTGACCGCCTGGGAGGGTGAGAAGCGAGAAGTCCCGGAGATGGCTGCGGGTTAAGCGGCGCGCTCGCCGAGGTCAAGTCCCAATCCGATCATCTGCGGTCGCCGAGCGGCCAGATCAATCGCCATCGACTGGAAGTCGATTCCGTACCGACGGACGCGCCTCGGGTTTCCGCGGACACCATCGGCAAGAGGTTGAACCATCCCTTGAGCCCCGACCAAAACGGTCAATCCTTGAATTCCGTGGTCCGAGGTCAGTTCCATCAGGGCCCCTCCTCGATAGTTCACCTGGACATGCCGCCGGGCACGCTCGAACTGCACGATCTGGTGCGGCAATCGCCAAGCGAGGTTGTACTGCCGCGCCAGCATGAAGATCTGGCGCAGGGTCAAGACTCCCCGATGATCCAGCGGATACTGGCTTGAGAGACTCGCGACAAAACAGCCGTTCCGGAGTGCGACCTGGCGCACGACCGCATGCATCGTGCTCACGCTTAGCCGAGGACTATCCAGAAAGAAGTGGGTCGGCTGGTCGTACACCAGAGCCGTGGACCCGACCGGAACCAAGAACGGACGACAAGAGCCGAAAGGAAATCCAGTAGTGCCGAGTTGACGCCCTCCCCGACTCAAGTTCAATCGGGGTCCAGATTCGGCGCACATCTCGATGAAAAGCGTTCGACCTCGGGCCTGGCCATCGAGGGTTGAGGCGGCGGTCAGGGCCTGTTGCGCCGCGCTGCGCAGGATGATGTTCGCTTGACTTCGCATGCGCTCACCGGTCCAGCCACCCGGCCCTCCAGGACTGAATAGGAGCCCCACCTCGTCGTCCCAGCGGCGGATCATGCGGAAGACATCGAGGGCATAACCCGGCGGGGCGACCAACCAGCAGGCAGGGACCGCGCTGTGATCCATCACCTGCTTGAGGGCAAAGACTTGATCCGCGTCGAACTCCGTGCATTCGACGGTCAGTACGGCACATCCTTCGGATTCCTCGGGCCAGGGCGAGAGCATGGCGATCGCCTTTCCCGTTTCGGTCGCGTCGCGGATGATCACGGCAAAGACCAGCTCTTTCAGAAGCTCGGCGTAGGGCTGGGCAAAGAAAGGCGTCCCGCCCTCCTCGCTCACCTCCCGGTCCAGGGAGAAGTCGAGGGCGATGCCATCTTCCGCGCGAGGCACTCCGTCGTGGAACGTCGCCGATCCGTCGTTGGGCCCGATCCCATCTCCGTCGACGGCATGTCCGGTTTGAATTCGGCAAAGGGATTGGCCAAAGTCAAACGAGACGAGCGTGATCTTTCCCGCCCCAAACTTGCGGAACCCGACTCCGACAAACTCGTCGTCAAGGGTCACTAGCCCGGCGCAACCCTTGCTGTAACAATAGGTACCGCCAAACACGGGCAAGCTCCCCGCTTCGAGGGGCCAAAGGGTGCGGCCTTCTTCCAGGGGATGCAGTCGCGAACGGGCGGGATAGCGGGCTTCGTGGGGCACGACTTCAAGCTCACTTTCAACCCCCCAGGGTCCTCCGACACAGACCAGGCGTCCACCCTCTTCGACCCATCGCAGGAGCAAAGTGCGCTCCGCCAAACCGAGCCGACCTTCACCCATCAAGACGATGCAGTCATAGGTGCGAAGATCGCGCAGCGCCGATTCGTCGAGGAGATCCCAACACAGCCCGGACTGCAACACCGCCTCGCGTGCGTAGGCGATGTACCGATCCTTCGTGGCCATAACGACCCCGACACGAGCAAAATTGCTAGCCATAAGCGGCCCTTTGGAGATCATTATTGGCCTTGGGTACCCTTGAACTTAGTGAAATTAAAGTTGGGCCTTCCTAAAGGAAGCCTTCAAGAGGCAACCTTTAACTTATTCAAGCGAGCGGGGTGGACGATTCAAGTCTCTTCCCGGAGCTATCAACCCGTGGTCGACGACGCCGAGATCGAGCCGATCCTCCTTCGACCCCAAGAAATCCCGATCTACGTCCAAAACGGGATCATCGACGCCGGATTGACCGGGCACGATTGGGTCCAAGACTGCGGTGCTGATCTTCATGAGATCTGCGAACTCCGATACAGCAAGCTCACGACGAACCCCATTCGAGTGGTCCTCGCGGCTCCTGCCAACGGCCCGATTCAGCGGGTCGAAGACCTGCAAGGAAAGACCCTCGCCACCGAGTATGTCCGTCTCACTCAACGCTTCTTGGCCGAACGTGGAGTCGAAGCCAAGGTGGAATTCAGCTGGGGCGCTTGCGAAGTGAAGGCCGGGCCCTTGGTCGATGCCATCGTGGTCAACACTGAGACGGGTAACTCGTTGCGAGCCCACAATCTGGCGATCATCGACACCCTCCTGACCTCCACCACTCGCTTTGTCTGCAATCACGCCGCTTGGCAAGACAGCTGGAAGCGCCAAAAGCTGGAGAGCTTTGAGATTCTCCTGACCGGGGCCATGAACGCGGCGAAGCTGGTTGGTCTCAAGATGAACTTGCCCAAGGCCAATCAAGAGGAAATTCTTGGCCTCTTGCCTGCGCTCAAGAACCCGACACTTTCTCCCCTGGCCGACCCTGCTTGGCTTGCCGCCGAAGTGATCTTGGACGAGAACGAGGTGCGGTCGCTGATTCCTGCTCTGAAGCGAGCGGGGGCCACCGGATTGGTTGAATATCCCCTGAACAAGGTTATTTTCTAAGCGTTCTCAGCTCTGATTGGATCCAGGCGGTCACGTCTTCGTTTTTGTCCGACTTGGAAAAAGCCCGTGGAGACCCCCAGCGCACGGAAACCCGGCCCCACGCGGGCCGGGGCACCAACCGGCCGTAGGGCATCATAAATTGCGTTCCCCAAATGCCGGCCGCGATCACCGGCACCCCGGTTTGTCGGGCGATAAGGGCGGCTCCAGGCAGGATCGGCAACAATTCGGTGCTCTGGCTAAGCTGTCCCTCGGGAAAGATGCATACCACATGGCCGGCCTGCAACATGGCGATGGCGTGCTTGAGGGCGGCCCGATCGGGCTCACCGCGCTGCACCGGAAACGACATCCAGAGCTTGAGCATCCGCGAGATGCTCGGCATCTCGAAGAGTTCACTCTTGGCCATATAGACCAGGTGCCGACGGGCCGAGGCTTGCAACACGATCGGGTCCAAGTCCGAAAGGTGGTTGGCCACGACCAAGACTCCTCCAGTGGCCGGCATCTTCGCCTTCCCCTCCACCCGCACCCGGCCGAGCAAAAACAACAGGATCCGACCCACGAAGTAGATCAGCGGGCGAAGAACCTTGAGAGCAGTGCTCTCCGATTGAGGCCAAGACTCGGGGGGATAAGACTGAGCCATCGCTAGGCTGGAAGCGGAGTCAGAAATTCGATCAGGTTGCCATCCGGATCGCGCACGAAGCAGTAGCGGACGCCGAGATCAGAATTGGAAGTTGGTGGCGTCTCGAGGTCAATTCCCAACGTTTGCAGCTGTTCCCACGTCGCGTCCACATCTTCGACCTCGAAGGCCAAATGCAGCAGACCCTGGTACTTGAGGCTCGGCCCCAGCTGGGACCGCTCGCTTCCTTGGGCAACCGTTTTCGGGTGAACGAAAAATTCGATCTCGAACCCTTGCGCGTGATAGTAGGCGATCTTGAGTTGAGAGCTTGGATCCTGGAACGAAGACTTCTCCACAAACCCGAGCACCTTTTGGTACCACTCAGCGGCGACCTTGAGATCCTTCACCCCAATGCCGATGTGATGCGCCTTTCGGATCGAAATCATAGGCTGAAATCTACCGCCAAGACGTTGATCTTTTTGCCCGTCCACTGGACCGTCTCGCGGCGTGGGCTCAATTTCTCACCGTTCAAAAAGACGGCCTTGGCGTCGGCGTAGAGCAGAATCCGGCCGTGGCATCCACCGTAACCGTTTTCGATCAGTTGGGTGGAGATGTGGACGGCGCTGCGCCGAACTTCCACCTGGAGGGCGGCTTTGCTCTGCTTGCCCTTTTCGAAGTCCAGCGTGGCTCCATCGTCAAAGGTGTAGACCGTCTCGGACTTGCCGGACTGGACAAAGACGTGGAATTCGACTTCGGTGAGATCCTTCTCCGGACCCGTCGCGGTACCGATCTGGGCGGGGATGATCGCGCCATGCTTAAAGAACAGCGGGCTCGTTTCCCGGTTGTTGGTCTTCTCGATATTGCCAGGCTTGACCCAAACTCCTGTTTCCGCATCGAACCAGGACGCCTTGCCGGGCAGATGGACCTTGCGGGTCGCGGTCTCTGCCAAGAACGGAGCCTGCAAGATGTCGGCTCCCACCAAGAACTGATCATCGTAGAGCTTCTTGCTCGGATAGTGATAGTTCAGGGGGCGAAGCAGTGGCCTTCCGCTGGTTCCTTGCTCGATGAAGAGTTGGTACAGGTAGGGCAGAAGCTTATAGCGAAGGCGGATGTAGTGCCGCAGCGTCTTGAGGGCTTTCTTGCCGAACTGCCAAGGCTCCTGCGGCCGATTGAAAGCGACCGAGTGGATGCGGAAGAACGGGAAAAGGAATCCCGCCTTCATCCAATCGACCATCAACTCTTCATTGGTATCCCACATGAAGCCGCCCACGTCTGGTCCACTAAATGGGATCCCGCTCAAGCCGAGGTTCAGGACCCCAGGAATCGACCCTTTTAGATAGAACCGGTTGGATAGGTTGTCGCCCGTCCAGATCGCCGAGAATCGCGAGGTCCCGGTGGAACCCGAGCGGCTCACCAAGAAGATTCTTTCATTGGGTGAGGCTTGCTGAAACCCTTCACGAGTCGCCATCTGCATCCCCAGCGCATACTGGTTGCGGAGAGCCGCATGGGGCAACGTTCCTTGGCTCCAGAGCATCCCGTGCGGATCCACCGCACCGGTACTCGGATCGTTCATGTCGAGCCAGGCGCCGCCGAATCCTAGCTTCTTGAAGTCGGCCGCATACTTCGCCCACCATTGCCGCGCGTCGGGGCGGGTGAAGTCCGGAAAAACGGTCTCCCCTGGCCAAACGAAGCCCACATAATCCAGACCCTCGGGATTTTTGCAGAAGATATCGGCCTTCTTGCCGTCCTGATACACGGCGTAATCGGGATCCATCTTGACCCCAGGATCGATGATCGGAACGACCTTCTTTCCTTCCTTACCAAGGCGCTCGGTCACCGGAGGCACGCCGTTGGGGAAGTGCTCATCGCTAATCGTGAAGACCCGGTAGCCATTCATGTAGTCGATGTCCAACCACACCCCGTCGTTTGGGATTTCGTGCTCCACCATCTTGCCGTGGATCTCCATCAGATCAGCCTCGCCCTTATAGCCCCAGCGGCATTGATGGTAGCCAAGAGCCCAAAGCGGCGGACGAGGGGTCAGGCCCACGAGGTGTTGCAGCTTGCACGTCAACTCATCCAGGCTTGGGCCATAGAGCACCCAAAGGGAGGGCATTCCGTCCTCGCTTCCGACGATGATCTTGCGCTTGTCCTTCTCGGTCTGGAAGAAACTAGGATCCGTACCCGTATCGATGAACGTCGTGGCCGGGTTATCGAGCAACAGGCCGGCGTAAGTATTGCCCTGCTTGATGATCAGGTAGGGGATCGAGGCATAGTAGGGATCCAGCGGTTGCTCGGGCCAGATCGCCATGTTGAAATCGCCGAGGGCGTCGGTGTTCCAATACTTGGTGCGTCGATCGCTGACTTCCAAGGTGTGAAAGGTCTTTTCGCCCAAACCCAAGAACTGCATATCGCTGCCGAGTTCAAAGCAAAAGAGGTGCGCCCGTCCCATCACCCCAAATCCCATTCCCGGTTGGCTCCGAAGGATCACCTTGCCCTTTGGGTCGACAAGCTGAAGCTGTCCTGATTCGTCGAGCGTGAGCTGACTATTGGAGGGGCCCGAAGCGGGGCGAATGAGCGGCAGAATCCCAAGGTTCTCAGTCCAGAGTTCGGGGTGGGTGATCTGGACGTGGTGGACGTCGTTGGCAAAGGACTCCATCTGCACGGCGAACCCGCGCTCGCCGACCGACAATTGTCGTTCCGACGCCGAGAATCGGTCGGCGAAACGGAAGTTGGCAGCGTACAAGAACTTGTTGAAAAACATTGGGCAGGCCCTATTTTAATGGGTCCGATGCTTTTCTTGCATCGGACCCAGTTGAGGCATCATCTACGTCGAAACGTTTAGCTTTACGCCTTTAGATGATTCCTTGCGCTCGGAGAATGGGGTAGTGGCAAGCCTTGAACTTGCGACCACTTCCACATGGACAGAGATCGTTTCTCGCAATTCTCTTGGGGTCCACGTTGCTCGGCCACTCGCCTGGGGTTCCTTCGGCGCCCTGTTCGGGGGCCGAAGGAGCCTCGTCGGTAGCGATCTCCGGAGCCGCGGACTCGACCCGAAGCTGAGCCCGGAAGACGAGTCGAACCATCACGTCCCGGATCTGGCGCAGGGTCGTTTGGAAGAGGTCGTAGGTCTCTCGCTTATAGGCGACCAGCGGATCGACCTGGCCATAGCCGCGCAGGTTGATCCCTTCTCGGATGTAGTCGATCATCTGCAGGTGGTCTTGCCACTTGTCGTTGACCGCCTGAAGCATGACCTTCTGTTGCAGAAGGATCATCACCTCGTCGCCAACCCGGGCGCGCTTGGCTTCATAGGCTTCGTGGGCCTTCTCGGTGGCAAACTCCAGGAGCTTGTCCCCGGGTTGATGCTCTTGCATCTCTTCCAGCGTGGCGTAGTCGACCAGCGGGAAGATCTCGTTCAGGCTCTCATAGAAGCGCCCGTAGTTGAACTCCTGCAGACCGTTCTCGCCAACGAAGAAGGACGATTTCATCTCCTCGGCCACGACCTCTTCGAGTCCGGTCAAAATCTCGTCGGTCACGTCTTCGCCCAGCAGAGCGGCCCGGCGCATGGCGTAGACGTGCTCGCGCTGGCTGTTCAGAACGTCGTCGTACTCCAGAACGTGCTTTCGGCCTTCGAAGAAGTGGTTTTCGATGCGCTCCTGAGTCTTGAGAATCATGTTGCTCAAGAATCCGGCCTTGACCTCTTCCAGGTTGGGCCAGGTCTTCAAGAGCGGATTCTCCATCATCTTCGCGTTGAAGATCTTCCAGAGTTGGTCTTCCAAGCTCAGGAAGAACCGACTCTCTCCGGGGTCGCCTTGTCGTCCGGCGCGGCCTCTCAGCTGGTTGTCGATCCGGCGGCTTTCGTGTCGCTCGGTCCCGATGATGTAGAGTCCACCGGTCGCCCGAACGGTATCCGCGAGACCCTTGCGCTCCTGGTCATCAAGCGGGAGCGGCGGAGCCGCGCGCTCCTTGCCTCCCCGGCGGAAGCTGGCAAAGGTGTTTTCATAAAGCTGCCGAGCGGCTTCGGCGTCTTCGTTGGCCTCATCCTCGCGGGCGCGCTCCAAGATCGCGTCGCTGACCCGTCCACCGAGGAGGATGTCCACACCTCGGCCGGCCATGTTGGTGGCGATCGTGACCGCCCCAAGTCGCCCGGCTTCGCTGATGATCAAGGCTTCGCGCTCGTGATACTTCGCGTTCAAGACGTTGTGCGGGATCCCGTGGCGAAGACAGTCGTCAAGGACCTCTTTGGCGTCTTCTTTCAGTCCATGACGCTTGATGAACCAGGTCTGGTTATCCTCGCCGAGCGGGTCGCCCGAGATTCCCGCCTTGTCGCAGGCGTCGCGCAGGGTTTCTCGCTTGATCTCCAGCAGCGGTGCCTCAATAATGCTGAGGATCTCCTTCTTGTCTTTCCCGCTCAACGATTTTCCTTCGTTGACGAGTTCGTACAGGCGGTCGCACAGGATCAGTCGCTGAAGCGCTTCGGTGGTCAGTCGCTCGCTGACGACTTCCGACATTTCGATCGAACGGGTTCCGACGAGGACGGGCTGTTGCTTGCTGTGGGCCCGTAGGATCTCCCGGGCAATCCCACGCCACTTGGCTTCGGCGGTCTTGTAGACAATGTCGTCGTTGTCGATCCGCGACATCGGCCGGTGGGTCGGAATGCTGACCACGTCGAGTCCGTAGATTTTCCGGAATTCGTCCTCTTCGGTCTTGGCCGTACCGGTCATCCCGGCCAGCTTTTCATAGAGTCGGAAGAGGTTTTGGAACGTGATAACGGCGACCGTCTGACTTTCGCGCTGAACCGGAACGTTTTCCTTCGCTTCAATCGCCTGGTGAAGACCGTCGCTGAGCCGTCGGCCGAACATCATCCGCCCGGTGTTCTCGTCAACCAGAACGACCTCATTACCGCGGACGACGTACTCCACGTCCTTGTCAAACAAGGCATAGGCCTTCACGCTCGCGTTGACGTGGTGGAAGAGTTTGGGGTCTCCGGCGATGTTCTCGATTCCGAAGGCCTCCTCGATAAAGTCCATCCCCTCTTCGGTCAGGCTCGCTTGGTGATTCTTCTTGTCGACCGTGTAGTGAGTCTCGATCTGAAGCTGCTTCACGACCGCATCGACCTGCTTATACAGGGAGACATCGTCGTTGCTCGGACCACTGATGATGTGCGGCGTCCGGGCTTCATCGATCAAGATCGAGTCGACTTCGTCAACGATGGCAAAGTTGAGTTCGGCCATCGAGAGTTGCTCTTTCTCATAGGCCATGTTGTCGCGCAGGTAGTCGAAACCGAACTCGTGGTTGGTTCCATAGGTGATGTCGCAAAGGTAGGCCTCCCGTCGCGAACAGGGGCGAAGATTGGCGTAGCGCGGGTCGGCGTGCTCGAACCCTGGCTCGTAGATGTAGCTTCCACCGAGTTCGTCGCTATCCACGCTCTGGCCCTGGATGATCCCGACGCTGAGGCCCAAGAAGTGGTAGACCGGACCCATCCAAACCGCGTCCCGACGGGCGAGGTAGTCGTTGACCGTGATCAGGTGAGCGCCTTTGCCTTGCAGCGCATTAAGTACCAGCGGAGCAACGGCGACGAGCGTCTTTCCTTCCCCGGTCTTCATCTCCGCGATCCGGCCTTGGTGGAGCACCGCGCCACCGATTAGCTGCACGTCGAACTGCCTCATCCCGAGGACCCGCTTGCTCACCTCGCGCACGACGGCAAACGTCTCGGGGAGCAACGAGTTCAGTTCCTCACCGTTCTGGGCTCGCTCTCTGAGCTGGAGGCCCTTGGCCTTGAGGTCCTCGTCCGACATCGGCTGGATGGCCGATTCGAGGGCGTTGATCTGTTCGACGATCGGCATCACGGCCTTCACGTCGCGGTCGGAAGTGTCAAAGAGTTTACGAAGAAGCTGTAGCATACTGTAGGGTTGATTCGATCCGGAATGGGCACCCTTTTGGATCAAAGGGAGCAAATGACGCGCGTGGGAAGGGAGAGATCCTTAGGGACCGGCGCGTGTACAGATCGATCGTCCCCAGCCGAAGGGTTCGTGCCGAACGACTTCTGGCCAGTGGACCGGGTTGGCCGAAGGCCTGAGCCTGGGCGCAACCGCCGGGTCGGCCGCGGTGGCCGGTTCGAGGACGCGGACAAGGGCTTCTTCCTTCGCTTCATTCAGCTGGATGCCTTGGACATAGCGTAGCTCCCAAAGAATCCACCGGGCCTGAAGCGATGCCTCGCCCTGAGCTGGTGCACCTTGCAACAGCAGCAGAAACAGGGCAGGTAGAAGGTTGAACATCGTCGATTATCCGCGTAGGGGATTATAGATCATTGTCGGCCAGAAACCGACATAACCTCGATAGCCATCCCATCAAATCCCGGGACCATGCGGTAGGGCCGGAGAGCTTCCTCCAATTCCGCGTGGGTGAGGTCGCCGGTGTGGGCGTGGTGGGTGGTGATCACTTGAGCATCGGGCCTCAAGATTCCACTACTCCGAAGACGCTGGACCAGTTCGACGCACTCCTTGAGGTCCATATGACCGTAGTAGCTCGTCCGGTGAAGACCTTCTGTGCACTCGATCACCAATCCGTCGAGCGAGAAGTCGGTCAAGAATTCCCAGGTCTCGTCTTGCCAATATCCAGTGTCGGTGCCGTAGAGAAAGGTCACTCCATCGCGCTGGAAGATCAGATTTTGACTATCTTCATCGAGCTTGTGATTCGCCTTGATCGGCGTGATCGTGTAGCCCTGGTGTTCAAACGGGCAATAGGACCGCGTCACCACAATCTCGAGTGGCCACTCGGGATACCGTTCCCACAGCTTATCCGCCACGGTCTGGTTGGCATAAATCGGGAAGGGCATGAACTCCCGTTCGGTAAAGGGATAGAGGAAGTACTGGAACTCGCTGCGGTCGAGGTGGTCTTCGTGCGAGTGAGTCATGAGAACCGCGCTCCACTCCGAGGGATCGACCTTGTTTTCGACGACTTGGATCCAGGTATCCGGCCCAAAGTCCACCTTGAGGTGATCGTCGATCAGCGCCGAAGAACGGGTGCGACGGTCCTTCCCTCCGTGGTCCAGCGCATAGCGGTTGACCCGACTCTCCGTGAAGATCGCGGGAATGCCATCCGAGGCGCCGGTGCCAAGAAGCTGAACTTTCATCAGAAATCGTTAAGGGACCACAAGACGAGGCCGCTCAAAATCTTAGGGTAGTAGAAGGTGCTCTTTTGGGGCATCTTTTCTCCGCCCAGGGCAATATCCTTCATATCGGCCACGGTCGGCGGGTTCATCAAGAAGGCCGCCGGGGAACCGTTGTCCACTGCCGCGACCGCCTCGGCCGGGTCCCGCGTGTAATCGAAGAAGTCGTGCCCCGTCAGGCCCAAGAGCTGGCCAAAGATGATCTCGTGGAGCAAGGTGACGTCCAATTCCTTCAGCCGTTTGGACGCATCCCCCTCGACCAGGGTTCCGAGCTGAGTTAGATTGCGGACCCGCGCCACCAGACCCTCGCCGCCAGGGAGTGCCGCCCCAAATGCCCGTCCACCTTCGCGCTCAACGGCCTCAATCGCGGCCATCAGTTCGCCGTTGGGGAGCGGACTGAGATCGAAGTGGGCGGCCAACTTGGCCTTGAGTTCTTCCACCGTGCCCGGCATCCGCTTCAGCATCCGGTGAGTTGGGAGCAAGACGAGCCCTGGGTCGGCCATGCTGCCCAGCGCCATCATCATGAAGTCTTCGGCGACGAGCCCATCTCGCTCACCTAATTGGGCGCGGAAGGTGCAAGCCGTTTCATATCGGTGGTGGCCATCGGCGATCCAGACCTTTTTGTCGGCGAGCATCTGCTCGATTCCGACGACCGAATCGGGGTGAGTGATCGCCTGCAAGACGTGGCGCACTCCGTCTGAGGTCGTGACGTCGGCGACTAGATCGTGCGGGGCGGAGTTGACGGCGTCTTGGCACTCGCCGCTGTCCTCATAGAGTCCATAGATGCATTCCAGGTGGGCCCGGGTTGCTTCGAGGATGCGGAGACGGTCCTCTTTGTGTTTGGGAAAAGTTTGCTCGTGCGGCAGGACAACGCCCTTTTCATAGGGCTCGGTCTTAATGAGGGCGATGAGCGAGGTCCTCTCCAGCCGTTCGCTGTATCCGGGGATCGAAAAGGTTTGGGCGTACCGGTAGAACGCGGGCCGAGCCTCCGGGGCCAGATGACCGCTCGTTCGCCACTGCTGAAGGCGGCTCGCGCTGCGGGCGTACTTGACGAACTTACTGCGATCGTCCGGTTCCTGTTCGGGGAGCGTCAGATGGACAACGTTGTAGTCGCTCTGGCCGGCCAAAGCCGCGCGCTCGGAGTCCGAGATCACATCATAAGGCGGAGCGACATTGCTCGCAAGGGGTCCTGCTGCCTCGGTGAAGCGAAGACCCTGGAAAGGACGGACGACCGGCATTGCCACGGAGTGTACCAAAGGGGGCGAGAGGCCACTGGTAGACTTAAACAGTGACGGGTGAATTGGGACTTCAGACCTATCTGAAATGGATTGAGCCGCGCCTGGCAGACCTCTTGCCCGAAGAAGACGAAGCTCCCTCCCCATTGGCCCAAGCAATGCGGTACTCGGTCCTGAGTCCAGGCAAGCGACTTCGTCCAGCTCTTGCGATGGCCTGTGCCGAGGCGAGCGGTGGTGACCCCCTCCGCGCCCTCGATGCCGGATGCGCAGTCGAGGTCGTCCACTGCTTCAGCCTGATCCACGACGATCTCCCCGCGATCGACAACGACGACCTCCGACGAGGACGTCCGACGTGTCACAAAGTTTATGGAGAGGCAGTCGCCATCCTTGCGGGGGATGCTCTATTTGCCCTCGCGTTCCAGATCCTTGGAGCCTCCAACGCCGGCCTCGATGGAGTTTTGGAGCTTGCCCGGGCAACCGGATTCCATGGCGTGGTCGGAGGCGAAACGATGGACGTCCTCGCCGAAAACCAAGAGATCACGGCCGAAGAGCTTCGGACCATCCACCAAAAGAAGACCGGCGCTCTCTTCGCCTGCGCCTGCGCCGTCGGAGCCCAGTCGGTAGGCTCCCCAGCGGCTGGCCTTTTGCGTGAATACGGCCAACAACTCGGCCTTGCTTTCCAGATTGTCGACGACATCCTCAACGAGACCTCCAGCGCTGAGCAGCTGGGCAAAGCGGCTGGAAGCGACCGCGATCGCAAGAAGGCAACATATCCCGCCCTGTACGGACTCGACCGGTCTCGCGAACTGGCTAGCGAAACCATCGACCGAGCCCTCGCTTGCCTCGAGCCTTTGCCAGGGCCGACCGGGGTTCTGAAGAACCTGGCCTACTTCGCGCTTCAGCGGAGCAAGTAACGCACGGCGAGGGGGTTCGCCGCCCCGGCCCGAGCCATTCCCTCACGTCGTGGAAAGAGGTCCATCAGTGCTCCGCCCGGGGTTCGACGAGGAGCACCCACGAAAAGTCGAGCACCACACTCTCCAGCGGGCCGAGCCGACCGGGGCGGCAGGGTGGGCGGCGCGCAGCAGCGGGGTCCCACCCTGGGGATTGGCCCCCGGGCCGGGCGACGTGGCCCGCTCGACTAAGGCGCGGCGATCAGTTCGCGGGCATTCGCAAGGGCGCTCTCGCCGATCTCCTCGCCCGCCAGCATCCGCGCGATCTCCACGACTCGTTCGTCCCCGTCGATTTCCTCGATCTTGGTCACCACCCGACCCGCTAGAGTCTGTTTTTCGATCCTGAGGTGGCGGTGGGCTTGACCCGCGATCTGCGGCAAGTGGCTGATCGCCAAAACTTGATAGGTCTCCGCGAGTCGCCGAAGCTTGCGCGCGACAAGAGCCGCGGCCCGGCCGCTGAGGCCTGTATCGACCTCGTCAAAGATCAAAGTCGGGGCCCCTGTCCGTCCGGCGAGGACGATCTTGAGAGCCAGCATCACACGGCTCAGCTCACCTCCGCTCGCGATTCGGGCAAGGGGTTTGGGCGATTCGCCTATGTTTGCGGTGAAGTAGAACTCCGCCCCATCCTGCCCCTCCGCCGAAGGGTCAATCCGCGACAAGACGGCGGTCAACTCCGCGTTCGGCATCGCCATCTCCCTCAGTTCACTCGTCACGAGGTCGCCAAAGGGCGCCAAGTGCTCCTTCCGAATCTCAGTCAGCCGGTCGCACGCGGCCTGAAGTTCGGCCTCCGCAACGGCCAGATTCGCCTCCAGCTGCTCGGCAGTGACGTCCGAATCCTCGAGTAAGGCCAGTTCTTCCCGGGCCGAATGGAGGGCTCGCAAGATCTCCGATTCATCTTCGCCGTATTTTCGACGCAGAGATTTCAGCTGATCGAGTCGATCCGCCGTCAGCTGGAGTCGCTCGGGGTCGGGTTCGATCTGCTCCAAGTATTTCCGGACCTCGTGAAGGGCATCCTCCAACGTCACTCGCGCCGTTTCCAAGCTCTGGATCGCGTCCGCCAACAGCGGATCAATCGCCTCCAGGTTCTGAACCTCATGCTGGGCAATCGCGAGGCGGTCCCTCGCACCAAGGTCATCTTCTTCGAGGGCGGCTAGTGCGAGCCCAACACCTCGCGCGAGCTTTTCCGCGTGGAGCAGACGGTTCAGGAGAACACCCAACTCCTCGTACTCTCCAATCACCGGCTGGACGGCTTCGATTTCGTCCACCTGAAACCGCAGAAGTTCAATCCGCTGCGATCGGTCTCGCTGGTGCTTTCGGACTTGTCCCAATTGGGTCTTCAGCGTCTGCACTCGGGAGAAAACCTCCGCCACCACGTGGCGCTGGGAATGCGCGAGGGCCCCGATCCAGTCATCCAAAACGCTGAGGTGCTGGGCGGGGTCCAACAATTGCTGATGGTCGTGTTGGCCGACCAGGTCCACCAACCCCTGACCGATCGACTTGAGGATCCCGACGCCCACCAGCTTCTCGTTGACCCGCGCGTTGCTCCGCCCCTCGGCGCTCACCGATCTCTGAATGACCAGACTGGTCGGAGGAAGGCTCACCCCGAGTTCGCTGAGCCGGTCAAAGAGCCCCGGCCGAGGGGGCAAGCCGATCTCAACTTCAACGCTTCCCATCGCTGCTCCGGTGCGAACCAGAGTGCTGTCGGCCCGAGCCCCCAGAGCAAGGCCGATGGCATCCACAAACAAAGATTTCCCCGCTCCGGTTTCCCCCGTGAGCACGGTCATCCCGGCCCCGAGAAGGATCTCCGAACGCTCGATGATCGCAAGATTTTCGACCTTCAGCTTGTGGATCATTCCTCTTCCTAGACGTCTAGGATGTCAGAATCGGGCCGTGGTTGGCGCGGATCGATCCGCTGTTTTGCAGGCCGCGAAGCTGAGCTTCGTGGCGACATGCCTTGTCGTGACCATCAAGGTCATCGGGGCCGTGCTGAGCGGCAGCGTCAGCGTGGCCGCCGAAGCCGTTCAGAGCGGCATCGACGTCTTGGTGAGTGGAGCTGTCGTCCAGACCGTCAAGTGGGCTTCAAGGCCCGCCGACGAGGATCACCCTTATGGCCATGGCAAGGCCGAACTTCTTCTGAGTGCCGGTCAGGCGATCTTGATCCTGGGCTCCAGCGGGTGGATCCTTTATCAAGCTGCCCTCCGACTCTTCCAGCCCCAGCCGATCCAGGTTGGTATTGGGGCCGCGGCCATGGGACTCGCCATCAGCCTTGACGCGATCGTTGCCTGGCATCTGCGGCGGGTCGCCCATCGGACGGGGTCGGCCGCCTTGCAGGGCGAAAGCGCTCACCTGACCGGAGACCTTTTGGCGGGCTTAGGAATCTTGGTCGGCCTGGGGTTGGTCAGCCTCACCGGTCTGCTCTGGCTCGATCCGGTTTGCGCGTTAATCTTTGCTGGCGCGGCTGGATGGATGGCCTACCGCCAAGCTCGGCATGTCGCCCACCTGCTCATCGACGGGGCCCTACCCGAAGGTGACCTGGCGAAGGTGGTCACGGTCTTGGAAGAGCATCCCGAAGCAATGGGGTACCACGCGTTGCGAACCCGCACCAGCGGAGAGGGGCGCTACGTGGAGTTCCACCTCTTGCTCGATGACCACCTGACTTTTGTTCAGGCTCACGAGCTCACCGAGGAGATCGAGGGAGAAATCAGCCGGGTCCTCGGGGGAGCGGTGGTCAACATTCATTACGAACCTTACCGGGCCGAAATGGAACACCAGCGCATCTTTCACAGCGGCGAGTGACACGCTCGGGCGTCCTGATCGTAAACTCAAGTGATGGTCGCAATCACGCTAGCCCTTCTCTCGGCTCAAGTCAAGCCCATGACCAAGCTCGAACTCATAAGCTCCATAGAGGGCGAGATTGCGATCACCGTCACCCCTCCTCGCGGGTGGCACACCTACTGGCTAAATCCGGGCGACTCGGGAATGCCGCCCAAGATCACCTGGAAGCTCCCAGCGGGCATCAAGGACCCCGAGATCCAGTGGGAGGCCCCGCAACGGATCGAAGCCGATGGCCTGGTCAGCTATGGCTATGAGGGACCGATGCGGGGCGTGGCGACCTTCAAGATCCCAGCGAATTTTAAGCACCAATGGAAAGCCACGGCGACGGCCTCCGTCTTGGTCTGCAAAACCGAGTGCATCGCCCAATCCGTGACCGCAACCATGAAGTTCGACCGGACCAAGGCGGCTTCGATCCGGGAATTGCGCAGTCGACTCCCGAAGCCGGCGACCGGAAATTGGACCCTGCTTTGGAACGACGGCCGACCGTCCCTGCAAACGGATCACCCGACGCTCATCAAGGAGCTTTTCCCGCTTCAAGGCACCGTTCTGCTCCACGAACAGCCGATCAGAGACCACCGGCCCGCACAGGGCCAAACCCACTACGCTCTGAACGCCTCGGACCTTGCCACCGGAGCGCCTAAGGAGTTCAGTGCCGTCGTCCGCGACTCCGAGGGGAACACTTTCTGGATTAACCCACGGATTTTGCCGTAGTACTGACTAGATCGTCGTCCTAGCCGGTCGGCGACCTGGAGAAGAGCCAATGAACAAATTCCTGATGATCACGAGCGCCTGTGCCCTGGGCCTCGGCGCGGCCGTTTTTGCCGGCCAAATGCAAGACAGCCAGCCCAAACCGCTCACCCCGAAGGTCGGTAGCCCGGCCCCCGAATTCACCCTGACCGACACCAAGGGAACAAGCCACGACCTGACCGATTTCCGCGGCAAGTGGGTCGTCCTCGAGTGGACCAACCATCAGTGCCCATTCGTCGTGAAGCACTACAAGAACGGCGACATGCAAAACCTGCAAAAGTGGGCCACCGGAAAGGGCGCGATCTGGCTCAGCATCGTCAGTTCGGGCGAGGGCAAGCAGGGCTACGTGACCGCCGATCAAGCGAACGGGCTCATGAAGGAAAAGGGATTCAACGCCACCGCGATGCTCCTCGATCCGACCGGCCTGGTCGGCAAAATCTACGCCGCCAAGACGACTCCCCACATGTTTGTGATCAATCCCGAGGGGATGTTGGCCTACATGGGCGGCATTGACGACAATCCCAGCCCCAACCCCGACGACGTGAAGAAGGCCCGAAACCACGTGAAGATGGCCCTCGAAGAAGGCATGGCCGGCAAGCCGATCTCGGTGACCACCAGCCAGCCCTATGGTTGCAGCGTCAAGTACTAATCTCCTGATTGCTCCCGGATCGTAAGGGTCCGGGAGCCCTGTCTGACGCCTTGTCCGCTGGTACGCTCCGAGAATGTACGAGTACGCCATTTGGGTGGACCTCGCCCCGGGGGCTAAGGATGCCGAGTTCGTGGACGCGATGAGTGCGTTTCTCGGTCACCACAAATCCGCCGGAACGATCGACGGCTGGACTCTACAGCGGCGGACCTTCGGATTTGGCCCCGATGGGCTCGGGGAGTTCTCGATCCGGATCCGAACTCACTCCCTTGCCCAACTCGAGAGCGCGCTCCTGTTGGTCACTCCCCGTGACGGCGAGCTCGAACAGCTCCACGTCGAGGTCTTTCGCCGAGTGACGAACTTCCGGGCCGCGCTCTACCGCGATTTCCCGGACGCCAACCGGGCCTGAGGAAAAGCAAAAGTGGCCCGAGATCCGCAAGGGATCCCGAGCCACATTGCAAAGTCTTTTGGACTTACTTGCTTCGGCGACGTCGCACGAAGGCGGCGATTCCGAGGCCGAGAGCGGCCATGGTTCCCGGCTCGGGGACCACGTTGCAGACGACCTGTCCGCGGATTTCGCCCGACCCAACAGCCTTGGTGTGGACATTGATATAGGCATTGCCCGTGTTCAGGAAGTTGATTCGCTGAGTCACGTTGCCGGTCAGGACGCCGCTAAAGCCCATGACGTACTGGTTGCCAAACGAGAAATCGCCCGTCTTGTTGCCCAAGAGGTCAAAGATCACCGGGCCATTCACGCCGACTGCGCCGGAGTGGATGTGCATCATGGTGATGTTGGCCGCGGGGAGGTTGGTGATCGAGATCGATCCCGAGATGATGTTGGTGGCGGTGTCCAAGGTGAACGAAGCCGAGCCGTAGGCCGGAGTCGAAACGCTCGGAACTTCCTGCGCTCCGTTGATGATCGGAACGGCATAGCCGATGATAATTGCTTGGCTTGCGCCGGCCAGACAGGCGACTGCGCCCAGCATGAGAATTTTCTTCATATTCCTCTTCCCGTAAAAATGTGAGCAAGTCAAAAACACTTGCCCCCGTAGATGGTACATCGGATGAGCCGCACTAAGTTCACTTTGTGACGGCAATCATCACAAACATGTAAAGTCAAGCAATATTGCCAGCATCCTCTGATCCGATAGAATGGGGATCTCATGCAGTGGATCGGCTTTAACTTTCTTTGGCTCTTCAGCCATGCTCCTGGACGATCACCGGGAGAAATCGACCACAAAGCCCTCGACTTCATGGCCAAACATGGATTCAATTTCGCCCGACTTGCCTGCGACTATCGATTCTGGACGGACCCCAACGATTACTCAAAAGTAGACGCAGATCTCCTCGACTATCTGAGTTCCGTCCTCGAGGCGTGCCGCGAGAGAAAAATCCACTTCAGCCTCAATATGCACAGGGTCCCGGGATACTGCATCAATCAGCCCGAGATCGAGCGACACAACCTGTGGCAGGACCTGGAAGCCCAAGACGGATTCACGACCCAGTGGGAGATCCTCAGCCGCCACTTCCAAGGTGTTCCTGGGGAAGAGCTGAGCTTCGATCTGGTTAATGAGCCCCCCGATGTCGGGCAGTACGGAATGACCCGTGAAGTTCACGCACAGCTGATCCGACGGGTGGCCTCCTCAATCCGAGCCATCGATGAGGATCGCACCATCGTGATCGACGGCCTCGGAGGAGGACACCTGGCAATGCCCGAGCTCGCCGACCTCGGTGCCATCCATAGTGGCCGGGGATATCAACCGATGCCCGTCAGCCATCACCAAGCCGAGTGGTGGACCGGCTGGAAGGGGCATGACCCGGTCTATCCCAACACTCACTGGGACGGCAAAATCTGGAACCAAGAGACGCTCCGTGAGTTCTATCAGCCTTGGCGCGACGTCGAGGCGCTTGGAGTACCCGTCCACATCGGCGAGTTCGGCTGCTATGACCGGACCCCAATCCAAGTCGCTCAGGCATGGCTAGGCGACCTCGTCGGTCTTTGGCGAGAATTCGGCTGGGGGTGGGCTCTCTGGAACTTCGTCGGGGACTTTGGGATCATCGGCCATCGCCGAACCGACGCCCGATGGGAAACCCTGGACGGGTATCAGGTGGATCGGGACTTGTTTGAGATCGTTAAACCTTGAAATTGCCCAGGAATCTTTTGGCCACGCCGAAAGCACAGGGTGCCGTAGGAACTAAACGAACTTGCCGAACCTCAACCGACTGACTCGCAAGACTCACTACTGGGTCTCGATCGCGATCCTCTTGCCCGTCGTGGTGATTCTCACGACGGGGATCCTGTTGCAACTCAAAAAGCACTGGGGATGGGTTCAGCCTCCTGAGAAGCGGCAACCGGCCTTGCTGGCCCAGGCCCCGAGCCTCGAAGAGCTCTTCGCATCGGTCCGGGACCAAAGTGCGACCGGTGTTCGCTCGTGGCAAGATATCCAGCGGGTCGATATCCGCCCTGATCGAGGGATCGCAAAGTTCTCCCTCAAGACAGGTTATGAGGTCCAGGTCGATCTCCACTCTCGGCGGGTGTTGCAGACTGCCTATCGCCGAAGCGATCTCATCGAGTCTCTCCACGACGGCTCCTTCTTTGGCGGGGACACCACCAAGCTAGGGATTTTTCTTCCCGCTGGAATCGGGCTGCTCGTACTGAGTCTCACCGGACTCTGGCTCTTTATCACCCCCATCCGATCTCGGCGTAAGTTTCGCCGTCCGCCAAGCGATCCGCCAACCCCGGACGCCTAGTGGCCTAGTTTTCTGAGCTGGAGGCGCCCGCCGAATTCGGTGGTCGGGCACTTCTGAGCGAGCTGTACCGCTTCGTCCCAACTCTCGGCCTCAAAGATAAAGTAGCCCGTGACTGCGTCGGGATCGCCGGTGAAGTCCACAACCTCGACCCCATCTTTGGTGATCATGCGCCCCTCATATCCAACCGGGTCGGCCTTGACGATACGTTCTTCGATCTCTTTGACAAAACCACGGATCCGGGTTACCCAGAGGGCTTGCTCGGACTCGCTGAACGTTTGCCAGATCTCGTCATCGAACATCAGTAGCATGTATTGGTCCATGGTCCGCAGTCTAGCCCTTTTGCCTCAGTCGTGCTGCGGCATCTTCAGGGGTTAAGTCCCGCTGAGCCTCCGCCAGCAGCTCGAATCCCACCATAAACTTGCGCACGGTCGCCGACCGCAGGAGTGGCGGATAGAAGTGGGCGTGGAGTTGCCAGCCTTCTTCGGCTCCGCCTGGATGGGGCGCGCCGTGCCACCCCATGCTGTAGGGGAACGGGACCCCGAAAAGCGAGTCATAGCGCGCTAGGCCCTCCTGAAGAATTTCGGAAAGACTCTCCATCTGGCTGGGAACGAGATCCGACAGCCGGCCGACACGAAACCGGGGGAGGAGCAGGATTTCGAACGGCCAAACCGCCCAAAACGGAACGAGCCAAAGCCAATCTGCATTGCTCGCGACGACCCGGGTGCCGTCCGCCAGCTCACGCGTGACCACGTCGAGGAGCATCGGGCGTTGGTGGTTTCGCCAATATTCGTTCTGCGAGTAGCGCTCTCGCTCGACCAGAGCCGGGATCGCGTCCATCGCCCAAACTTGGCCGTGCGGATGCGGGCTCGATGCCCCCATGATCGCCCCGCGATTCTCGAAGATCTGAACCCAGGCATATCGGGATGAGAGGTCGCGCTCCAACTCTTGCCAAGTCTGGATGACTTCGATCCGGGCCCGGTGGTCCAGTGTTCCGAGGGAGAGATCGTGACGCGACGAATAGCAGATTACATGACACTCGCCCCGGACCGGCTGAGTTTGGTAAAGCGAATCGCCCTGGTCTGTCGCCTCAGCCGCCAATTCGGGCAACAGAGCGGCAAAGTCATTGGCAAAGACATAGGCGCCAGTGTAGTGGGGGTTTTGGTGCCCGCCCGCCCTCGTGTTGCCCGGACAGAGATAGCAGTGTGGGTCAAATTCGGGCACCGGAGGCGCGGGTTCTTCGACCTGGCCCTGCCAAGGCCGCGCGGTGCGGTGCGGTGAGACCAGAACCCACTCCGCCCGGAGCGGGTCCCATCGGCGGTGCGGGCCCTGGTCCATCGATTGATGGTACCGAGATTCTCGCCGATCTTCATCCGGAAGCGGTCAGGCAATTCTAATAGGATCTTCGCCTAGCTGAATCTCCTTCTTGGAAAGAGGAAAGAATTCCTGCTAAGCTTGACCGCATGAGTGGGTTGAAGTGCTTGTTCGGATTGAGTTTGGGAAGTCTGGCCGCATTTGTCCAAGGGGCCTTTGTCGTGACCGCATTCCCGCCGGGTCAATGGGGCGCAAGCAATGCGACGCTCGGGCTCACTAATCCCTGGTTCGAGACTTTCGAATCTTCGCCCATGCTGCCGGGGCTTCAGGCCAAGTGGATTGCCGGCGCGGGGACCGTCGGACCCACAAACACCTTGCCGGCAATTTTTCGGAACGCCTTTGACGATCCCTTTGGCACCGCATTTTCGAACGGATCTTGGGACGGGTTCGCTTCCCTCATCACGGGCCAGGGAAACACGACTTGGCCCTACGGTGCTGGGAGTACTCGTTGGGGTCAACTTGAATTGACCTTTCCTGCGGGCACAACTGGAGTCGGCTTCAGCGTCCAGAACATGAATTTCGACGCGACGCTGTTGGTGAATGGCGGCGTGATCGGTACCTTTCAATCGCTTGGCGCACCGAACTTCTCTCTAGGGAACCCGCGAAACGGCTACTTCATCGTGCGGTCCAATGATGCAACCTCGATCACGTCCTTACTGATTCAGAACGCGAACGGTGACGGTTTCTGCATTGATCACCTCGCGATACTTGGCGCGGCGCCGAAGTTCACCGCCAGCGCCACCCCCGCGGCAAACTGGGGGCTGCCGTCCAACGAAGCCCTTGGCCTTGCAAAGGGTGTGACCGAGGAGTTCGAGGATCCCAACCTGGAACCCGGCTTGAGCATTCAGTGGTTTACCGCGGCCGGGAATTCGGGTCCCTTTACAGTGCTTCCAAACGTTTTTCGTCCAGTAACCGACGACCCGAACGGAAATGCCTTTGATTTGTCCCCGTGGGGCGGGTCAGGTGCTTTGCTCAACACGCGGGACAACCAAAGCTATCCCTACAATGCGGTTGCCAACTATGGAGATATCCAGTTCACGATTGCTGGCGATGGAGCCCGAGCTGTAGGCTTTAGCGTTGGGGATCTCGACTACCCGATGGACGTCGTGATCAACGACAAAAAGTTTGGGACGACCGGATTTCTCTATGGAGTCTCGCAACTCGGCACTGGTCCACGGGCCGGGTTCCTGACGATCACTGCCACCACCGAAAACATCCTCAGAGTCCGCCTGAAGAATGGCCGAGCGAGCTTCAATGATGGTTGGGGGATCGACCATTTCACTTGGGTGCCGGCGGGGCGAGTACTCGGGGGGCGAATCATCTTGGACGGATTTGCCTCGGACTATGGAACTTTGCCCGTGACGATTCAAGCCTACAACGCGGGTACCAGCAACCTTGTGCGGACCTATAGTGTCACGCCGTACTTGCAGGGGGACTACAGCATCGCCGCGGGAAATATCCCCAACGGGACGTACGACTTTGTGATCTCAACCCCCACCTCGCTCAGGCGCAAGGTCAGCGGAGTAACCGTGGACATCAGTGGCGCGATCATCAATGGCACCCTTGATAATGGTGATGCCGATGAAGACGAAGAGGTGACCATCTTCGATTACATCGTGCTTTCCAATGCTTTTGGCAAGGAAGACGGGGACGCCGGGTGGGAGCCTCAAGCCGACTTTGATGGTGACAAGGTGATCTCGATCTTCGATTACGTCATTCTCAGCACGAATTTTGGCGAGATCGGGGACTGAGTCAGATCGGACTCAAGTGAAGTCATTGGCCGCATTTCGGACGTAGGATCGGACGATGCTGGACTTCACCGAAGAAGACGACTTTTGGCCGTATATCGCGGAAGCCTTCGACCGGGTGGACATCTACCAAACGGGCGAAGTGTTTCTGGAAACCGCAGCCGAGTTTCCCGAGTGGAAGATCGACCTCTTGGCGATTCATTGGACGGGCAGCGAGGTCACCAACGGCGGTCTGGAGCAATACTTCTATAACGGAACCGGCATCCTCGCCCCCGAGGCCGTGGCGGGGTTCCGCAAGATTGGCCGGAATGACTTCGCGGATGTATTGCAACAGGCCGTGGACCTTCTCGGAGAGCCCTACCCCCGAGATCGTGAAGCCCGATTCGAGCGACTGACGCAGCTCTTTTCCTGGCTCAACCTCTCGTCGGGATCCACCGAGAGCATCGGTCACTTTTTGGAATCCGAGCTTGGGATCACGATTACGGAAAATCCGTTCGAGGAGTTGAACGACCGCTACTTCGAACTCGAACACTTCGCGCCCGACGCCGTCCGGTATGCCGAGTCCAACAGTGAATCGGAGTAAGGAGTGAGAGCCATGACCGGTGCCACCTCAGCTTTTGCAGCCGAAGCTTTCTCAGCGACTCTGTTCTAGCGAGAGCGACTCCGTTGCAACCGGATCTTTCATCGGCCCGTATTTCCGCCTAGAAGGAAGACGTGATGGGACTTTTCAAAAAAGAGATTCCGGAGCAAGTGACAGTCTGCGGACTGATGCTCAGATGTGAGATCTGCAAGAACGACTTGTTCTGGAGCCGGGCGGCTCAGATGAACACCGCAGTGGCGACGTTTTTCAGTCTGGATTGGGTAAATCCGACGGCGGATTGCTTCGTCTGCGCCAATTGCGGCTACGTCCACTGGTTCCTCCCCGTCTAGAGCGGTTAGCGTTGGTGGAGACTAGGGGGATCAAACCCTGAGCTCTTGTCCCGCTTGGCGGGACGCGGGGCCGAGCTCGGCCCCGCTGTTGAACTCATCGCGTGCCTGGATCGGCACCTACTCCCGATGAAAAGGGCCGGGCGAGGCAGACTATGAGTGCCCGATGTCGGGTGCGTGAGGTGGCAATAGACAAGTTGTCGGCTCCTTGTCGGGAGCCTACTCGGAGGTGGCGTCTTCTGAGATGGGTCGGATCGGCGCAATGAAGACTCGCGCTGACAAAGATTGGACCCTTGGCTTGCTGGTAGCATAATCGATAGTTTTCGGACTTGACATTTTTCTCCCGTAAACTGCGGCGGAAAATGCAGTCCGGAGATGCTACGCACTGACCCTGCAATGCGCGGCAATCCAAAAATCTACAAATGAGAACACTTTCACTGTCGGCCAAGTACGTCGGGGAGATTTGCGCTCTCTCAGCTACCGCTTATGGCGACGACGAGGACACCGCCTCTCTCAACAACCCCAAGCGAAATCAACTTTACGAACTCCTGAGTGGCCTTTCCGCCGAACAGAAGCAAGAGTTATCAGCACTGACGTGGCTCGGCCGCGGAGATTTCTCCGAGGAAGGCGAAGCTGAGTTTGATCGCGCTCTCCAGCACGCGAGAGGTTTTAATGGGACAGACACTGCGGAATACCTTATCGGCAAGCCACTGCACACATATTTGCCGCTAGGCCTCGACCGCCTGAAGCAGTTCGGTTACGTCCTATCCGAATGACCGGACGGCCGAACCATGGCTTGCAACGAACCCGGTGAGCATCGCAGTTGCAGTTGTGGCGTCCAGCGGCTCGGGTAGCTCATGTCCAAATCCGGCGGAATGATCTCCCTGCAGCTACCGTCCTCGTGGAGAGTCTCACGCCGAAATACTGTCCAACAAGTTCCACCGGGCTCGGAAACTCATTCAGGCAATGTTCCATCGGGGAGAAAAGAGGCACCCGGCGCGAGCACCCGAAAAGAGGGTTGGTGGAGACTAGGGGGCTCGAACCCCTGACCTCTTGCATGCCATGCAAGCGCTCTCCCAGCTGAGCTAAGTCCCCACGAGGCTCTAAATTAGACCCGATCCCAACGCACAAACGCAAGGGGGCGAACCCCAGGGGCGGTAGACTCGTCCGAACCGATTGCCTATGCCTGGCTTTTTGGGCCTACCAGCCCCGCTCCCGCCGCACCTCCTCGCCCAGGCTCGCCGCCTCGGCCCGAGCCACGCCCTCGTGAATTCGAGAGGAAGCCTGCCCCTGTGGGAGGACCTAGGCATCGAATTCACTCCGCCCCAAGGCGGCGAGCGGAACGCTTCAACCGTCGATCCAGCGCCGATCCAGGAGCCTTCAGCCGCGCCCCAGATCAAAGGAGAAGCCCAAGAAATCCAAATCGACCCCGCTCTCCGCATCCGGTTCCAGCGACAAACCTTCGATGTCCAAAACCAAATCGGGAGATATTACGGCGGCGTCACGCTCTACTACGACCTCACCACCCTCCATGCCGAAGAGGTGGAGATTCGGTTCCTCGAGAAAAAGGGCACAGCAAAGGGCAACATTCGGATCGAAGATCCCGAGGGATACCTTCAGGCCACCGAACTCGAATTCGACTGGGAACAACGCACCGGTCGGGCGCAGAACGTCCGGATCGTCACGACCGGGATGCGGGGGACCATCGGCGAACTCCTCATCACCCCCGACCGCTGGACCCTGAACGACGTTTATGGCACCCCCAGCGGGCGCAAACGCCCCGATATCGCCGTTCGCAGTCGACAAGTGGTCTTGCGACCGGGAAAAAACGGCCGAGTCCGGGGCCTCGGGATCGAACTCTTTGGGCAAAGGATCGCCAATCTTCCACCCTATTCGTTCACTCTGGACCGCCGGGTCGAGGGATTCCGATTCCCCAACATCACTTTCCGCCGAAAGGAAGGAACCGGACTCAGTTGGAACAGCGGATTCTTGCTCAATGACCGCACCTCGATCAGCGGCGGGTTCAATGCCTTTCCCAAGTCGCTGCTCTCCGGCTCCTTCGTCTTGGCCCATAGCGATCTCCCTCCAAGGCCCAGCGCGGGGTTCCTTCAACCCCGAAACGAGAACGAGGAGCGCCACAGCGAAGGTTGGATGAACCGGATCTATGTCCGTACTCCCCAAGAAGAGTCCGACAGCATGAGGCAAGAGCGCCGAACCTATGCCATCTCAACCAGTTGGAACACGGGGACGGTCGGGCGACTCGAAGATAGTTTCGAAATCACCAAGCCTCTGGATCTCGCGCTGGAGCTTGGGGGCAACCGGGGCGGATGGGGTCTACAGAGCCAGGTCCGGCTCCACCGGATTCGCACCGACAATTCGGAGCCCTTCTACAACCGTGTTTTGGCGCAAGCGGCCGTCCATTCGCCGACGTTTTCACTCGGGAGCTGGGGCCGTAGCACCTTGCGAGCCGACCTGTTTGGGACCACCAGCGACCGCCGGGGGTTCGGCTGGGCGCGGGCCGAGGCCGTGGTCTACCGCGATTTTGGCTCTGATTTTCGACTTGGAGTCGCTGGAGTCGCAGCAAGAGAGCTTGGAACCGCATTTCTTTCCATCGACCGACCGTTCTCGCGGAAGGCTTTTCATGTGCGGGCCGACGGACGATTGGGAAACATCAACATGGCGATGATGCTCAAGTACGACTTCGACCGACGCCAGTGGTACGACACCGAGTACAGCCTCAATTTTCCCGCCGGGAGCTTTGAACCCTATCTGGAGGCAAGGCTCCAGCCGCGAGAGTTTCGCCTCGGGTTCCGGTTGCGGGTCGAGGAATTCTTCAACCGACTTTCGAGCCGGGAGCTGAAACGAGAGCCGGAAACCGTGCGATTCAGCGAAAAAAATGGCGACCCGCGCCCTTGATGCGGATCGCCAATCGATTCACTTGGCTCTTCTGTCTGTTCTTGGACTACGCGACTTTTCGCTGTTCTAGGAGAGAAACTTCGTGGACGCGATCCAACCGGATGTCGCCCAGATCGGTGATGAGACATGGGCCATAGAGCGGAACAAAGTTCACGTCAAAGACCTCAGTGCGCTCGGTGATTTCGGTCCCTTTTCGGTCACTAAAGGTGATGGTGACCAATTGACCCACGTACTGCTTAGCTTCGGAAATCAGCATTTCTAACCTCGGAGCCCGGTTGTCCAGGCTTCCTTACATCTCCCGTGATGCATGTTCCGTGCCAACTCCGTTCCTGCCCCCGGTATAGATGGCGTTCTTTGTCCAGACCCGTCGGAGTCACCCCGATTACAAGTACACTTGACAGGCTCATGCGAACAACCTATCGCGAATCCGAGTGCCGCAATCTCGAGTTTGCCACTCAGCGAGAATGGCTCCTACCCAACGGCCTGGGTGGTTTTGCCATGGGCACCATCAGCGGGGCCAATACTCGGCGCTACCACGGTCTGCTCGTCGCCGCCGTCAAGCCGCCCACCTACCGACAAGTCCTACTGGCCAACTTGGAGATCGATGTACAGGGCGAAGGCAACCCGATTGGCCTAAGCTGCAACCAGTATTACGGCGCTCTCCACCCAGAGGGATACCAATTCTTGGAAGAGTTCTCGGTCGGAAAAACGGCATTCTGGCGATTCCGCGCGGCCGGGATGATCCTTGAGAAGAGAGTTGCCATTCATCAAGGGGTCAATGCCACGACGATCGAGCTCTACAACGCTGGTCAAAAACCCTACCGGCTGATCCTCCGCCCCTTGGTGTGCCACAAGTTCTATCACGGAAACTTCCGGTTCGATCCGAACTACCCGGCAGCCCTCAACCATCACCGCGATCGCACCATCGTCGAACAAGATGGCGTGTCGCTCCACCTGAGCCACGAGGGCGCCAACCGCCACCCCGCCGTCGGTTGGTACTACCGCTTCGAATACCTTCGCGAAACCGAACGGGGACTCGACCCTCGCGACGACCTCTTCTGCCCCTGCGAGCTGAACTACGACCTCGGGCCGGGTAAGGCGATCTCACTCGTCGCCAGCACCGAGGCCAACATCAAGCCCTACACCGATTGGGCCGAATCCAGCGAACCACTCACCTCGATCGCCCAAGAACTCGAGATCGCCAGCCGCAAGTTCTTCATCGAAACTCCGACCCGCAGCAGCATCCTGGCCGGATTCCCCTGGTTCACCGACTGGGGCCGCGACACCATGATCAGCCTTCCCGGCATGTGCCTGGCGACCGGTCAACCGGCGCTCGCTCGCAAGATCATCCGCGATTACCTCTCGCAGATGCACCAAGGGCTGATCCCCAACCGCTTTGTCGAAAAAGGGGAAGAACCCGAATACAACACCGTCGATGCAACCCTATGGTGCGCCAACGCGATCTACAAGACTCTTCTGGCCGAATGGGATGACGAGTTCGCACGGGACGCGATGGCCGCCCTCACCGAGGTCTTCGACTGGCACGTCAAGGGCACTCTCTACGGCATCAAGGTCGATCCTGCCGACGGACTCTTAACCCAAGGAGCGACCGGTGTTCAACTCACCTGGATGGATGCCAAGGTCGGGGATTGGGTCGTGACCCCCCGCCACGGAAAGCCGGTCGAGATCAACGGCCTTTGGGTCAACGCCGTGCGCATCATGGAATGGTTGGCCGAAAAACTGGGCCTGGAAAGCACCCGTTATGGACAAGCCGCCGGACTCGCCGAAAGCTGGTTCGACCGCAAGTTCTTCAAAGAGACCCTTGGCTACTACTTCGACACCGTCGATCCCGACGATGCCTCGTTGCGCCCCAACCAAGTGATCGCGATGGCTCTCCCCTTCGGCCCTGCAAAGGGTCCTCGGGCCGAAAGAGCGCTGCAAGCCGTCACTCGCGAACTGCTGACGCCGGTCGGCCTGCGGACCCTGTCTCAAGAGTCACCGGGCTACAAGGGGCGATTCGAGGGGCCGATTATCGACCGCGACGCCGCCTACCACCAAGGCACGGTTTGGCCTTGGCTCATGGGTCCCTACATTACGGCCATGGTCAAGCTCACCGGAGACACCACCGAGGCTCGGCGACTCTTGCGCCACGCCCGAGAGATCTTGGATGAATACGGAATCGGGGGCATCGCCGAGGTCTATGATGGAGATGAGCCCCGACGCCCCGGCGGTTGCCCGTTCCAAGCATGGAGCATCGCCGAATGGCTCCGGGCTTGGAAGGAAGACCTAAGCCCGGCCGGGTAGCCCGTTTGCTCACGCACGCTACGGTGAATCCGACTCCTCGTTCGGCCGGCGACAACCCCGCGCCGAACCGGGGCGGAGGGGTGGGCGAGCGCGAAGCGGTCGGGGTCCCACCCCGGGGAGCGGCCTCGGGC
>ERZ761602.1723-NODE-1723-length-38062-cov-18.027127_pt1 | contig 38062 bp, 37 predicted proteins | sample MGYA00512165_ERZ761602 | MGnify/ENA primary metagenome ERZ761602 (study PRJEB28899, sample SAMN02445085) | bioreactor sludge metagenome | biome: EBPR sludge; isolation source: Thorneside wastewater treatment plant | place: Australia: Brisbane, Thorneside...
GCCCGCCCATCGGCGGCGGCGGGCCTCCGTGCCCGCCCATCGGCGGCGGCGGGCCACCCGGAGGCATCCCCGCGCCGGGGAGCGGGCCCGCGCCGGGACCGCCGAGCGGCGGCCCCTGGACGAACATCGTCGCCGCCTGCGACGCCGCGGGAGGCGGCGCCGACGCGGGCGGCATGTGCGCGGGTCCTCCACCCATCGGGCCCGGGCCGTGCCCGAGCGGCGGCCCCTGCACCATCATCGTCGCTTGCTGGGACGAGTGCGGTGGCGCCGACGGCGGCGGTCCTCCGGCGGGAGGCATCTGCGCCGGTCCTCCGCCCATCGGGCCGGGGCCGCTCGGCGGCACCATCGTCGCGGCGACGGCCATCGGCGAGTGCGCGGCAGGCGGAGGCCCCGCAGGCGGAGGCCCTGCAGGCGGAGGCCCTGCCGGCGGCCGCGCGGCGGGCGGCGGGCTCGCCGGCGACGGCGGCATCTGCACACCAGGCGCGGGCTGGGCCCCCTTCGACTGCATGTCCTTGAGCAGATCGGAGGCCTGCCAGCCCATGACGGTCTTGGCCTGGGCGCCCGCGGGCGCCGGTGGCTGCTTGCTTCCGCAGAACACGCAGTGAAGCGCCGCGTCGGGCAGATCCTTCGTGCAGTTGGTGCACTTCTTCACAGTCGTCTCCCTGGCCCGTGCCTTGTGGGGTTCAGCGTCGCACAAATGGGAGAGCGCTACCGCCGCGCCGCGCTACAATTTTTTCATGGACCACGCTCCCCAGTCCAAGCGGTCGACGCTGATCTGGATCCTGCTGCTCATCGCCGTGGTTTTCCTCTGGTGGTACTTGCGGCCAGAGGAAGACGAGGGCGCGAGCCGCGCGATGATCGAGGCCGACCGCGCCGCCGCCATCGGCACCGACCCGGACGACATCCTCGTCGACCTCCGCGACGACGTCTCGGCGGCGACGGTCGCGCAGATCGAGCGCGAGCTCGGCATCGACCTCGTCCTCGTGAGCGATCAGTCGCGCGACGAGCAGTTCTATCGCGCGCACGTCGACCCGGCGCGCCGCGACGCCATCCTCGCCGCGCTCCAGCGGCGGAGCGACGTCGAGGTCGCCGAGCCGGACGCGATGTTCGCGGCGGCGCCGATCGCCGGCTACGAGGTGCTGCCGCCCGAGGGCACGTGGGACGGCTTCCCCAACGACCCGATGTACAGCCGCCAGTGGCACATGCGGCAGATCGGCATGCCCGAGGCGTGGAAGCTCGCCGACGGCGACGGCGTGATCGTCGCCGTGCTCGACACCGGCGTGGCGTACGAGGACCACGGGCGCTTCCACCAGGTCGAGGACCTGAAGGGCATCACCTTCGTGAAGCCGTACGACTTCGTCGACAACGACACCCACGCCAACGACGATCACGGCCACGGCACGCACGTGACCGGCACGATCGCGCAGGTCACGAACAACAAGGTCGGCGTCACCGGCGTCGCGCGCAAGGTGCAGATCATGCCGCTCAAGGTGCTGGGCGGTAACGGCTCGGGGTCGGTCGCCGGCATCGCCGACGCGATCCGCTACGCGGCCGACAACGGCGCCAAGGTCATCAACATGAGCCTCGGCGGCCCGTTCCCGTCGAAGGCGCTCAAGAACGCCGTCGCGTACGCCCACAAGAAGGGCGTCGTCATCATCTGCGCCGCCGGCAACGACGGCCGCAACAAGGTCGGCTACCCGGCCGCGTATCCCGGCGCGGTCGCCGTCGCGTCGACGCAGGAGGACGAGGGCACGGCGTTCTACTCCAACTACGGCAAGGACATCGACATCGCGGCGCCGGGCGGCAACACGCGCGGCGGCGAGGCGGGTGGCGTCCTCCAGAACACGATCAAGATCGGCGACCCGACCAAGAGCGGCTACTTCGGCTTCATGGGCACGTCGATGGCGGCCCCGCATGCCGCCGGCGTCGCCGCGCTCGTCGTCGGCGAGGGCGTCACCAACCCCGTGATGGTCGAGCAGATCCTCAAGGAGTCGGCGCGCCGGCCCAAGGGCAAGACGTACTCGAGCGACCGCTACGGCGCCGGCATCATCGACGCGCCGGCGGCCGTGCAGAAGGCGCGCTCGCACCACGGCGCGTGGCAGTTCGGCCTCGGCCTCCTGCTCGCCGCCGCCGTCGCCGGCAGCGCGCGCCGGCGCGGCCTGGGCGTGAAGCTCGGCGCCGGCTACCTCGGCGGCGTGCTCGCCGGCTCGGGCGGCCTCTTCTTCCTGCCGCTCATCGCCGGCTCGATCGCGTCGTGGCCGGTGGTCGAGATGCTGACCCGCGGCCTGCCGTCGATGGACATGGCGGTCTTCGGCGGCACCGCGCACGGCAGCCCGCTCTTCATGAGCGTGCTCATCCCGCTCGGCCTCATCGCGCTCGGCGCCAGCCACCCGAAGCTGCGTGGCCTCGTCGCCGGCCTCGCCGTCGGCGTCGCGGCCCACCTGCTCTTCTTCGCGGTGGTGCCGGTGTTCGACCTGCGCTGGGTGCCGGGCACCGCGGGCATGCTCGACTCGCTGTGGCTCGCCGGCAACGCGGCGCTGTGCGCCGGCCTCGCGGTGCTGACGCTGCGACGCTGAGGATTCCCGGGGCGCCGAGCGGCGCGCGCCTGTCAGTTGCAGCCGTCGCAGTCGCAGCAGCCGCCGCCGCTCGCCTGGCACGAGCCTCCCGGGCAATCGGCGCCGCTGCAGCAGACGTGCGCGTCGCACGCGTTCGTGCCGTTGCACGTGATGTTGCACGCGAGCGCGGTGCAGTCGACGCCGCCGTCCTCGCAGGCGGCGGTGCCCATGCACGTCACGGCGCACGACGTGCCGGCGCAGTCGACGCCGGCGTCACACGCGTCGGTGCCGTTGCACGTGATCACGCAGCTCGTCGCCTGCAGGCAGTTGACCACGCCGGTCTCGCACGCGCGGTTGCCGACGCAGTTGACCTCACAGGGACGACCCGGCGGGCACGTCACGCCGCTTCCGCACTGCGCCGGCCCGCAGTCGATCACGCAGGTGCCGTCGGCGCGGCAGCTCGTGCACGCGGGCGGACAGAGGGACGCGTCGAGGCCGGCGTCGATGGCGATCGCGGCGTCGATCGTGGACGCGGCGTCGATCGCGCTCGCGGCGTCGATCGCGCTCGCGGCGTCGATCGTGGACGCGTCGCCGGTCGAGACGTCGCCGTCGATCTCCGACGCGGCGTCGTCGCTCCCCGCCGCGTCGAGGTCGGCTCCGCGCGGCTGGAACTGGCAACCGGCGACGACCGCAACCAGGATCACGACGACGATCGGATCGGACCGCATGGTCCCATGATGCCCGAGGGAACGCGCGCGGTCGCAAGCGATCGTCACGCGCCGTGAGACTGTACGGACCTTGCACAGCGCGCGCGCTCGGCGGATGCTGCGCGCATGTCGTCCGTGGTCGCACCAGCACAGCGTCGCCACCGGCTCGTCGTGGCGCGCGAGCAGTACAAGTTCTCGTGCGCGCACATGACGGTGTTCCCCGACGGCACCAAGGAGCGCCTGCACGGCCACAACTACCAGGTCGGCGCGGTGCTCGAGGTGAACGACGTGAGCTTCGCGCACATGATCCCGTTCGCGCCGATCAAGGAGGCGCTCGCCGCGATCTGCCTCGAGCTCCGCGAGCGCGTGCTGCTCGCCGAGCGCAACCCGTTCTTGACGATCGTGCGTGACGACGACGCCGAGCTCGAGCTCACCCTCTGCGGCAAGCGCTACGTGTTCCCGCGCGAGGACGCGCTGCTCCTGCCCATCGACAACATCGCCGTCGAGCCGCTGGCCGCCTACGTCGCCGACCTGCTGCTCGCGCGCCTGCGCGCCCTCCTGCCCGCCGGCGTCGTGACGGGGCTCGAGGTCTCCGTCCACGAAGGACCCGGCCAGGGCGCCTCGTGCCACCTGGCGCTGGGTTCCTAGGGCCCCGGTGTATGCTGCGGCCGGGTCCGGGGGGACCCGCACGTGGGCAGGACGTGATGTGAGGTCACGCAGTTGGAAGCGGCACGCCGCCTGCTCTAGCGGTCCGCCACAACCCGAACCCAAGCAAGCAGGAACCTCATGAGCACGCTCCGCATCCTCTCGTCCGTCACGATCGCTCTCGCTCTCGTCGCCACCGGCTGCGGCGACAAGAAGAAGGATGATGGCCAGAAGGCCACCGAGTCCGGCAAGCCCACGGCCACTGGCGGTGGTGGCGGCGGCGCTGCGAAGAAGGGCGGCGCCGACCTCTCGGCGCTGCAGGCGCAGATCGACGCCGCCAAGACCAAGGACGACATCGACGCCGCGTTCGAGAAGTGCATGGGCACCGCGATCGACCTGGCGATGAACGGCGTGAAGGAGCCCGACAAGGATCCGGGCTACCGCGCCGCGTGCAAGATCGGCCTCGCCAGGAAGCGCGCGGCGATCGTCATCGCCGACTCGACGCCCGACAAGATGAACGTCATGTGCCTGTCCGCCTCGATGCAGCTCGAGGAGCTCGGCGAGGAGGGCGGCCCCGAGGCCGAGGAGATGAAGAAGCTCATGGCCGACGTGAACAAGGCCTGCGGCCTCTGATCGCTACATCACGCGGCGCGGGGACACCACCGCGTTGGCGATGAGCAGCCCGGCGACGATCGCCATCGCGACGACGAACATCGCGAAGGTGGTCTCGATGCCGGTCAGCGTATCGCGATCGAGCAGCGACGAGATGCCGCGGAAGCCGAGGCTGCCCGGCACGAGCAGGATCATCGCCGGCACCAGCACGACCTGCTGCGGCCGGTCGAGGCCACGGGCGTAGAGGTTGGCGAAGATGCCGAGCGCGAAGGCACCGACGAGGACGCCGAGCTCGCCGCCGAGGAGCTCGGTGCCCTCGCGCGCGCCGGCGAAGCCGACGAGCGCGGCGAGCAGGATCCAGCCGACGGCGCGGCGCTCGGCCTGACACACGACGACCATCCCGAGCGACGCGACCAGGAACGCGACCCACACGCTCCACGCCGGCAGCGTGACCGGGGTGGCGGCGGCGATCGTGAACAGCTCGGCGGAGAGGCGCTCGCCGAGCGCGACGCCGATCCCGAGCTCGAGCAGGATGACGAACGCGCCCATGAGGCGCGCGGTGCCCGAGACCAGGTTGCGCGTCGCGAGCTCGGTCATCGCGGTGGTGAGCGTCAGGCCCGGCAGGAGCGCGATGAGCGCGGCGATCGTGACGATCGACGGGTGCACGCCGCCGAGCGTGCCGGCGATCGCGCCGGCGCCGAAGGCCGCGACGAACGCACCCAGCAGCTCGAACGCACGCGCCGCCGGAGCGCGCGCGCGGGTGACGATCGCGAGCACGCCGATGACGAGCCCGACGGTCGCCGCCGCCGCGATGTCGCGGACGCCGCCGCCGAAGAAGACGGTCACGGCCGCGGGCGTGAGCGCGGCGGTGATGGTCTCGGGCACGAGGCCCCACGCGCGCGGCGCCTGCTCGATGGCGGCGATCTGCTCGAGGCCCGCGACCGGATCGATCTCGCGATCGCCGACGGCGTCGGCGAGGGCGTCGAGCTTCGCCAGCTTGGCCAGGTCGAGCTCGGGAGGCGTGACCCGCATCATCGACGTGCGCAGCTCCGCCGGATCGCCGAAGCGCACCGTGAGGAACGTCGGCGTCGACAGCACCTCGGCCTGGAGGCTGAGCTCGCGGCACACGATCGCGAGCGCCTCCTCGAGGCGGTGGGCGGGTGTGCCGTAGCGGTGCATCGCGCGTCCGAGCGCGAGCACGAAGCGAACGCGCTCCCGCTCGATCACGGCGCGATCGGCCGCCGGGAGCTGGTCGGTGTTGCCGCGGGTCCGGATCACGCCGCCAAGCTAGCGGGATCCGGGGCCAAATGCCGACCCGAAAACCAGAACGCCCTCGGCACCGAAATCCGGTGGCCAAGGGCGCTCGTAGCAGTCAAGATGAAGCGTAGTCGAGGCTGAGTCGAAAAAGGTAAGGCGCAGACTAAGCTAGCTATCGTTCGCGACAGCCCGGCACGGCCATCGCGGACAGAATGGCAAGCAAGGGGCGGGCCACCCGTACAGGGGGCCCGCCAATACCTTGTAACCACGGAAGTTCCGTGTTACGCGAGCGGCTCGATTCACGGGAGCCTCGCAACCTGCTCACGACATCCGTGTCAGGGGCGGCCAACCCGGTTGCAACTCTTTGCAGAGCCGTGGAATGGGACAGAACATTCTTGTTGTGAACGCGGAGGGACCCGAGACCCGGGTCGCGGTGGTGGAGCAGGGTGCGCTCGCCGAGCTCTTCGTCGAGCGCAAGCACGATCGAGGTCTCGTCGGCAACATCTACCGGGGCAAGGTCACACGCGTCTTGCCCGGCATGCAGGCGGCGTTCGTCGACCTCGGCAAGGGGGTCGAGCGCGCGGCGTTCCTGTACGTCGGTGACGTGCTCGGCTCCGACGACGGCAAGAAGCTGTTCGACGACGTCGAGATCGAGGACGGCGACGAGGCGCCCGAGGCCGCGGCGTCCCGCATCGCGCGCAGCAAGAAGCACCTGGCGCAGCGCAAGATCGAGGACCTGCTCAAGCCCGGCAACGAGGTGCTGGTGCAGGTGGTGAAGGATCCGATGGGGCTCAAGGGCGCGCGCGTCACGGGCTACCTGTCCTTGCCCGGGCGCTACAGCGTGTACATGCCGGCGGTCAACCAGATCGGCGTGTCGCGGCGCATCGCCTCCGACAAGGAGCGCAAGCGGCTGCGCGAGCTCGTGATGGAAGCGCGCGGCAAGCAGGGCGGGTTCGTCCTGCGCACCGCCGCCGAGGGCACGGCCGATCAGGAGATCCGCGACGACGTCGAGTACCTGCTCCGGCTGTGGAAGGAGATCGGGCGGCGCGAGGAGCAGGTCAAGGGGCCGGGGCTCATCTACGGCGAGCTCGACCTCGCGCTGCGCCTCGTGCGCGACCTCGTGCGCGAGGAGACCACCGAGGTCCACATCGACGACGAGGATCAGCACAACCGCGTGAAGCGGTTCACCGAGACGTTCCTGCCGCGCTACGCCGAGCGCATCAAGCGCTTCGAGGGCCGGCGACCGATCTTCGATCACTTCAACATCGAGCCGGCGCTGCGCACGGCGGTGTCGCGGCGCGTGCCGCTGCGCTCCGGCGGCTCGCTGGTGATCGATCAGGGCGAGGCGCTGACGGCGATCGACGTCAACACCGGCAGCTTCACCGGCAGCAACAACGACCTCGAGGAGACGGTCACGCGCAACAACCTCGAGGCGTGCGAGGAGGTCGCCCGCCAGCTCCGGCTGCGCAACATCGGCGGCATCATCGTCATCGACTTCATCGACATGGACAAGGAAGGCAACCGCAAGAAGGTGTGGGACGCCTTCCAGAAGGCCCTGTCCAAGGATCGCGCGCGCTGCAACGTCACCAAGATCAGCGAGCTCGGCCTCGTCGAGATGACGCGCAAGCGCACGCGCGAGTCGCTGTCGCAGCTGCTCACCGAGCCGTGCCCGATGTGCGAGGGCGCGGCGGTGGTGAAGTCGACGACGACGGTCGCCTACGAGATCCTGCGCGAGGTGCGGCGCTCGGGCGGCCAGGTCGACAACGAGAAGGTCGAGATCGAGTGCGCGCCCAAGGTCGCCGAGATCCTGAACGCGCGCGAGCGCGACTACCTCGACGGGCTGGAGAAGAAGTTCCAGAAGTCGCTGGTGGTGGTGGCGCAGAAGAGCTGGAAGCCGGACCAGTTCCGGGTCGCGGGCAAGATGTCGTCCGAGATCGCCGCCGAGGAGGCCAAGCAGGCGGCCGCGCTCGGCCACGCCCCGCCGCCGGCCGCCAACGGTGGCGCGCGCGGCGCCGGCGGGAAGCGGCGCCGGCGCGGCGGCCGCGGCCGCTCGCGCGACTGATCGCTGCTACGATGGTGGCGTGAGCCTGACGCGACGGATCCTGGAGAGCGCCAAGAGCGGTCTCTCGCAGCTCACGTCGCTCGTCATCGTCGATGACGAGCCGCTGGCCAACGTCGAGGCCGCGGCGCTCGAGGCCGAGGTGGCGGCGCGGCGGAAGGCGCGCACGGGCAAGCCCGGGCAGTCGCGGGTCGGCAAGATGGCGGGCGCGTCGGCGGAGGCGCGGGCGGAGCGGGCGCGGCAGGCGGCGGAGCGCACGCGCAAGGTGAAGGGGGAGCGGGAGGCGCGCGAGGCGAGCGCGCGGCGGGCCGCCGACGAGGCGTTCCGCCGGATCAAGGAGCAGGCGGCGCGCGGCGGCGGCGGCCCGTCCGGCTCGTCCGGAAGTCGGACATCGTCTTCGGGCAGCGGCGGCGGGAGCGCGCGCGCCGCGCGGTCGTCGGGCGATGCGCAGGTCAACGAGTGGTACCGGACGCTCAACCTGTCGCCGGGCGCCGACCTCGCCGAGGTGAAGAGCGCGTACCGCCAGCTCATGCGCAAGTACCACCCCGACATGCACGCGGGGAACCCGCAGAAGCAGAAGGCGGCCAACGAGCTCTCGATGCGCGTGACCACCGCCTACAACGGGCTGCAGGCGCACCTGAGCGCCGACGGCAAGTAGCGACGAGAGACAGGCGGGGTAAGGCGGCGGGTGGGGTCGCCGTGTTACCGAAGCGGACATGCAGGGAGCGAGCAAGACCGCGTTGATGGTGTGCGCGTACCGCGCGCGTTGCAGCCGCTGGGAGCGGCCGCTGTTCGTCGATCGCTGGGCCGAGGCGCTCGCCGGCGACGAGGGCGCGCAGTACGCCGCCGGCTTCGACAAGCACTGGCCGGCGATGGAGGCGTGGATGGCCCTGCGCGTGGCCTTCCTCGATCGGCTGGTCGCGATCACGAGCGACCGGCTCGGCGTGCGCCAGGTCGTCATCCTCGGCGCCGGCTACGACACGCGCGCCGCGCGCCTGCCCTACGCCGGCGTGCGCTGGTTCGAGGTCGATCACCCCGACACGCAGGCGGCCAAGCGCGAGCGGCTCGCGCGCCTGCCCGGCTATCCCGTCGACGCCGCGACCTACGCCTCGTGCGACTTCGAGCGCGAGGATCCGGTCGATCGCCTGTTCGCCGCCGGGCTCTCGCCGCGCGAGGCGACGCTCGTCATCTGGGAAGGCGTCGTGCCGTACCTGACGGAAGCGGCGGTCCGCGCGACGGCGACGCGCCTCGCCGCCGGGCTCGACCCGCGCTCGCTCGTGTCGTTCGACTCGGTCGGCAAGAAGATGGCCGAGGGCGTGAACCTCAACGAGCGTGATCGCGAGACCCGCCAGTTCGTCGGTGATCTTTCGGAGCCGGTGCGCTTCGGCAGCGATCACATCACGCCGCTCCTCGCCGACTGCGGCTACCGCTGGGTGCGCACGGTGTCGTTCGACGACCTCGCGCTCCAGTGGCTCGGCGACTACAAGCGCGACCGGCTCTTCCGCTTCCAGCGCATGGTCACCTGCTCGGCGAGTGTGCCCGACGCGCCATGGCTCTGAGATCGTTCGCGATCTGACCCTGCCAAATACTGTACATCCGTATAGCTGCTGATAGGATGCGCAGGTGCTCGACCTGTCGCGTTTCCCCGGCCGCGTCGTCGCCACTCGCACCGTCCCGGCGCGCCCCGCCGAGCTGGCGCCCTTCCCCGCCGGCCTGCACCCGGCGCTGCGCGAGGCGCTCGAGCAGCGCGGGATCGCGCAGCTCTACCGCCATCAGGCCGAGGCGTTCGAGGCGGCGCAGGCCGGCGAGAACGTCGTCATCACCACCGGCACCGCGAGCGGCAAGTCGCTCGCGTACCTCTTGCCGGTGCTGCAGGCGACGCTCGAGGATCCGGGCGCGCGCACGCTGATGCTGTTCCCGACCAAGGCGCTGACCCAGGACCAGCTCCGCGGCGTCGTCGGGATCGTCGACCACCTCGCCACGCGCAGCGACGCGCGCGCGCCGCGCGTCCGCGCCGGCGTCTACGACGGCGACACGCCGCCGGCGGAGCGCACGCGGGTGCGCGACCGCGCCAACCTGGTGCTCACCAACCCGGACATGCTGCACACCGCGCTCCTGCCCAGCCACGGCCGGCGCGGCTTCGCCCACCTGTTCCGCAACGTCCGCTACGTCGTCCTCGACGAGCTGCACGCGTACCGCGGCGCGTTCGGCGCCCACCTCGCCAACGTCCTGCGCCGGCTCCTGCGCGTGTGCGCCCACCACGGCAGCACGCCGCGCTTCCTGTGCAGCTCGGCCACGATCGCCAACGCGCGCGAGCACGCCGAGACGCTGTGTGATCGCCCGTTCCGCCTGGTCGATCGCGACGGCTCGCCGTCGGCGGGCAAGGTGATCCACTTCTGGCAGCCGCCGCTGGCGGAGGACGAGACGAGGCGGCCGGTGACGGCGGAGCTGGCGACCCTCGTGCCGCACCTCGTCACCCAGCGCCACCGCTCGATCACGTTCTGCCGCAGCCGCAAGGAGACCGAGCTCGTGCTCAAGGAGTCGCGCGACCGGCTGCGCGACGTCGCCGGCCACGACGAGGGCTACCTGCTCGCCGGCTACCGCGGCGGCTACACGCCCGAGGAGCGGCGCCAGGTCGAGCGCGCGCTGGTCGACGGCTCGCTCGTCGGCGTGGTGTCGACCAACGCGCTCGAGCTCGGCATCGACATCGGCGAGCTGCAGGTGGTCGTGCAGGGCGGCTTCCCGGGGACCCGCGCCAGCTTCTGGCAGCAGCTCGGACGCGCCGGGCGCCGCGATCAGGTCGCGCACGGCGTCCTGATGCTGGCGGTGTCACCCACCGATCAGTTCATCGCGGAGCACCCCGACTGGCTCGTGGGGCAGTCGACGGAGCGGGCGGTCGTCGATCGCGACAACCTCGCGATCCAGCTCGGTCACGTGCGCGCCGCCGCCGCCGAGCTGCCGCTCACGCTCGACGACGCGGCGGTGTTCCCGGATCTCGGCGAGATCGTCGGGGTGCTGGCGCGCGCCGGCGAGGTGCGCGAGGTGCAGGGCGCGTGGCACTGGTGCGGCGGGCTGTTCCCGGCCGGGGAGCTCAGCCTGCGCAACGTGCACCGCGATCGCTTCAAGCTCGTCGACCGGCGCACCGGCACGACGATCACGGAGATGAGCCGACCGCAGGTGTACCGGGAGGCCCACACCCGCGCCGTCTACCTGCACGACGGCGTGCAGTACCAGGTCGAGGAGCTCGATCTGGTGCAGCACGTCGCCCACGTCACCGAGGTCGAGCAGAACTTCTACACGCAGCCCGACGTGCGCGGCGCGATCGACGTGCTGCTGGTCCAGGAGGAGCGCGCGCTGGGGGAGACGACGGCGCGCTTCGGCGACGTGCGCGTCGACGAGGTCGTGGTCGGCTACAAGATGCTCGAGTTCCACAACCACCAGAACCTCGGCTACGAGGCGCTGCACGAGCCGTTGCGCCTCGTGCTCGAGACCGAGGCGGTGTGGCTGGTGGTGCCCGAGGTGGTGCTCGCGGTGCTCGGGCAGGAGCGCGACGACGCGCTCGCCGGCATGGTGCACGCGCTGACCGCGTGCGCGCGCCTGCACACGATGGCCGAGCGGACGGATCTGACCGGCACGAGCTTCCACGTCCACGACGAGCGCGGCGCGCCGACGGCGACGGCGCTCGTGTGTCACGACACGCACCCGGGAGGCCTCGGCTACGCGGCGTCGGCGTTCGAGCATGCCGGCGAGATCCTCGACGCCGCGATCGGGCTGGTCGAGCGCTGTCGCTGCCGGCGCGGCTGTCCGGCGTGCGTGGGGAGCTGGGCGCGCGATCCACGGCGCGTCGCGTGGAGCCTGCGCCGGCTGCGCGAGGACGTGCCGGTGCCGGACGAGCTGCGCGCCGGCGGGGGCTCACGCGGGCCGCGCGCGCCGACGGCGACGGCGACCACGGCGACGGCGGCGGCGCCGGTGACGACGACAGCGACGATCCCGTGGCGCGAGCTCGACGCGCGCTGGGACGAGCTCGTCGCCCGCCTGCGCGCGGCGCGGGTCGCCGGCGCCGCGCTCCTCGCCGGGATGCGCGGCGAGCGCCAGGGCGCCCGGATCGTCCTGCGCGTGACCGGCCCCGGGCTCGCCAGCTGGCTCGCGTCCGACGACGCCCGCCGGCAGCTCTGGCAGGCGATCGCGCGCGAGGTCGAGGTCCCCACCGACGGCGCGATCGTCGTCGAGCAGGCGGGAGATCGCGAGCGCGCGCGGCGCACCGCGCACAAGCTGCAGCGCCGGCACGACGACCTCGTCGCGGGACGGCCCACGACCGAGCGCGAGGCGAGCGCGCGGCTCGCCGGCGGCTACGTCCTGCCCGACGACGGCGGGCGACGAGGGCCGCAGCGGTGACGGCCCGCCAGGTCGCCGCGCTGGCGCGGCTCGATGCGGCGCAGCGCGAAGCTGTGCGCGCCGACGATCGTGCGGCGCTCGTGCGCGCGCACGTGGGCAGCGGCAAGACGACCGTGCTCGTCCACAAGCTCGTGCACCTGCACGTCACGCACGGCGTGCCGCTCGAGCAGCTCGCCGTGCTCACGTTCACGACGAAGGCGGCGGCCGAGCTGCGCGCGCGGCTCGACGCGCTCCTCGGTCGCCGGACGAGCGACGACGAGCGCTGGCTCGTGGGCACGTTCCACGCCGTCGCCCGCGGCCTCCTCGCGCGCGCGCTGCCGGTCGAGCAGCTCGGGTACGGCCGCGACTTCGCCGTGCTCGACGACGACGCGAACGCCGCGCTCGTCGCCGACGTCCTGCGCGCGCGCTGCGGGCGCGGGCGCTGGCGCCGCCGCCTCGACGAGCTCGACCCCGACGAGCGCGCACACCTGGACGCGCAGGTCGCGGCGGTCCGGCGCGCGAGGAACGCGATGAGCTTCGACGACCTCGTCGTGAACGCGACCGTACTCCTCGCCTCGAGCCAGCTCGCGCGACCGCGCTGGGTGCTCGTCGACGAGCTGCAGGACTGCGAGCCGCGCGAGCTGGCGCTGGTGGCGGCGCTGCGCGGGGCCGACACCGGCTGGTTCGGCGTGGGCGATCCGCTGCAGGCGATCTACGGCTGGCGCGGCGGCAGCGACGGCTACGCGCGGGCTCAGCAGGCGTTCGGGGGCCGCGTCCTCGAGCTGCCGCACAGCTACCGCAGCACGCGCACGGTGCTCGATGCCGCGCGCGTGGTGCTCGGCGCGCAGCCCATGGGGCTCGGCGAGGTGCAGGCGGTGCGCGGCGATGGCGCGCCGGTGCTCGTGTCGCGCCATCACGATCCGCTCGCCGAGGCGTGTTACCTGCGGGCGCGGATCGGCGAGCTCGCGGCGGCCGGCTGCGCGCTCGACGACATCGCCGTGCTCTTCCGCATGCGCGCGCAGGTCGACGCGTTCACCGAGCTCCTCGGCGACGGCGCCGCGGCGGTGAACGTGCTCACGCTCCACGCCGCCAAGGGCCTCGAGTTCCGCCACGTCTTCATCGCGGGCTGCAACCGCGGCGTGCTCCCGCTCGAGCTACCGGATCGGCTCACCGACGAGGCCGAGGAGCGCCGGCTGCTCTACGTCGGCATCACCCGCGCCCGCGACGGCGTCGAGCTCACGTACCCGGCGAACCCGCACCAGTTCGGCGCACGCGGCGAGCCGAGCCCGCTGCTCGCGCCGCTCCTGGCGCCGCAGACGCAGACGCAGGCGCAGGCGCAGGCGCAGGCGCAGGCGCAGGCGCAGGCGCAGACGCAGGCGCAGGCGCAGACGCAGACGCAGACGCAGACGCAGACGCAGACGCAGACGCACGCGAGGTGGCGTCCGGGACAGGCGGTTCGCCACCCGCGCTATGGCGTGGGCACCGTGGTGCGCGTCGACGCCGACGCCGTCGACTGCGACTTCGGCAAGCTCGGGCCGCGTTCGTTCCCGCTGCGCGTGTGCCCGCTCGTCGCGACCGCGAGCCCGCCGTGAACGCGGCCCCGTGCTTCCCGTGGCCGAAGCTCGACCTCGTCGATGCGCTCGCGAGCGCGCTCACCGGCGTCGAGGCGGCGCTCGCGCTCGAGCAGGCGACGCACGGGATCGACGAGTGGCCCGAGACCCGGCTGCAAGGCGCGCTCGCGGAGGCGCTCGCGCAGGAGCACGACGTCGAGCGCGAGGTCCACTACCCGTCGGCGACGGCGCGGAAGCGCAGCGCGCGCCCCCGCTGCGACTTCGTCCTGCGCGCCCGCGGCGCCCGGCGCGCAGCCCCGAGGACGCGCTCTGGCTCGAGCTCAAGGTCGCGCGCCAGCGCACGACCGGGGGCGCCGTCGATCCGCGCTACGGCGAACAGTGGCGCCGGCAGCTCGTCGCGGATCTGCGCAAGCTCGCCGCCGACCCGCGGATCCGCGACGCCGCGATCGCGCTCGTCGCCTTCACCGAGGACGAGGACCAGCTCGCCCGCGACCTCGACGGCTTCGAGCGGCTCATGATCCGGCGCGACGTCATCGCGGGGTTCCGCCAGGTGCGCACGCTGCCGATCGTCGAGCGCATCGGCCACCGCGTCTGCGGCGTCGCGGTCTGGCCGACCGTGTGACCCTGTCGGCGGGGCTCAGATCGCGCCGAAGCGGAAGCCGCCGCCCAGGCCGAAGAACGTCTGCGAGCGCGCCTCCTGCACGTCGTTCGCGAACGTGTGGAGCTGCGCGATCGCGAGCCCGAGCATGACCGAACGATCGCGGCGGCCGAGGTCGAAGCCCAGGAGCCCCTGCACGCCCACCGTGCGCGGCAGCTCGACGGTCCGCATCGAGTCGCTCGTGCCGAGGTTGTCCTGGTTGGCGATGAACGGCTTCTCGCCCAGGGGCTCGGACGCGTACAGGTCGAGGAGGAAGATCGGCCGCACGTAGCGATGGGTCCCGGTCAGCATGCCGCCGACGTCGGCCGACGCGTAGCCGCCCGCGGTCGGCGCGAAGCCGCCGCCGACGCCGGCGAACGCGGCGGCGTGCAGATCGTCGTTGGCCGGCGCGTGCACCTGCACGCCGACGCGAGCCGTGCCGGCGTACGGGTTCTGCCCGTGGTTGTCGCCATCGACCCGCAGGAGGCCCAGGTCACCGACCACGGCGAGGTCGTCGCGGACGCCGCGGCGGTAACGCACGTTGCCGCCGAAGATGCCGGGGCCGAGCACCTCGCCGGTCGCGTTGCCGTCGAGCTGGACGTCCGACTCCCCGCGGGCGGGCGCCTGCGCAGTGGACAGGGGCAGCGGGCGGGCGGACGGCGTGTACGCATGCGGGGTGCACGCAACGGCGACGAGGGAGGTCGCGAGGACGGTGAGGAGAGCGAGGTGACGCACGTCGCGCTGGAGATACAAAGGTCGTACCAGGCGCAAGTACAGAGAGTGGCGCGCGCGATCTGTCAGCCTTTCGACGCCCGTTGTACAAACTCGCGGGAGGTCCATCAGCCATGCCACGTCTTGCCAGCTCCATCCTCACCGCCGCCTCCGTCGTCGCGCTCGTCGCCTGCGGCGGCAAGGCGTCGGCGCCGTCCGGCTCGAGCACGCCAACCGGCCCGGCGCCCGCGAAGCTGCCGTGGGAGGCCGCGATGACGGTGGGGGCGAAGTTCACGCTCGTCGACGGCATGACCGCCGGCAGCGAGGACGAAGGCGAGCCGCTCACGATCGAGGTCACCGGCGTCGACGACAAGGGCAGCGAGCGCGTCTACACGCTCGCGTGGAGCGACGGCGGCAACGGCCTCGAGAAGATCGTCGTGCGCACCGGTGGTGTGGTGTTCGACGACGTCCCGCCCGACCGGATGCAGCCGCCGTTCGAGACGCCGATCGGCACGTGCTACGGCGAGGACCTGTCGAACCCCGAGGGGTGCGAGGACATCTGCGACGGGCAGATCTGCATGAACACCGACGGCATCGTCTCGGTCGGCGGGCTCTACGCGCCCGGCGCCGGCGAGTACGTCGCCAAGTAGCGCACGCCGTCAGGCCTTGCCGAGCTCGCGGCGCACGATCAGCGCGCCATCGGCGAGCGCGCGCAGCTTCTCGCGCGCGACCTGCCGCGGCAGCTGCTTGAGCCCGCAGTCGGTCGTGAGCGTCACGCGCTCGGGCTCGATGTGCTTCAGCACTTTGCGGACGCGCTCGGCCACCTGCTCGGGGTGCTCGATCTCGAGCGTGCGCACGTCGATGACGCCGGCGGCGATGCGCTTGTCCGCCGGCAGCTGGCGCAGGAGATCGGCGTCCTCCATCTCGCGGCACGCGAAGTCGAGGACGTACTCGTCGACGGCGACGCCCAGGTAGTGCGGCAGGATCGCGCGGTAGCCGCCGGCGGTCATGCCCTCGAGCTTGTTGCCCCAGGCGTTGCCCATGCAGAAGTGCCACGACGTGTGCACGGTCTTGCGATCGATGCCGCGCATCGTGCGGTCGACGATCTCGTTGACCCACGCCCAGTCCTTGTCGCCCGAGAGGTACGGCATCCACGCGCCCAGGTCCTCGAGCTGGATGTGGCGGCAGCCGGCCTCGATCAGCTCGTGGATCTCGGTCGAGAACACGTCGGCGAGCGCCTTCGACAGGTCGTAGCGGTTCTTCACCGGCCCGCCGCGGAAGTGGGCGAGCGTCGAGAGCTGCACCGGGCCGGCGCCGACACACGCCTTGATCGGCTTCGCCGTGTGGCCCTGGGCCCAGCGATAGATGAGGGCCATGCGCACCGGGCCGCGCGCGATCTCGCCCTCGACCGCGACGCCGCCGGCCTCGTCGAGCGCCCACACGTCGCGCCCCTGCGCCTTGGCGCGCGCCGGGTGCGGCAGCTTCTCGGGCGAGAACCCCTTGGTGCGCTCGAGCCAGTACCAGAGGAACGACCCGATGCCCATGTGATAGTCGTCGAACCACATCTGCCCGTCGGTGAGGATGTCGAGCCCGGCCTGCTCCTGGTCCTTGATGACGGTGCGCGTGGCGTCGTGGAACGCCTCGGCGTGCGCGGCGACCTTGAACGCCTCGAGGACGTCGCGGCCGGCGAGCTGATGGGTGAACCACGCCGGCCGCGGGTAGCTGCCGACCATGGTCGTGGGCAAGATCTGCGCGCTCATCGCCGGCGACCATACGCCGGAACCGAGGCCAGGGGCTTACTCGCGCTTACGAGTCGGTGATCACGAGCCGGGGATGAGATCGATCGTGTCGCCGGAGACCTTCTTGCCGCGGAGCACGCGGTAGTCGGCGCCCCACTGCTCGAGGACGACGGTGTCGTCCCCGGGCGCCGAGTAGAGCCACCAGCGGCAGCGCTCGACGTGGCCTTCGGGCGCGGCGGTCTTCGAGCCGCGCAGGTTGCCGAGATCGCCGTGCAGCTTCGCGGTCGCGTTGCCGCGCTTGTCGAGGGCGAAGCGCACGTCGCCGACGACGAGCGACTCGGGCGGATAGCCGGCGATGTCGATGCCCGGATCGTGATCGAGGAGCCGCACGTGCGCGGTGCCGACACGCTCGAGCCCGACGACGCACCAGCGCACGGTCGTGCCGTCGACGACGCGGGCGCCGACCCAGCGGTGGCCGTCCTCGTCGTAGTCGATCACGCCCTCGACCAGGTAGTCCTTGCCGTCGATCGTGAGCACGTCGCCGACCCGGAGCTCGCGCAGGCTGCGCTCGCGCAGCACGTCGCCGGGCAAGGCCTTCGCCGCGCGGCCCGAGCCCAGCCGCTTGCGCCGCTCGTAGTTGTAGAAGGCGACGCCAACGGCGGTCGTACCACTCAGGGCGACGAGCAACGCGACCACGATCAGGAACGTCAGCACGTGCCGACTATATGGCGCGTCGCGTCGCAAAGAAGGGCCGCGGATGAGATTCACCGCGCCGCCTTGACACCCCCCGACGGAGGTCGCTACACCGTGCTCGCCGACGTGGAACACCGCGATCTCGCTTCGACGAAAGCTCCCGGGCCTCCGACCTGGACACCGACCTCAAGCGTGGAGACTCCGATGGTTGCCGTACAAGCTCAGGACGACCTTCGCCGCGTGCTCGATGACGAGGGACGCGTGCTGCCCGGCGCGCGCGTGCCGGACGTGAGCGACGAGACGCTCCGCAAGATCTTCGACACGATGTCGCTCGTGCGCATCATGGACGACCGCATGATGCGGCTCCAGCGCCAGGGGCGCCTCGGCTTCTACATGAAGGCGATCGGCGAGGAGGCGAGCCACTTCGCGGTGGCGCCCTTGCGCGACGGCGACTGGATCTATCCCAGCTACCGCGAGCAGGGCGCGTGGTTCTGGCGCGGGTACACGGTCAAGCACTTCATCAACCAGCTCTTCGGCAACGTCGAGGACCCGGTCAAGGGCCGCCAGATGCCGGTGCACCACTCGGCCAACTGGCTGAACATGGTGTCGATCAGCTCGCCGGTCGGGACGCAGATCCCGCAGGCGGTGGGCTCGGCCTACGCCGCCAAGGTGATGGGCAAGGACGACGTGGCGATGGTGTTCTTCGGCGAGGGCACCTCGTCGACGGGCGAGTTCCACGTCGGGATGAACTTCGCGGGCGTGTGGAAGGCGCCGTGCGTCTTCATCTGCCGCAACAACGGCTGGGCGATCAGCGTGCCGCGCGAGAAGCAGACCGCGGCCAAGACCTTCGCCTCGAAGGCGGTCGGCTACGGCATGCCGGGCATCCGCGTCGACGGCAACGACATCCTCGCGATGCTGCAGGTCTCGGGCGAGGCGATCGACCGCGCCCGCGCCGGCGACGGCCCCACGCTCATCGAGGCGCTCACCTACCGCGTCCAGGGGCACTCGAGCTCCGACGACCCGTCGGTGTACCGCGATCCCAAGGAGCCCGAGCTGTGGGAGAAGCGCGATCCGCTCAACCGCATGCGCAACTACATGCGCCACCGCGGGCTGTGGGACGAGGCGTGGGAGCGCGACATCACCGAGAAGTACAACCAGGAGATCACGGACGCCCTGGCGGCGTCAGATCGCCTGGCGGCCCCGGCGATCGAGACGATGTTCGAGGACGTCTACGAGGACATGCCGTGGCACCTGCGCGAGCAGAAGGAATGGCTCATGCAGCAGGCGCGCACCCGTAGCCCGCACTCTCACGGCTGACCCGCGATCGACCAGGAGCACGAGCAAGACCATGCCCGTCATGAACATCATCCAGGCCGTGAACGACGCGCTGCGCCTGCAGATGCGCGCCGAGCCCAAGACCGTCGTGCTCGGCGAGGACGTCGGCAAGTTCGGCGGCGTCTTCCGCGCCACCAGCGGCCTGCACGAGGAGTTCGGCGCCGAGCGCGTGATCGACACGCCGCTCGCCGAGGCCGGCATCATCGGCACCGCGATCGGCATGGCGCTCTACGGCCTGCGCCCGGTGCCGGAGATCCAGTTCGGCGACTTCATCTTCCCGGCGTTCGACCAGATCGTGAACGAGCTGGCCAAGTTCCGGTATCGCTCGGGAGGCCAGTACCCGTGCCCGGTCGTCATCCGCACGCCGGTGGGCGGCGGCATCCGCGGCGGTCACTACCACTCGCAGTCGCCCGAGGCGCTGTTCATCCACACGCCGGGCCTGAAGGTCGTCGCGCCGTCGAACCCGTACGACGCCAAGGGCCTGCTCCTCGCGTGCCTGCGCCAGAACGACCCGGTGCTCTTCATGGAGCCCAAGCGCATCTACCGCGCGAGCAAGAACGACGTGCCCGAGGGCGAGTACACGCTCGAGATCGGGAAGCTCAACGTCACGCGGCCCGGCACGCAGGTGACGCTCATCGCGTGGAGCGGCATGGTGTCGATCGCGGAGGAGGCGGCGCAGAAGGCCGAGCAGGCGGGCATCTCCGTCGAGGTGCTCGACCTGCGCTCGCTGATGCCGTTCGACATCGACGGGCTGCTCACCTCGGTGAAGAAGACCGGCCGCGCGGTGATCGTGCAGGAGGCGCCGCGCACCTGCGGGTTCGCGTCCGAGCTCATCGCGTCGATCCAGGAGCGCGCGATGGAGCACCTCGAGGCGCCGATCATGCGCGTCTGCGGGTTCGACACGCCCTTCCCGTACACGCTCGAGCACGAGTACATGCCCAACGCCGATCGCGTCCTCGGCGCGATCCGCCAGACGCTGGAGTGGTGAGATGGCCTTCGAGTTCCACCTGCCGGATATCGGCGAGGGCGTCGTCGAGGGCGAGATCGTCCAGTGGAAGGTCGCCGAGGGCGACGTGGTCACGCTCGACCAGCCGATCGTCGAGGTGATGACGGACAAGGCGACGGTCGAGATCCCGTCGCCGCGCGCCGGGCGCATCGCCAAGATCAACTACCAGGCCGGGCAGATCTGCCCGGTGGGCAAGGTGCTCGTCGTCATCGACGACGGCAGCGCGGGCGCGGGCGCCGGCGCGGCCAAGGCGGCGCACGGCGGCAACGGCAACGGCCACGGTCATGCGCACCACGCGGCCACCGCGCAGACGCTGCCGATCACGGTGATCGACGCGACCGCGGGTCGGCAGCGCGCGCTGGCGACCCCGGCGACGCGGCGGCTCGCGCGCCAGCTGGGCGTGGACCTCGGCCGCGTGTTGCCGACCGGCAAGCGCGGGCGCATCACCTCCGAGGACGTGAAGCGCACGGCCGCGGGCGGCGCGGCACCGATGGCGCACGGCGCGGGGGGACCCGACGCGGGGCACGCGATGGTGCCGGCCAAGGCCTACGCGCCCATGGCGATCGCGCAGGGCGGCGACGAGGAGCGCATCCCGCTGCGGGGCATGCGCAAGCGCATCGCCGAGACCATGACGCGCTCGGTGCACACGGCGGCGCACTTCACGTACGTCGAGGAAGTCGACATGACCGAGCTGGTCATGGTGCGCGAGCGGGCGCGCGCGCGGGCGCAGGAGCGCGGCGTCAAGCTCACGTACCTGCCGTTCATCGTCAAGTCGGTGGTGGCCGGCCTGAAGAAGTGGCCGATGCTCAACGCGTCGCTCGACGAGGCGACGCAGGAAATCGTGCGCAAGAAGTACTACCACATCGGGGTCGCGGCCCAGGGCCCGCAGGGCCTGGCGGTCTCGGTCGTCCGCGACGCGGACCGGCGCTCGATCTTCGACGTGGCGCGCGAGATCGACCGGCTCGGCGAGGCCGTGCGCAACGGCACCGCGACCCGCGAGGATCTCACGGGCTCGACGTTCACGATCTCGTCGCTCGGCAAGCTGGGCGGCGTGATGGCGACGCCGATCATCAACTTCCCCGAGGTCGCGATCGTCGGCGTGCACAAGATCGAGGAGCGCCCGGCCGTGCGTGACGGCCAGATCGTCGCGCGCCACCTGATGAACCTGTCGATCTCGGTCGATCACCGCCTGGCCGACGGCTGGGACGGCGCGATGTTCCTCCAGGACGTGAAGTCCCTCCTCGAGGATCCGACGACCATGTTCATGGAGATGGTCTGAACATGGTCGCGCCGGTGCAGATGACGACCGGCGCGGGACCGGAAGTATATTTCGACGGCGACGACGAGAGCCGCGCGCGCGGCCTCTACCAGCTCCTGCGCGAGGACGGGTCGCTGGTCGGCGACGTGGCGTGGCTCGATCGCGCGCTGGCGCGGCGGCTGTACGACGGCATGCTCACGATCCGCGTGACCGACGCGCGCATGATGGCGCTGCAGCGACAGGGGCGCATCGGGTTCTACGGCGAGGCGATGGGCCAGGAGGCTGCGGTGGTCGGCTCGGCGGCGGCATCCCTGCCCGACGACTGGATCATCCCGGCGTTGCGCGAGGCGGGCGTCGGCCTCTTCCGCGGCATGACGCTCGACAGCTACCTCGCGCAGATCTTCGGCAACGCCGCGGACCCGACCAAGGGCCGGCAGATGCCGTGCCACCCGTGCGATCGCGCCACCAACTACGTCGTCATGTCGTCGTGCGTGTCGACCCAGATCCCGCACGCGGTGGGCGTGGCGATGGGCATGAAGATCCTCGGCCATGGCGGCCGCTGCGCGTTCGGCTACATGGGCGACGGAGGCACCTCGGAGGGTGACTTCCACGTCGCGATCAACTTCGCCGGCGTGACCCGGGCGCCGGTCGTCCTCATCTGCCAGAACAACCAGTGGGCGATCTCGACGCCGGGCAAGGTGCAGACCGCGGCCGACACGATCGCGCTCAAGGCGCTCGGCTACGGCGTCCCGCCGATGCGCGTCGACGGCAACGACGTGCTCGCCGTGTACGACGCGACCTCGCGCGCCGCCGCGCGCGCGCGAGGCGGCGACGGCCCCACGTTCATGGAGCTCCTCACGTACCGCGTGAGCGCGCACTCGTCCTCCGACGATCCGTCGCGCTACCGTGACGAGTCGGTGACCGAGGTCTGGAAGTCCCGCAAGGATCCGCTGCGTCGCATGCGCACGCTCCTCGAGCAGCGTGGCTGGCTCGCCCCCGGTGAGTCCGAGGACCTCGCGGCCACCATCGAGGCGCGCGTCCGGGCCTGCATCACCGCGCAGGAGCAGGTGGGCCCGCCCCCGCGCGCCACCCTCTTCGACGACGTCTTCGAATCGAAGACCTGGCTCCTCGACGAGCAGGCGCGCTCGATCTGACGTCAGGCGGCGACGCGTAGCGACGCGGGATCGATCAGGTCCAGCGCATCCCTGAGCTGCTTGCGCGCCCGGTGCGCGCGGATCTTCACGTTGGCGACGCTGATGCCGAGCCGCGCCGCGGCCTCCGCCTCACTCGCGTCGGCGCGGGCCATCAGGACGTCGCGGTACTTCGGCTCCAGCGCCTCCATCGCGCGGCGGACGATCGCGCGGGTCTCCGCGTCGGCGAGCGTCGACTCGGGGCTCGGGCTCGCATCGACGACCGGTCGGCTGCTGACGTCCTCCTCGGCGCCGACGCGCACGCGAGCACGCCCGGTACGACGCAGATACGTGAGCGCGGCGCGCGTGGTGATCCGGTGGAGCCACGTCCGGTAGCGCGCGTCGCCCCGGAACGCGTCGCGGTACCGGTACGCCAGCAGCATCGCCTCCTGGGCGATGTCGTCGGCGTCCTCGGGCGCGCGCACGAACCGGCGTGCCACCGCGTAGACGAAGCCGCGGTCCTCGGGGGTGAAGCTGGGCGCGGTGGACGTTTTATCAGCCAATTCGTTCATAACAGCCATCATGAACGTTTTTCCGTTCATGGCAAGGGGCAATCGTCCGCCTATCACGTAGGATGCTGATATTGCTGTCTATATCGTGGATGTTTTAACGCTCAGTCGCCCCTGCCGGCCGTTGTAGAGTGCGGAAGTAACTCTCACGGCACGTTCATCCTCGAACCCAGACGAATGCGCCTTCTCTCTCCCCGCGAGCTTGCTGATGCCCTCGGCGTCAGCGAGTCCTCCCTCAAGCGCTGGGTGGACTCCGGCAAGATCCAGGCGACCCGGACCGATGGCGGCCACCGGCGGATCCTCCTCTCCGAGGCCGTCCGCTTCATCCGCGAGACCCGCGCGCCGGTCGCGCGACCGGAGCTGCTCGACCTGCCCGAGGTGGCCGTGGCGCAGCGACGCGCGATCGGGGGCGCCGACCGGCTGCTCGATCAGCTGCTCGAGGGAGACGTCATCGGTGCGCGCGGATGGTTGATGTCGCGCTACCTCGCGGGCGCATCGATCGCCGACCTCTGCGACGGCCCGGTGAAGGACGCGATGTACCGGCTCGGCGAGCTATGGAAGCACGACGAGGGAGGCATCTTCATCGAGCACCGCGGCACCGACGTGTGTCTCCAGGCGCTCGCCCAGCTCCGCGCGCTGCACGATCCGCCGGCCGACGCGCCGCTCGCCGTCGGCGGCGCCCCGGAGGGCGATCCGTACCTCCTGCCGTCGTTCATGGCCGCGACGGTGATCGCCGCCGCGGGCATGCGCGCGGTCAACCTCGGCCCTGACGCGCCGCTCACCGCGTTCGACGCGGCGATCCAGCATCACGCGCCCAGGATGATGTGGCTGAGCGTCACCTCGCCGCTGTCGCCCGCCCGCGTGCGCACCACCGTGCAATGGATCGCCGGCCTGCCGACCTCGGTGATCCCGATCGTCGGCGGCCAGCAGTCGGCGCCGTTCGCCGGCGCGCACCCCGCCATCCGGCACGTGCGGTCGATGGCGGAGGTCGACGCGCTCGCGCGCGAGGTGCTCGCGGCACCGGCGTCGTCGCCGCACGCGCCGGCCGTCGCGTGAGCGCTACGGACAGAGGCGCATGACGTGGAGCGAGTCGTTCGGGGCGCCGGTCTCGAGCCACACGAGGAAGGCCTTGCTGGCGCGCGCGACGAGGTCGTGGGCGACGACGCGCACGGACTGGTGGACGTCGGCGGGAGGCGCGGAGGGGAGCGAGCGGCCGGTCGCGTCGAGGAGGGTGCGCCCGAGGCGGCCGCCGGCGACGGCGTAGGCGTACCAGATGCCGTCGGAGGTGACGGCGACGCGCGGGTCGGAAGCGGACATGGAGCCGTCGCCGAAGACGGCGCGCTCGGCCGGGAGCACGTCGGCGACCACGTCGCCGGCGGTGACCCAGACCGAGTCGTTGTCGCAGTTCCACGCAGGGAGGACGTTGGAGGATCCGGGCGCGCTGGCGAGCGAGAGGTTGTGGCAGGTCATCGCGACCGTGCGCGGCGGGCCCGAGGCCACCCAGGACTCGTCGTACGGGACGACCGTGCACTCGCTGGTGGTGCCCGCGAAGACGGCGTAGCCGGCGCCGTGGCGGATGGCGCCCGCGCCTTCGGGCACGAGCGAGCCGCCGGTGATGACCGCGACGTGGCCGCTGATCGTGTCGCCGTCGTGGTCGACTGCCCAGCTGTAGGCGTCGTTGCCGAACAGGCCGGTGACGACGAAGTGATCGCGCTCGGGGTCGGCGGTGATGAAGTCGTGGCCCGCGCCGCGCTTGGTGTCGACGTACGCGGTGCCGCCGCGGCTGTAGCCGTACTCGGAGAGGTCGAGCAGCGCCATGCGGCTGTTGACGGGATCGTCGACGGCGAGCTCGACCAGGTCGCCGAGGGCGGCCACCGCGAAGTCGGAGGTGGTCGTGTCGAGGACGTGGCCGCGAGACTGGATGAGCTGGACCGCGCCGTCCGTGTCCACGGCCCAGGCGGTGGCGTGGAGCTGTCCGTCGCCCAGCGCGTAGACCGCGACCATGCCGGTGGCGGTCGCGGCGACGTCGACCTTGTAGCGGCCGGGCGGGGTCGCCGCCGGCGGGCCCAGATCCGCGATCATCACCGGCTGATCACACGGGGTCTCGATGAACCCGTCGGCCGTATCGGGCGGCGCGTCGGGCCCCGCGTCGTCGTCCGCGACGATCGGATCGTAGCCGACGCGCCCGCACGCGGCGCCGGCGGCCACGAGCGCGAGGAGGCCGGCCAGCGCGGAGCCACGCATGCGCACCCAGGGTAACACCTGTGCTAAACGAAGCGCATGTCCGAATCGCGCTACGACGCAGTCGTCATCGGTGCTGGCCCCGGCGGATATCCGACGGCAATCCGTCTCGGTCAGCTCAAGGTCAAGACCGCGATCATCGAGCGCGAGTACATGGGCGGCGTGTGCCTCAACGTCGGGTGTATCCCGTCGAAGGCCGTGATCCACGCCGCCAAGACGTTCGAGAAGATCGGTCATGCGGACACGATGGGCATCAGCGTGGCCAAGCCGACGATCGACATGGGCAAGCTGCAGAGCTGGAAGGGCGGCGTCGTGCAGAAGCTGACGAGCGGCGTCCGGACATTGCTCAAGGGTAACGGCGTCGACGTGATCGACGGTACGGCACGTCTCGGCAAGTCCGGTCCGGACGGCCACCGCGTCATCGTGCAGACGCCCAAGGGCGAGCACACGATCGTCGCCAAGAACGTGGTCCTCGCCACCGGATCACGGCCGTTCGAGATCCCCGGCTTCAAGACCGACCAGAAGCGCATCCTCGACTCGACGGGCGCGCTCGCGCTCGATCAGGTGCCGAAGCGCATGGTCGTCATCGGCGGCGGCTACATCGGCCTCGAGCTCGGCATGGTCTACGCCAAGTTCGGCACCAAGGTCACGGTGGTCGAGGCGTTGCCGTCGATCCTCGCGTCGATGGACAAGGACTGCGTCGGCGTGGTCGCGCGCAAGCTGAAGAAGATGGGCGTCGAGGTGATGGTGAAGGCCAAGGCCAAGAGCTGGGAGGACAAGGGCGACCGCGCCGTCCTCACCGTCGAGCTCGAGGGCGGGCAAACCGCGACGATCGACACCGACGTCATCCTCGTGTCGGTCGGGCGCCGTCCCAACAGCGAGGGGCTCGGCCTCGACGTGGCCGGCGTCGCGACGGGCAAGGGCGGCTACGTCGTCGCCGACGACCAGCTGCGCACCAACGTGCCCGGCATCTACGCCATCGGCGATCTGATCGGCGGCATGATGCTCGCGCACAAGGCGACCAAGGAGGGCGAGGTCGTCGCCGAGATCATCGCCGGCCACAAGGCGGCGATGGACATCCGCACGATCCCCGCCGTCGTCTTCACCGATCCGGAGATCGCGTCGGCCGGGCTCACCGAGGACGAGGCCCGGGCCAAGGGCCACGACCTCAAGATCGGCAAGTTCCCGTTCGCGGCGCTCGGGCGCGCGCTCTCGGTCAACGACACCGAGGGCCTCGCCAAGGTGATCTGCGACGCCAAGTCCGAGGAGATCCTCGGCGTGCACATCGTCGGCAACGGCGCCAGCGACCTCATCAGCGAGGCCGCGCTGGCGATCGAGATGGGCGCGGTCGTGCAGGATCTCAACCTGACGATCCACCCACACCCCACGCTGTCGGAGGCGGTGCGCGAGGCGGCGGCCGCGGCGATCGGCGAGGCCGTGCACATCATCAACCGCTGAGCGCGAGCCCTTCGGTCGGACCTCGCCGCGACTCTGCTCGGTCTTGCCACCGACTGTGGAGGCTGTCCGAGAGTTTACGAAAGCTTACGAACCTTGTCCTCGGTGACGACGAGGTCGAGCGCGTAGCGTGAGCACGCCTCGACCGGAGTCGTCATGCGCACCCAGCACCTCCTCGTCCTCGTCGCCTTCGCGGCGGCCGCGTTCACCTTCAACCGCTGCGTGATGCAGAGCGATGGCGCGAGCGCGCGCCCGCCCGAGCCGCCGGCCCCGCGCACGAAGGCGCCGGCGCGCCCGGCGGCGAGCAGCTGGTCGTCGCCGTCATCGCCGCCCGGAGACCACGCGCCCACGCCGCCCGCGTACGAGAAGGTCCCCGCCCAGGACGGCAGCCCACCGGCGATGATCGCGCTCGCCGGCCAGGCGTTCCCGACGCGCGAGGCCGAACGGACCGCGTACATCGAGCAGCTCCAGGCGTCCGGCGGTTGCGCCGGCGCGGCGTGCGGCGAGACCCGCGACGCGCTGCAACGCCGGGTCACGGCGGCAGCGGCCCTCGGCATGGGCGGCTTCGCGCTGCGCTCGCTCGACTGCTACGGCGTCGGCTGCGTCGCCTCGATCGACTACACGGGCGAGCAGCCGGTGGTGCTCGCGATCGACAAGCTCGAGCGCGACGAGGCGCTCCGCTGGTCGGGACCGACAGTGTTCACCGCGCCGATCCGCGACGCGGACGGGCGGCAGAACGTCACGTGGATCTTCCTCCACGTGCCACAGGACGAATGATCAAGGAGAGAGAGATGAAGCGATTCGTGTTCCTCAGCAGCATCGCCGCGTTCGCGGCGCTCGCGGTCGGCCCGACCGCCGGAGCCCAGACCAACTGGCAGAGCGGCATGGCCTGCCTGCCGTACATCGAGGACGACGTGCAGCTCGCCCGCGCGTCCGCGGGACACTGGATGGGCCACGCCGACCAGGCCGCCAACCACAGCCTCATCTGCCCGGTGCAGAACAACGCCGCCACCGTCGACCAGTCGGCGGCGCGCGTCGAGTTCTACGAGTCGAGCACGGTGGCGAGCGTCGGCGCCAACGTGCGCTTCTACAACGAGAGCACGGGCACCCTGTCGTCGCTCGGGTGGAAGTACTCGTGCGCGACCGCCGGTGGCTGCGCGACCGCCAACCATGCCTGGGCCGGCGGCGACGGGTACATCTCGTGGGGCAACGTGCTCGGGGCGATGACGGGCAGCCCGTCGGTCTCGGTCGACGTGAGCCTGGGGCGCACCGACGCCGCGGGCGAGTTCACCTGGGTCACGCAGTACCAGGTCACGTACTGAGCGCCGCGTCGAGGGCGCTGGCGACGGTCGGGTGCGTGAACGTGAAGCCGAGGCGCTCGAGGGCCGCCGGGACGACGCGGCGACCCTCGAGCAGGTACTCGGCGAGCTCGCCGACCGCCGCGCGCAGCGCGAAGGCGGGCACGGGCAGCCACGACGGCCGGTGGAGCGCCTTGCCGAGCGCGCGGCAGAAGTCGGCGTTGCGCACGGTCTCGGGCGCGACGAGGTTGACCGGCCCGCGGAAGCGATCGTCGTCGACCGCGGCGACGTACGCGGCGACCGCGTCGGCGAGTGAGATCCACGAGAACCACTGCTCGCCCGAGCCGATGCGCCCGCCGGCGAACAGCTTGAAGGGCGTCGTCATCTTCGCCACCGCGCCGCCCGGGCCGATGACCACGCCGGTGCGCATGCGGACGACGCGCACGCCGAGCGCCTCGGCGGCGGTGGCCTCCTTCTCCCAGGCCGCGCACACGCGCGACAGGAACGTGTCGCCCGGCGGCGACGCCTCCGGCACCGGATCGTCGTCGTCGAGCTCGCGGTTGGCGAAGCCGTAGTAGTCGGCGCCCGACGCCGTGATCAGCGCCGCCGGCCGCCGCGCGGGCGCCAGCGCGGCGAGGCCCTCGACGATGACGCGCGTCGACTCGACGCGGCTGTCGCGGACGAGCTGCTTCTGCCGCGCGTCCCAGCGCTTGCCGGCGATGGGCTCGCCGGCGAGGTGCACGACCGCGTGCGACTCCGCCAGCTGCTCCTGCCACGGGCCCGGCGTCTCCAGGTCGGCCGCCACGCACGTGACCGCGTCGCCGAGCGACCTCCGCGCCCGTGCCTCGTCGCGCACCAGCGCGGTGACCGCGTCGCCGCGCGCGAGCAGCGCCGCGACCAGTGGACGCCCGACCATGCCGGTCGCGCCGGTGACGACGAGGCGCGCCATCACAGCACCGCCCCGTGCCCGCGCCCGGGATACACCGCGTCGGCGATGAGCGCCGCGACGTACGCCTTGGCGGTGCGACACGCGTCGGCGAGCGCCATCCCCGCCGCCAGGTTGCACGCGATCGCGCTGGACAGCGCGCAGCCGGTGCCGTGGATCGGCCCGTCGCTCGCGAAGCGCGGCGCGGACAGCACCTCGTGGCCGTCCGGCGTCACCAGCACGTCGATCGCCTCGGCCGCGCCGCCCCAGTGCCCGCCTTTCACCAGCACGGCGCCCATGCCGCGCTGGTAGAGCGCCATCCCCGCCGCGACCGCGTCGCCGACCGAGTCGATGCGGATGCCGGTCAGCGCGTGCGCCTCCTCGGAGTTCGGCGTGAACAGCGCGACGTGGCCGTCGAGCAGCTCGAGCGCGCGCGCCGGGTCACCCTCGTAGAGCGAGACCCGCCCCGCCGTCGCCCGCAGCACCGGATCCCACACCACCGGCGCCGCGGTCAGCTCGAGCGCGCGCGCGACCTCGTCGGCGAGCTGCTCGCTGCCGAGCATCCCGATCTTCACCGCCGCGACCTCGACGTCGGTGAGGATCATGCGCAGCTGATCCCCCACGATCGTCGCCGCCACCGGGTTGGCCGCGCGCACCTCGGCGGTCGACTGCTCGGTGAGCGCCGTCGCGACCGCCATCGGGCGGCAGTCGTGCTGCTCGCACACGCGCACGTCGGCGACGAGGCCGGCGCCTCCGGAAGGATCGAGCCCGGCGATCACGAGGACATTCGGACGCGCGTCGCCGGCCATCGGTTACGCGCCGTTCACTCGAACGCGGCGAGGCCGGTCACGTCCTGACCGACGACGAGCGTGTGGATGTCGTGCGTGCCCTCGTAGGTGTACACGCTCTCCAGGTTCAGCATGTGGCGGCCGCACTGGTACTCGTCGGTGACGCCGTTCGCGCCGAGGACGTCGCGGGCGTCGCGCGCGACGTCGCGCGCCATGCTGACGTTGTTGCGCTTGGCGAGCGAGACCTGCGCCGGCCGCAGCGTGCCCGCCTCCTTGAGCCGCCCCATCTGCAGGCACAGGAGCTGCGCCTGCGTGATCCTGCTGACCATGTCGACCAGCTTCTCTTGCACGAGCTGGTAGCCCGCGATCGGCCGCGAGAACTGCACGCGATCCTTGGCGTACGAGAGCGCCTCGTCGTAGCAGGCCATCGCCGCGCCGACGACGCCGAAGCAGATGCCGAAGCGCGCCTGCGAGAGGCAGGACAGCGGCCCGCGCATCCCGCTCACGCCGGGCAGGATCGCGTCGTCGCCGACCTCGCAGTCCTCGAGCACGAGCTCGCTCGTCACCGACGCGCGCAGGCTCCACTTGCCGTGGATGTCGCGCGCGGTGAAGCCCTTGGTCGTCGTCGGCACGAGGAAGCCGCGCACCACGCCGTCGAGCTTGGCCCACACCAGCGCCACGTGCGCCGTCGAGCCGCTGGTGATCCAGCGCTTGGTGCCGTTCAGCACGTAGCCGCCCGAGGTCTTCCGGGCCGTCGTCAGCATGCCCGCCGGGTTCGAGCCGAAGTCGGGCTCGGTGAGGCCGAAGCAGCCGATGAGCTGCCCCTTGGCCATCGCCGGCAGGTACTGCGCCTTCTGCGCGTCCGAACCGAACGACCAGATCGGGAACATGACGAGGCTGGACTGCACCGAGCAGAACGAGCGGATCCCGGAGTCGCCGCGCTCGAGCTCCTGGCAGATGAGCCCGTAGGCGACCGGCGACACCCCCGGGCAGCCGTAGCCGGTGAGCGACGACCCGAGCAGGCCCAGCTCGCCGAACACCGGCACGAGCTCGTGCGGGAACGTGCCGGCGGTGAAGTGCTTGCCGATCGACGGCATGATGCGCTCCGACACGAAGTCGCGCACGTTGTCGCGGACCGCCCGCTCCTCCTCGGTGAAGAGCCCGTCGATGGCGTAGTAGTCGAGGCCGCGATACGAGCCGGGAGCCATGGGCGCGGTATACTTCGCGGGCCGTGCTGCGAGCAACCGTCGCCGCCCTCGCGTTGGTCGCCGCCCTGGCCGGCGCCGCCGAGGCGCAGCGACGCGCCGCGACACCGGCGGAGAAGCTCGGCAAGGCGTACCAGGCCTACGAGGCCGGCGACCTCGCCGCCGCCTCCTCGCACCTGAAGGGTGTGCGCGCGGGCGCGCTCGCCAACCCCGATTACTTCCACTGGCTGCGCGGTCAGATCGCCCTGCTCGAGGGGCGACCGCGCGAGGCCACCGCCGACTTCCGTGCGGTGGTCGCGCACCCGGGCACGCGCTTCGCCGACGGCGCGAAGTGGCGGCTCGCCGACTGCCTCTGGGAGGCCGGGGACCGCACGGCCGCGGCCAGGGAGTACCGGAAGCTCGCGGGCACCAGCGGCGCCTCGGACCACGGCGACCTCGGGGTCGCGCGCTATCGCATCGCGATCACCGCGAGCGGCGGCGCCCGCAAGGCCGCGCTGCGTGACTTCCTGGCGGAGTATCCGTCGCACCCGCTCGCCGACGACGCCGAGCGCCTGCTCGTCGCCGAGCACGGCGACCGCGCCGCGGCCTTCGACGCCGGCGAGCGCATCGCGCGCGCGCAGCGACTCGTCGTCGCGCACCTCTGGCACGAGGCCGTCGCCGAGCTGATGCTCGTCGGCGACGACGTCCCCGAGTCGACCCGGATCCGCCGCGACTACTGGCTGGGCACGACGCTCTTCAAGATGCGCCGCCGCTACGCCGACGCCGGCGAGCTCCTGCTCGCGGTCGCGCCCAAGATGGACTCCGCCGAGGCGCTCTTTCGCGGCGCGCGCGCGCTGTCCCGGGCCGATCGCGACGACGAGGCGATCCGCTGGTACCGTCAGGTCGTCGCGAAGTATCCGCGCAGCGACTGGGCCGCCGAGGCGCAGTACCTGTCCGGCTGGCTCGAGTTCAACCGCGGGAAGTACCGCGAGGCGATCGGGCCACTCGAGGAGACGCTCCGCCGCTATCCGAAATCGAAGTGGATGGACGACGCCTTGTGGTTCCTCGGCATGTCGCACTTCCTCCTCGGCGAGGACGAGGCCGCCCTGCCCCACCTCGAGAAGCTGTCGAAGCGCGGGGCGTCGCTCGAGGGCGGCAAGGGCCTCTACTGGTGGGCGCGCGCCCAGCAGCGGCTCGGGCGCACCGACGAGGCCGTCGCCGCGTACAAGCGCCTCGCCGCGCGCTGGCCGTTCGCCTGGTACGCCCTGCTCGCGCAGTCGCGCCTCCGGGAGCTGGGCAAGCCGGTGGGGCCCTTCGGCGAGACGCCGCCCGCGCCGCGTGGCCCCGAGGTGTCGGCGCGCGTCGACGCCAAGGTCGCCGCCGACCCGGCGATCCAGCGCTTCGACGAGCTCGAGGAGGCCGGGCTCGACGTCGACGCCGGCAAGGAGCTGCGCCGCGCCGAGAAGGCGCTGCTCAAGCGTCACAAGCGCGCCGACGTGCTCGCCGTGCTCTTCGATCGCTACGGCAAGGGCTCCAACTGGAACCGGCCGTGGATGCTCGCGCTCGCCTACGACGGCGGCGCGCTCGATACGCCCGCGGAGGGACCCGCGCGCTTCTGGTGGCAGCACGCGTATCCCGAGGCGTACAAGCCGCTCGTCGAGAAGCACGCGCCGCTGGGCAAGAGCACGCCGAACTACCTCTACTCGATCATGCGCAAGGAGAGCGGCTACGACCCGCACGTCCTCTCCTACGCCGACGCGCAGGGGCTCCTGCAGATGATCCCGGCGACGACGATCCGCGTGGCCAGGCAGCTCAAGCTCCCGTACGCCCCCGGCGACCTCTACGACCCCGAGTTCAACGTGAAGACCGGCAGCTGGTACATCGGGCACCTGCTCGCGAAGTTCAAGGGACAGGTCCCGCTCGGCGCCGGCTCGTTCAACAGCGGCCCGCGCCCGGTGATGCGCTGGATCGATCAGCACGGCGACCGCCCCATCGACGAGCTGGTCGAGCTCGTGAGCTACATGCAGACGCGCGAGTACATGAAGAAGGTGACCGAGAACTACGCGCGCTACGTGTACCTCTACACCGGCAAGGTCTACGAGCAGCCGCTGGCCGTCGACCGCGACTACGTGAAGGATGATCTCACGTATTAGCGGTGCTAGCTTTCCGTCATGGCCAAGTATACGGGCACGGTGCAACGCAGCGACCTCGAGGGCGGTCACTGGCTCCTGGTCACCGCCGACGGTGACCAGTACCAGCTCGACGGCGCGCGGGACCTGGTCGCAGGACAGAAGGTCGAGGTCGAGGGAAAGATCGACAAGGAAGCCTTCGGCTTCGGCATGACCGGCCCGATCCTGCGCGTGAAGAAGGTCACACCCACGAAGTGATCTTTTCTTGCGACCGGCGCGGCGAGCCGCCTCCTGGAGACAGCAGGCCATCGGCTGCAACACGTTCTACGACCCCACCAACCGCCTGAACCAGGCGACGTGCATCGCCATCGATGCCAAGGGCAACTACGCGAGCTGCGTGACCCAGGACCCGACCATCGTCGCGGTCACGTTCGCGATCACCGCGGACTCGCAGATCGCGTTCTCGTGGAACGATCGCCAGGAGTGCGTGCACATCGGCGTGTCGAACAGCTCCTTCTTCGAGCCGAAGCTCCCACGAAGGCCTACTCGAGCACGATCTCGGTGCCGGGCGCGATGCCGGCGTCGGCCGGGCACACGACCGTGATGGTCGGCGCCGCCACCGCGGTCGCGGTGCAGTTGGCCTTGGTCGCCGGCGTCGCCTTCACCGCCACGCGCACCGACGCGTCGACCGCCGGCACCTTGCCCTTGTAGCCTTCGGGCAGGGTGAACGTGGCGGACAGCGTGGGCGCCGGCGTCACCGTCGCGATCACCTGATCGGCGGTCGTCCGCTGGCCCGTGGCGATGCTCAGGGCGACGACGCCGCTCACGGGCGCCTTCACGACGAGCGACTCCATCTGGAGGCGGAGCGCGTCGCGCTCGGCCACCTTCTGCTCGAGGCGCTTGGTGCGCTCGGCGATGGTGTCCTCGTACGGCTTCGTCGCCTTGCCGGAAGCGGCCGCGTCGGAACGCTTCTTCTGCGCGTCGGCGATCTGCTTGGGCACGCGCTGGTCGATGTCGTAGTCGAGGCCGACGAGCTTCCGCTCGTCCGCCGCGTTGCCCTTGAAGCGAACGATCTCGTCGCCGGCCGCGACGGTCACGCCGTCCTCGACCGACGACGCGACGACGCCGACCTGGCCAGCCGTCACGTCGGTGGGCGAGCCCGGGACCTCGGCGAGCGCCGCGCTCGGAGGAGGAGGAGGCGGCGGCGGCGGTTGCGTCGCCGTGCCGGCCGACGCGCCGGGGCCACCTGCGGCGCCGGGGCCACCCGCGGCGGGCGTCTCCGATTCCCACGGTAGCGGCTTCTTCAGGACCTTGGTCCAGTAGTACCAGCCACCTGCCGCGGCCACGACGAGGAGCAGGAGCGCGACGAGCCACAGGCTCACGCCGCTGCGCGCCACCGGGACGTCCTTCGCCGTCGCGGTCGTCGCCGTCTCGGCCGGCTTGTCCGCGCTGGCGGGACGCTCCGACGTCGACTTCGGACGGGTCACGCCGACGGGAGGGCGCGGTAGCTCGACCGCCGGCCTCGCGGCCGCCTCGGCCGCGGCCCGCTCGGCCGCCATCCGCTCGGCCGCCATCCGCTCGGCCTGCGCCTTCTCCGCCGCCTCTCGGGCGACCTGGAGCCGCGCCTCGCGCGCCTCGGGAGAATCGTCGAGCTCGGCGGCGAGCTCGGGCGGGAGGTCGACGGCCTTCATCGACTTCGACGCGCGCACGGCTTCCTTCACGTCGGACGCGGAGATCGCCAGGTGGTCGCTCAGATCGACCGAGACCTCGTCGTCGCCGAACTCGGCGTCGGTCGCGGGGCGCGGGAGGTTCGTCGGGCCGTCGTCCTCGGCGTCGGGCCGCGCCGTCACCGGACGGAGCTTGGGCGACGGCAGCTCCGTGGGCGGCGGCGTCGGCGCCTCGAACTCCATCACGATCTCGCGGTTCGCGCCGCGTGCACCGAGATCGGGGCCATCATCGAATCCACCGACGGGGGCATGCACCGGCGCGGCCGTACCGCCCGCCATGCCGAGCTCGAAGTCGGCGGTGGGAATCGGCTCGCCGGACGATCGGCCGCCGGCGGCGACCCCGGAATGCCCGAGCTCGACGTCCTCGACCGGCGCGCCGTACGCGGCGCGCGGTGCGGCCACGACGCCGGGCGTGAGACCGAGATCGGCACCGTCGGAGGCCGCGGCGCCGCTGTCGAGGTAGCCGAGCTCGCCGAGCGTCGAGATGACGGTCGCCAGCTCCTTCGTCGACGGCTCGATGCCGAGGTCTTCCTTCGCCCACTGCACGAGCCCCGCCATGTCGCGCTCGCCGTCCATCGCGCACGCGAGGGAGTACTCGACCTCGAAGAAGCGGAACCCGTTCCCGGTGTCCGGGTCGACGACGTCGATGTAGCGATGGCCGCCTTCCTCGATGGGCTCGGCGACGAGATCGGTGCGGAACCGAGGACGGGCGGTGGTCGTCATCATCGTGGTGATCCCGTGGTGGTCATCCCGGTCTGCCCGGTCTGTCAGCTGCCTCGTTTGAGCTCGGTGAGCACGAGCTTGGCGACCGCCTTGAGCGTGTCGAACACCCCCACGCCCTTGGTGGCGACGGCCTCGAACTGCGGGACCTTGGTCGGGTTGAGCACCTCGGTCAGCTCCTCGAGCGGCGCCGAGTTGGGCAGATCGCGCTTGTTGAACTGGACGCAGTACGGGAGCTTGTCGAGGTCGTAGCCCTGCTCGGCGAGGTTGGTGCGCAGGTTGTCGAGCGACTCGATGTTCGCCTCCATGCGCTCGACCTGCGAGTCACCGACGAAGACGACGCCATCGACGCCCTTCAGGATCAGCTTGCGGCTCGCGTCGTAGAACACCTGGCCGGGGACCGTGTACAGGTGGAAGCGCGTGCGGAAGCCGCGGATCTCGCCGAGCGACAGCGGGAGGAAGTCGAAGAACAGCGTGCGCTCGGTCTCCGTGGCGAGGGAGATCATCTTGCCCTTCGCCTCGGGATTCGTCTTGTTGTAGATGTACTGCAGGTTCGTCGTCTTCCCGCACAGACCTGGGCCGTAGTAGACGATCTTGCAGTTGATCTCGCGAGACGAGTAGTTGATGAAGCTCATGGTCGCCTTCGTCGTCTCGGGGACTAATCGTTGAACAGGTTGTCGATGTCGTCGTCGGTGATCTCCGCGAACACCGACGGCTGGTTGCCGGCCTCGCTCTTCTTGACGAGCACCTCGAGCACGTGCGTGAGCTCGGCGGCGGCCTTGCGCACGCGGAGGCGGACGAGGCCGAGCGAGCTGCGCTCGTCGAAGAGCACCAGCAGGATCACGCGCGCACCGACGATCGAGATATGGACGTTGGTCTTCTCGCCCTCGTGGAACTGACCCGCGAACTCCTTCTCGGCGAGCAGCGAGGCGATGCCGCCGGTGGCGGCGACGTTACCGGCGGTCAAGGACGACAGCGACGTGACGTCGAGATGCTCGACCTCACCGGACTGTGCGATTGCTTGCCCATTCTTGTCGATGACCAGAACCGCCTTGGCGTTCGAGTCGCGCTGGAGCACGTCACAGATCGCGCTGATCTGCTGCAGCTCCTCTTCGTACATCACCAGTTGGTTGGACATCGCTCCTTAGGCTCCCTGCCAGCGTGACCTAGGATCGTATGAGCGGCAGGTTCTTTCAACCTTTCCAGGCAGATAACGTCTAGAGCGGCGAACGTCCTGCGAGCGCGCGCGCGATCGTGGCCTGGTCGGTGTACTCGAGGTCGCCGCCGACGGGTAACCCGGTGGCGATGCGCGAGACCTTCACGCCGAGCGGCTTGACCAGCCGGGCCAGGTACATCGCCGTCGACTCGCCCTCGACCGTCGGCGCGGTGGCGATGATGACCTCGCCGACCGCCGTCTCGCCGTCCTTCGCCGGCCCGAGGCGGCGCACCAGCTCGGCGATGCGCAGGTCGTCGGGGCCGATGCCCTCGAGCGGCGACAGCACACCATGCAGCACATGGTAGCGGCCGCGGAAGTGGCCGCCGCGTTCGATGGCGAGGACGTCGGACGGCTGCGAGACGACGCAGATCGTCTCCGGCTCGCGCCGCGTGTCGGCGCACAGCCGACACGGATCGGTCTCGGTGAGCGTCATGCAGATCGAGCAGAGCCCGATCTTCTCGGTCGCGTCGAGGAGCGCCTGCGCGAGGTCGCGCACCTGCTGGCGAGGCGCGCGGATGAGGTGCATCGCCAGCCGGGTCGCCGACTTCTCGCCGATGCCGGGCAGGCGCGCGAGCTCCTGCACGAGGCGGGAGATGAGATCAGCCATCTGCGACGAGAGCGGGCACGGGCACGGGCACGGGCACGGGCACGGGTTTCAGAAGAGGCCGGGCATGCCCGGGATGTTCATCCCGCCCATCACCTTCGACATGTGCTGCTTGGTGACCTCGCGCATGCGCGCGTTGGCCGCGTTGACCGCGGCCGTGATGAGGTCCTCGAGCATGCCGATGTCCGCTGGATCGACGACCGCCTTGTCGAGCTTCACCTTCTCGATGTCGAACGTGCCGTTGACGGTGACCGTGACCATCCCGCCGCCGGCCTGACCTTCGGCGGTGAGCTTGGCGACCTCTTCCTGCGCCTTGGCCACGTCGGCTTGCAGGCGCTGCGCCTGCTTCATGAGCTGGTTGAGGTCGGGCATCTTGGGGTTAGACATCGGTCTTGATCTCCTTGATGGCGCCGCCGAAGGTCTCGAGGACCAGCCGCGTCATCGGGTGCTCGCGCGCCTCGGCCTCGCGGCGGCGTCGCTCGTCGTCGGCTTTCGCCTTGGTCTCCTCGATCGTGGAGCGCGCGGGGATCGCCGCGCTCTCCGTGGTCGAGAGCATCTTCACGGTCACCTTCGTGTTCTTGCCGGAGAGCTCGCGCACGACCCCGGCCACGACGTCGACCTGATCGGAGCCCTTCGCCATCTCGCCGAGCGTGTAGTCGGCGGAGAAGCCGAGCTCCACCAGCTCCGGGCTGAACGACAGCACGCGCGCGTGCTGGTAGTTGCCGAACACCGACAGCTTGCGCCGACGCTCGAGCTCGTCGAGGACCGCGGCCCAGCTGAAGGCCGGAGCCGGTGCCGCAACCGCAACCGGTGCCGCAACCGGTGCCGCAACCGCAACCGGTGTCGCAACCGCAACCGGTGCCGCAACCGCAACCGGTGCCGCAACCGCAACCGGTGCCGCAACCGCAACCGGTGCC